>Ga0315334_10000129_pt1 | contig 50259 bp, 47 predicted proteins | sample M150034915metaG_FD_205555 | JGI IMG/M metagenome (GOLD analysis project Ga0315334, IMG submission 205555) | Ammonia-oxidizing marine archaeal communities from Monterey Bay, California, United States - M1 500m 34915 | ecosystem: Environmental > Aquatic > Marine > Intertidal zone | place: USA... | reverse complement strand
ACCCAGGCAGGGCGATGTGTTCGAGATCCACGCTGGTAAGGAATACCGAGAATCTGGTTTGGTGGACGGCCTGTGGGACCGAGGCTGCGTGGTCGAGGTTCCGACCGAAGGAAGGCCAATCGGCGTACAACTTCGGTTCTACAAGGAGGCTCGTGAACGTCAACTGTGAGAAAGGTATGCCTTCGGTTACGCCCTTCCGCCAGATGTCCGCTTCCCCAGGCCGCCGACCTGCACCAACGCAGTTCGGCCGACAGCTGTAAGGTCAATTCCGCCACGGAACCGACGAAAAGGAACGATCCGAGGGGCCAACTGGCGAGCAACTGGCGAGCATCAGCAGCACGACGAATGACCAGAACTACGCGAATGCGCTGGTCACCACAGTGGGCCGTGAGGGACTCGAACCCCCGACCCCCTGCGCGTCATGCAGGTGCTCTAGCCAACTGAGCTAACGGCCCCGGAACGACACAGGCTAGCGGTCACCCTCTGAGGGCACACCCGACGAGACGACTGGTCAGCGGGTCCCGAATGACCAGGGGCCGCGGTCCAGGAGCGCGCCACCGACGAGGAGCACCCCACCGAGGGCGACCACCGGCAGGCCGCTGCCCACCGACCGTTCGAGCACCGACACCGCGTCGACGGCCCGTACGTCGGAGATCTCGAAGCCGGCCACCGTCAGCAGCACGCCCCCGGCCACCAGCAGCACCAGCTTGTGCACCAGACCCCGCTGCCCGATCCACAGCGCCCCGGTCACCCCGGCGGCGACCAGGCCGGTGACCAGCACGAGCACGGCGTCGCCGGCGAAGTCCCACCCGATCAGGTGGTCGACCGCGCCGTCAGCCCGATCAACGACGATCCACGGCAGGAACGTCCCCATGATGGCCAGCACCACGCCGACCGTCGATGCCATGGCGGCCAGGCCGTTGCCCGCCGGACGCGTGCGGCGCTGTGTGGTGAGGCCCAGGTCGGGCGGGCCGACCGGAGGGTCGTCGCCGGGATGCACGGCCTTGATGCCGAACGGTGGCGTGTGGGGCAGCGTCGGATCGGAGCGCTGCGCGTGGTCCTCGCCTGTGGTGGTCTCGACCCCGTCGGTCGATCCCTGGTCATCCATGGGTTCCCCCGTTGCTCATCGGTCGCCCCGAACCGCGGTTGCGGCTCGCCCGATCGGTCGAGCACCGGGCGGGATTTGAACCCGCGGCTTTACGGCTTTGCAGGCCGTCCCCTTGGGCCACTCGGGCACCGGTGCGCCTCTCCGGCCGAAGCCGGAGCGGGGCCAATGGTAGCGCTGCACCCCCGGTGTCAATCGGGCCGTTCCTCAGCCAGCTTCACCGTGCAGGTTCCCTGGGCGAGGGCCACCAGGCGGGTCCCTTCGTCGGTCACGTTCTCGACCCGGATCGACACCACCGCCGAACGCGTCGTCATGGCCTCGATGGTCGCCGTGGCCCGACACGTCCCCTCGGATACCGGCTTGAGGTAGTTCACCTTGAACTCGGTGGTGGCCGCCCATGATCCCGGGGGCATCACCGGATACATGACGACGCCCAGGCAGTGGTCGCACAGGGCAGCCAGACAGCCGCCGTGCATGTTGCCGATGAACGACAGGTGCTGGTCGTCCACGTCGAACTCGGCTACCAGCCGACCGGCCGACATCTCCTCGTGGCGGATGCCCAGGAAGCCGTCGATGCAGGTGTCGGACTTCCTCCCGACCATGAACTCGATGAATCCCGGATTGTGTATCTCCAGATCGGGGGCGGTCATCCGGGCGGTTCCTTTCCATCGGGGGGCCACGGGGCCACGCCGTCCTCGAGGGGCACGTCGAGGCTGGGCAGCAGCCGGGCGAACAGTGTCCAGTTGCCGATGGCCACTACCAGCTCGACCAGCTGGGCCTCTGACAGGTGCCCGGCGCACACCGCCCAGGTGGCGTCGGAGATCCGCCCATCAGTCAGCGACTCGTCGGTGGCGGCCAGCACGGCCCGATCCAACTCGTCGAATCCGTCGTGGTTCGGCCAGTCGCGAACGCTGAGCACGTCTTCCGGCGGAACACCCACGGCGAGGGCCACCGTCCAGTGCTGGGTCCATTCGTAGACCGAGCCGCACGTCCAGCCGATCCGCATGATGAGCAGCTCCCGGAGGCGGGCATTCAGCGTGCCCTTCCAGAGCAGGGCGTGGAGCATGCCGTTGATCGCCGCCGCGGCCCCCGGCTGGTGCAGAAGGGTGCGGAACACGCTGAGGTCGGCCATGACCTCGGGGATACCGACGACGACGGCCCGGCGTCGGGCCTCGTCGACGGGCAGCAGCGGGATCCGCCGGCCTCCGGCATGCCTCGGTGTGTCGGTCATCATGGGCCCTCCCCGCACGACCCGGGACGGTCGCTGGGCGATGCGTACGCTACGCATCGGAGGGGAGGCGGACATGACCGGGCTGGAGTTGGACAACGGTGCTCGAGCATCGACTCGGCCCACCGAATCACGGGCCCTAGTCCTGACCGGCCCACGCTCCCTGGAACTGCAGGAACTACCCGTCCCCGAGCCGTCTGACGATGGCGCCCTGCTGCGGGTCGAGGCCTGCGGTCTGTGCGGCACCGATCACGAGATGTTCACCGGGCGATTGGCGGCCCGGACCCCGATGGTTCCCGGCCACGAGACGATCGGCGTGTTGGAAGAGGTGGGCGCGGCCCTCGCCGAACGATGGGACGTGGCCGTCGGTGACCGGGTGGCCGTGGAGTGCTTCCGATCGTGCGGAGCGTGCGACCCGTGTGCCTCGGGGACCTACCGGCGCTGCACCTCCCACGGACTGCGGACCGCCTACGGCCTGTCCCCCATGGACGTCGACCCGATGCTGTCCGGCGGGTGGGCCGAGCACCACTGGCTGGCTCCGGACTCCATGCTGATTCCCGTACCGGACGGCACCGACCCGGTCGACGCCACCCTGTTCAACCCGATCGGGGCCGGCATCCGATGGGGCGCCGACCTGCCGGCCACCGGTCCGGGTGACGTGGTCGTCGTACTGGGGCCGGGCATCCGGGGGCTGGCGGCCGCCGCGTCGGCCCGGGAGGCGGGCGCCGAGTTCGTGATGGTCACCGGCCTCGGCGAACGCGACCACCCGCGGTTGACCGTGGCCACCGACTTCGGCGCCGATCTGGCCGTCGACGTGGCCGACGCCGACCCGGTGGCCGCGCTCCGGAAGGCCACCGGAGGGCGACGGGCCGACGTCGTGGTGGACGTCACCGCCAACGCCCCGTCCGCCCTCGGTCAGGCCGTCGACCTGGCGGCCACCGGCGGGCGCATCGTGCTGGCCGGAACCCGGAACAGCACCGACACGCCGGGCTTCGTTCCCGACATGGTCGTCTACAAGGAGCTCACGATGATCGGCGCCCTGGGTGTCGACGCCCCGGTCTACCGACGAGCCTTTGAGCTGCTGGCGTCGGACCGGTACCCGTTCCGGTCGGTGCCCCGGGTCGTCGCCTCGCTCGACGATGCCGCCGACCTGCTGGCCACCATGGCTGGCGAGGGCGACGGCCCACCGCCCATCCACGCCGTCCTGGTGCCCTGACCCGGGTTCGGTGAGCATGCGGACCGCCATCCAACTGGCCGCCGAGGCGGGTCCCTGGGCGGACCTCGTGACGTGGGTCGTCGAGGCCGAGCGCCTGGGCGTGGACCACTGCTGGGTGGCCGAGGCGTGGGGTGGGGATGCCGCCACGCCCATTGCCGGGCTGTCCCAGCACGTCGAGAAGATGACGTTCGGATCAGGCGTCTTCCAGGTGGGTGCCCGCTCGGCCGCCAACACCGCCATGACGGCCCTCACCCTGCAGCGCATCACGGGCGGGCGGTTCTCCCTCGGCCTCGGCGCATCCGGACCCCAGGTGGTCGAGGGGCTCCATGGGGTGCCGTTCGCCCGGCCGCTGACTCGCATGCGCGAGACCATCGAGGTGATCCGCATGGCCGAGGCCGGTGAACGGCTGGAACTGGACGGCGAGCAGGTCCGCCTCCCCCTGCCCGGCGGAGAGGGCAAGGCCCTCCGTCTGGCCCTCCGGCCCGATCTCGATTCGGGCGATCAGCCACTTCCGATCTACATCGCCTCGCTCTCGCCGCGGATGCTGGCCCTGACCGGCGAGGTGGCCGACGGCTGGCTGGGCACGAGCTTCGTCCCCGAGGGGGCGGCATCGTCGCTCGACGCCCTGACGGTGGGAACGCAGCGGTCCGGGCGGTTACTGACCGACCTGGACCTCTGCCAGGGGGCCGAGGTGGCGTTCGCCCGCGACGAGGTGGAACTGGCTGCCATGGTCGATGCTCGACGGGCCGGGTTGGCGTTCAGCCTCGGCGGCATGGGATCAGCCGACACGAACTTCTACAACGACGCCTACGCCCGCCAGGGCTTCGCCGAGGTGGCCGCCGAATCCCAACTCCTCTGGCTGGCTGGCGACCGGACGGCCGCCGCGGCGGTCATCCCCGACGAGATGGTGCTGGCCACCACCCTGCTGGGCACCGAGGAAATGGTGGCCGAGCGCCTCCGGGTGTGGCACGACGTCGGCATCACCCATGTCCGCCTGTATCCGGCGGGAGACACCATGGACGACCGCCTCGACACCCTCGGGCGGGCTCTGGACCTCATCCCGTCCTGATCGGTGTCCCACTGGGATGCTGGCCGAACCCCCGTCGTAGGGTCGAGGCCATGAGCGACGCCGAATACGCACCGAGCCCCTGGGAACCCATTGCCGACCACGTCGAGCGTTATCTGGCCACCGACGGGGCCGACGGGTTCGAGTTCAACGGCGCCGAGTGCATCATCCTGACCACGACCGGCCGAAAGTCCGGAAAGGTCCGCCGCACCCCGCTGATCCGGGTACACGACGGCGAGTTCTACCTCGTGGTGGCGTCCCTCGGCGGCGCCCCCAAGAACCCGACCTGGTACCTAAACCTGGTGGCCAACCCGGATGTCACTATCCAGGACCGGGCCGACGTGCACCAGTTGGTGGCCCGCACCGCATCACCGGAGGACAAGGCCCGACGCTGGCCGGCCGCACTGGCCGCGTGGCCCGACTACGCCGAGTACCAGTCCAAGACCGACCGCGACATCCCCCTGGTGGTCTGCGAACCCCGCTGACCCGACTCCAGAGACCCTGGGCCATCGCCCCACCGGAATGACCCCGCTACCGGGGTGATCGGCGGGAATCCCGCTTCGAACTCAGGATGCCGGTGTCGAACCCGGCCAGGTGCAGGCCGCCATGGAACCGGGCGTGCTCGACCTTGAGGCATCGGTCCATCACCAGGTCCATGCCCGCATCGAGCACCGTACGGGCCGCCTCGGGGCTCCACAGGCCGAACTGGGTCCACAGCACCCGGGCTCCCACGGCAACCGCCTCGTCGGCCACGACCGGCACGTCGTCCAACCTGCGGAACACGTCCACGCAGTCGGGCACCACCGGCAGATCGGCCAGCGTCGGCACGCACGGCTGCCCCAGGATCTCGTCGACCATCGGGTTGACGAAGAGGACCTGGTAGTCGGTGCCCAGCAGGTAGGTGGCAACGAAGTTGCTGGGTCGGGCCGGGTTAGCCGATACCCCGACCATGGCGATGGTCTCCATCCCGGCCAGCAGGTCGCGGCGCTCGGTGGCCGACGGTGGGGTCCACCCGTCGATCGACGGCCACTCACTCATCGGCCACCGCCGGGCTGACTCACCCGGGACCGCCGGTCAGGGCCTGGTCGAGGTCCCACAGGATGTCGTCGAGGTCCTCCAGGCCGACCGACAGGCGCACCATGTCGGGGCTGACGCCACCGGCCACCATGGCATCGTCGGACAACTGCTGGTGGGTGGTCGACGCCGGATGGATGACCAGCGTGCGGGCATCGCCCACGTTGGCCAGGTGGCTCACCAACTCCAGTCGCTCGATGAACGCCGCCCCGGCTGCCCGGCCGCCGTCTCCCCGCTCGACGCCTCCCCCGGTAGCGAGGCCGAACGTGAACACCGCACCGGGCCCGTCGGGCAGGTACCGGTCAGCCAGTGCCCGGTAGGGCGAATCGGCCAGACCGGCCCAGGCCACCCACGAGACCGCCGGATGCCCGTCCAGGAACTCGGCAACGGCCCGGGCGTTGGCCACGTGCTCGACCATCCGCTGGGGAAGGGTCTCCAGTCCCTGCAGCAGCAGGAAGGCATTGAACGGCGAGAGCGATGCCCCGATGTCGCGGAGCTGTTCGGCCCGCAGCTTGGTGCAGAAGGCGAACTCGCCGAAGTTCTCCCAGAACCGGAGGCCGTTGTAGCCGGCACTGGGTTCGGTCATCTGGGGGAAGCGGCCGCTCCCCCAGTCGAACCGGCCCGACTCGACGACGACGCCGCCGATCGACGTGCCGTGGCCTCCAATGAACTTGGTGGCCGAGTGGACCACGATGTCGGCCCCGTGCTCCATGGGACGACACAGCCACGGGGTGGCGAACGTGGAATCCACGACGAGCGGCAGGTCATGGGCGTGGGCCACGTCGGCCAGCGCCGCCAGGTCGGCGACGGCTCCCGACGGGTTGCCGATGACCTCCGTGTACAGGAAGCGGGTGTCGTCGTCGATCCGGGCGGCGAAGGCATCGGGGTCGTCGCCGTCCACGAAACGGGCGTCGATCCCGAAGCGGCCAAGCGTGGTGTCGAACATGGTGTGGGTGCCGCCGTACAGGGCCGACGAGGCCACGAGGTTGGTGCCCGCCTCGGCGAGGGCCGCCGCGGTCAGGAACTCGGCGGCCTGACCCGAGGCGGTGGCCACCGCTCCGATGCCTCCCTCGAGGCTGGCCATGCGCTCCTCGAAGGCGGCAACGGTCGGGTTGGACATCCTCGAGTAGATCGTCCCGTACTTCTGGAGGGCGAACAGGTCCGCGGCGTCGGCGACGTCGTCGAACACGAAACTGGTCGACTGGTAGATGGGAACGGCCCGGGCGCCAGTGGTCGGGTCGGGCTGGCCTCCGGCATGCAGGGCTCGTGTGCGGAAGCCCCAGTCACGGTCGGTCATGGCCAGAACCTAGGCGGCCTCTCGTCGGTCGCCCGGTGACGGTGATCCGCTGGGGGTACTCACCGGACATCGACGGTTCGTCCGGGTTCCAGTAGCGGAATGTGTAGTCATGGTCACCTGGTGCCGCATCGACCGGCACGGGTTGCGTGGTGGCAACCACCTGCGTGGCCTCGTCGGTGGCCTACGACTCGGGTTCAGGCTCGCCTGACCCCAGGGTGGTGGTCACCGAGGTGCTGGTATCCGGCACCGTGGTCACGACACCACTGGTGGTCGGCGACGCCGTGGGACCGGTGGTCGGCGAAGTCGTGGAACTGGTGGGGTTGGCGGTGTCGATGGCCGACGACGCCGTGTCGCCGTGTCGCCGTGTCGCCGACGACAGTTGTCTACGCCTCGCCGTGGGTGGTCGGCGTCTCGGCCCGAATGGTCGGTACCTCGACCGGCGACGAACATGCCGCCAGGAGAACTGTGGAGAGGACGACCGACGTGAACCGCATCGAAGGATCCTGCCAGCGGACCAACGGTCAGCCGGGTTCCGGACCGACGGCCGCCGGACGGTTCGTATGGCTCCACTGAGACCACGAACCGACGAATAGGCGCCCCCTCCCGAGGCCGGCGTGTTCCATGGCCAGCAGGTCGTGGCAGGCGCTCACCCCCGATCCGCAGTAGGCGACGACGTCGGCGGCGTCAACCACTCCCAGGTTCCGATAGCGGTCGGCAAGGGCGCCAGGCTCGAGGAATCGGCCGGCCCGGGGACCGTCGGACTCGAGGTTGCCGGCGAACGGCGCGTTGCGGGCGCCGGGGACGTGCCCGGCCCGCGGGTCGATGGGCTCCGTTTCACCGCGGTAGCGGTCACCGTCTCGGGCGTCCAGGACGATCCCATCGACCCGGTTGGTGGCAGCCACTCCGCTCACCTCGTCGATGGTGGCCAACGCACCGACGGGCCACGGCTCGGCTGGTACCTCGCCCGACATCACCACCGGCGACCGGACGGTCGGCGCGGTCTCCAGCGACCCGTTCCAGCACCCGATGCCCCCGTCCAGCAATGCGGCGGGCCGTTCCAGCGTTCGCAGCATCCATACGAGGCGTCCGGCGACCATCCCACCAGCGTCGTCGTAGGCCACCACCGGGTCGTCGGGCCCGATGCCGAGCACTCCCATCGAGCGGGCGAACGCCTCGGGTGTGGGTAACGGATGGCGGCCCACAGCGGGCCCCGACGTGGCGGTCAGGTGCTCGTCGAGGTCGACGAAAATCGCCCCGGGGAGGTGTCCGCCGTCGTAGGCGTTACGCCCCGACCGGCCGTCCAGGTACCACCGCACATCGCACACCACGACGCCCGAGATGTGCCTCATCTCCGACGCTTCGACGACGGGGGGAAGCCAGGGGCGGTTCGACACCGGACGAGCATCCCATCCCGAGAGCGGTAACTGAATAGGTAATGTTGCAGTCAGATTCTTATCCATCTAGGGTTCCGGCCATGCTTCGCCAGCTTCTCGCCCCTCCCCTGCCGTCCACTCTGGACACCCGTACCGACGTCTTCGCCCAGAACCGTGCCGACATGGAGGAACACCTGGCCGTCATCGAGGAACTCCTCGACGAGGCCGACGCCGGAGGCGGCCCCGAGTCGATGGCCCGGCTGCGGTCCCGGGACAAGATGCCCATCCGGGAACGCATCAGCCACGTCCTCGACCCCGACAGCCCGTTCCTGGAGATCAGCCCCCTGGCCGGATACGAGTCCTCCTACGCAGTGGGCGGTGGCTTCGTGGTGGGCATCGGGGTCATCGCCGGCGTCGAATGTGTGATCTGCGGCAACGACCCCACGGTGCTGGGCGGCGCCATGACGCCCTACATGTCCAAGAAGTGGATGCGGGCCATCGAGATCGCCCGCCACAACCGGATGCCCTACGTCAGCTTCGTGGAGTCGGCAGGCGCCGACCTACGGGTCCAGACAGGCGATGGCTCCGACAAGCGTCGGGTCAAGACCGACCACTTCGCCGAAACCGGTCGCTTCTTCTACGAGATGATCGAGCTCTCCAAGATGGCCATTCCGACGGTCTGCGTGGTATTCGGTTCGTCGACGGCCGGCGGGGCCTACCAGCCCGGCATGTCGGACTACACGATCTTCATCAAGGAACAGTCCAAGGTCTTCCTGGCCGGGCCGCCACTGGTCAAGATGGCCACCGGCGAGGACGCCGACGACGAGACCCTCGGCGGCGGGGCGATGCACGCCGAGACGTCCGGGCTGGCCGACTACCTGGCCGAGGACGAGATGGACGCGCTACGGATGTGCCGGGAGGTCGTGTCCCACCTCAACTGGCGCAAGGCCGGCCCCGACCGGTCCTACGAGCTGGCCGAGCCGATCCACGACGTCGAGGGCCTCATGGGTCTGGTGTCCAAGGACCTCAAGCAACCGGTCGACGTCAAGGAGATCATCGGGCGGGTGGCCGACGGTTCCCGGTTCGAAGAATTCAAGCCCCGCTACGGCCCGACCATGATCTGCGGGTTCGCCACCATTCACGGCTATCCCGTGGGGATCCTGGGCAACAACGGGGTCATTTACCCGGAGGCCGCCGAGAAGGCCGCCCACTTCATCCAGCTCTGCAACCGGCAGGACACCCCGATGGTGTTCCTGCAGAACATCACCGGGTTCATGGTGGGCACCGACTTCGAGCAGGCCGGGATCATCAAGAAGGGCTCCCAGATGATCAACGCCCTGACCAACTCCACGGTCCCCCACCTCACGGTCATCATCGGCTCCTCCTACGGGGCCGGCACCTACGCCATGTCGGGACGGGGATACGAGAACCGGTTCACCTTCCTGTGGCCCATGGCCAAGATCGCCGTCATGGGTCCGAAGCAGATCGCCGGTGTCATGTCGATCGTGCGACGGGGCCGGGCGGCCCGCAAGGGCATCGAGTTCGACGAGGAGGCCGACGCTGAGATCGTCCGCCAGGTCGAGGCCGCCCAAGAGAAGGGGTCCCTCGCCCTGGAGGCCACTGGGGCGGTCAGCGACGACGGGATCATCGACCCACGGGACACACGCACGGTGCTCGGCCTGTGCCTCTCGGTGGTGAGGACGGCGCCTGTCGAGGGAGCCGATAACTACGGAGTGTTCCGACTGTGAACAGCATCGCCAGAGTCCCGATCACGGGGGTCCTCGTGGCCAACCGCGGCGAGATCGCCCGACGGGTGTTCCGCACCGCCAGGTCGATGGGCCTGCGATGCATCGCCGTGTACGTCGACGCCGATGCTTCCGCGCCCTACGTGGGCGAGGCCGACGCGGCCGTCCGACTCGACGACGGGGGCTACCTCGACGGCGACGCCCTGGTGGCCGCCGCACGGGCGGCGGGTGCCGATGCCGTCCACCCCGGCTACGGGTTTCTGGCCGAGAACGCGACCTTCGCCGTCGCGGTGGCCAATGCCGGCCTGACGTGGATCGGCCCGACGCCCGACGTCATCGCCTCGATGGGCGACAAGATCTCGGCCAAGGCCGCTGCGATGGCCGCCGGCGTATCCACCCTTCCGTCCTCGGACGACCCCGCCGATGACGACGCCGTGGGCTATCCGCTCCTGGTCAAGGCAGCGGCGGGCGGCGGCGGCAAGGGCATGCACCTCGTGGAACGGCCGGAAGACCTGGCCGGCGCGGTGGCCACCGCCCAACGGGAGGCGGCGGCAGCGTTCGGCGACGACCGCGTGTTTCTGGAGCGGTACGTACCCCGCTCCCGCCACGTCGAGATCCAGATCCTGGGTGACACCCACGGGGGCCTCGTACATCTCGGCCAACGGGAGTGCTCCATCCAGCGTCGCCACCAGAAGGTGGTGGAGGAGTCGCCAGCCGCCACGCTCGGTGCCGACGACCGGGACGCCATGGGGGCGGCTGCCCTGCAACTGGCCGATGGGATCGGCTACCGGTCGGCCGGGACGGTCGAGTTCCTGGTCGACGACGCCAGCGGCGAGTTCTTCTTCCTGGAGGTCAACACCCGCCTCCAGGTCGAGCATGCGGTGACCGAGGAGGTCACCGGCATCGACCTGGTACGCGAGCAGTTGCGAATCGCCGCCGGCGAGCCGCTGGGCTACGGGCAGAAGGACGTGACCTTCGACGGCCACGCCATCGAGGTCCGGCTGTACGCCGAGGACCCGTCGGCCGGATTCCTGCCGGCCATCGGAACGCTGGAGGCATGGGAGCCCGCTGACGAGCCGGCCGTGCGTTGGGATGCCGGGGTGACGGCGGGCAGCGTGGTGGGCGTCGACTTCGACCCCATGCTGGCCAAGGTGGTGGCCCACGGGCCGACCCGTGCCGAGGCCGCTGGACGCCTGGCCCTGGCGCTTGAACGCATGCACCTCGGCGGGGTGACCACCAACCGGGACTTCCTGGCCGCCACGCTGCGTCACGAGGCGTTCCTGGCCGGCGACACCACCACCGACTTCATCGAGAGGCACGCCCCGGCGACAACCATGGTCCACGACGGTCCGACGGCCGACCGGGTGGCGACCACGGCCGCCCTGTGGATCCAGGGACGCAACCGGACCAACGCGCTCGTTCAGGGCGAGGCCCCCAGCGGTTGGCGCAACGCCCGCCTTCCCTATCAGGCGGTCACGCTCGTCCGGGTGGGAAGCGAAGACGCTCCGGCCGCCGTCTGCTACCGCTCAAAGCGCGACGGGACCTTCTCGGTGAGCATCACCCGATCTGACTCCCGGTCCGACGACGACTCGGCCCGACATCGGGCGAGGATCCACGCCTGGTCGATCGACGGGATTGACCTGGCGGTCGACGGCATTCGGACCACGGCACGGATCACCGCGGTGGCCGCCGACGAGCTGGCCGGCCGGGGCGAGGTGCTCCACGTGACCATGGCCGGCACCACCACGTCGCTGGAGACGGTCCCCCGCTTCACCCTGCCCGGGATCGAGGCTCCGACCGGCGGCCTGACGGCGCCCATGCCCGGGGAGGTCCTCGACGTGCTCGCCACGGCCGGCGACGTGGTCACCGCCGGACAGGCCATGGTCGTGCTGGAGGCCATGAAGATGGAGCACCGCATGACCGCCCCGTTCGACGGCACGGTGGCCGAGGTCTGGGTGGCGCCCGGCGACCAGGTCGACAACGGCGCCGTCCTGATGGTCATCGAACCTGCCGACGGTCCCCCGACGGGCGAAGATGGCGCTGATGGCTGAACCGATCCGCATCGCCAACTGCTCCGGCTTCTACGGAGACCGCATCTCGGCGGCCGCCGAGATGGTCGAAGGCGGCCACATCGACGTCCTGACCGGTGACTGGCTGGCCGAGTTGACGATGCTGATCCTGGCCCGCACCAAGGCCAAGCGGGCGGGCGGCGGCTTCGCCGGCAGCTTCGTCAAGCAGATGGAGCAGGTCATGGGCACCTGCCTCGACCGGGGCATCACGGTGGTCAGCAATGCCGGCGGTCTCGACCCCGCCGGCTGTGCCGAAGCGCTCGCCGAGGTGGCCGACCGCCTCGGGCTGTCACCCACCATCGCCTACGTGGCCGGCGACGACCTGCTGGAACGCCTCGACGACCTGCTGGCCGCCGGCGTGGACCTTCCCGACATGGTGACCGGCGAGCCGCTGGCCGACCCGGGCCGCTTCGTGAGCGCCAACGCCTACCTCGGCTGCTGGGGCATAGTCGACGCCCTGGACCGGGGTGCCGACATCGTGGTGACCGGTCGAGCCACCGACGCGGCCATCGTTTGCGGCCCGGCGGCGTGGCACCACGGCTGGGCCCGTGACGACTGGGACGCCCTGGCCGGAGCCGTGGTGGCCGGCCACGTCATCGAGTGCGGTACCCAGGCCACCGGCGGCAACTACTCGTTCTTCACCGAGGTGCCTGGCATGGGTCGGGTGGGTTTCCCGTGGGCCGAGGTGGCCGTCGACGGATCGTCGACCATCGGTAAGCACGACGGGACCGGCGGCCAGGTGTCGATCGGCACCGTGACCTCACAGTTGCTGTACGAGATCGGATCACCGGCCTACCTGGGCCCTGACGTGACGTCACGATTCGACACCATCCAGCTCGACGAGGTCGGACCGGACCGGGTGCGGATCCACGGCGTGCAGGGCGAACCGCCCCCGACGACGTTGAAGGTCTCGATGAACGCCATGGGCGGCCACCGTGCCGACCTCTCCGTGGCCCTGACCGGCCTGGACGTCGAAGCCAAGGCTGCACTGGCCGAGGAGGCATTCTGGATCGCTATGCCCGATGGGCCCGACGACTTCGAGTCGGTCGAATCCCGCATCGTCCGTACCGACAAGATCGACCCGGCATCCAACGAGGAGGCGGTGGCCCAGTGGTGCCTGACCCTCAAGGACGCCGACGAGCGAAAGGTGGGTCGTGGAGTGTTCAACGCCATGACCGAGATGGCCCTGTCCACCATTCCCGGGTTCTTCTCGGTGCGTAGCAGCGCGTCCAGAGCCTTCGGCGTCCACCGGGCAGGCCTCGTGCCCGCCGACCTCGTCCCCCAGGACGTGGTGGTTCTCGAAGCCGGCCAGGTGGCCTCGCGAACCGTCGTGGAATCGACTGCTCCAACCAGCGCAGCGGCCGATGTCTCCGTCGAGCCCCGACCGGGCCCCGACGCGACCATCCCTGGGGGGCCGACGGTGGCCGTGCCCCTCGGTCGCATCGCCGGTGCCCGTTCGGGCGACAAGGGTGGCGACGCCAACCTCGGCCTATTCGTCCGCGACGACGCAGCCTGGGCGTGGCTGGACGACCACCTCACCGTGGACCGTCTCCGAGTCCTGCTGCCCGAGGCGGCCGACCTGTCCATCGAGCGTCACCGGCTGCCGGCTATCCGGTCGCTCAACTTCATGATCCGTGGCCTGCTGGGCGAGGGGGTGGCTGCGTCGTCCCGTCAGGACGGCCAAGCCAAGAGCCTCGGCGAATGGATCCGGGCCCGGGTCGTGGACATGCCCGCCTCACTGCTCCCCACCGAGCAGTCGGACGAGGCCTCCGGCTGATGGCCAGGAGTGCGGCCCTGCTGGCCGTCGAACAGACCACCGAGCAGGCCCGCCGACTCCGGGCCGTGCCCGCCCCCCGGCCCGTTCTGGACCGCGAGCGGGAGAACCAGCTCACCGGCCGCCAGCGTGAGGTCCTGGACCGGCTGGTGGCCCTGTTCGCCGACGGCTTCGTCGAGCTCACCATGGCCGACATCGCCGCCCGGGCGGGCTGCTCGTTGCGTACCCTCTACGACCTCGCGCCCAGCAGGGACGAGCTGGTACTCACGGTCATCGACCGCAACCTGCGACACATCGGGCGAGCCGCCGTGGATGCCATGGCTCCCGACATGGCTCCCCTGGAAGCCATCCGGGCCTACCTGCGGGCGGCCAACCTGGCCGTGGCCTCAACCACGCCGGCATTCGCCCGCGACCAGGCGGCCACCCCGTCGACCCACCGGTTGGCCACCGCCCACTCCGACTACTTGGTGGCCGTCACCCGCACCCTGCTGGACCTGGCCGTAGAGCGTGGCGACCTGGCCGATCCGAGCGGCGCTCCGGTCGACACCGCGGCAGTGGCCCGGGTGGTGGCCGGCCTAGGGGCCATGTTCGCCCTTCCTGAACACATCGAAGCCATCGACTCGACACCCCGAGATGCCGCCAACACCATGGTCGACGTCATCCTTCGAGGACTGGAGAGCACCCCGTGACCGACTCGGCTCTCACCGTGGCGGATCTCACCACCGACCTCACGGCCGAGCAGCAGGCCCTCGATGACGTCGTAGCCCGCCTCGACCTCGATGCCTGGGATATGGCGACGGCCAGCCCCCGCTGGACGGTCGGCGACCAGATCGCCCACCTTGCCTACTTCGACACGACCGCCACGTTGGCCATCACCGACCCCGAGGGCTTCCGCTCGGCGGTCGATGGCCTGATGGGCGTGGCCCGAGATGGCGAGAAGGCGATCGACGACCTAACCATGGGCGCCTACCGGCGACTCACGCCACCCGAACGACTCGCCGCATGGCGCGACGGCCGCCGGCGGTTGGCCGCGGCGGCCGGCACACTGGCCGACGACGCCCGGGTGCCGTGGTACGGACCGTCGATGGGTGGTAAATCGTTTCTCACGGCCCGTCTCATGGAGGCGTGGGCCCACGGCCAGGACGTGGTGGACGCCGTCGGAGCCAGCCGTCCGCCGACCGACCGTCTCCGCCACATCGCCCGACTTGGGGTCATGACCAGAGGGTGGTCCTACGCCAACCGACGCATGGAGGCACCCGATGTGGCCGTCGACGTCATGCTCGAGGCACCGTCGGGCGCTGTTTGGACGTGGGGTCCCGGTGATGCCTCCGAAACGATTAGCGGGCCAGCTGAGGACTTCTGCCTGGTGGTCACCCAACGCCGACACGTCGACGACACTGGGCTTCGGATGGCAGGTGACGGCGCCCGGGACTGGATGGTCCGGGCCCAGGCCTTCGCCGGCCCACCCACGAACGGACCCGACGCAGGGAGTTCCTGATGCCACTGGTAGAGACGACACGCGGTGAAGACGGCCTTGCCGGTGTCGTCACGGTCACCCTGGCCGACGAGGAGAACCGCAACGCCCTGAGCGCCGCGCTGGTCGACGAACTGGTCGAGGCGCTGGACGCCGCGGACTGCGACCCAGACGTCCGGGTGGTGGTGCTCACCAACAGGGGTCGCGTGTTCTGTGCCGGCGCCGACCTGTCAGAACGCTCGGGAGACGGCGCCCGAGATGGTGGTCCTCCTCCAAAGCCAGTCGACCCCGCGGCACTGTTCTCGCGGTTCCGGTCGTCACCCAAGGTTTACGTGGGCCGGATCGCCGGTCACTGCGTGGCCGGCGGCATGGGGCTGGCCGCCGCCATGGACCTGACGGTGGTCGACGAGTCGGCGAAGTTCGGCTTCACCGAGGTGAGGCGCGGCATCGCTCCGGCCATGATCTCGGTGCTGTGCCTACCGAAGATGCGACCCACCGAAGCGGCCGAGGCCATGCTGCTGGGCAACCGGATGACCGGCGCCGACGCGGCCCGCCTCGGCCTCGTCAACCGGGCCGTCCCGGCCGACGACCTGGATGCCGCCGTCGAATCGTTCGTGACCGACCTGCTGGCCGGTGGGCCGGACGCACTGGCGGCCACCAAGCAACTGCTGACCCGGGTACCGGGCATGGACGTCGACGAGGCCTTCGTCTGGACGGCCGAACTCTCGTCGACGATCTTCCGGTCCGACGAAGCCAGAGAAGGCATGCGGGCCTTCCTCGAGAAGCGCCCCCCGTCCTGGACCGACTGACCACCGGAGCGGCCAGCGATCCCCCTCAGCCGTTCAGCAGGGCGGCCACCACGTCGAGCACCGCGTCCTTGCCGTCGCCGAACAGCATCAACGTGCCGTCGGCGGCGAACAACGGATTCGGAACCCCCGCGAAGCCCGGACTGAGCGACCGTTTCACGACCACCACCGTCCGGGACTCATCGACATCCAGGATCGGCATTCCGGCGATCGGCGAGTCTGGATCGGTCCGGGCCGAAGGGTTCACCACGTCGTTGGCGCCGATCACGATGGTCACGTCGGTCTGGGCGAACGTCGGGTTGATCTGGTCCATGTCGAGCAGGCGTTCATAGTCGATCTCGGCCTCGGCCAGCAGGACGTTCATGTGGCCCGGCATCCGACCGGCCACCGGATGGATGCCGAACACCACCTCGACCCCAGAGTCGTTCAGCGTCCGCATGAGGTCCCGGACCGCGTGCTGCGCCTGGGCCACGGCCAGGCCGTAACCGGGGACGATGGCCACCCGCTCGGCCACCTCCAGCAGCATCGCCACCTCCTCGGCTGACGTGGATGTGACACGGTCGCCGTAGACGTCCGAGGCGTCGGGTGCCACGCCGCTGGCCGCAAGGGAACCGAACACCACGTCGAACAGGGAACGGTTCATCGACCGACACATGATCTGCGTGAGGACCAGCCCGCTGGCCCCGACGAGCGAACCGGCGATGATGAGCAGCGAGTTGTCCAGGACGAAGCCCGCCGTGGACGCAGCGACACCCGAACAAGAGTTCAGGAGAGCGATCACCACCGGCATGTCGGCCCCTCCGATGGCGATGGTGCCGAATACGCCTAACAGGGCACCGGCGGCCACCAGTGCCCACATCCAGCCCTGGTCGCCGGGCCGGGCGACCACCATCACCGAAGCCACCACAGCGACGATGGCCATGGTGGCACGCAGCACGGCGAGGCCCGGGAAGGAACGCAGGCTCCCGATCTCCTGGAGCTTGGTGAAGGCCACCATCGACCCGGTGAGGGTGACGGCGCCGATCAACGCCGTCAGGGCGGCAGCCACGGCGAACTGGTCGTCCACCAGGCCCTGATCTCCCACCTCGACGAGCGAGGCCGTGGCGACCAGCACCGACGCACCTCCTCCGAACCCGTTGAACAGGGCGACGAGCTGTGGCATCGCCGTCATCCGGACCTTGACGGCCAGCACCATGCCGATCGCAGAGCCCACGACGAGCCCGGCCAGGAGGACGCGGAAATCGACGATGGACCGGTCGAGCAAGGTCGCCAGAACGGCAACCAGCATCCCCGAGGCACCCAGAAGGTTTCCCCGGGGGGCGGTCCGCGGCCGCCCGAGAGACTTGAGGCCCAGGACGAAGAGCACCGCGGCGACCAGATAGGCCGCGGCGACCAGGTCGAGCCGACTCATGACGGTTCCTCCCCGACCGACGGTCGACGCTTCGTCGATCGAGCCGAGAACATGGCCAGCATCCGCCCGGTCACCAAGAACCCACCCACGACGTTCACCGTGGCCAGGACGACGGCGACGAAGCCGAGCCACGTGGTCAGGGCCGAGTGGTCGGTCCCCGCCGAGACCATGGCCCCGATCAGGGTGATGCCCGACACCGCGTTGGAGCCCGACATGAGGGGCGTGTGCAGTGTGGCCGGAACCTTGGTGATGAGTTCCAGGCCGAGGAAGACGGCCAGTACGAAAAGCGTGAGGGCGACCAGCAGGGTCATGCGTTTGCCTCCCCGCGGCCCAACGCATCACGGACCACCGGGTGGACGATCTCGCCGCCGGTGGCCACCAGCATCCCGGCCAGGACCTCGTCGTCCGGGTCGACGAACGGTTCGCCGTCTCGGTCGAGCATCCGGACGAGGTTCACGAGGTTGGTGGCGAACATCCGGGACGCCGTCACCGCGGTACCGGTCGCCAGCTCGGAGGGCCCGAGAACGGTCACCCCGCCGAGGACCACATCCTCGTCGAGCCGGCTGACCGAACAGTTGCCGCCCCGCTGGACAGCCAGGTCAACGACCACCGATCCCGGACGCATGGTCTCGACCATGGCCTCGGTCACCAACAGCGGGCTCTGTCGACCGGGGATCTGGGCAGCGCCGATCACCACGTCGGCGTCGGCCACGTGAGGCGCCAGGACCTCGTGGATCCGGACGGCATCGGGGACCCCGCCGTCGGCACCCACCGGTGGTTCAATCGATCGTCCGCCCAGCGACCGTATCTGCTCCAAGGCCTCGGAACGGATGTCGAACCCCTCGACGATCGCCCCCAGGCGCCGGGCCGTTGCCACCGCCTGGAGTCCGGCCACGCCGGCGCCCAGCACCAGTACCCGGGCCGGGGGCACCGTTCCCGCCGCGGTCATGAGGAGGGGGAACATCCGGGACGAACGTGTAGCGGCCAGCACGACGGCCTGGAAGCCGGCCACGGTGGCCATCGACGACAGCACGTCGACGGCCTGGGCCCGGGTGCTGCGCGGCACGAGGTCCAGCGAGATGGCCGTTGCCCCGGTGGCGGCCAGGCCCGTGACCCCCTCGGGGCGCCAGACCGGATCCAGCAGGCCGATCACGACGTGCCCCGGACCCAGGAGACCGATCGTGGACGGACCCCCGGGGCCACCGATCGAGGTGACCAGACCGGCGTCACCGACCACCGATCCCACATCGGACTCCACCGACGCGCCCGCCGAGCGGTAGTCCCCGTCAGCCATGCCGGCTCCATCGCCCGCACCCGCCTCGACCACGACCTCGTGACCGTCCGAGACCAGGGTCCCGACGGCCTCCGGGGTCAACGAGACACGGGTCTCGCCGTCGCCCCGTTCCCGCAGCACTGCGATCCGCACGATCCCCTCCATCCGCGCCGGTCGGCGTCGATCGCGGATGGTAGTGCTCGTCGACCGGGCCGGTCACTCCCTGCCGGGTCAGGGCATGGATCGCAGCGTAGACCCAGCACCTCGACCCCAGCGCGACTTCGCGTCAGTGTGTTGATTCCGAAAACGGGCAGAACCACCTGCTGAGCAGGGGGTTCATATGGAGCGGACGACGAGATTCGAACCCGCGACCCTCACCTTGGCAAGGTGATGCTCTACCAGCTGAGCTACGTCCGCGTCTGACCGGAACGATAGCGGTCGGGTACCGATTTGGCGCCCCCGGGGTCAGTCGTCGGTCGCCGGCCGGAGATCGATTCGCAGGGTCAGCACGCCGTCGACGAGCGAGGCCTCCGCGTCACCCACGATGCCGAAGTCCATCAGGTCGTCCTGCGCCTGGTTGATGAACCGCTGGCGTTCCTCGCCCCCTACCGGGGGCAACGTGCGGGTCCGCACGGCGGCCGCCCGCTCCCGGAACCGCTGCAGCATCGCCCCGACGTCCAACTCGGGTTCACTCATCTGGGCACCTCCTCATCCGGTTCGGACCCACCCACCGACAGGTCCACCAGTTCATCCTCCGGTTCAGCCAACAGGTCCTCAACCGGAAGGCCGACGGACTCCACGGCCGCCGGTCGGGTGCGCCACCAGTAGACGGCGGTGGTCACCACCACCACCGCTCCGAGGATCCGGAGCATGACCACCACCTGGTCGATGCGCTCGCCGGCCGTCCACCCCTCGTCGTCGATCTGGGGCGGCACCGTCTCGATGGTCGTCACCTGGGCGGCCACCGGTGCACCCGGCAGGCCAAACCACAGGCTCCCCACGAAGAGCAGCCCCACGAGCTGGGCGCGTCGGCGCGTCACGTCCAGGCCCCTTCTCCGCATGCCGGAATCGTACTTCCGACGCCCAGTGCCAGTGGTTCACTGCTGGTGGTCGGGGCACCACCAACTGGTCCGGCCGCCCACCGTGTCGCGCACCAGCGGCGTTCCGTCACGGGGACACACCCCACCCGGTCGACGATGGTCGAACAGGTCACCTGTGTGGCTCCCACCCCGACGATCCATCTGGTCCAACGTTCGCCGGACGACCCGGTGGAGCCGTCGGACCTCGTCGCCGTCGAGCCCGCCGGACGTACGCAGCGGCGACAGCCCGGACCGCCACAGGACCTCGTCGACCAGCAGGTTCCCGAGACCTGCCACCCGTCGCTGGTCCAGCAGGCGGGCCTTCAACGGCCCCCGACCCCCGGTCAACGCCGATCGCAATCCGACGAGACCCAGCGACCACGCATCAGGGCCGAGCGGACCTAGGTCGGGTTCCAACTCGACCCCACCGAGCCGGCGGGGATCGTCGATCCACAGGCGTCCACCTTCGCGGAACCGCAGGCCGAACCGCTCCCATGTGGGATCGGACCGCTTCCCACCCCACTCCAGGTACTCGATGGCGGCCTCGCCGTCGACCAGCAGTCGCCCGGTCATCCCGAACCGCAGGCCCACCGTGGGTCCACCGGACTCGAGCAGCAGGACCTTGCCGTGCCGGCGGACCCGCGTGATTCGCCGTCCGGCGAGTGCGTCGGCCACGCCCCGCGGGGTGACCCCTCCCTTGAGGAACCAGTGGTCGGGCGCCTCGACCGCGGCGACGGTACGACCCACCACCCGTTCGGCCAATCGCCGGTAGGCCTCGACCTCGAGGATCTCGGGCACGATGCCGAGCAGACGGTCGGTTCAGCCGCCCGCCGCGTCGAGACCGCGGTCGAAGTCGGCCACCAGGTCGTCGACGTGTTCCAGGCCGCACGACACGCGGACCGTCCCCTCCCCGATGCCCGAAGCCTCGAGTTCCTCGGGTGTGAGGCTGACGTGCGTGGTGGTCGCCGAATGGCAGACCAGGGTCTCCGGTCCACCCAACGACGTGGCCTGACGGGCAATGGACGTGGCCTCCACGAACCGCCTCCCGGCCTCGACGCCACCGCCCAGGTCGAAGGTGAGCAGGCCACCCATGGATCGCATCTGTCGCACGGCGAGATCGTGCTGGGGATGGGAAGCCAGGCCCGGATAACGCACGCCGGCCACTTCGCTGCGTCCTTCCAGGAAGGCGGCCAGGGCGGTCGCCGACTCGGACTGCTGGCGGAGTCGGGCACCGAGGGTGCGCACGCCACGGTGCGCGTTGTAGGCGTCGTACGGTGAGGCGTTGGCACCCTGGAGGGTGGCGAACCCCCACAGCCACGAGATCAGGTCCTGGGACCCTGCGATCACCCCGATGGTGGCGTCGTTGTGGCCGGCGATGGCCTTGGTGGCCGAGTGCAGCACGAGGTCCACACCGTGGTCGAGCGGACGCTGGCCCAGAGGCGTGGCGAACGTGGAATCCACCACGGTCAGGGCGTTGGCGATCGATCCCAGGTCGTCGAGGTCGACCAGGTCCAGGCGGGGGTTGGCCGGCGTCTCGGCGAACACCAGCATCGTCTTGCCGGGTACCACGGCCTCGGCGAACGCCCCCGGAGTGGTGCCGTCCACGAACGTGACGTCGATACCCATGCGCGGACACACGGTCTGCAGAAACAGCTGGGTGCCGGCATACAACTGGCGCTGGGCCACCACATGGTCGCCCGACGAGCAGATCCCGAGGACCACTGCGCTGACCGCCCCCATTCCGGAGCCGAAGGCACGCGCCGCTTCAGCCCCCTCCAACTGGGCGATGGTGGCTTCGAAGGCGTTGATGGTGGGGTTTCCGTAGCGGCTGTAGAACCGCTCGGGCCCCATCGCGGTGGCCAGGCGACGGCCCTCGTCGACGCTCTCGAACGCGAAGGTGGACGTCGGGTACAGGACGGGGGCTAGCGACGACTCGCCGTCGGCCCGACCACCGAGCACGGCCGCCGTCTCCGGCTGGACCGGCTCAGGTCCCTGATCGTGGTTCTCGGTCATGTGGATTCCACCTCCCGGAGGAATGTGTCGAGCAGTGAACCGACCTCCCGGGTGGCCAGCAGGAAACCGTCATGGCCGTCGGGACTCTGGATCACATGGTGGTCGCAGCGCCCGCCCGCCGCCCGGATGGCGTCCCGGAGGGCCGTCTGCTGGCTGGTCGGATACAGGGTGTCGGAACTGATGCTGAGGGTCAGGGCGGGCAGGTGGACAAGCCGGCGCACGGCGACGTCCATGCCGCCACGGTCACGGGCCAGGTCGTGGAGGTCCATGGCCCGATTCAGCACCAGGTAAGTGTTGGCGTCGAACCGCCGCACCAGCTTCTCGCCGTGGTAGTCGAGGTACGACTCGACCTGGAACCGGTCCCACAGGCCGAACAACGCCCGCGGATTGACGAGGTTCCGGGAGAACCGGTCATCGAACACCTCGTTGCTGCGATAGGTGATCTGGGCCACCGACCGGGCGATGGCCAGGCCGGCGAACGGCCCGTCCCCCGGTTCGGCCTCGTAGTAGTCCCCGCCGCGGAACCGTGGATCGAGGGCCAACGCGGTGCGTCCGACGGCACTCCACGCCACCTGCTGGGCACCGGCGGCCAGCGTGGTGGCGATCGGTGCGATCGACCGCACGCGGTCCGGGTACATCACGCCCCACTCGAGGACCTGCATCCCACCCATCGAGCCGCCTACCACGGCCAGCCAGCGGTCGATGCCCAGATGGTCGGCCACCGCGGCCTGACACCGCACGATGTCACGGGTGGTGACGGTGGGAAACGTCGAACCGTACGGGCGGTTGGTCGCCGGGTCGACCGACGACGGACCGGTCGTGCCCTGACAACCACCGAGAGAGTTCACGCACACCACGAAGTGGCGGTCGGTGTTGATGCCTCCACCCGGTCCGATCACCCCGTTCCACCAACCCTCGGTGGCGTGGCCGTCGCCCGAGGACCCGTGGGCGTGGCTGTCGCCAGTCAGAGCGTGACAGATGAGGATGGCGTTGTCCCCTGTCGGCGACAGCTCGCCCCATGTCTCGTAGGCCACCTCGATGTCGGACAGGGACTCCCCGCCTTCCAGGGCGAGAGCGCGACCACCACCCACCGTGGTGAAACTGCGCCCGCCGACCGGGTCGCCGGGACGCCATGCACCGGTCACCGGGAGGCCGGCCGTGTAGGCGCGCGGATGGGCAGGCAGAACGACGGGCGGGTCGACTGACGGGTCGACGGTAGGTCCGTCGGTTCTCGTCGGTTCGTGCGTCATGGCGCCGCTCTCCTGCGGGATGACCAGAGCGCTCGGCGCCGACAGCGTGGCACGAAGCCAGCCGGCGGACACTTCGTTGCCCCTCTCGGGGCCACATCCCCACCGTCTCCGGCAGGCGAGCACCTTGGGTGTCCGTCCCAGGTTGCCGGACCCGGCGAACCGGGCCTCTCGTGATGTCTTGCGGGACAGTGTAGGCGGGCCGACGCGCGAGGGCGCCTTCCTCGATGGCTCCGCCGGGTCCCGGAGGCTCCGAGAAGATCAGGAGCGGGCTGGGTGGCGGGACCACCACCAGTCCACGAGGGAATCCACGTCCGGCGGATCGACGACGCCGTAGGCCGACGACATGACGCGGCCGAAGGCCAGCCATGCGTCGACCGACAGTGGTCCCCGCGGTGATCCCACCGGTGGATCGTGCAGGCCACGGGCCATCACCGCCCCCTCGTCCCACGCACCGCCGTCCGATGGCAGGGGCAGGTCGGCCACCTGGCCGGCCGACAGGCGGAGACGACCGGCCGACCGGGCGGCCCCCAAGGACCGGCGGGCGGCCAACGCTGTGACCGGCGGGGCGGACAGCGCCGCGGCGAGACGCCACAGCACCATCGGGTCGTCGTCGTACGACTCGACCACCACCAGAGGCGTAACGGGCACGAGGTCGCCGACCGGATCGACCACCACCTCGACCACCGAGGTCTGGGAGGCGACCAGCAGCTTGGGTCGCTGTCGCTCCCCGAACCACCGGCCCACCTCGGGATCGGCCGCCATCACCGCAGCGAGGTCGACCACCGGGGCCCGCCACCGACGACCGTCGAAGCGACAGGGGTGTTCGGCCCAGCGAAGGTGTAGCGGATCCACCGACGCCGTGGTGACCATCGGCGGACGGTCGTCGTCAGGACCGGTACGCTCGGCCACTCCGACCGCCAGCCCGTAGAAATGCTGACGGAATCCGGCGGTCGTGGCGGCCAGGTCACCGAGGAGCACGGCCGGCCTCGACCCGCGGTCCATCGGCGGGCCGGGAGGAACACCGAGCACTTCGGCGACCACCCCACCCCAGGTCTCCCCCGGTGACGGTGCGTCCGCGGTGCCACCTGGCGCCACCTCCCGGTCGATGAACACGTCCACCGCCCGGCCACCCCCGGAGACCGACCGTTCAACAACCGGGGCACAGACCTCGGCGTGGCCGGCGAACACACCCGACCGGTCCCACCAGAGGCCGGCCAGGCGGCCCTCCGAGACCAGCAGGTCGCGGACCGGTCCGGCGTCCCGAGCGGCCAGCACCGACTGGGGCTGGATGAGGACCATCCGTCCGCCGTCGACCAGCAGGTCCAGCCCGACGGCCAGGAAGAGCCACGCCACGTCGGTGTAGGCGGCCACCAGACCCGGGAACCGCTGCCGTAGGACCGTCCGGTCGTCAGCCGACACCGCCGTCGAGCACCGCAGTTGGCCGAGAAACGGCGGATTGCCCACCACGGCGTCGAATCCGCCGACGGGGCCGGTACCGGGACACCCGGCCCAGACTTCACGCCCATGGTGGAGCGGGTCGCCGACCACCACCCCGGCGACCTCGTCGGGTTCGACACCGGACCAGGCGGCGAGGAGTCGTCTAGTGGCGTCCACCGATGCCCGGTCGACATCCGCGCCGAAGAGGTGCCGTCGGGCCACGGTCGCCGGATCGGCCACCCCCCGATTCACGAGAAGCCGACCAGCGGCCAGGAGGAACACCCCGGCCCCGCATGCGGGGTCCACCACCGTGCCCACCGAGGGTCCGACCGGGGGGCCGGTCGAGCCATCGACGACCAGTTCGACGAGCCTGGTGGCCACGTCGGGCGGCGTGAAGAAGGCGCCGCGGACCTGACGGTCGTCGGCCCGTTGGAGTTCGGCCGCCAGATCAGCAGCCAACGCATCGACCGGATCGGCGACCCGGCCGGTGGTCATCTTGTCGGGATTCAGGCGCTCAGGCCTCAGGCGGCCTCGGCCGCCGGATCCCACGTCATCAGGTCGTCGAGTCGGGCGTCGTTGGAGTACACCTCGACGATGGGCTGCTTCATGCCGAGACGACGCAGCAACTTGCGGATCTCGAGTTCCTCGTTCCAGAGCACGAGGCTGACCACCACGCCGGACTCGCCGGCCCGGGCGGTACGACCCGACCGGTGGACGTACGTCTTGGCGTCTGACGGCGGGTCGTAGTGGATGACCACGTCGACGTCGTCCACGTGGATGCCCCGGGCGGCCACGTCGGTTGCCACCAGGCACTTGACCCTGCCTTCCATGAAGTCGGCCAGAGCCTTCTCCCGCTGGGCCTGGCGGAGGTCGCCGTGGATGGCCGCCGCCCTGACGTCCTCGGCCACCAGCTTTCCGGTCAACTTGTCGGCCCCCCACTTGGTGCGGGAGAACACGATCGTCCGGTTCGAGGCGTTGATGATGCGGGCCGCCACGCGAACCCGGTCCATCTCGTGCACGGCCAGGAAACGGTGTTCCATCTCGGCCACCGTGACCTCGCGAGAGGCCACCTCGTGGGTGACCGGGTCGTGCTGGTAGCGGCTGATCAGCGCACCGACCATGCCGTCCAGGGTCGCCGAGAAGAGCAGCGTCTGGTGCTCCTTCTCGGTCCGGCGGAGGATCCACTCGACCTGGGGCATGAAGCCCATGTCGGCCATACGGTCGGCCTCGTCGATCACCACACCGGCCAGATCGACCACCGAGAGTTCCTCCTGCTGGATGAGGTCGATCATGCGGCCCGGGGTGGCGACCACGAAGTCGACACCCTTGGTCAGCGCGGCGATCTGCTTCTCGATCGGGGTGCCACCGTAGATGGCCTCCATACTCAGGCCACGAACCTCGGCCAGCGGCTCGAGTTCCTTGCAGACCTGCACGGCCAGCTCGCGGGTCGGCACGAGGACCAGACCGGTGGGCCGCTTCGGGGCGGCCCTAGGCAGCCGCTGGATCAACGGGATGCCGAAGGCCAGGGTCTTGCCTGAGCCAGTCTTGGCCTTGCCGCAGACGTCGCGGCCGGCCAGACCATCGGGGATGGTGAGCGCCTGGATGTCGAACGGGGTGGTGATGCCCCGCACGGAGAGGGCATCGACCAGATCCTGGTCGATGCCCAGATCGGCGAACTGGGTCGTCGTCATGGGTTCCTGTGCTTCCCGGCGGTCGGGCCGCCGTGTCGTCACCCGCGCCTCGGCGGGTCCGCCACCGCTCTTCCCGGGTGACGAGGCCGTCAGGGGTCGGCGTGCAAGCGGCCGACGGACCCGGACGGGTACCGGCATCCTACCGGCGTGGGTTGGAGTCCCTCGGGGTCAGGACCCCGGGGAGATGACAGGTCGGACCCGCCCGTCACGGACGTCGACGCCCTCGGCGGCCAGGCGCCGGGCCTGTTCCAACTCGTGTCCGGGAACCAGCCGCCCGGTCGAGGTGACCACCCGCCACCAGTGGTGGCCACCGTGATCCCGCAGAAACCGACCGACGGCCCGATGGGCACCCGGATGGCCGGCCTCGGCGGCCACCTCGCCGTAGGAGATCACCTCTCCCGGCTGCAATGCGTCCAGCACGGCGGCCACGTCGATCTCGAACGGGGTCAGCGGACGGGACCGTTCGTGGATGGTCAGTACCGGCTGCTGCCGGACCCGTGGGCGTCGCCACCCAATGGCACCAACCGGACGACCTCGATCTTCTTCTTGAACCCCTTGACCTGCCTCGTGGCGAACGACTGCTCTTCGATATTGGTCATCAACGGGGTGACCGTCCCCTTCTCGGCCAGGACCTGATGTGGTTTGGCGATGTCACAGAGCCTGGACGCCAGGATCACCGCCGGCCCCACATGGTCGTCGCCGTCGATCAGCATCACCGGGCCCCGGGCGATCCCGGCCCTCATGTGCAACTTAGACTTCGCGGCGTCGATCAGGCCTTCGATATCCACCACGGCCTCCACCAGGTCCTCGGGCTGGACGCCGACCATCATCACCCCGTCGCCCAGCCACTTGGCCAGACGAACGCCCCGCTCGGCAGCCACCTGGCGTACCGCGGCCCGGAACCCGGTCACCACGTCATAGGCCGCGGCATCCCCGTTCTCGTCGGTGAACGCCGTGAATCCGCACAGGTCTAGGAAGGCGAACGTCCGGTCGACCCGCTTGATCGGCCGCCGGGGCAGTTCCTCAATCATGGATCCCCACCTCCACGCCGGCTCCATGGGCTCGGATCCGACCCCGCCAGGCCACCGACCCACCAACCACGATGGCCAGCAGGGCCATCCAGACGTTGATGCGAACCCCGGCCACCAGCGAGGCGGTATCGCTGCGCAGCGTCTCCACCCAGAGGCGACCCAGCCCGTAACCGCACACCCAGAGGCCCGTCACGTACCCCGGACGCAGCACCCCACGCCGCTCGACCCGGACGAGCATCACGGCCAGAGCGACGTTCCAGAGGCCCTCGTAGAGGAACGTCGGATGGAAGGTCGCCGCCGAGGCGTAGTCGGCAGGCCGGTGCGCAGCGTCGATCTCGAGCGCCCACGGAAGGTCGCTGGGTCGACCGAAGACCTCCTGGTTGAACCAGTTGCCCCACCGTCCGATGGCCTGGGCCACTGGGATGGTGGGCACCATCACATCCAACGCGGCGGCCATAGTCAGCCCCCGACGACGGGCCACCAGAACACCGACCAGAGCACCGGCCATCAGGCCGCCGGGAATACCCAGGCCACCCTGCCAGACCGCAGGAACGTCCTCCCAGCGACCACGGAACGACCGCCAGTCGGTGGCCACGTGGTACAGCCGGGACCCGACGAGGCCCGCCGGGATGGCCCACATCGAAATCGACGCGATCACCTCGGCGTCGCCACCACGTGCCGCGTGCCGACGCTGGCTCCATGTCACGGCGACCAAAGCCCCGATGGCGATCATCAGCCCGTAGGCCCGCAGCTCGAGCGGCCCGATGGACAGCGCGTTGGCCGATGGACTGGGAATCGATGCGAACACGATCGGCGAGTCGATCAGGCGGAGAAGGCGTCAGCAGGGATCTCGAAAAGGTCACCCTTGCCGGCCGTCACCGCGCCCAACTGGGCACGGACGACAGGCAGGAGCTGCTCGGCGTAGAACCGGGCGGCTACCACCTTGGTGGCCAGGTGGGTGGCGTCACCCTCGCCTCCATCCCCCTCCCCAGCATCCAGACGGCGCTGGGCACCGAGGGCCAGACGGGCCAGCAGCCATCCACCGACCAACTGCCCGAACATCCTGAGGTACGGCGAGGCGCCGGCCATGGCGTCGTTGGGGTCGGACAGGCCGTGGGCCATCAACCACCCGGTGGCCTCCTCCATGGCGCCATGGGCATCGGCCAGACCGTCTCGGATCGTGGCGAACCCGTCGCCGGCCGCCGTCAGGTCATCCCCGGTGGCCGCGATCTCGGCCATCAGGTCGGTCATGACGGCGCCGCCGTTCATGGCCAGCTTGCGACCCACCAGATCCATGGCCTGGATTCCGTTGGTGCCCTCGTAGATGGGCGAGATCCTGGAGTCGCGCCAGTGCTGGGCCGCACCGGTCTCCTCGATGTAGCCGTAGCCGCCATGGACCTGGATGCCCAACGAGGACATCTCGACGCCCACGTCGGTGCACCACGCCTTGGAGATCGGGGTGAGCAGTTCGGCCCGGTCCGAAGCGGCCTGACGCACGTCGGCGTCGGGATGGCGGGCCGCCACGTCGATCGAGGCGGAGTTGAGGTACAGCAGGCAGCGCATGGCATCGGCGTAGGCCCGCATGGTCAGCAGCATCCGACGGACGTCGGCGTGGTCGACGATGGCCGACTGCTCGCCGGCCGGCGCTCCGATGGCCCGGCCCTGGCGACGCTCGATGGCGTAGTCGGCGGCCTGCTGCAGGGCCCGTTCTGTGACGGCCAGGCCCTCGACGCCCACACCGAGTCGGGCGTTGTTCATCATCTTGAACATGTAGCGCATGCCCTGGTGCTCCTCGCCCACGAGATAGCCGACGGCGCCGTCACCGGCATCGCCGAACGACAGGACACAGGTCGGGCTGGCGTGGAGGCCGAGCTTGTGCTCGACGGACAGGCACTTGTAGTCGTTGCGGGCCCCGAGGCTTCCGTCGTCGCCCACCAGGTACTTGGGGACGATGAACAGCGAGATGCCCTTGGTACCCGGCGGGCTGTTGGGGACCCGGGCCAGTACCAACTGGATGATGTTCTCGGTGAGCTCGTGTTCGCCGAACGTGATGAAGATCTTGGTCCCGAAGACCCGGTACGAGCCATCGTCCTGGGGCACGGCCCTGGTGGTCAGGGCACCGACGTCGGACCCGGCCTGGGGCTCGGTGAGGTTCATGGTCCCCGACCACTGGGCGCTGACCATCTTCGGCAGGTAGGTCTCCTTCTGCCCCTCGTCGGCGAAGGAATGGAGGGCGTCCAGCGCTCCAACTGTCAACATGGGCCCCATCGACCAAGCGCGCGATGCGGTGGCCAGCATCTCGGTCATGACCGTCTGCACGAGGCCCGGGAATCCACCGCCGCCGTAGTCCGGGTCCTGGGAGATAGCCCCCCAGCCGGCGTCGACGAACTTGGCCCACGCCGTACCGAAGGCCTCCGGTGTGGCGACCACCCCGTCGGTCACCGAGCAGCCCTCCTCGTCACCGATCCGGTTGACCGGGGCCACGACCTCGGCCACGAAGCGGCCCAGTTCGTCGAGCACGCCGTCCACGGTCTCGGGGTCGACGTGCTCGTAGCCCGGCAGGTCGCAGATCGCCGCGATATCGGTGATCTCGGCGAGTACGAGGCGAATGTCATCCAAAGGCGGTCGGTAGTCGCTCATGGGCGAGAACCTACCGCCCGGCCGCCTTCCCGGCCCGAGTGGGCCGACCGGAACCGAGCCCTCGGCGACGGGCCGCGAAGGGGCCGGGATCCGGGTTCGGCTACCGTCCGGAGGGTGCCCGACGCACCCACCGCCATTGCCAACCTGCTCTACCGGTACGCCGAGTTCATGGACGCCGGCCGACTGGACGACTGTGCCGACCTGTTCGCCCACGCCCGGGTAGTGCTCGGCGATCCGGCGGACGGCGATCCGCCGGTGGTGGACCGGGACGGCCTGGCCGACGTGTGGCGGTCAATGGTGCGGCTACACGAGGACGGCACTCCCCGGACCCGCCATCTGGTGGCCACGCCGATCATCGAGGTAGCTGAGGACGGGGCGACGGCCACGTGCCGCAGCACCTACACGGTGTTCCAACAGGTCGACGACGGCCCGCTGCAGCCCATCATCACCGGTCGCTACCACGACCGTTTCGAATCGGTGGACGGCACCTGGCGGTTCTCCGAGCGGGCCTACCTGATGGACCTGACCGGCGACCTGTCAAGCCACCTCATGGGTGGTCTCGGCGGCTGAGTCCAGCACGACCCCGGTCGCCACATCAGCCGAACGGCGGGCACCGGAGTCGCCCGAGGTCCAGTGTCGACGGCACCGCAGCTCGTAGGCGACGACGTGGTCGTCGGGATCGTCGACCACGAACAGTTCGCCGTCGTAGACCTGCACCCCGTCGACGAGGCGGGCGTTGTGGGTGGCCCGTTCGCCACACCAGCAACGGGCCTCGACTTGGACCTCGACCCGTTCGTCGGCCACCTCGAGGAGCCGGCGGGTGCCATCGAACAGTTCGCCCTGGAAGGAGGTGAGCAGCCCGAAGGCGAACACGTCGGCACCCAGGTCGTCGACGATCCTGGCCAACTGGTCGATCTGGGCCGGAAGGTAGAACTGGGCCTCGTCACAGACCAGGTAGTCGATTCGCCCTCGCCGGGACGCCACGGCCAGGGCCATCTCGAACAGGTCGAGCCTGGGGCCGACCTCGACCGCATCGGCCGATACCCCGAGAGCGCTAGAGACCCGACCGTCGGCCCGGTCCAACTGGCTGCAGAGGATCCCCTGGAGGCCCCGCTGCCGCAGATTGTGGTGGATCTGCAGGGCCAGGGTGCTCTTTCCCGAGCCCATCGTCCCGAAGGAGAAGCGAAGGGTGGCCATTAGGCCCGTTTCTCGAACATCGGCACCCCGATGGCGCTCGATCCGGTCATGAGCACCCGCTGGTCGCCCCGCAGTCGGTGCACACGTAGCACGACCCAGCCCGCTGCATGGCCACGCCGCACTGCATGCACAGCGGGGCGTCGGCCGACGATCGGGACGTCGGCGCGTCAGCCAGCGAAAGGTGGGCGGCGAACTGTGAGGCCGACGGCACGGTCGGCGGGTCGGCCGGGACATCGCTGCCCTGGCGGGTCACGGTGGTCGACTCCTCGACCCCGGGCAGCGTCGGCTGGATCCGTTCGCTGGTGGTGAGGATGTTGAGCTCGGCTCGTTCCTCGGGGCTGAGGTACTCGACAGCCAGACGGCGGAACAGGTAGTCGATGAGGCTGGTGGCGATCCGGAGGTCCGGGTCATCGGTCATGCCCGCCGGCTCGAATCGCATGCCGGTGAAGGCGTCCACGAAGGCCCGCAACGGCACCCCGTACTGGAGTCCGTGGCTGAGCGAGATGGCGAAGGCGTCCATGATCCCGGCCATCGTCGAGCCCTGCTTGGAGACCCGTACGAAGACCTCGCCGGGACGGCCGTCCTCGTACTGGCCGACCGTCACGAAGCCCTTGCAGTCGGCGACCCGGAACTCGAAGGTGCGCGAGGCGCGGCTCCGGGGCAGGCGCCGTCGCACCGGCTCTGCCAACTCGGCGGTCAACTGGGCCGCCTTATCGGCAGGACCGTCGCCTGAAGCCCGCGACGCGTCACCCACGGTGAGGGGCTGGGCCACCTTGCAGTTGTCGCGGTAGATGGCCACCGCCTTGAGGCCGAGTCGCCACGCCTCGAGGTAGAGCTCCTCGACGTCGTCGACAGAAACCTCCTCGGGCATATTGCAGGTCTTGGAGATGGCGCCCGACAGGAACGGCTGGACGGCACCCATCATCCGGATGTGGCCCATGTGGTGGATGGGGTTGTCGCCCATCGAGGTGGCGAACACGGCCACGTGTTCGGCCCGGAGGTCGGGGCAACCGATCACCGTCTGGTGCTCGTCGATCCAGGTCAGGACGGACGCCACGGCCTCGTCGTCATAGCCGAGACGCCGCAGGGCCCGGGGCACCGTGCGATTGACGATCGACATGGTGCCGCCGCCCACCAGACGTTTGTGCTTGACGAGGCTGAGGTCGGGCTCGATGCCGGTGGTGTCACAGTCCATCAACAGGCCGATGGTGCCGGTGGGGGCCAGCACCGTGGCCTGACTGTTACGTACGCCCACCCGCTGGGCCAGGGCACAGGCCTCGAACCACGCTCTACGCCCAGCGGTGACCAGTGCCGGGGCGACGGAGTCGTCGAGTAGTTCGGCGGCCTCGCGGTGCATCTCGAGCACGCCGAGCATCGGCTCGCGGTTGTGCTCGTAGCCGTCGAACGGGCCCATCCGGTCGGCCAGCCGGGCCGAGGTTCGGTAGGCGTGGCCGGTCATGAGCGAGGTGATCGCCGCGGCGACCGACCGACCCTCGTCACTGTCGTAGGGCAGGCCCAGGGCCATGAGAAGCGCACCCAGGTTGGCGTATCCCAGCCCGAGTTGACGGAAGGCCCGGGTGGTCTCGCCGATGGCGTCGGTCGGGTAGTCGGCGTTGCCGACCAGGATCTCCTGAGCGGTGAACACCACCTCGACGGCGTGACGTAAGCCCTCGACGTCGAAACCGCCGATGGACCCGGAGTCGTCATCGGATCCCCCCAGGAAGGCCAGGAGGTTGAGGCTGGCCAGATTGCAGGCCGAGTCATCGAGATGGACGTACTCCGAGCAGTTCGACACCACGAGTCCGTTCACGATGAACGAGTGGTTCCGTCCCTCGGTGATGTCGTACGTGAGGGCGTCGCCCTCGTCGGTCCTCGAGGCCAGACGGGCAGTGGTGGCCGCCCGGTAGTCGGCCCGCTCCCGAGCCTCGAGCAGTTCGACGAGCAGCAGGTGCTTGCGTTCGAGCTCGAAGCCCACGTGGGCAGCGAAGGCCTCGACCGACTGGCCGGTGATCCTCAGATCCCAACTGGCGTTCCGCCGCTGGGTGGTCGCCTCGGTGCCGTCATTCCTGACGTACCGGAAGGGCGACCGGCCACCGTCGTGGATCGACTGGATCCGGGAGGTGACGCCCAGGGTCTGGAGCACCCGTTGGACACCGGCCAGGAGCTCACGGGAGATGGAGCCGAGACCCACGTACGAACCGTGGGATTCGGACCGGTAGACGCAGCCGTCGGCGTCGAACAACCCCCGCAGGAACGCCGCGGCGATCTCCGGTGGTGCCTGCTCGATCGACCACGGCACGACCTTGTGGGCACCGGTCACCGAACGGATCCCCAGCGCCTCCAGGAACCGCTTGAACGGTCGACGGGACAACCGGAGCTGGACGGTGCCGTTGGACTGCTCGGACGGCTTCAGCGGCCGGTCGCCGTTGATCCACTCCAGGAGGGAATGATGTCGGGGAAGGATCTCGTCACGGTCCTCGGCCGAGCCGTAGATGGTGGCCGTGGTCGTCCCGGAGGCGGAGCCGTCGCCCACCAGCCAACCCAGGTAGTGGCCGAAGAGGGTGCTCCACTCGTCGGGGAACCGCAGTTCGCCGGCGTGGTCGCCCTTGCGACGATGGTCGTCGGGATCCGGTGACACGGGCAGGGCACTATCGGCCGCCTCGGCTGGAGCGATCCGGTCGAGGAGACGGACCTCGTCGTCGTCGGCCAGGTCATGGGCCTTGACCCAACCCCGGTTGGCTGTAAAGAACCTGTGGTCGGGGGTACAACGCACCTCATGGCCCGTGTCGAAACGGAGTCGGACCACCGGGTTCACGCCGGTGATCATCACCGCGGCGAGCGAGGAGAGGACGACCTGCTCGCGAGGCTGGTCGACGCTGGTGGCGTCGTGGGTCCAGACACGGAACTCCTCGCCCCGGTTGATCCGATCGACCAGGTGGTCGAAGCGGACCAGGCCCCGGTCGGTATGGACCAGGGCGTCCCCGGTGAAGCACGGATTGCTGGCGGTGATGCGGCCGGTGTTGGACGCCGTGTGCCAGCGGTTGATGGTGGTGTCGAACTGGATGCCCGGATCGGCGCACTCCCACGCCGCCTCGGACATCTGGCGGAAGAGGCCGCGCGCCCGGACGGTGTCGAGCACCGACCCGTCGGTGACGGCCCGGAGATCCCAGTCGCCGTCGGCCTCGACGGCCGCCATGAACTCGTCGGTCACCCGGACGGAGTTGTTGGCGTTCTGGTACATGATCGAGTGGCTGTCGGCCCCGTCGAACCCGACGTCGAACCCGGCCTGCTCGAGGACCCGGACCTTTCGCTCCTCACGGGCCTTGCACCACACGAACTCCTCGACGTCGGGGTGGCCCACGTCGAGCACCACCATCTTGGCTGCTCGGCGGGTAGTGCCCCCGCTCTTGATGGTGCCGGCCGAGGCGTCGGCCCCCCGCATGAAACTGACCGGCCCACTGGCCTGTCCGCCGCCCCGTAGGGCCTCCCTGGACGACCGGATGGCGCTGAGGTTCACCCCGGCACCCGAGCCTCCCTTGAAGATCGTGCCCTCCTCGACGTACCAGTTGAGGATGGACGACATCTTGTCGTCGACCGAGAGGATGAAGCAGGCCGATGCCTGCTGGGGCACCCCGGGGACGCCGATGTTGAACCAGACCGGCGAATTGAAGGCGGCCCGCTGGGTGATGACGAGGTGGCGCAGCTCGTCAGCGAAGGTGATCGCCTCGGCAGCGTCCACGAAGTAACCGTCGCGTAGGCCCCAGTCGGCGATGGCACCTGCCACCCGGTCGGTCACCTGACGCAATGAGGATTCCCGCTCGGGGGCATCCAACGCACCCCGGAAGTACTTCTGGGCGAGGATGTTGGTGGCGTTGACCGACCAGTCGGCAGGCACCTCGACGCCGTCCTGCTCGAAAGCCACCGAACCGTCGCGGTGGTCAACCAGTCGGGAGGTGCGGACCTCCCACTCAACGTCGTCGTAGGGATCCGCCCCGTCACTGGTGAAATGACGACGGATCCCCAGTATCCCCCGCTCAGGCGCCATCGACATCGTCTACCACCTTCATCCATCGTCGGCCCCTCGGGCCTCGTGCCCGGAGTACCAGCCTGTGTTCCGAAGGTACCGACCACCGACGACAGTCACCGGTCGGCCACTGTCCGGCGGGTCGTGCCCGGCGGGTCGTGGCCGGTGGCGGTGGGCCCAGGTCGAGGAGGGCATCCCGATCTCCGGAGGAGGTCGACGTACCCGTCCCAACGCCGCACCGGACGAGCCGGTTCGACGGGTTCCAGCCGGGCCGACCGCCTCCGGCCACGGTGGCCCAACCTACGGACGCCCCCCTGTGGACCGATAGGGGGACGAGTTGGGGATTTCCCGGTGGATCACGCCGACCTTCTCCACAGGCGGCGGTCTGGTGGCGAACCGGGACGGGTGGGCCACCGGCCCTCGGAGGCGATCCCGCACAGGCCGAGGGCTACGGTCGTCGCGTGCGACGCATCCACCCCGAACCGATGACCGACGTGGACCCGGGCGGCCTCCATCTCGACGATGACCGTCCCGCCCCACCGGGTCGCCCGTGGGTGGTGGTCAACGTGGTGACTTCGGTGGACGGCGCCGCCATGGTGGACGGACGATCCGCGGGGCTCGGCGGACCAGCCGACCGCCAGGTGTTCCGGGCCCTCCGGGGCAGCGTCGACATGATCCTGGTGGGAGCGGGCACCGTCCGGGCCGAGGGCTACCGGTCGCCACGGTCACCCGAGGAGGCGGTGGCGACCAGGCGGGCCGCCGACGGGTACGCGCCGCGACCACGTCTGGTGGTCGTCTCGGCCAGCCTGGACCTCGAACCCACGGCTCCGCTGTTCGCCGATCGGGATCCGACCGACCCGCCACCCATCGTGGCCACCGTGACCTCGGCCCCTCCCGACCGGATGGCCGGGCTGGAACCGGTGGCCGAGGTCCTGGCCTGTGGCTGGAACCGGGTGGACCTGACCGGACTGCTGGCCTTGCTGTATGACGTCGGGGCCCGAACCGTGCTCTGCGAGGGAGGCTCGAACCTGAACCACCAGATGTTCGCCGCCGGCCTAGTCGACGAACTGTGCGTCAGCGTGTCGCCGAGGCTCACCGGGGGCGTCGGCGGAGCCGGGGGGAGCCTTCTCGCCGGACCGCCACTCTCGGCGACCACCCGGCTCCGGCTGGACCGCGTCCTCACCGAGGACGGGTTCCTCTTCTGCCGATACCTGGTTACCTAGCGATACCCGGTTTCCTAGCGAACCGTCCCTGCGACGGGCCTAGCCGTCAGGTCGGGCTCAGCCGAGGGGTAGGACGATGCGTTGGCCGGGCTGGAGGACGGGACCACCGGCCGCCTCGACCAGACGATCGACCGTGGACCGCAGGTCACGCCCCTCCGGGTTGATGGACCCGGCGATTGACCAGAGGGTGTCGCCCGGCTGGACCACGTGGACGACCGGCTCGCCCACCGCGGCGACCACCGGCGCACCCGTCGTGCCGGTCACCCGACCGATGAGTTCGCCACCGAGAAGCGAAAGGGCCGAAACGATCAAGCCGAGCGCCACCGACACCAGGAACCGGCGGCGCCGGTAGACCGCCGGGGACAACACCGGGGCGGGACCGGGAACGTCCACGACCGACTGGCGGCGGGCGGCACCCACAACGGCGGGCTCGGCGGCCAGCACGTCGGTGACCAGTCGGTGCACGGTGGCCAGTCGCTCGACGGGGGCCGGGTCAGAGGACGGGACCACCTGCAGAAGGGTCGGGGCCTCGACGTCGGGGAAGCGAGGGAAGTCGAACGGGAGCTGGGCAGCGGTCGCGGTGGTCATGGTGTTCATCCTGTCGAAGGGGTGTGACAGCCCTCGGTGGAGGGGTACTTGACACGGAACGTCCGTTCGACGAACATGGATTCGACGTACAGATGTTCGATCACAAGACTCAGTGTATCGAACACCTGTTCGGTGTCAAGAGATGCCGACAGACCCGTCACCAGTACGACGAGACCGCACGACGAAACCCACTCGTGCAGAGAGAAGGAACCCCGATATGAGCGCCACGGGACTCACCCCACGCCAGCAGGAGATCCTTGAGTTCATCGACGTCCAGGTCAGCGACCGCGGCTACCCGCCGTCCGTCCGCGAGATCGGCGATGCGGTCGGCCTAACCTCTCCGTCCACGGTGCACTCCCATCTGGCGACCCTTCAGGACCGGGGCTTCATCCGCCGCGACCCGAGCAAGCCCCGGGCCATTGAGGTACGCCTCGATCCGGTGACCGGTGCGGCGGTGGAACGGGGTGCCGTCCGGCACGTGCCCCTGCTGGGCGACGTAGCGGCCGGGGCGGGCGTCATCGCGGCCGAGAACGTCGAGGAGTCCCTCCCCCTGCCCGCCGAGTTCACCGGCGACGGCGACCTGTTCATGCTCCGGGTGCGGGGCGACTCCATGATCGGTGCCGGCATCCTCCACGGAGACCACGTGGTGGCCCGGGTCCAGCAGACCGCCGACGCTGGCGACCTGGTGGTTGCCGGGATCAACGGCGAGGAGGCCACCGTCAAGCACTTCGGGCGCGACGGCTCGACCATCGTGCTGATGCCGTCCAACCCTGCCCACGAGGAGATCCGTCGGTCGTCCGACGAGGTCACCATCTACGGCCGGGTGGTCACCGTCCTACGACGGATCTGACCTCTACCGGGCGACGGGGCTTAGACCCCGTTCTCGATCAGGTCGCGGAGCACCGCGTAGCAGGACTCCACCGACGCCCGCTCCACCCGCTCGTCCGCTGTGTGGGCCAGCGTCGGCTCCCCCGGCCCCAGGTTCACCGCGGGCACGCCGTGCTCGGAGAAGAACGCCACGTCGGTCCAGCCCAACTTGGCCCGGACCTCCAGCCCACCGTCGGCGGCCAGTCGCTGGAGCAGCGGATGCGACATGCCCGGCAAGGCGGCGGGCGAATGGTCCACCAGCACCACCACGTCGCCGTCCTCCAGATGCGGCGCCAACACGGCGTGGACGTGGGCCTCGGCCTCGTCACCGGTGCGATCTGGTGCGTACCGGTGGTTGACGCGGACCATGGCCCGATCGGGCACCACGTTCCCGGCCACTCCGCCCTCCACGCGCACGGCCTGCAGGGCCTCGCGGTAGCGACAGCCGTCGACCACCGGCTCCCGGTGCTCATAGTCCTCCAGCGCCGTCAACAGTGCACCCAGCCGGTGGACAGCGTTTCGACCCATCCACGGTCGTGCCGTGTGGGCCCGGACGCCGGCCAGGGTGACCTCGAAACGCATGGTGCCCTGACAACCGGCCTCCACGGCACCGCCGGTGGGTTCTCCGAGGATGGCCACGTCGCCGACCAGCAGCTCGGGCGCCTCGGCGAACAATTCCCGAAGCCCGTTGTGGGCAATGGCCACCTCCTCGCGGGCGTAGAACACCCACGTGACGTCAACGGCCGGCTCGGGCACCGTGCGGGCCAGCTCCAGCATCACGGCCAGGCCGCTCTTCATGTCGGCGGTACCCAGGCCCCACAGCGTGTCGCCGTCCAGGCGGGAACCCGAGGTATCGCCGGGGACCGTGTCGGTGTGGCCGCCGAGCACCAGACGGTGTTCCCGACCGAGGTCGGTGCGGGCCACCAGGTTGTCGCCAATCCGATCCACGGTGAGACCCGGCACGGCCCGCAACCCGGTCTCCAGGTGCGCGACGAGATCAGCCTCGGCGAAGCTGACCGACGAGATGTCGACCAGTTCCGCGGTGAGGGCCAGGAGATCGGTCACGGCGTGTTCTCTCGGTCGGGAGCCGGTTGGCTCAGGTGGAGACGCCGTGGGTGCGAAGGACGTCGTTCAGCGCCGACTTGTCGTGCCGCTCCCCCGGGTCGAGGTGCTTGAGGACGAGGACACAGGGCAGGCCGAACTCCCCGCCGCCGAACGCCCTGGGACGGGTCGCCTGGACGGCCACGCACCAGGCGGGGACGACGCCCCGACCCAGTTCATCACCGGTGGCCGCGTCGATCACCGGAATCGAACCGGTCAGCACGGCACCGGCACCCAGCACCACGCCGTCGCCCACCCGGGCGCCCTCGGCCACGATACAGCGGCTCCCGATCAGGCAGTCGTCACCGATCACCACCGGCACGGCGTTCGGCGGTTCCAGCACCCCACCGATGCCGACACCACCCGAGAGGTGGACGTTCCGGCCGATCTGGGCACACGAGCCCACGGTGGCCCACGTGTCGACCATGGTGTTGTCGCCCACGTACGCGCCGATGTTGGTATAGCTCGGCATCATCACCACGCCGGGTCCCTGATAGCTGCCCCAACGGGCCTGCGCGCCCGGCACAACGCGCACCTGGCGGGCCATCCAGTCGGATTTGAGCGGAATCTTGTCAGCGAACTCGAACGGCCCCATCTCGATGGTCTCCATCCGGGACACCCGGAAGAGCAGAAGGATGGCCAGCTTCAACCACTCGTTGACGACCACGCCCCCCGCACCGTCGGGCTCGGCCACCCGGGCTGCTCCGGTGTCGAGCAGGTCGATGGCGGCGTGGATGGTGGCGACAGCCTCGGAGTCGTCGTCCGACAGGCCGTCCCGGCCCGCCCACAACTCCTCGATCTGCGCCCTCAGGGCCTCGTGCGGGGAATCGGTCGTCATGGGCCGAGGCTACCGGCGGGCTTCAGGACAGGCCGGCCCGGGCCCGCACGATGGCCAGTTGGTCGTCGGGCACCACGGCGGCGATCCGCACGTGGCCGGTTCCACCGGACCCGAACGTCGTGCCGGGACTTGTCAGGATCCCTAGCTCGGCGGCAAGGCGTCGCGTGAGGGCCATCCCGTCACCGTCGGGAGCGGCCACCCACAGGTAGAAGGCCCCCTCGGGCATGGAGGCCGGCACGTCCAAGGCGGCCAGCACCTCGACGAGCGACTCGAGGCGCTTCCGGTACCGGGCGGCCTGCACCTCGACGTGAGCCTGGTCGCGCAACGCGGCGGCTCCGGCGGCCTGGGCCGGTCCGGGGATGAGCTGCCCCTGATGGCGGCGGGTCTCGCGCAGGTACCACACGAGGTCGGGGTCACCGGCGTAGAACCCGACCCGCAGCCCGGCCAGGTTTGACCGCTTGGACAACGTGTGAACGGCCAACACGCCGTCGGTCCCGTGTTGGAGGATCGAGCGGGATGGTCCGTGCCACGTGAACTCCACGTAGCACTCGTCCGACGCCACGGGTACACCCCGGGCCCGGCCCCACCGGGCCGCCGCCCCGAGGTCGTCGAGGGCTCCGGCCGGGTTCCCGGGCGTGTTCACCCACAGGCACAGGGCCCGGGCGGCGTCGGCCTCGTTGATGGACGACAGGTCGAGCCGCCAGTCGGCGGTCAACGGCACGGGCACAGCCCGACAGCCGGCCAAGATCGCCCCCATCTCATAGGACGGATAGGCCACCGCCGGATAGAGCACGGTGTCCCGTTCGGGGTTCCGCAGCCGCAACAGGTGGGGCAGGCTGGTCACCAGTTCCTTGGTGCCGACGCAGGCGCCGATCGACGACGGTTCGATTGAGACGCCGAGGCGGCGGTCGCACCAGTCGGCCGCCGCATCGAGCAGTTCGGGCGTGCCCACCGACGGTGGATAGGGCCGCGCCGAATCGGGCTCGGCGAGGCCGGCGGCCACCACGTCGGGCACCGGGTCGCACGGCACGCCGCGTGACAGGTCGACCACTCCCCCATCCACGGCAGCGGCCATCTCGCGGACGTCGGCCGGAATGTCGAACGGGTAGGTCGGAGGACTGAAGCCCGTGGGCTCGGGCAGCGGGCTCATCGCGTCACCCTCCCACGTCGGGATCGGCCCCCGACTGGTCGGCGCGGAACTCGGCCAGGCGACCGGCCGAACCCTCGTCGACCCGGACGAGGATGCGCCACCCGTCGTCCGACTCGGTGGAGTCCATCACCTCGCCCTCCCGGTGGGCCATGGCCAGGACGTCGCCCCGGTCATACGGCACGACCAGTTCGGCCACGATGGTCTGGCGCCGTAGGCGGCGACCCACCACCGCCAGCAGGTCGTCGATGCCCGCACCGGTGGTCGACGAGACGGCCACCGAACCAGGTTCCCGGTCGACCAGTCGGCGGGCGGCTGACGGGTCCACATCCGCCTTGTTGAACACGTACAGCTCGGGTACCCCGCCGGCACCGATCTCCTCGAGCACGATGCGTACCGCGGCGATGCAGCCCTCCGGATCGGCATCGGACGCATCGACGACGTGGACGAGCAGGTCGGCATCGACCACCACGTCGAGGGTCGACTTGAACGCCTCGACCAGTTGGTGGGGCAGCTTGCGGACGAAGCCGACCGTGTCGCTCACGAAGACCGCCTCGCCCCCCGGCAGCTGGAGGCGGCGGGTGGTGGCGTCCAGCGTGGCGAAAAGACGGTCTTCGACCAGTACGCCGGCGTCGGTCAATCGGTTCAGGAGGGTCGACTTGCCGGCGTTGGTGTAGCCCACGATGGCCACGGCCCGGTTGCTGGTCCGGCGACGGGCCTTGGACTGGGTGGACCGGTTCCCGCGGATGCGTTTGAGGTCGGACTCCAGGCGGGTGACCCGTCGCATGATCCGGCGTCGGTCGACCTCCAACTGGGTCTCGCCCGGGCCGCGGGTGCCGATGCCGCCACCCTGCTGGCTGAACGTCTTCCCGGAACGCCGCAGCCGGGGCAGGCGGTAGCGGAGCTGGGCCAACTCGACCTGCGCCCTGCCCTCGGGACTGCTGGCGTTCTGGGCAAAGATGTCGAGGATGACCGCCGTGCGGTCTAGCGCCGTTCGCTTCAGAATCTCCTCGAGGTTGCCCTGCTGGGCCGGGGTGAGGTCGTTGTCGAAGACCACGGTGTCGGCGTCCAACGCATCGGACACCGTCCGCAACTCGTCGGCCTTGCCCTTTCCGACGTAAGTGGCCCGGTCCGGGGTGTCGCGCTGTTGGAGCACCCGGGCCACGGGGTCGGCCCCTGCCGTGTCCACGAGGCGGGCCAGCTCGTCCATGGAGGCATCGGTGGCCTCGGCATCGGTTCGTCCGAGGGTGACACCGGCCAGGACGATTCGCTCCCGGAAGGTCCGATCGATGAGGCCGCTGGCCTCACCGCCGAACTCGCCGAAACCCCCGCGATGCGACTCCTCGTCGGCCTCGTCTGGCACGCCGGCGACCGGGAACTCCGGCGGCTCGAGCGGATCCTCCGACTCGAAGGGCTGGTCACCCACCGACGCAAACCCCGGTGTCGAAGTCGAGATCAGCCGTCCAGGTGGCGGGCCCGATCAGGCGGATCGGGTCACCGACGGCCACGGTGGCCGAGCCGCCGGGCATCAGTACCTCGACCTCCTCGTCGACCAGGCCCCACCGGTGGGCCACGTGGGCCGCCGCGCAGGCACCCGAGCCGCACGCTTCGGTGAGCCCGGCACCGCGCTCCCACGGCCTCAGACGGATGGACGACCGGCTGCCCACTACCACCAGGTGGACGTTGCAACCCACCGGACCGAAGTGGGCCTCGACAGCCGGACCGGCGACGGCCAGGTCCACGGCGTCGAGGTCGTCGACCCGCAGGACCAGGTGGGGGTTTCCGAGGTCCGTGGTGTCGGCTTCCAGCACCTCCACGCCCACCAGGCCTAGGTCCAGCCCGTCCAAGGACGGGCCGGGACCGGCCACCCCCATCTCGACGGTGGCCCGTACCTCGACATCGGTCGGTCCACCGTCGACCACGACGCGCCGGGGCCCGGCCGGAGTCTGGACCGCCACGTCGAGGTCGGTGAGGCCGTGGCGTCGGGCCAGAGCCTGCCCGAAGCACCGGAGGCCGTTGCCGCTGACCTCGGCGCGGCCGCCGTCGCTGTTGAAGAGCGTGAACTCGGGATGACCGTCGACGGTGGTCGTGCCGAACACCAGCCCGTCGGCACCCGCTCGCGGGTGGCCGATGCCCGATGACCGATCACAGAGGCGTCGGGCGAGGTCGGACCCGTCAGCGGGGACCTCGTCAACGAAGGCGATCAGGAAGTCGTTGCCGAGACCGTGGTGGTGGGTCAGCTGCACGGACACAGTCTCGCCGACCCGCGGGCGTCGCCCACGCCCGGTTCACCCGTCGTCGGCCGACCCATGGCCCGTCGATGCCCCGTCGAAGCGTCCGAGGACCTCTTCGAGCACGGCCAGCGGGTCGTCGGCCACGTCGAACCACTCGATCCTCGGGTCACGGCGGAACCACCTCTCCTGACGGCGGGCGAACTGGCGAGTGGCGATCACCGCCTCGGCGACGGCGTCATCCAGCGTGCACTCGCCTCGCAGGTGGGCCAGGAGTTCCCGGTAGCCGAGCGCCTGGGAGGCCGACCTCGACGGCCCACCGGGCAGATCGGCCAGGTGACGGACCTCCTCGAGGAAGCCCTCGTCGAGCTGGCGGCGGTAGCGATCGGCGATGCGGCCGTCGAGCACGTCACGGTCGACCCGCAGGCCGACCTGGGTGAACGGGGTCGGCGGGTACGCCTCCAGACCGGGACCGAACGACGAGAAGGGTCGCCCCGACCCGATCGAGACCTCCAGAGCCCGCATCACCCGGCGGCGGTTGGTGGGCTCCATCCGTCCAGCGGCCACCGGGTCCAGTTCGACGAGTCGGGCGTACAGCGCCGAGGTGTCGATCTCGGCCTCGAGGCCGACCCGTACGTCGGCCCACTGGCCGGGGATCTCCAGGTCGTCGACCACCGAGCGCACGTGCAGGCCTGTCCCGCCGACCATCACGGCCCGACGGCCCCGTGCGGTGATGTCGTCGATGGCGGCACGGGCCGCCTGCTGGAACATGGAGACCGAGTAGTCCTCGGTGGGATCGACGAGGTCGAGGAGGTGGGTGGGGACCTCGGCGCGTTCGGCCACCGTGGGGGCCGCCGTACCGATGTCCATGCCCCGGTAGAGGGCCATGGAGTCCATGGAGACCAGTTCGGTCCCGGGTCGCCGGCGGGCCACCTCGAGGGCGACGGCCGACTTGCCCGACGCGGTGGCCCCGACGATCACCAGATGCCCGTTGGGCTCCACCGGTCAGGCCGAGGCGACGGGGATCCGGCGACGATGCCGGGGCGGGGCGGTCACCTCGACCAACTCGCCATGCAGGTAGTGGGTGGCGGCGTCGGTGATGACCACCGTCGCATAGGCGCCGGTGCGGAGGCCATCCGCGGTAGCCAGGTGGACCAACTTGTTCTGGCGGGTTCGACCGGTCACCTGATCGGGTTCCCGCTTGGCCGGTCCCTCGATCACCACCTCTTCGATCCGCCCGATGCGGGCCCGGTGGGTGATGGTGGCCGACCGCTTCAGGACCCGTTGGAGCCGCTCGAATCGATCCACGCACACGCCGTGATCCACGAACTCGTCGACCATGGACGCCGCCTCGGTGCCCTCGCGGGGGGAGAAGACGAAGCAGTAGGCCGAGTCGTAGCCCGCTTCGGCGACCACCTCCAGGGTTCGCTCGAAGTCGTCCTCGGTCTCACCGGGGAAGCCCACGATGAGGTCGGTGGTGACGGCAAGGTCGTCGATGCCGGCCCGGGCGGCGGCCAGTCGCTCCAGATACCGCTCGGCGGTGTAGCCCCGGTGCATCGCCGACAGGACCTGGTCGCTGCCCGACTGGAGCGGCAGATGGAGGTGCTCGCAGACCTCCGGGGTGACGGCCATGGCCTCGATCGTCTCGGGCCGGAGGTCCTTGGGATGGGGGCTGGTGAATCGGACGCGTCGGATGCCGTCCACGGCACCACTGGCTGCCAGCAGGTCGGCGAACAGCGGGCGAACCCTACGGCCCGGGCCCGACGTCCAGACCGACCCGGCCTCGTACCCATCGGCCGGACCGGCGTCCAGTGAACGGAGTCGCAGGGTCAGGTCGCGCCCGTAGGAGTTGACGTTCTGGCCAAGCAGGGTGATCTCGGTGACCCCGTCGGCCGCCAGCGCCTCGACCTCAGCTACCATCTCGCCGAACGGTCGGCTGATCTCGGGACCGCGCACCGACGGCACGATGCAGAAGGCGCAACTGTTGTCGCAGCCGATCTGGATGGTCACCCAGGCCTTGTGGTCGGCATCGCGCTGGGCGGGTAGTACCGAGGGAAACGCGTCGGCGTCATCTCGGACGGTTTCCTCGAGGATCTCCATGATCGGGCCGTGGCTGCGAGCCTCGGCCAGGAGCTCGGCGGCCCGGTGCACGTTGTGGGTACCGAAGACCACGTCGACGTGGCCGGCACGCTGCTGAATGAGCTCCCGATCCTTCTGAGCGAGGCAGCCGGCCACGGCCACCTGGAGGTCGGGCCGTGCGACCTTGAGGGCCTTGAGGTTCCCGAGTGCGCCGTAGAGCTTGTTGTCGGCGTTCTCCCGGATACAGCAGGTGTTCAGCACGATGACGTCGGCCTCGTCCTCGGATGCTGCGGGAACCATGCCGTCGGCTTCGAGCAGGCCGGCGATCCGCTCACTGTCGTGTTCGTTCATCTGGCACCCGTAGGTGCGCACGGCGTAGGAACGCTGCGTCGGGGATTCCACGGGAGAAAGGCTACGGCCCCGGCACCGACCCCGGTCCCAACCCGGAGAGGGCGAGGGAGCGGGAGTGGAGACGGTGCCGGGGCCGTGAGGCGCCCGGAACGACTCAGTCGTCCAACGAGACGGGTCAGCCCTCCAGGGAGATGGGCAGGTCGTCGGCCTCGGAGAACTCTTCGCTCCCGGGACCGGACGCCTGAGCGTCGACCTCAGACCGGACCTCACCGACCTCAGGCTGGACCTCGGGCTGGACCTCGTCGACCTCGTCGACCTCGGGCTGGACCTCTCGCCAGACACGGTCGGTGATCTCGACCATGACCTCGGGGTTGTCGAGCAGGAACTTCTTGGCGTTCTCCCGACCCTGGCCGAGCTGCTCGCCCTCGTACGTGTACCAGGCCCCCGACTTCTTCACGATGCCCAGGTCCACGCCCAGGTCGACCACCGAGCCCTCCCGGCTGATGCCTCGTCCGTACATGATGTCGAACTCGGCCTGTCGAAACGGTGGGGCGCACTTGTTCTTGACGACCTTCACCCGGGTGCGGTTGCCCACCACCTCGACACCGTCCTTGATGGCCTCGATACGGCGGATGTCGAGGCGGAGCGACGAGTAGAATTTCAGCGCCCGCCCCCCCGGCGTGGTCTCCGGCGAACCGAACATGACGCCGATCTTCTCCCGCAACTGGTTGATGAAGATGAGGATCGTCTTGGACTTGTTGAGGTTCGAGGTGAGCTTGCGCAGGGCCTGGGACATGAGCCGGGCCTGCAGGCCGACGTGGGCGTCACCCATCTCGCCCTCGATCTCGGCCCGTGGGGTGAGGGCGGCCACCGAGTCGATGACCACCACGTCGAGTGCCCCGGAGCGGATGAGCATGTCGGCGATCTCCAGGGCCTGCTCCCCGGTGTCGGGCTGGGAGATGAGGAGTTCGTCGACGTCGACGCCGATGGCCCGGGCGTAGGTCGGGTCCATGGCGTGCTCGGCGTCGATGTAGGCACAGATGCCGCCGTTGCGCTGGGCCTCGGCCACCACGTGGGTGGCCAGCGTGGTCTTGCCCGAGCCTTCCGGCCCGAAGATCTCGACCACCCGGCCCCGCGGGATGCCGCCGATGCCGAGGGCCAGGTCGAGGGCCAGGGCCCCGGTGGGCACCGTCTCGATCGACATGGAGCCCTTGTCGCCCATCTTCATGACGGCGCCGGTGCCAAACTGCTTCTCGATCTGGCCGAGGGCCATGTCGAGTGCCTTGGTGCGCTCGGTGCCCGCCTCGAGGGCTCCACCGCTCATCGTCCTGCCGTGCTTCGCCATGTCGTCTGCTCCTGTGTCTCTGCCGGCCCGAGGCCGGTTTCGGTCGCTGTGTTGATCTGGTTCGGGGTTGTCGGCGATGAACCTAGGGAGGGCCTGTGACAGGGCTTCCCGAGTGGACTCCGGGGCGCTCCCCGTTGGAATGACAGCAGCGTAATTCCGAACAGGCGTTCGATGCAAGTATCCTCCCTTCCGCACTACGGTCCGACCATGGTCAGTCCCGCTGAGAACCCGATCCCCACAGACCCGACCCCCGAGGAGAAGCGGGCCGCCCACGCCGCAGCCAACCCCGACCTGGCTGAGCGGCTCGACCCCATGGCCTGGCACTGCACCCAGGATGCGGGCACCGAGCAGGCCTTCACCGGCGTCTACTGGGACGAGAAGCGGGACGGCACCTACCGGTGCGCGGCGTGCGACGCCGTCCTGTTCGACAGCGACACCAAATTCGACTCGGGCTGCGGCTGGCCCAGCTTCACCGCACCGGTGGAGGGCGACGCGGTCGATGCCCGAACCGACTCCAGCCGCAGCATGGTCCGCACCGAGACCACCTGTTCGTCGTGTGGCGCCCACCTCGGCCACGTGTTCCCCGACGGTCCCGACCCCACCGGTGACCGGTTCTGCATCAACTCGGCCTGCATCACCCTCGAGGAACGCTGACCCCCGGTCAGCCGCCCGGCCCGCCACCGAGGGGGAACCGCGCCATCACGTCGTGGACGGCGCCCTCGGGCAACGTCCGACTGGCCGTCAGGACCACCTCGTCGACTCGGAACGACGTCGACACCGGTAGCCCGATCGAACCGGGTGGAGGTTCGTCCCTGAACCGGCCCAGCGTCAGGTGGCCGACGAACGGGCGGTCCTCCGGTGGCTGGCCAAGGTGCCTGGTGGCCGCCAGCATCCGGTCAGCCAGACCTTCACACCCGGCGACCGGCACCATCATCGCCCCACCGAGCAACCCGGTGGCCGGACCGAGGGTCACGTGGACCGGGGCCAGGTCGGCCCATGGGGCGGCAGCGAGCGAAGTGGCCACCTCGTCGGGGTCGGCATCGCCCAGGAAGCGGAGGGTGACGTGCCACTGCGAACGGTCCAGCCACCGCACCCGGGGCTCCTCGGGCCGCGGCAGCCGGGCGAGGACATCGGCCGCATCGACTGACGGCCGCACGGCCACGAACAGCCGCACCGTGGGACCGATCAGTCGTCCCGGCGGGCCAGGAGGCGGAGGCGGAGGGCGTCGAGCACCGTGATGACGGTGAACTGGCGGATGCGGGTCCGGTCAAACGGCCAGCGGGTACGCACGACCGCCACCTCACCGTCCACACAGGTGGCCATCCAGACGGTGCCGGGTTCCTGACCCTCCTGCGAATCGGGGCCGGCCACCCCGGTGACGGCCACCGACACGTCGGCCCCCAGCCGTTCACACACGCCGAGCGCCATGGCCACCACGGCCTCCTCGGACACCACCGGCCCGTCGGGCACGCCCAGCAGCGACCGCTTCACCCCGCCGTCGTAGGCCACGATCGACCCCACGAAGGCCCGACTCGACCCGGGCACCTCGGTCAGACGCGTGCCGATCATCCCGCCGGTCAGCGACTCGGCGGTGGCCAGTTTCAGGCCCTGGTCGACCAGCAGGTCCAGCACCACGGACTCCATGGTCTGGTCGTCCACCCCGAACACGATGTGTCCGGCAATGGCCCGCACCCGAGCCTCGCCGTCGGCCAGCAGGGCATCCACCTCGGCATCGCTGGCCGCCTTGGCCGTGAGCCGGACCTTGAGCCCCTCCATGCCGCTGGCCAGGAAGGCGATGGTCGCCCCTCCCTCGCGGTCGACACGGTCGATCTCGTCGGCGAGGTCCTCGGCCAGACCCGATTCGGACCGCCCCCAGGTACGCAGGGTTCGCGACCGGATGACGCTGGAGATCCCGGCACGCCGCTTGAGGTCCGGGAGGATGGTGCCCTCCACCATCTGGCGCATCTCCCACGGCACACCCGGCACGGCGTACATCACCTTCGGACTGTCGTCGCCGTCGTCACCGGGCTCGGCCCCCACCGGACACACCAGCCCCGGCGCGGTCCCCGGCATCTGGGCGATGGCCCGGGCCCCGACCGGCAGGTCGGCCTGACGCAAGTTGTTGGCTGGCATGGACCGGCCCCGCCCGCCGAACACCGCCTCGATACGGACCACCAGCGACTCGTCGCGCACCAACGCCACGCCCAGCAACTCGGCAATCACGTCACGGGTGATGTCGTCCTGGGTGGGTCCGAGGCCCCCGGTGACGATGACGGCGTCGGACCGCTCCAGGGCCTCGCCCATGGCGGCCAGCATTCGGTCCCGGTTGTCACCCACCGCGGTGTGGCGGTGGCAGTCGATACCGGCCAGGGCCAACTGTTCGCCTATCCACGACGAGTTGGTGTCGACGATCTGGCCCAGCAGAAGCTCGGTACCCACGGCCACGATCTCGCAACGCACGGCCCGCTCCCCCGCTCGATCCGACCGGTCAGGCCGTCTTGGTACCGGTGGTGCTGGTGGCCCGACTGCCGTCCAGCAGGTACTGGGCACCGCTCACCAGCGTGAAGGCCACGGCCAACCACAGCAGCGCCCCGACCAGCAGGTCGGCGCCACGCAGGGGCGGCAGCACGGCCGCCAGCAGGGCGACGCCCTGCACGATGGTCTTCCACTTGGCCGACCGGCGGGCCGGCACGGCCAGGCCCCGGCGGACGAACCACAGGCGGTACACAGTGATGACGCCCTCCCTCGCCGCCAACAGGGCCACCGGCACCCAGTGGTAGCGACCCACCATGCCTAGGCAGACGGCCACGCCGATCACCACCACCTTGTCGGCCAACGGATCCAGGAAGGCACCCCAGCGGCTGACCGTGCCCCGACGACGGGCCAGAACCCCGTCAAAGTAGTCGGTCGACGCCAGCACCACGCCGAGCACGAAGCCGGCCCACGTCACACCGTCGACGTCACGGGCATCGAGCACGAAGCCGAACAGCACGGGCGCCAGCACCAGTCGGGCCAGGGTCACCAGGTTAGCCGGCGAGACCACGGTGCGGAGGTGCTTCACCTGGACACCAGTCCAACCATCGGCCCGGGCGCCCTGTCCGACGCCGCTTCGAGGTCGGGCCCGAGGGCGCCGGTCACCGTCACGGACTGGAAGGTACCGACCGGGAGGTCGTCGGGCACGGACACCACGCCGTCGATCTCCGGCGCCTCGCGGTG
>Ga0315334_10000127_pt1 | contig 50380 bp, 68 predicted proteins | sample M150034915metaG_FD_205555 | JGI IMG/M metagenome (GOLD analysis project Ga0315334, IMG submission 205555) | Ammonia-oxidizing marine archaeal communities from Monterey Bay, California, United States - M1 500m 34915 | ecosystem: Environmental > Aquatic > Marine > Intertidal zone | place: USA... | reverse complement strand
CTGTGCGTATCAATAAATTAGTTGTATCTAGTTAGCTGTAAATAATTTTGCACTTTATAACAGTGCGCAGGCACTTTATAAAAAAGACGTTTGCACTTTAACTGTATAAGTTACTTGTGCACGGTGCTTTTAGGGGGAGTTTAGTTAGGGGGTGTGGATAACATCGCTATAAAGCCGCTGGGCAGCGCTGACAGGAACTATTTTAAAAAGGCAGGCAGCACAAAAACCACGCGATTGCGTGGTTGTCATGGCCGTTAGAATGGTTAGGCGGGTGCTGGGGTGAGTAATCGCCTGATCAGCGCCACTTCTTGATTGACTTCTTGACTAAATAATTGCTCAGATAAATGCTTAACCCGCGCTCCTAAGCGCTTGATCACGCGCTCTGTGGCTACTGCGCGCTGCTCTGCAGGGGTTTTATTTAACGCTTGACGCTTAAGCTTTGACAGCGCTTGTTTGCTTTCGCGGCGCTCACGAATTGTTCGCGCATAAACATGGCGGGCAATGCGTTTAATCTCGGCCAAGGGCGTGGTTGCAAGCTGCTGCTCTGTAAGCCCCAAATACTGCTTTTTCGCAAGATACTTAAGGCGCGCTTGGCGCACACGTTCAACGCGTTCAGGGGTGATCCCCAGCGCTTTGAAAAACAGTGGGGTGAGTTCAAATATTTTATCTATCCAGTGGTGGGCTGCTTTGTCCCAGATTTGCCAGCTTTGCGGGGCATTTACCCAACCTAACTCGCACATGTCTTTAAATGCGCGAGAGACGCGGCTGATGCTGGGCCGCGGGGCGTATGTTGGATCAGCCTCGGCTTTGTCTTTTTCACGCTGTGATATGGTGCTTAAACCGCACAAGTCGGCGGCGTTACGCAGTGAGATTTGCACTTGCCCGGTGATCACGTTGTAATGCTCTGCAAAGCACGACACCAGCGCTTTAATTGCATTAGCGCGATCTTTATAAAATGCTTTTTTGCGATCGTTGTTACTGCGAGCCCATTGCGCTACATCTGATAAAAGCACATTTACTTGATGACTTTTCTTTACTGCGTCATTAATAAACGCCAGGCGACTGACGTGCGTTGGTGGCACGTCAAAGCGCGGGCTGGGGTTCGCGACTTGATTGCAATAATCTACCGCCCCCCGTCTTTTTGTTGTTTTCATAAAAATCCTTTGCAAAAATTTGCAAAGCACGGGCGACCCACGTAAACTTAGAAATGTACGCGGTTCCTAAGCTTTTTGGTTTGTGTGGGTCGCTTTAAAAACCAACTTTTGGCGAAGTTGGTTTTTTTGTGCCTGCGATTTATCAATCATACCCTAAATTTGCCGCCGATGTGTCAGACGACAGCAAAGAGTATATATCACTATTTATGATAAAATCCAGCTATTAAGATCAATTAACGCTTGGCACTAAAACGTGGCCCGCTTTTATGCACCGCTCCACAGCTTGGTTTGGACCAAGCCCGAGGCTTTACACGCCGCCAATAACTGCGCTTTACTCACACTCACAACACGGTTATCAGCCAACACCCATAAGGTGCTTTCGGTGTCGTCCATTACCAGCGCCGCACGGGCCATACGGGTTTGTGCTGTTTCATTGCCATCAAATACCAGCCCTTCAACCTCAACGGTAATGGCCGCAACGTCAATGGCGCGCTGGGCTTTAAAGCGTTCGCGTTTGACTTGTTCAATGTGTTCAGTGCTGTGCGCCTCAGTAGCAGGGTGGTGATAGGCAATTAATGCCTGGTCGTCATAGACCACTTTGGCGGGGGTCGCTGCGGTGGTAAGCGCTAAATCAACGGTCACATATTCAACCTGGTAACACGCGCGGCGTCGTGCTAAATCAATCACCGGCTCGGCAGGTAACTCGGGGATAGGGTTTAGGTCTTCTGGGTTTACTTCATTGTGTGAGTTGGCCGCTTCAATTGCTTGCTGCACTTGTTCACATTCAATTACCCAGTTTGCATGGGCGTCATCAAAGGTGGCTTGCTCATGTGCAATGGCCGCTGTAAGGGCTTCATTAATTTGCGTTTGCGGGTGACGCAGCGCGATTTTAGTATGTACGTCTTGATATGTGACAACCGGCTGTAGTGCCGGTTCGTCGTTGGTTGGTGCTTCTATTTGTTCTTGAGTCATGGGTATTCCTTAGTCGTTATGCGCTATGCCAAGCGGGATTTGTGTGTGGTGGCAAAATACTTTCACCGTGTTGCCGTTGAGGTCGGTTTTGACGTTTTCGCCATCAACAATGGGGATTGTTTGGTCATCACCCCAGCGGCTCTCGAACGCTCGTAGTAAAGTATACTTAGTGCCAGTGTGAGTAATAATTTCACCCATATCATTTAAGGTAAAACTATTGTAAGAATGAGCGTTCCAAGTAGTTCCTGCGTTATTTGCTAATGCGATCATCGGCCTATTTATTAATGAGTTATCAAATCCCTGAAATAAGTAAACATGTCCTTTCGTAATAGCCCCTGTATGAGAACCCGCATTAATTACAGTCATGTCAGCTATTGTGCGAGGTGTATATTTCAATTCAGCGCCGTGTAGCTGCAAATAATACAAGCCATTTTTTTCGGTGATGGTTGAGAGTGCTTTCATACCACCACTTTCATTGCCTGAAGCAAGATCAACTCGCTGATGTTCAGGCTGGGCTGCCGCTGTTAGTTTATGTGGTGCTATAGACCACGATTCGTATGAAAAACCGTTAGTGTTTAAAAAACCAACACCTTTATGCGCGCTCCCCTGTTTTGCGATGACGCCGCTTACACTTGAGTTTAAACGATTGCCTCGATCAATGTGATGAAAGTTACCTTGATATACATTACCGGGCGTTCCAACTATTTGCGCGTTGTTAGAAGTCTCTGTGAAATTTGAAAGGGATTCGTAAAAGTTAAGCACAACTCTAGCAGCGGGCACAGGACCATCTGCTAACGTATTTGTAATTAAATCACCTCCTGTTTGTCCATCCCAATTAGAGAAGAAAGTCCAACTTGACCCGTCATTATCAGTTATTGTTCGCGTCCCTTCTTGTATAAACTTACGATTACTTTGATAATTTTTACTAGCGCCATCAGGAACCTGAGGAACCCACTGACCAACAACCCCATCAGGGAATGTGGCGGCAATTCGTTCTGGGCTTCCGATTATATCTACCCAGGGGAGTGAATCATATTCGGCATTAAAGTCGGTTCTATAATACGAAATCATGATTCTATCATCTACATTTATAACCGTACTGTCGTCCATCTGTACGTTAAATACATGTTGTGCTGTGGTACTTTTTGATATTGTAACGGGCTTATTTTTTGTTAAATTCCAGCCTTTGATTTTCTCGTTTGATGAATAAGGTCTTGCCCAACCATTGCTGTCTATTTGCACGTAACCTAGCGAAGTCCCACCTGTTTGATACACTTTTGAGTCAAACTTAGTGACCATTAATTTTTGTTTACCTCGCAAAGTCCCAGCTACTGCTTTACGCATGGTGTCTTCACGCAGTTTATTTACGTCAAGCTTGTTGGCATTTAAACGCAAATCTTCAACTTGTCCCGCGTAGATAGCGTCATGGAACTTGTATTGGTCTGAGCGACCACTGATACCAGAGCCAATATCGCCAGAACGTTGCCGCCCCGTTTCACCTGAACTGATGGCTTCATAAAATGATTTACGGGTTGAAGAGTTAATAAATTCGGAGTTTATATACCAATTACCCGCAACAACATCTTGCTTAATCCATCTATCACATCCCATCGGATTATAACTTGGGTGATAAGCACCTTGGTTCAAGCGTTGGACGAGGGCGATGGACAGTGCACGTATTTGATTCTCGTGCGCTCTGTCAGATGAATATTCTCCTCTTACATCCCAAAGTGCTGAATCAATTATTTTACGATCGGTACTCTTACAGCCAATGAACCCATCCCCGATACCATTGCCATAATCATGACAAGTCGAAAATGCCCCTCGCGTTTTAATACGCGAATAAGCGTTATCATATGACATCATTAGTGGACTACCTGCTGGTGCAGCTAAATCCCAATCATCCCCAAACCCTTCAACAACCCGTATTCTGTAACGCACTTGAATATACGCATTGGCACGCGGGTCAAAATAAATATTATGCTCGGGTTCACTTAAAAACAGCGCTTTTTGTGCGTCGGTTAGTGATGACCATTTTGCGCCAAAGCCTTTAGTATTTTCGTCCCACTCACCAAAGGCGGAATAGCCTTGCGCAACTAAGTTATTGAGCAGTGTGACACCCTCATAGCCGCTTGCGCCGTATTGCACGTTGCCCAGCGGATAAACCACATCTTTATCAGCGATTTTTTCATGCCATGACTCTAAAAACACCAGGTCTTTACGCGAGGTAATCACTTTATTGGTGGCCGTTTCAGACGCGAATGCCACCTCAGCATTGGTGTGCTGGGTTACTGTGCCTGTGGCCGAGTCGTAAGTTTTTGTACCGTCTGGGGCTGGGGGGAACGGTACTTGAATAGACTCATAATCCTTACCTGATGTTGACCCTTGTCCTACATTTACTCCATCGTATAAAAGCTGTGCTGTACCGTCTACGATTGCGATAGGATCATCCGTACGACTAGAACAGGGTTTGGAAAACTTCTGTTTACGACCTAGATGAATAAATTTAGATGCAACCCGATCACCCAAATCACGACACCACATGCCTTCATTAATTGCTACCCCATCTTTAATAACCGAATCAAAGTGCTTGCCCCACTCAACAAACCCACTGCCTGCATATTGTTGTTTGCGCAACTCACGCAGTGCATCGAACTGGGCTTTGGTCATGGCGTGTGGGTGAGGGTTGACGCTTTGCGCTTGTTCTACCAGTGTTTTGAGTGTCGGCGTTAGGTGTTTGTTGCCATGTTGGTCGGTGAGTTCAACCGTACCTTGCTGGGTCTGCCAATCGGTCATGGCTTTAGAATTACTTGATAAAGCGTCATGCGTGCCTTGGTACTTTTCGTTTAGCTGCTCATGTTTTTGCGTTACGTCATTAAGCGCGGTAACTGCATTGGTGAGTTCTGTGGTCATAATGTGCCTTTGTATTTTTCTGTATTTATTCGAAGTTAAACTGGGAACAGTTGGTTGATTTGCTGCGCTGTAAGCGTGTTGTTTAATGCTGCATTGAGTGCTGTGTTTAGCTTGATGTTTTGCTGTGCCAGCGTGTTAATACTCAGCGCACACAATGCCGCGTTTGCTTTACTGTGTAGCGCATCTAGCGATGTTTGTGCGCTGTGACGTTCAGTTTGCTGTTGTGCATCCTCGGCGCGGTTCTTAAGCGTGGTTAGTTGGGCTACATTAGTGCTGACCTGCTGCGCGGTTTGCACCACTTGGTCATGTGTCATGGTCACCTGATTGTTTGCCCGTATCGCACTGTGCGCATGTTGTGCTGTGCTGTTTGCTCGCTTTGCTGTGTTGGCATCAAACTGCTGTGCGGTGCTGGTAATCGCTGCTTTTATGCTGTCTGCATGCGTGCTTATTTGCGCACTTACATGATTAATGTGCTGCTCTGTGGTGTGGGCTTTTTCGTTGATTGTTTGCTTAGCGTTTGTGACAGCATTGCTCAGAGAATCACCCAATGCGTTCAGGTCATTTTTGACCTGTTCAATATGTGTTTTATCTGATTGCACTTGCTGCACATCGGCGTGTGTTTGCGCTTGGGCCGTCGCACAAATGGCGGCTGCAGCGTGACTGTGGGTTTTGTCGAGGCTCACCAGCTCGGCGGCTTGCAGTACACTTTGTTTAAGCTCAAACACAGCTTGTTTATGCGCTGCGATTTGCTCTGCATTTGCGTGTACGTCACTGGCTTTGGCCATAACCTCATTATGTGTATGCACTATTTCATCGTGCTTAGTAATGACGTTGTTATTCGCGCTTATGACTTGCGGATAAACTGCATCAAAGGCATTAATGCGCGGTGCAACGCTCGCTAAGCTTTGTTGATTAGTTGCTATTTCTTGCGCCATATTTGCCAAGTCGCTGCTGGCAGTCATGGCTACTTGCGCGAGTTCGGCAATTTTCGAGGGCGTGGGAATGGCTGAGGCTTCACCTAAAAAATTGGTAATAGCATGAGTGTCAGCGGTGCTTGTAAACCAGCCGGTTAATTCACTTTCTCGGCGGTGCCATTTTGCTTGAAGCTCAGCAATGCCCTTAGCCAGTTTTGCGGGGGTAGTGGCCGCAAAGTTTTGCACTAAGCCATAGCCAATGTTGCTGGCATTGGCTGCGGGATTAAACGCGGTGCCATCGAGCATACTGGCTTTTATTTGCGTATCGCTTATAACCTCAACCACTTGTAAAATGTGGTCTTGCTCACCTGTGCGAAAGTAGAATAAATCGCCGCTTTGGACTTTTGCCACCCGTTCAAATAGCGTGTTTGAACCTGTAATGATTGCGCTATTTTTTTGTATTGAGATTGTGCCGATTGAATAGGTCATTGTTAACCTCGTTTGTAAATTACTGCGACCATTTTTACTTGGTCGGGGGAGTCAAAAGTGACGTTGTGGCGCACTTGGGCTATGGTGTAACGTTCCTCGCTTTGCGTGGGTTGGCGCATGCCTTTGCCGAGCATAGAGCTTGAGCAAATGAGGTCGCCCGTTTGCAAATTACCGCCTTCACCGCACACGTTCATTGCGCCTTCGCCACCGGCGTTGATTGAGGCTATGTCGTATAAGTAGGCCAGTTGCTCCCACTCTTCAAAACCCTCTAAGCCTGCGGGCTTTTCGTCTGTAAGCGTTCGTCGGCGGGTGTAAATGCCTCGGGCCGTAACGTCCATGGGGCTACTAGATAGCTTTGCTGTACAAATGGCATTGGAGATATTGGCAATGTGCATGAGTTCGTCATCACATAGAATGTCGCCTTCAATTGGCGTGAGTTCTTTGGGAAGTAAGGTTTCATGTGCAGAGGTGTGGGGGCCTATTTCGCCTTCGGCTGCATAAAAAGCCCAATCGCGGCTTCTGCCTTCAAATGCTTTAAACTTTCCGTATACCCTCGCACCGGTGTGACCCGAATAAGCGCTAATAGCAAGTGCTGACCATCCTGTTTCACTACCTAATTCAATGCTATGACCTTGAAAACTATTGCCTGAAAATCTCCCGCCGCTGCTAATATACCAACGCCAAGATTCATTTCGATACCCAGCTATACCTCCATCTCTAGCCTTTATTACACTTTTCCATGGTGAATACGATGCATGGGTGTGCCATTCAAACGAGTCAGCATCAAATTTCATCTTGCCCGGTGTAATATCAAGACCCGTTATTTTGCCGTCGGCATTTACTTGCAGCGCAGCTCTGGCATTGAGCTGGCCCAGCGCTCCCGCATGAGATTGTAGCGTTAAATTTGCACTGCTAATTCGGCCCTCGGAATTACTGACCCGCGTTGTGAGATTTTGCGTAGCCGTTGCTGCGCCCTCGGCGGTGGTTTTAACATCTGAGATTTGACTGGTGTTGGCATTGACCCCTTTCTCTATGTTTTCAGCACGTAAATTTAGCGCTGAAATGGCGCGGCTGTTGTTGTTTGCATCGGTTTGCGCTGTATCGACCCTGTTATTTACGGCCCACACGCTGCCATCAATGCTGTTTGCGCGCAGCGTGAGCGTATTCAATGCTGAGTTATTGCCTTCCACGTCGCTTTTAACGAGATTAATTGATTCGTTAACCGCCCCCAAGCGTCCATTAATACTGGCTTCAAGTCGTGTACTCTCGGCTGCAATGGCTTCGTCAGTGTTTGCTTTGGTATAAAACGTTTGGTCTAAGCTAGCAAGGTTGTCATTAAACTCACTGGTTAATGCGTTTTTTGCTTGTGAAATAGCGCTTTGTGAGTCTGCTTTTGTGATGAAATAGGTTTTAATTTCACTGTGGTTTTCACCCACTGTAGACGTTAGTTGTGTGATTTTGGTTGATAGTGCTTGCTTGGTGCTCGCAAGGGTTTGTGACACTTCGACAATTTGCGCACTACTGTTTTCAACTGCGGATTTTACGTTTTTAATACGCGTTGCTATGGCTTCGTTTTCACTTGCTTGTGCGGCGGCGGCTTCGCTTACTACCGCATTGGTGGTATCGGTTTTTTGCTCTAAGTGCAGGGTGCTTTTTAAGTCAGCGTCGAATACTTGTTCGCTGTCTAATGCTTGTTCAAGCACCGACTCGGCGAGTTCGTCTATCTCGCTTATGCCTTTTTTAATGTCTTTGATGTCTTGTAAATTAACACCCGTGACACTAAATAGTTGCCGCTGCACGAGTAGGCCATGTGTAGCCGTGGCGGTTAAATTGGGGGTGCCTTGGCCGTCGAATGTAATTAACAGCGGTTCGCCGCTGTCGTTGGTTGCATCGTCGTTTAATTGTGCCGTTAGTACCCCGCTTTCACCGTCTAAATTTACGCTAAACGAGTGGCGCGCCAGTTGCGTTTGTGACTTCGCATCGTTGAGTACCACCGCGCAATTTTGTTCAAGCGTGGCGGGCTGCCATGTGTCGCCCAAGCTGAGCCAGTTTGGTGACTGACTTAGCTCAAAGACCAGCCCTGTGACACGCTCTGACGCGCTGAGCGCCATGGTTTTAACTCTGAATGCTTGCCATGGGCTTTTGCCCGCAATATTGTGTGTGCGGCACTGCCCACTGTACTCTGTGTCGGGCAGTAAGCCCGCCATGGTGAGCTGTGCGCCAGTGGCATTTTTTTGAGCGCCATTGCCCGCAAATTGCCATTCAAATTGGGTGTTTAAGCCTGCGCTTTGTACGTGCGCGCTTAATGTTACCGCCGACACGGTGCGCGAGTGTACGCTAATAATGGGCTTTTCTGGCAAAGTAACACTAAAATCAATATTGGCCCATGGGCTGCTAAACCCTAATGCCGAGCGGGCCCGTATGTCTAAGCTGTAGTCTCCTTTGCTTAGCGTATTAATTAAGTATTCAGGTTGCGCGAGGGTACCCAGTTTAATGCGCCTGGTATTTTTGTATAACTCAAAATCAAACGACGAATACGGCGATTGCCAACTGATCAACACACCGCCATCTTTGACACTGATAAACGTTAAGTCTGTCGGTGTGGCCACGTTGGTTGGGCTGGGTAATGTGCTGTCTGGTATGGGCGGGCGCACATTGCTATTGTGCCAGTTATAAATGTGCGGTTGATGCTCTCGCAAGGTTAATTTAAACCAGCCGTCGGCCAACATGGTTGATTGCACTAAACGAAACGGCTTACCTGCAAAACCGAGCTTTTCGTAAAACAGTGGGATCACGTCGCCGTGGGTATATTGCAACGCCAGCGGGCACACTTCTATTTCTACATTGAGCGACTCACGGCTTAACATCGCAATAATGCGCGCCATTTGGCGGGCTTCGTAATAGTCTGTAATGGCATTGACTTTAACGCTTTGCTCTAATACTTCGCCGTTGTCTTGTGCCAACCATGTTTTAGCCAGTTCGCTCTCAGGCGGTGGGTATACAGCTTGCTGTGCACTGAATTTTTTTTGTGCGTCGTCAAACTCGACGATCACGCGGTTAAAGCGTGACGATTTGCCGCCCTCGCTGTGCTTGAGTGTTTTGCGGATCATGTCGGCGGTGATCGGCTTATTTACGGCGGGGTCGTCTTGCTCAATTAATAAAGTAAGTTTGCCGTTGATCACGGGCAGCGTGGCCCGCATGGCTTTTAATAAACTGTTGACGTTATCCAGCACGCGATTAGACGTATCAAGCGCTATGTTGGCGGTAAATAAAGGCTTGGTCTCGGTTGTGTCTTGGTGAATAGGCACAGGGGTGTTACATATTCGCGCCCCGCGTTTAAATGAGTCAATGTCTATGTACTGATCGGCAAGGCCTTTGCCATATCGGGTATTTTGTAAATAATCTAACAAACATTCGGCGGGGTTGCTGCTTGCATGTTTACCAACGCCAATAAGCTTTTTTACTTGCCCGCCCAGTACCGTGGCTTTGATATTGGGCACACCGCTCCACGGGTTATCTTCGCCAATTAGCCACTCTAGGCGCACATAACTACATGCTAACCCTGTTAATTGGTGCTTTTTGGCCACAGGGTCCCACCCTGCTGCTAAAAGGTGCGGATCTTGGTAGTTACTCATGCCGTTGATGAAATGCGCCATCGACACGACTTTGTTATAGCGGGCGTCTTGGCTTGGATGATCGCCAAGCCAAATTTGCTCAATACAGGTGACGGGCTCTGACCACACGATCACCAAGTGCAATAAGTCGTTTTTTACATCATCGTTGTCGTTGGGGTTTGTGATGTTCTTAAATACAATCGTCCCCGAAATTGTACGCCGCCCGTACACCACTTTAATATGTTCATCGGATGCCGCTTTGGTCAGTAGCGTGCCGGTTGCTGCTTGGGGCTGCTCTGGCACTAACCAGCGCAACGTTACAAAGTCTCTAATTTCTGTCCACAAACTCATTTTTGTACCTGCTTCATATTGCCGCGCCCACTGCGCCCTCCACCACTTCCCAGCGCTGGGGTTTTGCCTTCTCGGCCCCAAGGAATGTCGTTGATAAGCACCCCACTAAATTCAAAGCCATTGTCATCGGGGTAATAAATATGCTGGCTTTCTGGGTTGGTTTTTCGGCCGCGCTTGGCGGCAAAGTCGGCCCAAATAGACGCGGCTTTTAAATCGAGCGTGGCTTCTTTTTGACTTTCGGTACCCGATTTACCGCTGATCGACCCGCGCCATAATTCCATGGTGCCTTGATGCTGGTTGTCTTGGTTGTAGTAAGCACGCTTGATTGACACGGGGGCGTTGAGCCAATTGGTATTAAAAAACAAGGCGTTTAATGCGTTGTTGTTCGCTTGCAAGCGGATCGCTAACTCTCCGACCTTGGGCTCACTCATAACCTCAATGTGCGGGGCTTTAAACCAGTGGCCGCTTTGGTATGTCACATTATTTAGCACAATGTCGTGGGGGGCGTCGGTGAGCCTAAGCGCGGGGGTGTTGGGTAACAAAATGGTGAGGGTATGGCTGTATCTATGCGGGCCTGCAAGGGTCTTTAGCAATGCTTGACTGAGTTTAATCATGTAGGCGCTCCTCAAAAGTGAGTACAACTTTTTGTTCACTGGCTTTGCGGGCATCAAACATAATGCCGTGCTTGTCGGTGGTCATGGCTAAATTAAATTTTACGTTTGAGCCGGTGCGGATCACGGTGCCAACCTCAATGCGCTGGCGCAGTGAGGGCGTAAAAAACACGGTGGTTTCACCTACGCCGTTGGTATTGACAGGCTTTGTGATCATGTAAGCTTTGGAATGTGATAAAAACTGAATAAAGTCACCTGCCTGCAGTGCGCCCATTTGATTGGCGGGGGCGTTTTTTATACTGACTTTGTTGTCACCTGGCATGTGTACATAGCGCGCTGAACTTTGCGACCCAATGCCGTGGCCGAGCGGCGGCAATGGGTTGGCTAACTGAAAGCTTTTAAAGCGGCCTTCAAGCGAACACGCAAACGCATAAAGCGCCATGCTTTGCGTATATACCAGCGTGGGCGTTGTTAGATCGAGGGTCCATATATGCGGATCGCCCAACTGATTCACGTAGCCATTACCGCCATGGCTTGCGTTAAATTGAGTGTGTGTTTTACTGCCGAGCTTTGCGGTTTGTGGGTCGATAAATTCAGGGGGAAAAAGCATTGTAACCCTTATTTTTGCAAATGAGTTAAATTGGTCGGTCCATGTTTTCTTGTATTGTGCGGATCACGCTGTCTTGATTTTCTTCAAACCACTGTTCAAAACCGTTTACGTTTCCTGCTTGTACGTTAAACGACACGTTCACTGTGGGTGACGTGGCGGGGCCAGTGTGTTGTTGACTTGCCAGTGTGCTGATAGCGTCGTACATGGCATCGAGCTTGTCGGCAGATTCATTGGTATAGACTCGCTCGCCTTTGTCGAGCAACCAAGTCCCTTCGCGCGGTACTGACTCAATACCGCTGTGGGCCATACCCACCATGCCCGCGCTTATACCCGTTATAGCTGCGGCCATCGGTTGAGTAACGGCCAGCGCTGACGCCATAGCTGCGGGCGCTGCAGGCGGGCCAACAATGGGAATCGCGGCGGTGCTGGCAAAGGCATTTAAGCCCGCCATCATTGCCATTGCTTGGGCTTGGACTGTAAATAACCCCGCTGCGCCAGTCGCCGTGGCTTTATTAAGCATTTTTTCAACGGCCCATAGCGCCAAGCGCTTTGCGCCCATTTCAGCAAGTGCTGCAATGGTGCTTTGTAGTACCCCGCGCAACATGCCTTTCATGCTGTCGCTAAAGCTTTTCTGGGTCATTACCGCATTGGCGACACTTTGCCCTATACCTTGGGTGAAGCGGTCAAATGTATTGCCCCACATGGTTTGATAGTCGGTTGATGTTTGCGCCACTTGCGCTTTTAGTTGCGCTAAAAAGCCTTGGTTTTGCTGTAACTGCGCCGCGTTATATTGCTCGGTGGCTTGAGTTGCGAGTAGTCGATATTGTTCGTCGTTGATCACCTTTTGGCTGTTTGCTTTCGCATATTCGCTGAGCTTAATTGCTAACTGGGCTCTTTCTTCGCTCCAGTCTTGCTCACGCATTAAGCGCTTTGTTTCGTAGTATTGCTGGGCTTGCTTGATCTGCGCGGCAAACGGGTTTACTACCACAGTTTGTGGCTTGTAATCTGGTGCATCGGGGGTTACTGGGGGAGTAAAGCCTGACAAGTCAACTTTTACATTGGCAATTTCGCTTTTAAGCTTTTTGATGGTTGAAAGGGCATTTGTAAATGGGGCGGTAATGCCTTGTTGTTGCTCAAACTCGGTGAGCTGCTGTTCTAAATTTTCAAGCTGCATTCCAGTGCGGCCCATAGCGTATAAGCTTTGTTCGTGCCCTGCAATAAACTTTCGGGCCTCCTGTTGCTGCACTTGCGATAAACTGCGGGTGCCGTTTTCGACCTCTTTTAAAATTGCTTTGGTTTTTTGATAAGCGGCGACATTATTTTCATAATCGCGGGCTTGCTGGTTATACACGTTATTTAGGTTGCGTACATTGCGCTGCATAACAATGTAAGCCGCGCTGTGCTCACCTGAGATTTTATAGGTGGCGCTGTTCACTTGATAAAACAACTGCGACAAGCTGTGTATGCTGGTTTGTACCGCGCTTAAAATAGAATTTGCGAGGGTTTTACCTAAGTTTGCAAAGCCGCCATTGGCGTTGGCGGTGTCGGTAAGCCATGATCTTAAACTTTCGGTTACATACTTAATGGCGGGGGCTGCGGCGGCTACGAGGTGTTGCCACGCCCCGCCGAGCATAGCACCGAGGGTATTGACTTCAAGGTGCGTGGCTTTCACGCCTGCTAGTACGTCTTGACTCATGACTAAGCCCAAGTCTTGGGCCATTTTTACGTTAGCCGCAAATTCGCCTTTGTTGCCGACGAGGGTGCCAAACATTTGGCTGGCTGAGTCGTTGATCTCGTCAAGCCAAAAACGCGCTTGGCTTTGACTCATTTTATTGATTTCTTGGGTGAATCGTTCAAATTGCTGGGCGGGTTGTAACTGCTGCCACTGCTGCACACTTTGCCCTGAGACTTTAAAAAAGTCGGCCATGGCCCCGCCGCCTGTGAGCGAAAAATCACTCACTTTGGCGTTGAGGTCTTTTATTACATCTGCAAATTGCTCTGACTCTAACCCCGCCGCGCGCGTGGCAAACGCGTACGCCTGGTACTGTTCAACAGGCATACTAACATTGGCCGCTTGGCGGCGGATTTCGTCAATAGATTTAAGGGTGCGTTTAACCGCATACACCCCCGCACCGAGCGTGGCAGTACCGGCTAAAATGCCGCGCCCCATATTTTTACCCATGCTGGCTGAGCTTTTTGCTAATGCGCTGAACTGCTTTTTGGCATTATTAACAAACTGCCCTGTGGCTTTTTTTGCACGGGTTAGTTCTTTGCGCAAAATGGCGGAGTTAGCGCCGATCATGATATTTAACGCAGCAAGGGTGCTATTACTCATGCTTTTCTTGCTCCCATGGAAGATAAAAACTGTTCAGCTTGTTCGTTCGTCATCGTAGGTTTGGGGTTTGACGCCGCATTTAATTGCAGGTTGTGAAAGGCAAGTAATTCAACCAACTCAGCATTAGTCAGCTGTTGTTTAAGTTCCGACGGCAAACGGCCTAGGTCAAGCGCAAGCTTAATGACAAAGGTACGTAAGCCGTCTTTCTTTAGTTTTTTTCGGCGCGCTCAACATCTTCTGAGCTAAAGAGATTCATACTTTGGGCGACATTAAACACATGTTTAAGCGGGCCTGCTTGGCTGGCATCAAGTGTGGGGATGTCACTTTTATCAAACACATGATTGCCATGCTCATCAACGACCACTTTGATTAATAAAGAACTCATGACACTTACCCCCTCTCGCGGGTTGCCCTGGTCGTCAATTAAACTGCCCTCAAACTCTTCTTGTTCTTTTAAAGTTAACGGCTTTACAAAGACAGTGCCAAACCCGTCAATTGTGACGGGTTTGTTTACGCCAATGCCTATGGCTTTAAAAAGGGCTTTTTTATCAAATGCTGCGCTCATTAGCTTAATACTCCTGTTTCTTCTTCTATATTGATTTTTGCAACCAAGGTGAGTGATTTTTGTTCTTCTAATTTGCTGTGGTTGAAACCGCCGAAATATGCCGAAAAAGCCCAAGGCTTTGCAATATCAGGTAATCTTATCTCGCACTTTCTTACCTCTTTCGCATTACACGCTGCCATAATATGCACCTGCCCCTGATCATCAGGCTCATACCGACAAATTAGGTCTCGGTTTGTGTCGGTTTTACGGTTGCTGGCTCGTGATTTTGGGCTTTTATCGGATATGACCGTGACGTCTATTAGTTCAGTGGCTAGGCCTATATCACCGATTTCTGAGAACCCTTGCACCTCAATGAGGGTCGCCGCATCTCCTGTGGCATCGGCAATAAATAACTGTGTACCTTCTGGAAAAATCATAAAAACCTCTATTCTGAATAATGAATGGTAAAGTCTTGCATGCGATGGTGTGTATTGCTGTCACTATCGACGCTCGGCAAAGTGCTACTCTCAACAATGCTTTTAATGCTGAGAGTTGCCACTGTGCCGCGCTGAGTGGGCAAAGTGTTACGCACGACCACGGCTAAGTTTTGCGCGCTTTGCAAGTCACTTGCCACGCAATTAACTTGTACCGTGGCTTGGCGTGGCCCTGTTTGATCTATTGTGTTAATTGGTCGGTCAGTGATCACCTTATAACTGAGTGCGGGGAGTTCACTGCCGCTGGGGATTTCGTTGGGCCATATGCCGCGGTGATGGCTTGCAATATCATCATGACGTAATAGCGCTGTTAAAGCACTTTCGAGCATACTTACCTCTTTTTACCATTGGCTTTTTTTATTGCGCGGTTTACTTGCTTTTTAAGCTCAGCCCGCGTGACATCAATAACTTGGTTAGTGTGATTTAACAGCGCAGGGCGAATAAAAGGTTGCGCCGCAAAGCCTGGGTGAAAGTTGTTTACTCCCTCTCCCACTTTGCCACGGCTACGTTTTGACTTGGCATTTAAATCATGCGGTTTTACCCCTGTTTCTATCCAGTAGGCGATTAAATTCGCGGGTATATCACGACCTGCGGCGCGCTGTAATGCTTTGACGTTATAAACCCCGACGTATACGGCAGCATCAAATAATTTATGGTTTTGCCGTTTGTTTAAGGTGGTTTTTACTTTAATTGATTCGGCTAACACGCCCGTTTGCGTTTCAAAACTTTGCCTTGCGCCTTGTTGCATTTTGTCTTTTACAAGCTCTCCGCCTTTTCTCAGCGAAGCCCGCAGGACTTTAGGCGCAAGACTGCTTTCAAGCTTATTTAACGATGCCTCTAATGCTTTAAACCCTTCTACCTCGGCGTTGATCATGTGTTTGATTCCAAGTCAAAAATCAAGGTTCGGTTAAGTAAATCAACATTGGTCACGTCGTTTACCTGGTATTTTTGGCCGTCGATTTCGATGCACTCAATACCCTTGCTATACTCGGGGCGGTGATCAAGGGCAAAGCTGGCCAAGGCGGTGGTTATTTCTAATGTTTCATGATTAACCAGCCCGCCACGACGCTTTTTAAAACTGCCGCGTACGGTTGCAACTTGCTTAAGCTCGCTGCGGTCGCCAAACTCCCCTTGCACTTTTATTGTTTTATACAAAATACCGCGATGGCGTTTTTCACTGGGTTTTAATCGCATAGTTAGTTACCCCACAAACACACGAATAAATGGCTTAATGGCCGTTTTATACGCGAGCGTTGCATTGCTCACCTTGTGGCTGTCGGCCTCGGTGGTTTGCCAAAGCGAACTGAGCTGCAATAGCGCGGCGGTTTCTAAATTGGCGCGCTGATAAACGCTTAATGTGTCTAAGATGATCGGCGCTTCGGCGGTGTCGGGTACTTCGCTGGCCGTGTGATATATGTCACGTCCAAGGTCGGCAATGACAAGGCCAATGGCTTGCGGTATTAAAGCGCTGATTTTGTCGTTGTCTAAGTCGTCGTCAATGACAAGTTGCTGCTTGGCGCGGTCGAGTGAGATCAGCATGGTCGCCTCTTTTTTAAAGCATAAAAAAGCCGCACGCGGCGGCTTAGGTTTACTCGATTGGTTTATTCAGGGGTGTATTGCTTAGCAACGGGTGGTTGAAACGCTAAAATGCGCGTTGCATCTTTGCCATTAAAACACGCCTTGTCACCTTTTGCATATCGACCATGCGGTGCTGAAAAGTCTAAAAATACCTCTTCGCCATCGATAAAGCTTAGCGTTTGCTCGGCTTCGGTTGCGCTTACGAGGTCTGCTACCGTTGTTAGAGATTGATAAAAAGCAAAGGCGTCGTCGCGCTCTTTGGCGCTTGGCTTTCGCTTTTTCGTTTGACCGTCGTCAGCAAACACCAGCACTTCTAAGTCGTCGACTTTTGGCTTTTCTACTGGTTTTGCCACCGCTAGTGCGGCGACAAAAAATAGGATGGCTTCAGGACATTGGCTTAAATCAACCCCTGACTGCTCTACCTGTTCAAAACTTGGCTCAACCAAGCTGTCTTTTAATAATTCGATGCTCATAGCATTACCCTAAATAAAAAGCGCCAAGGCAAAACTACACCTTGGCGAACTGGCAGAATTAGAACTTGATGTTAGTACCCACAACAAGCCCTTCTAAATGGCGGAATCCAATATCATTGGCCGTCACAACACGTAAAACAGATTGGTTGCTAGAGAAAGCAGATACCAGTTGGCCGTTACGGTCTTTGTAAGTTGCTTCGCGGCTAAAGTCGATGGTCATGTTGTTGGTTTCACCAATGATCACATCGTTAAAGTCAGCAAAGTAAATCTCTGAAAGGCCCGTATCAGAGTCATTAACAAGGTTGCTTGGTATATTGGTGGTTTTACCAAACGGATAACCTTTTAATGTGCCTTGCGCCATTTCAGGGTAAATTTTGTTGCCATTACCATCGCGCAAACCATATAAAAACATGGCAGTGCGTGGCGATAGCGCCCAACCACAACGCACCATGGCGCTGTCGGCGTTTTCAAGCGCTAGAATTAGGCTGTCTAGGTATTTATCGACAATGTAGGCAACTTGCGACGGATCTGACATATCACCGGTGAATGGCACAGCGCGGCCATTAGCCTGTGCCGTTGGACGCATACCCGTTGGTGTGTTGTTGGTGCCGTCGTCACGCAAAAACGCTTTATCTTGACGTGTTGCTGTGGCTTGCAGCATATCGTTTAAGAAAATTTTCTCTACATCAAAACCTGCATAACCAATCAATTCGTTTGAAATTGGCACTATGGTCATTTGCGTTTTTGCTGACAGTTTTACGTCATCGGTGGTTTGCGTTTCAGCGTTGCGTGATTCGTTCTCGCCCTTATAGCCAGAAGTTGCGCCGCCTGTATGGCGTGGCATGGTTAAAGTACCATTCACTAACGGTGCTGATTGTGCGCCAAGGGCACGCACGACGGTTTTAGGTCGTAATTGCTCAATGAAGTCGCTGCTTAGCGCTTCTGGCACTAATGCACCGCCCGATCCCTCGGCAGTTGATACGGCCATTGCGACGTCTTTGTCGCCGATTTCGTTTAGTGCAAACTTTTCAGCTAGGTTTAAATCGCCTTTACCTGCGGCGATTGCCATGCCGAAACGGGCGATTTTAGAGCCCGGATAGTCTTTTGGTGCTTTTTTAACATGCACTGATGGCGCGCCTTGACCTGCTGGTGCTGTAACGTCTGTTGCTTCTGCAATCGCCAAGCCTTGTGCGTATTCAAGGCTGGTGATTTTGCCTTTTAGCTCGGTGATTTCGGTTTGCAGTTGTGCAAACTCTTTTTCGTCGTCGGCGCTTAGCTGGCCGTCGGTTTCTAGCTTGCTTGCAAGCTGCTTTACACGCTCAACTTTGGTGTTGTGCGCGGCTTTAAGGTCAGATAGTTTAAACATGGCTTTACCTTTGTTTTGACATAAAAAAAGGCCGCACACGGCGACCTTTAAGACTGGGTTTTTGATTTTAAAATAGTTCTAAAATAATTTTATTTTGATTCTTAATTGCATTCATTTTAGTTTTAAAGTGATTGTAAGGCGCTGGCTTGTGCAATCATGCGCTGGTTGCTGGCTTGCTGTGCAATGTTGCCAACAATGCTGTTGATGGCGTCTTGCGGGGTGGCAAGGCGATCAGCTAAACCTAAGTCGATGGCCTTTTGGCCTAAGTAGGTGTCGGCTTGTGTGGCTTTTACCTTGTCGGCGCTTAAATTGCGGTTGTCGGCCACGTAGTCGACAAACATTTGATAGGTTTCGTCGATGCTGGTATTTATGCGGGCGGTTTCGGCGTCGCTTAGTGCCATGTCGGGGTGAAAGTCGACTTTAGTAGCGCCGCGAAAAAAGGTGTGAATTTTTGCACCTTGCTGCTCGTAATGCTCGGTGAGATCAAGACGTTTTAAGTACACGCCAATTGAGCCGACCCCTGCTGTTTTAGAAATGATGATTTCAGTACAGGCACAGGCAATAAGGTACGCACCGCTGTAGGCGTTCATGTTGACGATGGCGCGTATGGGCTTTTTGCTTTTTGCTTGTTTGATGAAGTCGGCACACTCAAACCCGCCTTGGGCGCTGCCGCCGCCTGAATTTATATCGAGTACGATCTCTTGTACGCTGTCGTCTTTGAGCGCGGTGTTGATTTGACTTTGTAATCGTTCGTAGCTCATGACTTCTTCGCAGCCGCTATCTATATACCCCATGCGCGGGACCAACAAACCATGCACGGCTATAACCGCTACTTTGTCGCCTTGCTCTGGGTCGCCGACCACATACTCTTTGGTTTTTTTAGCGGCCATGCTCGGCTGGGTCGTGAGCTCGGCACTGCCCAGTAAACGCTTATGTAAAAACTCACTGACGGTTTGCGCCAGTGTGCCGGTTGCGAGCAATGGGGTGTTAAACGCCATTGCGGCAATGTGTGGGTAATTTATCGCTGACATATTGCTTTGATCTCTTCTATTTGCTTTGCTGACGCGGTGTTTAACTGCTGGTTAATTTCGGCGTTTTTGCTGTCGACCATGTTGAGCGGTGACAGGTAAATGTCGCCCTCTGGACCCAGTGGCGGTAAATTCTCTAGGCGGCGTATGTCGTTAACCGATAAAAAGCCCCACTGACGGCCTAATGCATAGGATTCGTAACGGCTTTTTAAGTCGCCGCGCATTAAGGCGCTTAAGTTAAACTCTATGAAGTAGTCGGCGCGTTCGCTCATAAGTAGTAAGTCGCGGTGCATGGCGCTTTCCCAGCGCTTGATCCACGGTAATAATGCAAACACTAAAAAGTTGAGGGTGTTTTGCTCTAGCGATTTATACGACTCGCCTGCAGTTTCTTGCAACATGTTAAGCGGTATGCCGTACAGCCTTGCTATGTCGGCAATGCCCATGCGCCGCGCTTCTATTAGCTGTGCTTGCTCGTTGGTCATAGCGGCTTGTTTGTAGGTCATGCCCTCTTGTAACAGGGCGACTTTAAACATATTGCGCCAGCCTGAATGCCGTTCGGCAAATGAATTGACAATATTATCAACTGCGTTTTGTGTGGTGAGCTTTTCGGCTTCTTTTGGGCGCTCGATAACGCCAGTTAAAACCGTGTTGTTATTGAAGCTATAAGCAGCATGTTTTTCAGTTGCCAATGTAAGGCCGACTGTATCGGCGGCAATTTGCAGCGGTGAACACCCTAAGAAGCCATCAGTTGATGGGCCTTTTACATGGTGTACGTCGTCCATACTAAGCGTTTTATTTTCGCTCGGTAAATGATAATAAGGTAAACCGTCACTGCCTTTTAGCACCCGTACTTTGTCAGGATGTATGGGGATCAGTTCTTCAACCTGCATTTGTTTATTGCGCTGAATAAGCGCAATGTGATTGCCGTTGGTACCTAAAAAACCTTGGCCTGTTTCAAAGTATTCAAAGGCGGTGTCTTTTTTGTTTGGTTGGTATCTAAGCACACTGTAAAGCGAGTGGCCTTTAGCTTTTACTCTGTGCTCACCTTCGCGCATAAACAATTCGCACGGCATACTGGCGACGGATTCGGCCAGCAAAGTAACACAACGATAAACTGCGCTGTTTGCCTTGGCTGTTTCTGGCGTGACAATAATACCTGACTGACTACCACGCGCTGAGCTGCCACCTATGGGCCAATGTTCGCCTATGGTCGTGTTGGTTGTGTTGGTACTAAAAAAACCTGTTGTAAACATGGCTACTCGACCCTTTTAGCTGGCTGTTTCGCGTAGGCGTTAAAACGTGCGAATAGGTACGAATAGGCAATGAGTGCCGCACCTAGCACACAAAAGCCCAGCGCGGGGCTAAATAGCCATGCGCCATAAAATAAAACAGCTAAGCCTAACCAGCCTATGATCATGCTGAATATGTCTTTTAGCATCCGACTTCTCCTGATTCGTAAACTGATTCGGTGTCTTCTGTTGGGGTTCGCATTTGTAGCATGGCTTCACCCATTGCCATTATTAGCGCCACAGCACCGTCTATTTTGTTGATGGCTTTTTGTTTAATTGGCCGCACTACGTCGTCGTTGCCTTGTAAGTTTTTGCCAACGACGTTGCTTATGTTCCATGTCATGACGGGGTTGCCGTCATGGTGAAAGCGCCCGCTTGATATAGCGGCTTCTAGCTCTTTCATTGGATCTGATAAATTGGTGTAGTTTTGCGTGACGGTGACGACATCGAGCGATTCGTCTATTAAGTCATGCGCTAAGTTAGTCGCGCCGTGCGGATCTATCGGTACGCTGAGAAACGGCGTTTCTAAACGGGCGGCGAGTATATCGGCTTTGATTTCTCGATAGTCTATCTCGCACCCGTCGGTAATATTGAGCAAACCTTGCTCGGCGAACTTGATATATTTTTCACCCAGGTTTTTGTCTAGGTTGCTGTATACCTGATCGTACGGCACCCAAAAAAGCGGGCTGATACAATACCAGTGGACTTTGCCTTTGATGTTGCGCCAAAACACGCGCGGCCCTGCGTTCATGTCGAGCTTGCGCGCAAGGTCTAGGCCGATCACCGCGTCTTTGCCTGCAAAGTGTTCTAGCTTGAGGTTTTTATCTTCACACTTTTTATAATCTTCCATGTTAAAAAAGGCGGTTTTTGCACTCACCCAAATGTTTAAGTGTTTGGTTTTAAATCGGTTGGCAAAGCGTGGATTCTTTATGGCTTTTTGTTGCTGTGCAAGTAGATATGTTGCTTTAACGCTTATGCCATAATTTGGATTGGCTTTTTTTAAGATTTCGGGGTCGGTCCAATCGTCGCCGTCATCTATACCATAAATGAGTGCGAATAAGCCGTCGTCGTCGTCAGATTCGAGCATGGATTTGCAGCGTTCTTCAAGGTCGTGACATGGCCCTGTTATGTCATCCCCTGCGGTGGTGATAACTAGCATCATAGGTTGCTCACGCGACCCCATGCCTGTATCGAATGTGTCGTACTGATCGCTGGTTGGGTGTTCGTGATATTCGTCGATGATACCTAAATGTGGGCTACTACCGTCGCCTGGCTGACCGATCACCGGCTCAAACTTTGAACCGTCGTTAAGCTCCAGCTTTTTGGCGTTGATTTGTATGCCGAAGCGCTTGCGTAGCGTAGGCAGTTTCGACACCATCAACTTTGCGGGTTTGAACACTTCCCATGCTTGCTTTTCGTTTGTCGCCCCGCAGTAAATTTCGCTACCAAATTCACCATCAGCTACAAAGCTAAATAAACCAATCCCTGCCGCAATAATGGATTTACCATTTTTACGCGGTACTTTTAAATAAACCTCTCTAAAACGGCGGTTGCCATCTGATTTATTTACCCAGCCAAATACACAGCAAAAAAAGAATAACTGCCATGGCTCAAGCGTGATTTTTAGCTTTTTCTTTAACCACTCACCTTTGGTATGCGGTAGCTTTTGCATGAAACGACACACGCGCTCGGCTTTGTCTTTATCAAATTTATAAGCAAACTTTTTGTTTTCTTTGGCGCGCTTGAGGTCGTTTAGATGCCGTTCACATGCTAAGCGCGTTAAACGACATACTGGAATTTTGCCCGCGCATACGTCACGCGCATATTTGTTGGCCGCATTTACGTTCTCGTAATTCGGCGCTTTGTATGCTGTTGACTTGGCTGACATGCATTAACTTATCTCTAATTAAAATTCGTCGAACTCGTTTTCTTCATCCTTACCTTTACCGCCGCCACTCATAATGCGCGCACGCGCCATAGGTGTAAGACCTAAGCGATCAGCAAGCTTTAAAGATTGGTTAGTGAAAATATTATGCGCAGTGACAAACGGATGAACTTTTAAACCGCCAGTGCCCGCCACATCGACAAACTTTGATGTGTCGGTCAGTTCGGCTTCAATTTTTATCACTTTACTGATTGCGTTGCAGTAGTGGATAAGGTGCGGTATATCCTCTGCTGAGAATGACTTTCGTTCGAACATGATTGCTAAATTAGAGTGCCAAGCATCAATGGCGTGCGCGTCGTGGTTCAAAAGCTCTTTAGGGCATTTCGGTTTGCCTTTAATGTTCGGATCACCAACGGCCATGTTTGACTTTGGACGACCACCGCCGGACGCTCTAATTTCTGCCATTTTTAACCTGCAACAAATGTTAATTTGATGATCGGAATATGATCACAACCTGATCAAAACGGGATTCTTATTATTTGCGTATAAAAATATTGGAGGATGGCGGTACTTAGAACAGTGGTTTCATCTGGACAATTTGACCCCCATACCCCCTGAAACGTACGTTTCTATTGATGTATGCGCGTATTTTTGACGTATTTGGGCAACTGTTTTGTTCCTCTCCCACGCTGTTTTAGAATCAGCACAGGATTTACAGAAACAAGACAGGTTTTTACGGCACTCAGTACCACCTTTTGACACCGGAACAATGTGCTCACACACGGTACCAGGTTTAACAATTGAGGGAGTACCAAGTAAACAATTCAAACACAAATGGTTAGCATCAGCTTTGACCTGTGGTGCTATCTCAGTTCGCCACTCTTTCGTTTGATATACCCGCTTACCTTTGCGGCTTTGTTGCTGCTGATAGCTACCCCAACCCGCCCTAGATTCGTGCTGCTTGCAGTAGCCATGGCGCTCTGTTGTTCTGTTAACACAACCGCGTTCGCGGCATCGCTTAGGTGTTGCTGCTGGCATAAATCACCAATTATAAAAAACTAACTCTTGCGCTTTAGTACCCGCACCACCGCCAACTGTGTATTTGATTGGCAACTCAGTAACCCTAAAGCCTTGGAATATTTCTCTTATCTTTGGATGGTCATTAATACTCAGTACCACCTTACCTTTAACCGAGTTCATCAGCTCGGCCATGATCATATATTGCTCGATACCAAACTCTACACCGTAACCCGTTGTATCTAAGTAAGGCGGATCAATATAGAATAATGTGTGCTCTCGGTCATACTTCTGTATGCACTTCACCCAGTCTAAATTCTCAATTGTTGCACGAGACAGCCGAAGGTGCGCCGCACTTAATTCTTCTTCTATTCTTAATAGATTTAATGATGGCTGCTTAGTTGTTGATGTACCGAAAGTTTGCCCAATTATCTTTCCGCCAAACGCCATTTTTTGTAAATAATAAAACCGTGCGGCTCGTTGAATATCGGTGAGCGTTTCAGGTGAAGTGAGATTGGCCCACTCATAAACTTTACGACTAACAAGCGACCATTTGAACTGCTTAACAAACTCTTCTAAATGATGCTGTACGACCCTGTATAAGTTAATCAGCTCGTTATTTACGTCGTTAATCACTTCAACCTTAGACTGAGGTTTCATAAAGAATATTGCTGCACCACCGGCGAAAGGCTCAACATAACAGGTGTGCTCAGGGAGATTAGGGATGATATGTTTTGCTAGACGACGCTTGCCGCCCATCCAAGGAATAATAGGTTTGCTCATAAGAACCTTTACTTGATTTTATAAAATGGGATAATCCCCCTGTCTCGCGCGAGGCAGGAGGGCAAAGTTGGTTCACATGGCAACTCATGTGTATCAACCGTGGGTAAGTGTTGGTAGCACTTACTCACGGCCTTTCTTTATTCAACACATATTTAAAAAATACTCTTTGAATACACTTTAAATATAAGGCGCTCACTGTCGTACTGTTTTGCCCTACAAAGTATTGGCCGCACTTCAAGCGCAAGTACCGCAGCGGCGAAGCCGCAACCATAGCTTGACAGATACAAACCTAATTAGATGAACGCTTACAGTGTTGACAGTGAGCTAATGCTTTACTTAATACTTTTGCTGTTGATTCTATTTAGAAAGTGCTGCTCTAATATAAAGATTGAACGACCACCCATATGACCTGCAATGCCCGCAGCGGCATAAGTCATCATTTGGCTTATACCAAACTCTTGGCATATTAAAACGGTAATAACCCCCGCGAAGCCTGAAATGGTCCATTCACCAATTAGTTCTACAAAACTAAACGGCATGGAGTCTGTCTTTCTGCGTGATATATAGTTAGCAGTTCCACCCCAAACAGCGAGCAACACAAACCAAAAATACCCATAACCGTGCTCAATAAGCTGCTTTAGTAACCCTGTTTCACTTTGCATCACCAAACCTCGCTTTAATCATGTTTTCAAGCAACGGGGCTACATTTTTAAACGCCCGCTCGCCAAACAAAAAGATAAGCACTAATAGGTTTATCAACCACAATGCCGATTCTTGTGTTTGCGTGAGCGCTCCCCACTTCCCACTAAACCACATCGCATCCATATACATTGTTGCAAAACCCCATGCGGGGCGCTGCACTCCACGTAAAAACAAAATGAACGCACCTAAAAAAGGAATAGACTTGAGGTCTTTGGCTGTGCCTTCCATCTCTGCAATGCGGCGATTAAACTCTGCGGTTTGCTCGACTGCCGCTTTTAATAGCAATCTTTCCTGCTCATTTGCGGTGCGTTCAATATTAATCTGTAGCTTTGCCTTTTCAGCGTCAGACATAGACGGCGGGAAATACTCTGAAACTTTATCAACCAACTTTTCAGCCAAACCACCTGACAGAACATTAATTAAACTCATGCCCTTGTTATCTCCAAGTCGTGCGCCTCTTCGCCAAGCAACTCGATCAAGTCATTAAAAGCTCGGGTACTATTTACCACTGACCACTGGCCACTCGTCACACCAAAATTTATACCTGGTGCAACACAACCGGCTAACTGCTCAGGTCGGTTCGCAACATGAAACAAACAATGTGTACGTAGCGACCTATCGCGTATTGTCACCCCCAGCGACGGGGCAACCAGCGCAAAGCATTTACCATATTTTGGTGAGTTATGCGGCACAAGCTTATAGCGCCCCTCGGGCACACAACTAACAAATGGCAGGTTATTATTCCATTCGCGCTCAGCTGTCACGCAAATCAACTTATCAAACATAAATAAATCACCGAACGTGCCATGGTCAAAGTATCGGCGCTTAATAGTTAGTTGCATTATATTCTCCAGTAAAAAGCTGGGCGGCGTACACTTCTGCGCGCCACTGTGGCCAATGGTTTAACACGCAGCGCGCTGCAACTTCAAAATCAAAATTGCATAACGCCCGCGTCAAAAACACTGAGTCGTTAAAAACATCACGGCCCAACCAATACGCAATTGCTATCACTGCTTGCTGGCGCTCGTAGCTAAATTTTTCAATCGGAATTTTGGCGTGAAGCCGCTCAAACAAATACATCAAATCTGCGGCCAACTGCTGCTCGGCCTCTTCTTCGCTAAGCGGGTTTAAGCTCAAATCACGCTGTAATTCTTTTAAAGTGGGGTATTCGTCAGGGCGATGACCAAAGCCAAACAACGCAAAATCAGTCAAGCATTCAGTCGCAATAAACTGCTCATGACGTTTTATCATTGCGATCAAATTCATCATGACAGGCTCTTAAATAAAAAAAGGCCCTTAAAACGCTAAGGGCCTCTAATACAAATTGGGAAAGGAAACTGCAAGTGGACGTAACAAACCCACCATACGCAAAACAATAGAGCAAGCTGCCAAAAATTGCAACACAAAAAGTGATTTTATTTAAAATAATCTCAATTTGTGATTATTTTGACGATAAAAAATCATTAATACCCAGCGGATCACGGTAAAAAACACACCGCAAAATACGCTGATACCATGCCAATTCACGCCAACGCAATGCAGCCTTTTTAATCTGCCTTGTAGTGCACAACTCACCAATCACAACATTCACCGTCGCCATTTGTGTCTGCCCTTGGCTTTCAACAAACGCATCAAAGTGCCGCTTTTTAATGTTTACACACTCGTCTGCGTTAACAACAACATAATCCCCCCGAGGGCTTTTAAGTATATAGCCCACATGCTGCTCACCTTTGTTAATGCGCTCAACAAACAAGGTGCTAGGGTCACTTGACACAGCATTCATACAACCCCCCTATTTCGGGCCCAGTCGTCCTCTTTAATAACTTCAACCTCAGCGGCAACCACTTCTAAAGCATCTAGCGCCCGCGTTAAATTACCTGGTGGAACCTGATTTAAACGCGCGGCCACTGTTTTTCTCATACCTTTTACTAAATAATCCTCCAATGCCCCGATAATCTCGTCACTCGTTATACCACTTAACTTTATCAACGCCGCGAGCCGAACTGCGCTTTGCTGACCTTTGTGTAACAATTTCATTTTTATCACCCTTCCGATAAATCGAATACCAGTTATGCGCGCGGCGCAAAACACCCTTTTCAATTTTAAAAGCCTCCCCTTGTTTATATGGGCCAATCTTCCTCGCCAATTAATAGCTCGCCAATTAATAGCTTACTTTGCAATGAATACACCGTCTCGTTGAAATCTTCATAATCTGAGCTATCTGGCTCGTACGGGTTTTTTACATTTTCACAGTTGGTGTACATTAGCTGAGCCAACTCTTTGGCTGTGTTGTAAGCAAAATTAAAACCCTCGTAACTAAATCTATGCCTGCATGATTTAATATCCAACGTCATTGCCGTTACTATATTACTCATCACTTACCTACTCTCCAGATATTGAAACTTTACTTTTTAGTTTGCGAACTTGAGCTTGAAGATTGCTTTTTACTCGCTTCAGCTCTTCAACTTTCTCTTCCAACTGCTTAACTTCATTCTCAACACTTCTTAAATGCCAAACTATTCGCTGCTGGCCATTAGCCCAAGCAAACAGGTAATCAAACGCCTCAAATACTTTCCCGCAATCTTGACACTCAATTTGCCTGCGGTGTTCATCTAGTGTGATTGCTGTATGAGAGCAGCCACGACTATAAGACTTTACGGGAGTCATGACCGTTTCTTTTGCTTTAGCTGTAAAATCTATAACGTCGCTCATTCTCGTATTCCAATGCTAAAAATTTATTGATTTTGGTGATAGAGAAACACCAAGATCACGATTAACTGTAGCGCTCACAATAACTGTAATTTCCGCAGGCTTCCAAAATTGCCACCACCGTTTGTTCGTAGAAATATAAAGCGAAATATTCCCGTGAGTTGTCGCATACACTTCTTCGGATAGCTTTGCCCTACAATGCCTTGTCGGCGCTCTTGGTGCAGGTGTGCGCATGTAAATTATCCTCGTATTCAAATATAATTTTTAGGTTCAAATTAACTGTTGGCCATTTGACACGACACCAGGCTTTGACCCACCACTTCTTAGCTTGATAACTGCGGCCACACTACAAAAACATTCGATTAGACTTATCAGTCGATGGGCAATCCAACCCAAGATTCAATAAAAAATTATTGCGGTCTCGCTTGGCTCTATCCAAGAATGGCCGAAATGCCTGCATAACAATAAAACCTAGTGCCCCCCTATACTCTTCTCGCCCAAAATCCTCACTATGAACAACCAAAACCCAACCACCGCCTGAGCCAATCAGTGATACACTGGTACAATATTCGTCTATATAATTAAGCATTTGGTGCACATTAAAACCTTTATAAATCAAAGACACTCTACACCCCTTATTCAGCCAACCCATGACGCCAACGTTGGGCCATTTTTAAGCCGCTAACACCACTGCCAGAACAGACGTAACACCCCAGCGTAAACATACCCAGCATTAAAAAAACCAGTGCGCCAAGGGTTACAAACAAACTAAAACCACTCGTAAATACCATAAAAATATTTTCCTCTATGTAAAACATTTAAAAACAGCCAAAAGCCATATATAGCGCTGCTTAAGCACCACACGAAAAATCATACAATCTCGGCTGGGTCTCATTCTCAAACGCTAATTTCTGCGCTTGTAAATGGTCCGCCCAAAGCTGCCAAGCGGCCTGTCTACGTTCAGCGCCCACGTTAAGCCCAAGCGACTCAACATAGGTTTTTTGGACTGGGGTTAGCTCATGATTGAGCATCAACTCAGCAACCATTGAATCAATGCCTAGTTCTAGCCAGCGAACGCGGCAAAGCTTGCGAAAGTCATGCGATGTATAAGCGCCTTTGCTTATCTCATGTACCAAGTCGTTGGCAGTGTTCTGATCTATACAAGTGCGGCCTTTAGAACTCGGAAACATTAAGTCCCCTCTGTAACCACTTTTAACCTGATTTTGATGGGCTTGGATCAGCAAATTAAAGGCGTAATCACTGAGATAAATAACGTGTTGTTTGGTTTTAGTGATCGTCGCCGGTAGCGTCAAAGTTTTATGATTAGAGTCTATAAATGACCACTGTGACTTTCTGGTCTCACCGATGCGGGTACCGTGTAATAACATTAATTGACACAGTAAAGATGACGACCCCAATACATGGCTTGCGATCAAAGGTTCATCTGATTTTTTTATTTTTGAAGGCTTAGGAGATATTAGGGCGTCAATAATGTCTCCGAACCTAATTCCCGCAAGCGGATCATGATTTAACTTACCCGATTTTACCGCTTGAGACAGGGCTCGTTTTAATAGCTGGAATATCTGACGAACTGTACTCGCTGTATAACTTTCCTGCAGCGGCCAGAGCAATACGTTTTCTAATGCTGATTTTTTAAACTCAATTAAGGGAATATCGTTCAATGCTGGGATCAAGTGTTTACTAAGTAATGATTTCACAGTGCGCTTTCTGTCATCTGACAAAGACGCATCACTTTGGCTACGTTCAAGATACCACTTTAAAAGCTGACCAAAGGTTTCAAAATTATCGGTCACAATTGGATCATCAAAAGCAAAGCGTAGTAATAATGCAGGTATATCTTTTAACACCGTCGCGCTGGGCACAGCGGGCCACTGTGCAAGCACATGCCATTCTTTACCCTGCGCCAAGCCTCTTAAATACCAAGTACCGCCCGTTCGGTTTTTATGAAAGCGCAAATAAAGTGGGTAACGAGTATCTCTAAGCCTCGTTATCTCGTTGTTTTTTAGCTGCGCCTTGATCACTGCGTCAGAGATCTTTATTTTTTTTGTCGCCACTTAATCACCGCTTCTTAACAAAATCTGTGGATAACTATTGATTGAAATAATCAGGATGCGTCATATCAAACTGATCAACCGCGCTTTTTAAATCGCGTTCAGCCTCCCTTTTTCGCCTCAGCTCGGTATAATGACGGCTCATTCTTTTGGGCTTTTTACCCTCTTTATTTTTCGTATTCATAAAAATCCCCGTCCTTGCAAATGCTGTTTTAGCTGCCCTTTTAAGCCACTTAATTTGCGGCGATATGTTCGCAAGCTGATCCCCATTCTCAGCGCCCGCGTTGACTGACTCGCATCAAGCGGCAGCGCACCTAAACGCTTCACCCCACACTCAACCCGCAGAATTTCAACGGCCTGTTGTTCTTTGCCCACCTTCGAAAGTAAAAAGGCTTCAATCTCTGACTCACAGCACTGAATAAGCGGCTGTGCGGCTCCCCCTGTTCCTTCAAACGCTTTGCCATCCATGATTTTTTGCATAATAGATGATGCTTGCAATTGCTCCCCACCGACGACCCAGCGCGCCCATAGCTCTAATTGCTCGTCTAAAGAACCTGGCATAATTCATTCACCCGATTTGTTTTTTCGATGCTTTATTACACATTCACTGAGTATTTCAGGGGCCAAAATGACGGCGGGGTTAGGGCACTCAGATAAAGCAGAAACCATCAGATCACCACACTCAATCACCACCTCGTTGTACACCGATGAAAGCGCGCCGTATTCATGACACACCACCGCCCCTTTATTTCGTAACGCTTCAAGCTCACAGGCTGATTGCGGGTTTACAATAAAATGTACGGTATGCTCGCACCCTGCAGGGCTTAACGAATCAATATAAGCGCTGCGAGTTTGTGAGAATTTACATGCCGACAAAACCTTGTGAGCCACATTACCGATGTGCAATTTACGCATCGCAATCAGCATGGTTTTTGCAGCGCTTAGCTTGCCAATAAATACAATGATCACGCTTTACCCCCTACCGGATTTTTGCGACTTTCACGCTTTTGATTAAACGCTGTCATCCACTTTTCTACGCAAATTTGCCCCTCACTATTGCGTAAAATATGCTCTAGCCGGTTGGTTCTTGGAAACCGTACGTATTGCATGTACTTGTCATAACTACTTTGATCTAGCCCAAATAATTCAGCCCCCTCTCGGGCAGTGGTAAAGCGCGCTTTGCAATACTCTGGAAATGTCTTTTTCATTACTTAAAGCCTTGTGATTTTTTAAAACAGTATCACTTTAAGTGATAAATTAAAATCACATTCGGCGATAAAAATTAGATTTATTCTATTATTTAGCACATTTTGTGTTACTCTAACGCTATAAAGCACGGCGGAAACAGAGAAATGACACAGGCCAAAAAAAGCCCAAAAATATCGCGCGCAAAAATTTTAGGTCAACGAATCAATTCGCATCGTAAAGAACTTGGTTTAAAACAGGGTGAATTTGCCAAGATCGTCGGCTTGGCACAAAATAGCATCAGCATGATCGAGCAAGCTGAGCGTACGCCAGCGATTGATAAAATTCAGCTTATTGCCGAAACATTAAATGTGCCTTTTGAGTGGCTTGTGGGTGTAACGCACGAAATTAACGGCGACACACTTCATCACGCACTAAATACGAATAGCGAATTAGCCATCAATCGCGAACGCTTAGCAGACAAAAACTGCAAACCAAACTCTTTGATTGAGCATAAAGTAACAGACGCAGCAATGTGCCCACACATTCCGCAAAGCAGCACCGCCGTGATTGATACCAACAAAAAGCAAATTAATACTGAGTCGGTCTACTTAATAGAAAAAGACGGGCAAGCAACACTTAGACGCGTTCGCAAAGAGTTTGATAACACATACACACTCATTGCAACAAACGCAGATTACCGAGATTTAGCGCTGACTGAGCAAGAATTTGCAAATATAAAGGTGATCGGCAAACTCGTTGGCCATTTCACATGGGCAGAAAACTAAGCATTAATGTGCTTTTTTTTCGCCCTCAACTATCACAAATTGAGATTTATTTATAATTTATCACAGGACTTAACAATGGCAGAGCCCAGCAATCACAAAAGCACAACCGACAAAGCATACCGCGACTTAACACAAACTCCCCCCTGGCTATTTGCCGCGTTTAATTCGCTATATCATTACGACATTGACCTTGCCGCACTGCCACAAAGCGCACATTGCAGCCGATACTACACCCCAGAAATAGACGCGCTAAAACAAAATTGGCGCAACGACCTAGCACATATACAAAAGCCAACCGGCTGGTTAAATCCGCCGTTTAGCGACATTTTGCCATGGAAACAAAAATGCTTAGAAGAACAAGAAAAAGGCTTTACAACCACCCTATTTGTCCCCCGTGAAAACCGCGCACAGTGGTGGGTCGCGGGCCTTGGCGTGAAAGTGATCGACATCGTGGGTTACTACACCGACAAAGTGTATGCATCGGGGCCAAAAAAAGACACTGCATACAAAAAATGGTGCAGCGGCGGTATTAAGTTCGTTGATGCAAAAACAGGCCAAGAAAGCAAACACGAACTCAATAAGCCCATGTGCTTAATAGAATTTAACCCCAGCATGCTAGGCCAACCAACGCAATATACGCATATACGCAAAGACCATCTTTTTGCGCGTGGCCAAGCCGCGCTTCAAACAGCATTAAACAAACAATTACAACAGGCATAATCAAATGACAGAGACCGAATTACAGCTTTTTGCACTCAATAAACCACCCCATACTTTGCTTGAATTGGCAATTTTAGGGTTCAACAAATTAAGCGCCGAGAGCGACGAAAACGAGCAACAAAACTTACTGCTAACCAGCCAGCTCAACGCATACAAAAACCAAGCTAATGAGCAACACAAACAGCTTATAGAACAGCAAGCCGAACTAGACGCGCTGACAACTGAAAATGCCGAATATAAAAAGCAAGAATCTGACGTTGAAAATGTTTTAACTGACGCACATCGCGCAGTTGAAAAAAAGAACAAACAGATAACAGCACTACAAAGAGAACTCACTCACGCCAAAAACCAGCTAAAAGCGACCCAGCAACAATACAACGAGGCAAACCCAAGGCGCTTAAAAGAGCAAATTAAACGGTTGAAAGACCAAAACGAAAAGCTCACTTTACGCAACAAAAAGCAAACGCAAGAAGCCGCAGAATACAGAAAAGAAATCACACATTACAAAACGCAAATTGTCGATATTGGAGACAAGCTACTCTCAACAGAGAAGCGCCTGGCTTTTTCAAATGGTACAGGGCTTTATCACAACGGCTCACACCACATTATATACTGGCCGCAACAAACAAAAATGCAGCGCGAAGATGGCACCATTTATACCAGCACCAGCTTGCTCTATATGGACCAAAGCGGCCGTGGTGCGATTATCAGTCGAGACCCAGAAAAAGGCGCGCAATTGTGCGCAGCCCCCAAAGGTGGACTAAGACCGAACAAAGAAACGCTCGAATTTGTAGAAGCATGGCTTTATAAAGTCAACGAACTGCAAAACGGCGAAGTATTAGAAGAAGATATGATCCCCGTCAATCACAATTATTAATCACCGGCTACACATTTCCTCTAAGGGCTTGATCTGCTGCGCCAAGCCCTCAACATTAAAATCAGCAATAAGCTCTGTACCATCCACCGCCCTAGTTGCAACAAGTAAAGAGCCATGCCGCACCAAGCTATAAATAAACTGTTCTACTTTTTGCACAACAAACACCGCTTGGCCACTTGTTGCAGCTTGCCAAACATCATCATGCGCAGGCAACTTATCAAGCCGTGTTTGCACATTGATATTACCAATACCTAAATAAGCCCCAAAATGCACATACAAAGACAAGCCAGATCGCGCCTGGCACATAATACCCAGCACAGGTTTAGCAGGCCCAAACATGGTGTTAACTGATTTCATACTTTCTAAGCTGAGCAACAAACTTTTGCTGTCATCCATCACCGACACCGATTCTTTTAGCTGCCACGACCCCGCTTTTACCAGCGGCTTGGGTGAAGGCATAGCGTCAGATTTTTTACCTTCTTGTGTAACACTATCAATCATCACGTAGATTGCAATACGATCAAAGCACTGCAAGCGCCGTGTTTTATCTTGATGCGTAGCACATGCATTTATTTTATCTGCCAAGCTAGCTTGTGCAGAGGCGCATAGCAACAGCGCCAACACTCCTAAATATCTCATATGTAGTCCTTTCATAACCCTGCTCTAAATCATACCTTAAGACGACATAAACAGAAAATCACCTCAAAAATCAGAGTCAAAAAAGAACACTTAAACGTATTACACTGGTAATACATACGTAATACCTTAACTATAAATAAACAGTATATAACTCTCTCAACGCCCCACCTATAACCCACATAAAAGCGTACCAAAACGTATTACGCGCGTAATACCGACGTAATACTTGACTTATAAGTAAGCAGCATATAAAGTTCAATGTAATACACTCGTATTACACCTATAAATGTAATACCTTGGTAATACAAAAGTAATACATAAGGCTATATAAATGACTGATTGTAAGGCTGTAATAATAACAGTAGTAAATCAAAAGGGTGGATGTGGTAAAACATCAACAACTGTAAACCTAAGCCATGCGTTATCAATGAAAGGGAATAAAGTCCTTGTGATTGATGCTGATAGACAAGCAAACTCTAGTGAGACATTAGGGAAAACACCGCCTTACGAATTGACCCAAGACGAAACAATTATAAAGTTACTCAGAGACAGAACCGCAAACATAAACGCGCTAATACAACCCGTTATCATGGGGGATAAAAACGTTGACAACTTATTCTTAATTTCAAGTCACCCGACCTTACAAAAAGTATATGAAGAGAAAATCTCAACTGTGCACAGAGAAAAGATATTCTCCAAACACCTTAAAAAATTAGATAACTCATTTGATTTCGTCATAATAGATTGCCCACCAGATGTAGGGCTGGGGACCATAAATTCAATTCTAGTGTCCGACTTTATCTTAGTGCCTATTGATGGTTCAACTTACTCCGCAGATGGCATAGCCGACTTACTAGATTTAATTGAAGAAATAAAAGACGGCGAAAATGCTCCCATGGGCATATTCAGAAATGAGTATGGAAAGGGTAATAAGATAATAAATGCGCACTTAGAAAATGAAATGAAGCATGTGTCCGAATACCTGTTGAAAACAAAAATAAGTAAAGACCAACAAGTAGCAAATGCGGAAATTGAGAAAGTTAGCGTTTTGCATAAATCAAAAGGGTCGATTGCAGCAGCGAACTACAAGGCGCTTGCTAATGAATTAATAAACCACCCAGCAATAACAGGTAAAGCACAATGAGCAGGCTAGGAAATAGAGTCAATAACCCAACAAAAGAACACTCAATTGTTGAGAAAGCAAAAGAGTCAGAAAGAGCCAAAGTAACACCTATCAGGCTTTACCCTTCTGAAATAAAAAAGATCGATAATATGGTAGAAAAATGGAAACCTGAATTTAATAACTTAGACAGAACCAAGCTTATAAGGGCATGCATTAAACTTGCAGAAACAAGTAGTGACAAAGCCTTATCTAAAGCCATTGGTGAAGTAATGATGGGTAAAATATAAATACAGATGTAATACGCGGGTAATACGTACGTATTACCTAAAACAAACTGTGACCGACTAGGTTCAGAGCTAGTCGGTCACATGCAACATAAACACCTTAAGGAACACTTATGTTACATACACATACTAACACACTAGACAAAACCCCTGCAGCACCGATTAATGAGCTCATAGAGTGGATAGCATCTAAGCCGATGAAAACACGGAAAGGGATATTTAACTTTCTTCGCCAAGCGCCTCACTGATCAGCTTAGCAATTTGACGTGCAGCACAAGCCGCGTGGTTTTCGCCGAACTCAACCGACGACGCGGACAACTCCAGAGCTTCGGCTTGTGCTTGCTTTAATTTTGCCAGCTGATGTGTAGTTAAATTTTTCATTAGCTGGCCTTATGTTCATTAACTAATTTTTTTGAGTCACACGCAGTTAACAAAACTTGTAATACCTCACACTCAGCTTGTGCACTGTTTTTTTCGGCTTGTGAGTATGCGCTGTTTAGCTCACGCTTTGCTTTTTTAAAAGCCCGATTTAAGCAGCGGCGCTCTATGAAACGATTGATAATGTGGTAGGTGCATAAGCATAAAGTTAGCAATAACAGCAGCGCGAGAGGTAACATAACTTGTCCTTTTATTAATAGCAGCAAACTTCTTGATTGCTGAACAGTGAAGGGAATATAACAAGGCTTAGATGCAAAAAAATGCGGATATGTTAATGAATGGAGTTTTTTTTCAATTATTTTACAAATATAATTGTTCCAAAATTAGCAAAAAATATATGCAGGGAGGTAGATGTGGGTAAATACCCTGACGACGAAACCCGTGAAACAGCTGCGTTAATTAAAAGTATGCGGCTTGAGCTAGGGCTAAATAAAACAGGACTTCAAAAAAAACTAGGTGTGAAATCACCAAATACCATAAAGCACTGGGAAGATCCTGAACTCACGAACGAACCAACCGTAACACAATGGCGAAAGCTGCAAGAGTTAGTAAAGAAAAAGCGTAGCTCTTTTCTTATGAGTGGTTCAACTATTGTATATTTGCGCAAGCAATTCAATAAATTATCAACAAGTGATAAAGAGCGGTTTATCAAGGATTTGAAGTCAGAAGATGAGGACAAATAGATGGATATAATTTTCAATGTTTTTAGTGCCATTTCTAGTGATAATGCACTCGCCGAATGGATGGGTTTTATCTTTTTAACAGCATTAATCCTTACGCTTATTTGCAACATGAAAGACCCTAATAGGATTTGGATAGCGTCTGTCTTTCTCTGCGCCAACGCAATTGATTTGTTTCTAGTGAGAGTTCATTTACCTGAAGAACTCCTCATTAGACAAGCAGCTTATTGCGCAATTGATACGTTGACAATTTTATTATTGTACTTTCGTATAGACATTTGTTTTAGAGCATTTGATATTTTTAGGCCTAAAAAAGATACTTTTGCCATAAAAGTTCTCAAAAATGTTGAAGCGACCAAACAAGAATATGCGATAAGAATTGCGCTGGTTGCTAGTATATTCTTTAATGCTTTATTAATGATTGAACACTTAATCAGGCACCCTGAGTATTTCAATATAGCTATAGAAAAACTTGAGTTAGTGCCATTGTTAGATTACTTCAATATGAGCATATACCCTATTGCCGCTGACCCAACATTAATGAAGTACATATTTGTTTTTGATGCATACCCATATTTAAAAATGTGCACCACTGGGTTGATGATACTTGGCCTTGCTGCAATGAGTATCGACGGCATTGTAAATAAGAGAATAAAAGCTGGGATTTCTCATTGATTTTTAATCATATATAAGCAAAATAGTTGTAGAAACTCAAAATAAACGAGGCTTAAAATGATAGTGTTATCGAAAGACGTGATTAAAACAGTAGTAGGTGGTGGCGCTGGCACTGGTGATCGAGGCGGCCAGCCACAAGCCAGAAACGCAGTGGTTACTTATTACAAAAATAAACCATAATTTATGATACTTAAGCCGCTTTGATTAGCGGCTTTTTATTGCCCGAAAAATCCATTTTAGGGTAAACCCTAGGCACATTAAATATTAACGCTTAAAAAGTTAATAACTTTACACTCTAGCCAATCATTTAAACTCTAGACTGGATTGTTGAGTTTTGGCTAAAAATTACGCTTATATCCGCATTAGTGATCACAACAAACAAGACTCCACAGGCCAGCGTGACCGCATTAATAAATATGCCGATGAACATGGGCTATATATTAGTAAATGGTTTGAATACGAACTGAGCGGCAGTAAAACAAACAAAGCGCAAAGGGGCCTGATAGAGATCATCGAACTGCTTAAAAAAGGTGATCGGTTACTCGTAAATGATATAGAGCGACTGGGCCGTGATTCTGTCAGTGACATTCTAGAAATTATCACAAGGGTGATAAATAACGGCGCTGAATTACACTTTTGTTTAAACGCTGACGTTCTTACCCCCGATCACAAAAACGATTTAGCCACTTTTTTTATGACCATAGGCAAAGCCTTTGCTGCACAAGACTTTAGCAAACAACGAAGCTTAAAGGCCAAAGAGGCCGCTGAACGTAGAAAAAGAGCCAGCCTACCAACGGGCAGGGCGAAGGGGGCAATCATCACCAGTAAGCTAGATAAGCACGAAAATCAGGTGTTATTTTGGTTATCTCAAGATGTGACAAAAAGCGAGATAGCGCGCAAGCTTCATGTATCGCCTACAACGCTCGACAACTGGCTAAACAAACGCGACGAGTTAATTTGTCTAGCCCGAGATAGAGACATTTATCAAAAGGGCATGAGTATCACAGAAGTAAAATATTTTTTAAAAACTATACCGCTTTAGCCGCTAGCTCTTGATAAGCATGAATAGAAAGTGAACTTGAACAGGCCAAGGTAAGAAAAGAGCAGAAAAATTAATTTTTTTACTCAGCGTTCGAATTTTAAAAAATACGTTAATATCATTGAAATGGGCGTTAGCAGTAACGAGATTTAAGTGGACAGTAAAAAGCAGACCAGACTTTTTGAGTAAATATTGAAGTTCACGTCTAACCTTTAGTTAAGTAAAACGAATTATTCTAGTATTGACAGAATAATTGTTTTACCCAGCTTCACTCAAGCGCCAAAATGACAATGGCCAAGGCTGCAACCTTGACCATTTTAATTAAAACGCCTCAATCGATGAAAAAAGGAGTTCTATATGGACTATAACACAGGCTCGGAAAAGCGCAGGACGATAGTAGATAAACATGAGCTAGAAGTTGAAAAAGTGAAAGCTCTAGCTGAGCTTAACAATTCACGAGCAAATTTGGTTAACTCTTTTGCTAATGTTGCACGCTCTATAGCGCCAATGATTTTGTGTTTCGTTTAAGTTAGTTAATACACAATCTAAAGCGCATCATGTATGTGCTTTATCCACATATCCACAAAGTATTTTTAAAACTTTTATATCTTTTATACCTTTTAAACCTTTTTAGACTCACGCAAAGCCTTATATATAAAGGGCTGTAGAGCAAGCACATGGGAATTACCTTAAGTTACTATGGGGATCACATTAACTTCCTATGGGAATTTGCTTAAGTAAGTATGGGGATCAGCTTAAGTTACTATGGGAATCAGCTTAAGTTAAATTGCTTTATTAACAGGGTTGTCATGCTATTATGGGTATAATTAAATACTCCCATAGTTCGCCCATGACCAAACTTGCTAAGAAGAATAAAAAGAACCTAGTTACTCAATCGAACGAGATCAGCGAAGCGGCTTATTACCTCTCTTTAAAAGCTAAACGTGTACTTTGGATGTGTTTTTCGCAAATAAAAGATACCGTGACAGACGAACACATAGACATTTCAAATGGTCAATTTGATGTGCATGTATCAGATTATCAAAATTTATTTTCTGTTAGTGTGCAAACAGCTTCGACAGACGTTAAAAAGGGTTTAGAAGAAATCCTTAAAAGCACAGTAAAGTTTTACCCCAAGGAAGGCGAGTTTGAAGAAACCGTACGCCCCTGGTTAATAGAACAATCAACACGAGTAGGGAGAGGGTCGTACCGCGTTGATTTTAACCCCCGTTTATTGCCTTACATTGTTGGTTTGACACAACAATTCACAAAATTTTATTTGCACGAATGCGGGACCATAAAGAATAGCAGAACGATTAGGTTATACGAAAACTTGTGCCAATGGCGCAATACCGGCATTTGGACTGTAACACCACAGTGGCTTGCTGAACGCTACCAATTACCAGACTCACAAAAAGAAAATGCAGCAGAAATGAAGCGCAGCTTTATTGAACCGGCTATTAATCGGATCAACAAAGAAACCCCACTTAAAGTGGCTTGCTCAACGACTTTTCAAGGCTCAAAGGTTGAAAAGTTTGTATTTTCAATCGTAGATGAAACTTAAGGTGTTTCCCATAGCGATTGCTTTACATAAAGTTTAAAAGGGGCATCCCGTTTGCACTACACCCAACTGACCAAAATGCCACCGTGAACTTAAGCTGATTCCCATAGCTATGATTTTTACATAAAGTTTAAAAAGGGTTTCCCGTTTGCACTACACCCAATTGACCAAAAGGCCACCGTGAACTTAAGCTGATTCCCATAGCGATTGCTCTACAGCAAGCTTAAAATGGTCTTTCCCGTTTGCACTACACCCAATTGACCAAAATGCCACCGTGAACTTAAGCTGATTCCCATAACTATTGCTCTACATCAAGCTTAAAAAGGGCCTCCCGTTTGCACTACACCCAATTGACCAAAATGCCACCGTGAACTTAAGCTGATTCCCATAACTATTGCTCTACATCAAGCTTAAAAAGGGTTTCCCGTTTGCACTACACCTCGTCAGTTACCGAAATTGTATTTGTACGTCGAGGTTATCTAGGATAGAGGGCGGGTTACTAATGAGTCGATAACTTACTTCGTTCTCTTTGAAATAGCTTTCTAATGCATCTAACTCACTATAACCCAGAGAAAGGCGCGCAAGCTGGTTGGTAGCTGGAAAGTGGAGCATAGCCCGCATATTTTTTACTGTATTACTTAGATTTGCAAAGCGGCTTTGTAGCGATGAAAGCTCGCTGACAGTTAAGCGCTTATCTAACGCACTGACCTGTTTTGCGAGTTCATCAAACTGATCAGCAAGGGCGTGTAATTCAGAGTACGGCCAATCGCTGGGCAACGTATTAAAAACATGGATTATATTGTTTGTCTTTGAATCTCGTCGTGCAGCGCACTCTACTGCTTGTTGGGCGATATCACCACGCTCCATTGCTGCCTGCGCATAAGGGGCACCGCTACCGATTGCGTGATCATGATTCAAAGGCTCTTCTTTTATATGATCATTATTCGCTTCACCATAAAAAACCCCTTTAGAACCAACTCGAATAAACTTTACCAATCCAATGTTTGAAAACAGCTCTCCGTGCTGCAGGCGCTTTTTAAGCTGCTCAATATCAAGCGTGGCCCCGCTGCAAAACACTTTAGAACCACACGCTAAAACAAACCACTTTTGTGCATGTTCGTTTAAAATAGCATTGCCTTCGGTTGTTCGTGAGTCACACGCAATCTGGTTGTGTTTTTCTGAATAAGCGATTGTGGTCAATTATGACTCCCTTACTCTTTGGCTTAAAATAGATTGCCGGATAAAAAACCACAACCCCGCCGCACTTTCAATTTCACTTGTTGGCGGCACGACATCACAGCCATATTTTTGCTGTAGCTCTTTGCCTTTTTCCCAAAGGGGTAAATCACCAGGTACTACACTAGCCGACTCTCTTAAAAGTGATAATACTTGCAAGCTCGGCACCTCTGGTAATGATTCAAATGCGTTTGCTAATTCAACATCAATGGGCAAACTTTTCATTTATACACCTCTTTTTTCTGCTTCTATATCCATCACTCTTTGGTATTCACTGTTCAAATGCTTAGTGCAATAGCGTACACCGTAAACAGTGTGTTGAACTTCGCATTCGCACTTACTGCAAATATTAAAAAAGTATTTTCTTAATTTGGTAAACATGAAAAGTGCTCGCTAAAGGTAATTTTGCCAATCGCTCGGCACATTAATATTTTCTAAGCCGTTAATACTCAGCCCCAAACTATCAGCGTCAGTTTTTGAGAATCCAACTTCGTTAAGCACAGTCACATCAATATCAGACTCAATGATTAAGCACTTCAACAACTGACTCAGTCGTTGAGAATACAGAACCTCGTTTTGAACACTAGCTGCTAACAATTTTAGTTGTTTACCTTCTACATTTAAAACGGGGTTAAATGGCAGCTTACCCGCGCTATTATCGACAACATAAGTAATACTGCTTTTATCGTATGGATTTAGCATTTTAAAAATTTCCTATGGTTTCCTTTATTCCACTATTTATATTCGGTTTCAAAATGAATCATGAAAACCAGCCAGAAAAGATAGGGCTCTCCAAAGTTCCACTCAAATTTAGGAATCCAAAAGCACCGGAAAACCCGAACTCGAAATAAAACCCTAAAACCCGATACTTTTCGCCCGTTATATTTTCCTGTCGGCCACTTCATATATATTCAAACTATTGTTTTTTATGGCAAAGATACCAAAATTGACCATCACCATGATCATCGGTATCAATATCGTGTTCATAGTTACAATGTGAACAAGCAACTGTTTCGACACCTTGTTTTCGCTGCGAGGTTTCAAACTCTTTTTCACATTCCAAACACTCGACAACGCACATTTTAATGTCCATTTTCTTGCGTATTTCATCATTAAAGCGAACCATGTGTGGGTAGCCATCAGGACGTACAAGAGTGCCACTTTCAATTGATCTATCAACCAAATGCGCAGCGCGGTTGTAACCAATTCGTAATACTCTCTGTATGCGACTAATTCCAAAATCACCAGAAAGCAGATCATGATTTATGTGATCGAGCAATGCCCCATCATCTTGACTGTGAAATTCATTAAGTTTTTTTGTTAGTGCATCCATAATTATTCCAACTAGATTAATTCAAGTTCTTTTGTATTAACGTATTTTGATGTGCCGCCTATCAAAATTAGTGAAGCATAACCCTCACCCAGACCAACCCTACAAGCAGGAGCCACACCGATAGTTGTGTGCACTGTTCCTTGCCATTTTACTGTTCTACCTATCGCTACATACATAACCTTTCCTTAAACTTTAATTATTGTTGAACAAAGGTTTTCACCTTGCTTTATTGCCACCCCAATACATTCAAATAACCCATTTCTAGGATCTTCTGAATGATTGATTACAACTTCAAGTAACTGCCTTAAACTAATATTGTGATACTTTAAAGCGGCAATTTGCTCCTCTTGAGCTGCTAGCTGTTCTTGTAACTTTTTACTCATGAATTCGTACCAACTAAGTTTTCAACGCTGACTTTGATTATTTCCCATATATTTTTTAGCCATGCGCTGAGGCAATTCTCAATAAGTTTCGAGAGGTCGGTTTAAAATTTCCCGTGTCGGGATAACCTTCGAACTTATGGCCCTCTTCATGCACGTCAAAGTCACCAAACCACATCCAATTCATTTTCATAAGCTCAAGTGCAGTATATTCATCTTCACCCTCACCCCAATAGTCAATGCCTCCGCCAACAGAATAAACATGAGAAACGCTTGAACCTTGCCTGATCGCTTTTTCTGAAACGTCTTTATCAATCCAAGCGTCGTTAAAAATTTTAGGTGCGAGTTGAACAAGTTTTTTACATAACTTTTTTTCAATTCTAGCTTTCATGAACCCCTCTCAATTATTCCAATACTTAAAATTAAGCCGCTATGCGGCGGTTAAATTGATTGTCTTCGTCCATATTCGCCACAACCAATGCTTGCGCTAATGGCGGGCATACGGCATTGCCACAACGGGAAACTTGATTAGCTTTAGTATTCTTTTTACCATTCGTGTCTGTGGCGATTTCGTAATACTCAGGAAACCCCATTGCTGCGAACAACTCGTGAGGCTCTAGCATTCTGAGGCCGATATCAACAATTTGATATTTGTCGCCCTTGATAGTCACAAGCCCGAATCTATCTTTAGTCGTAACAGTACCTAATGGATCATTTGCCGCTTGTGCGTCACTTGTGCCGTAATATTTCACTAAGAAAGCCTGCACTTCGCCAAGATGATTACCACCGGCTGAAATAGTATGCAGTGGCTCGTCGGTGCGATGACCCACGTTATCACCACGTAATTTAACTATGTGACTGGTCACAAGTGCAAAGTGACCACCTTTAACTTGCGCGCAAATGGTACGCAGAGGCTCGTTTGCATCCATATTACGCTGGCTCGATGCATTGGCGTGTTCAGTGATAAATGGCACCACTTTATTTTGCGGCACAATATACGCCTTATCTGAATTAACAAATTTCTCGATCCCCTTAGCAATACGGCGCATTGTGGCGTCAGCCAATGGGCGTTTGCGACCAAAGATAGAGCGCACAGGAATAGACCAATCAATAATGTCAGCGGCGGTTTTGTACGATGCTAAACCACTGCCCGCTGGGCCGTGCGTAGGCGAAGGCCAAACAACCGGCTTGCCATCATTTCGACCCACCATGAACAAGCGCTTGCGCGTTGTAGGTACGCCAAAATCACAGGCAGACAAAATGCGATGCTCTAAGTCATAGCCTAAGCCCGCCTTTAATCGTTTAAAAATGGTCAGCTTTTCTTTTAAATTAAAATTCGCTCTGAATAAGCTTTGATAAATTTCCTTCCATGCTGGGTGGCTTAATTCTAAGCCCGTTGAGAGCGCCTTTTTAAAGCCTTCGAACGTTTCACCTTTTCGCTCGGGGCATGGCTTAAATTTACCAGGTGAAACCTCCACCACGGGCCCCCACGTCAAAAACTCTTCTACGTTCTCAAGCATAAACACACGCATTGGCACCAATGCCGCCCAACGTGCCACAACCCATGCTAAACCGCGTATATTCTTATCAACGGGGCGATTGCCTTTAGCTTTAGAGAAATGCTTGCAGTCTGGTGAAAACCACCCCAAACCAACAGGACGACCCGCACATACATCAACCGGATTAACGTCCCACACTGATTCACAATAGTGCTTTGTCTCTGGGTGGTTTTTCTTGTGCATATCAATGGCCGCAGGGTCATGATTAATCGCAATATCAACATGACGATTAAGCCCCAGCTCAAGGCCAGTTGACGCACCGCCGCCCCCGGCAAAGTTATCGACCACTATTTCATTTGGTAAGAGCATTTTTTTATCCTAAGCAAAAAGCATGTGGCAAGTCATTTTCGACTTATCTTAGGGTGATGTTAATTCATTTAAGACTTAATTAAAAGTCTTTTTTGAATTAATATAAAATCTTTTTTGACTTAACTTGCTTGGGTGCATTTGCGCCCGCTAAAGATTAAAAGCAGTGATTATATCGTCTTGATATTTGCTCTCTCGATATACCAACTATTTGAGCAACAGCAGTGCGCGTGATTGGTTCGCCTTTTCGTTTTATCTGCGCTATCGCGGCTTGGATTTTTAATGCTGTTTTTTCTGTTCTGATTTTATGCGTGACGTATGCACCTTTAGCAGCGTGACTTTTGCTTACATCTGCCGCGACTGGTTTGATTTTAGAGTCGACTAATTCCTCAACCATTTTAATCGGAATGACATTGCGGCTATGCTGTTTTAAGGCGGTGTGTTCTTCGTCGCTGATACTGTTATCTAGCGCGTACTTTTCTACATTCAGTAAATTTAACTTATCTCTTAATTGACTCCAAAACTGTGCTTTCTGTAGCATTTCATCTAAACCCGAGGCTTGCGCTCGACCCAGCTTGATAATACCCATATTAAGATAATACATTGCGCCTTCAATTGCCGTGCTCCCCGTGGTTTCAATCGCCATTTTAGTTTCACAATAACGACTTATCATTGTGCAAGCCTCGATAATATCGACCTCCATTGCAGGTGCTACATCAAACGGAATGATTTCCTTTTGCTCTCCTGTGGTACGATCTTTGATGTAAGTAGGCTCGGCGTTACCGCGTATTTTTTTGCCAATGTGTATCTCGTAGGGGTCATTTAGACCAGCAATACCAGTCCAAGGCACGACCGACCCCTCTGGTAACTTAAACCAGCGCTTTGGTGGCACGCTCGTTTTTGCTGGCTGATAAATAACTTCTGGCAAAGGGTAGCGCCTGCCTAAATACATAATTTGATAATACTCATGCAAAGCGCTAAAAGCGTGCGGGGCATCGCAGTACATTGACCACATAAAATCAATGGCAATAATGTGTTTGAACTTGAATAGGTTAAACCGCACAATTTCTTCATTATGCTCATTGGCCCATTCGTTTTCCTCGGCTTGAATGGTCAACATATAACGCAATAAGTCACGGCGGGTGTAAAAATCCAAATAATCAGGGTGCAATACAATGTACTTGGTTTCTTTGTCATAGCTACGGCCGAGCCATGTACGTCGCTTTAAATCAAATCTAAGTGAATAAATCCAATCGCGCAGCTTAGCAACAGGCGCAAGATGACCATATTTATCTGGATTACTGGCAATCATAGATTGCATTGATTTATCCTGTTCACCTGATGCAACGCAATTCCAACAACCAAACCGCGCGCCACACGCTGCGCCATTTAAATCTTTGTCACCCAGCGCAGCCACACACTCGCCCGCGTTTGCATCTTTGTAAATCTCGATACATTCATCAAAGTTATTTACAAATGTGCGGTATAGCGTGCGCTCAGTTCGTTGGTCACAGTAAGCCAGCAACCCCCACACGTCCTCTAACTCCCAATCAGCAATTGGAGTGATATATTCATCGCCATCATCATTCGTTAAAATATCAATGGCGTTATCACCGCGTTCAGACATGCGCTTTTTACGCTCCTCTGATTCATTGATACGCGTACCAACCACCGATATTTTAGTCATGTCGGTGACAGGCAAAGACTTCTTAACTTTGATGATCGGGTTTATTTTCCAGTCAACACTACAATCACGCTTCATACCTGGATAGCGCGGCAGTTTTCCGCGCCCGATGGTAGTATAAAAAAAGCTTGAGGTGATCGGCGGGGTCGCTTGCAAAAACTCAAGCGGTAAATTATTACTAGACGCAAAAACAGTTAAGTTATTTTGCATCCACTCGAAATAGTCTTCTAGCGCTGGGTTTTCTAACTCGGTGTTAGAATTTATTGCATAACATTTAGGTAACGTCATACCCGCGTCTTGTATGCGCCTCATTGCTTCAAGCAGCAACACCAAACAGACCGTTGAATCTTTACCCCAAGAGATCGACACCAAAAGCGGGTGGCCCTTTAACAACAGCGCTTGCATCCTGCCGATAGCTTGCTCTGATATTGCCCGCACATGACTACGCATATCAAAGCCATTAGCCGCTTCAAGTACCACTTGCTTTAAGCTAAGCTCACTGAATGCCTGCGCCTTTTCATCATTAGACACCGCAACATCATTGAGCTTAGCCACCAACGCATCTGCACATATATGATTATGACCGTTTGCTTTAATTTTCCACATATTGACACCCAAAATAAATTTTAACCGAGTTAAAAATGAAGTGGCTAAGCCACTTCGTCCAAATCATCAAAGTAAAGGCTGTAATACTCTCTAGCTTTGGCTATATCCTCTGGCGTCGTTGGTTCTGTTTTTTCATCTTCCTTGGCGTATGCGTAATGCTCACGCATTTCTTTAATGGTATTAAAGTCAGTAACCGTCAGGCAGATACCCTGACCCCTACTGTGCTCTTCAATCATAAACCCGTCTTCATAACCCCAATCTCTCATTAATATGCGGTGGATTTTTACGACCCTGATTGTCGATTTAAAATCAGTCGAATTGATCCAAATTATGTGTTTAGAAATGTCTGCTGAAACTGTAGAGCGAACGGCCATTTGTACATCCTTATTAATTCATTTTTGACTTAACTAAGCTTAATGGTAATCATTTTTGACTTAATGTAAAGTCTTTTTTGAATTAATTTAAATCTTTTTTGACTTAATTGCTTTAGGCGCTTATCATCCAGCCAAAGACAAAAAAGAATGCATAAAATGGCAAAGACAGAAATAAACAGGCAGCACATTGAAGCGGGCTTGAAAATATTAATCAGCTTAAAAGGGCAAGGCAGCAATCGAGACTTGTTCAAACAGCTCTATGACCGAGAGCCTACGAGTCAAAGCGAACTGAACGCGTTTACAAACAGAATAAGGGTAGGGCGAGGCAATCCGGGGCTTGATTTTTTAGGGTTGTTTGTTGAGAAATACCCAGAATTGCGAGACATGACGCTGGGTGAATTTCTAGGTATCAATGACGAGCAATAATAACTCAGCCCATAAAAAAGGCGCTATTAATGCAACTTATTTCGTTATTACGACCGCGTTTTACTGTACCAACTAAGTGAAGAACAGTAAGCACGTGAAAGCGACAGCCCGAGTAGTCGCTTTCAATTCCTGCCATAACTTAATCAATAATCCCTTTTTTTCTAAATATTTCTTCGTCCTTGGCATCTTCAATTTGCTGCTCTGTTAAGCCATTGAACCATTTATAAATATATGACTCTTTATTGACCGGTATATCAGCTTCTAAGCCAACTTCGCCACCCTCAGCAAAGAAATGCGCCAACACGCTCTGGTGTAAGCGCCACATAAGCTTTGTGCAATGCGGGTAATCAACAGCAAAAGCATCAAATGTGTGATACCACTTTAAAACTCCCACGCAGCCTTTCTCATGCGTTTCTAACAATATTTCAGTGATCACTTGGTTTCTTTGTGACAGTAAACCATACATCGTAGAATCAATATCTACTGGCACTTGGCTGCGGCCAGATTCCCAGTACTGCCACGTTCTATTAGCTACTTTACCAACGAACTCAGCCGCTTCGCTTACATCAAGACACAGTAATTTACGCAACGCCTGCAATTCAAAGTTGTTTAGTTTTGACCAACTCATAAAAACTCCATATAAAAGCGGCCTTAGCCGCTAAAATATAATTACTCTTCGTTTGAAAACATTGACTCTATATCGTTTATTTCTGCGTATTTAGAACAGAAATCATTAATTAGAGTTCTCAAATACTCATTTTCCCAATACTCATCGCTAGCAACTAGCAGAGAAAATCTCTCATCCAGCTTTAAAATATCGAGCAAATCATCAAGCCCAGAATTTGCACCTTCATTATCCCAGTGCGCCTTACCTTTTCCGTCTCCGTTCATATCGCTATCTTGAAAGCAAATAACGAAGCCATCAAACCATACAGCTACTTGATTGTATTCTTCTTGGAAGTCAATAGAGCCGGTGAACTCTTCAAGCATCACGTTTAAGAGCACTTCTTTATTGTCTGTGTAGAACTTTTTAGCTTGTTCAAATGCATTAGATGTAGTCATTTTGAATCTCTCTTTAGAGTTGCTTCGCACTATTGCGTAAGCTTCGAGTTAAATTATGTTCGCAATCGCGAACAAAAGCAAGTTATTTATTAATCTTTTTTAACTTTTTTTTAAAATTTCGCGCCAGCCCTTTAAAAATGGGCCATATTGAAAAGACACGAGTGACAAACCCACAATAGCAAAGCACTTACAACTCATTTATACTGTATATATGAACAGTTTTTTGGGTTCGATTTTATGAAAGTTATTCCTATTAAGGCGCAAGCCGGTATTACTGGTTTTGAGTCTCCGGCTTCTGAATACAAAGAGCTTAAGCTAACACTAGATCAGTTGTTAATTAAACACCCAAGCGCCACGTTTGTTGGTCTGGCCGCTGGTGATTCGATGCAAGGCGTTGGCATTTTTGATGGCGATGTACTGGTGGTTGATAGAGCGGTAATGCCACAACAAAATGATGTGATCGTTGCCAATTACAACAATGAATTTGTGTGTAAACTGCTAGATATTCAGCATCGGGTTTTGAGATCAGCCTCTTCGATTTACGCCCCGGTAAGCATTGGCGAATGCGATAACTTTCAGCTAGAAGGCGTTGTGATCTCTTCTGTGCGCTTGTTTCGAAACAATTCAAGCTTGCAAAGAAAAATGAGTTAAGATCTGGCACTTTATTTCTTTTTTGCTTGCGCGTAACTGTTTACTTTAACCGCAGGCTTGTCTTTAACGGGCCGACTGCGTTTTAAGTCTGACCATTCTACGGCGCTGTCGAACTGACTACCAAAATGGGCGTAGGCATTACTACCCGTTGTACCCCCTGCGCGGATTTTTTGGGTGTGGCCCCGCTCAAAGTCGTTGTACTCGGCTGAATCTATTTCGTAGGGGTTGTCAGAATACGCGCGGGCGCGCCGCCCCAGGTCATAGGCTTTTGTTACCATGGCTGATAGTCCTTATCGCTTTACTGATAATTTTTGTTGCAACTTACTTTAAAAGAACGGTTACAAAAACACCAGCCCTTACACGATGAAGTGACACGGCAGGAATACATGCAAACACTTACATAGACCCCCGCTGTATCGACGGGCACTCAATGGCCGCAGGCCATGAAAGGGCAGCGCCCGCAACCCTGTGCGATGCAGTTAATTGTTCTCAATGTGAACGGGCAAAACAGCGCAAGCTTGGAATGCGGATTGCAATTGCCCCCTTGATAAACCAAAAAATGCACTAGGGCTAAGGCCACACAAAGGATAAGTGATCCACGAAGGCTAAGAACGGGGCAGGGGAGCCCCAGCAACGTCTTTTTGTTGCTAGATGGGCTACATCATCTAATTATACCGCCACGGGCGTTAGCTCGTCGAAGCGGATTTCATTTATACACAGCTTGCTGTGCGTATCAATAAATTAGTTGTATCTAGTTAGCTGTAAATAATTTTGCACTTTATAACAGTGCGCAGGCACTTTATAAAAAAGACGTTTGCACTTTAACTGTATAAGTTACTTGTGCACGGTGC
>Ga0315334_10000125_pt1 | contig 51329 bp, 22 predicted proteins | sample M150034915metaG_FD_205555 | JGI IMG/M metagenome (GOLD analysis project Ga0315334, IMG submission 205555) | Ammonia-oxidizing marine archaeal communities from Monterey Bay, California, United States - M1 500m 34915 | ecosystem: Environmental > Aquatic > Marine > Intertidal zone | place: USA... | reverse complement strand
GCAGTTACAAAAAGTTCTGGATCATTTAGGATAATTCACCCAAATCCTAAGATGAAAAATAAATGGCTATTTCATTCTTTTGTTGAGTCTCCAACTGCTGGTGACAATATATATAGATGGTCAGTGGATGTTTGTGGCTGTTCGTGTTCTATAAAGCTTCCTGACTACTACAAATATCTTAATGAGAATGATATGGCTTGGGTAAAACCCGTAGATCATTTTGGTTCCGCATACGCTGAGGTAGATAAAGAACAAGATAATTTGACTATTTGCTCAAATAAAGACGGGTGCTATAATGTGATATTAATTGGAACTAGGTGTGACGAGCAAGGAGCTAAGTCTTGGACAGGGACAGAGCGAGATATGAAGAAAAGCGAGATAGATCAATATGCGGATAAATACGCTAACGTAGTACAATAAAATTTTAAAAAAAAGTTGATTTTTAAGAAAAAACAAGTTATAAATTAAAGGATAAAATAATGGCTATACAAAGAGATTTTTACTATGAAGCTGCAGATTTGACAATCACTGGGGCTTATCACAAAATAAGTCAGGTTGGGCTTCGCTATGAATGTGCAGCCCGTACTTCTGGAGATCAAGGAGGAGGCCCTCATGAGGAGGAATGTGATGGAGAAATTTCCTACGATATCTTCGCCAGCTCAGGAGTAAGGTTTAGTCATGCTACCCCCTTGGATGGTGCCATGATTAAGTGGCCCCTTGACGCTTGGAACAATACTGAGGTTGTGGACTCCAACACCCTCCTTGCGTCTGCTTATGGATATTTGAAAACAGGAGAGTTAACTGGTGGTTCAGATGTATAATGACTTCTTTAGGTGGCAAGAAATATATAGTATTTCATATTGAGGGTGGTATAGGTAAGAATATCATGGCTACGGCAGTAGTCAAAGCCATGAAGAAGCAGCATCCCGATAGGGAAATTATAGTAGTCAGTCCCCATTCTGGTCTTTGGATGAATAATCCAAACGTATACAGAATTTATATAATGGGGCAAACGCCATATTTCTACGAAGACTTTATTAAAGGTAAGGAAACTTTAGTTATGAAGTCGGACCCTTACTTACATCAAGATTACATTGGTAAAAAAATACACTGCATTGAAGCGTGGTGTGATCAAAGTAACATAAAGTACAACGGAGAGAAGCCAGAGATAACATTAACACAACAAGAAATAGCCGAAGCCGAGGGTGTCAACGTTAGACACGGAAAGCCAATTTTACTTATCCAAACTAATGGTGGAGGAGATGACCAAGGTTATTCTTGGGTAAGAGATATGCCTTATCCCTTGGCTGTCGAGTTATGCAAAAAACTAGAAAAAGAATATAAAATTTTTCATATAAAATCAGAAAAGCAGCCCGGGATAGATGGTGTCGATTGGGTGAACAGCCCAAATATAAGACAAGTAATAGCTTTAATTCAGTACTCCCATGCTAGAGTTCTTATTGATAGTTTCGTCCAGCACGCCGCTATGGCTTTTAAAAAGAAATCTACGGTTCTTTGGCCGGTTAATAAAATAGCTCAGCTAGGTTACGATTTCCATGATAATATAACTTCCTCCTACGAGCCGCAAAAAACTCATATGGCTGACTATTATCTAACTGAAGATGATATTGTGGGTCAGTCTCATATGTGCCCATTTCCTGAGGGAAAGAATATTTTTGAGTTAGATCAAGTACTCGAATCAATAAAGAAACACAGCACGGCTTCGCAATACGTTCCACCCCCAAAACAGGAAGAGTCTCAAAATCCTACGGGTCAGCCTGAATCTTGCCCTAATTGCTAGAATAACTACATCTTATCTGGAACCTTTAGTTGGTTTTAGTGTAATTCTTTTTTAGAATGAAAGTCGTAGATATAGCAGATGAGCTTTTCAGGGAGGTCAGTGAGGATTCAAATTATTCCATAGCTTCAATATCTTACTGGGTTAGGTCCAATATTGGCCGCTTAAATAGTCATCTCAATACTTTTTTTGAGATAGACTCTTCTTCTTTTGAGATCATTCAGAAAACAGACAAAAATAATGATAACGTTTTAGTCACGTCTGAAATAAATTTGGATGAAGCAGCTATTTTAAAGAAGATGTTTTTGATTTATTATTACGATAGAGTAATTAGAACTAACATAAGTAGCGCAGCGACTGATACAATTGTGCAGGTCACAGATCAAGGATCTACAGTCAGAAAAATTAATAAAAACGAAGTTATAAAATCTTTAACAACTATCAAGAGGCAGGAATATCTAGAAATGAAAGACTTAATTAGAGACTTTAAGGCTAGCCAAGTCAGCCCTAGGCAAACTGTAGGAGATGATACTATAAAGGGTCTTTTTGGCGGAGATAATCAATTTGTAAGAACATCAGTTTACACAACTAACTAATGCCAAGCTTAATATCAGAGACTGAGAAGAACAACTTAACTGGTATTTTTAATGATATTTTTGATACCTTTAAGAGGGAAATAGTTATACATAAAGAGCCGAAGAGGGTAGTTAGCCAAGTGAATACAGCTTCTTTGTTCGGATATGGTGACCCGGCGGAATCAATAAATTATACATATGTCCCCCAGTCTGGGATATATTGTGCTACAGTTAGATATAATTTAGATCAACAAGTGGAAAGACTGGGAGATATTCCTCAGAATATTGCCGTTGGAGGTGTTTATATAAAAGTTCAGGAAGAAGCTAAAGACTTTATATCTAAAGGGAAAACAGAAAAGATTACATTTGATAGCAAATCCTTTAAACTAGCTTCTGAAGACGCAAATAAAAGCTTTTTAAATAGTAAATTCTTTGTATATAGATTGGAATCCACAATGTAATGCCTATAGTTCCTGTAAAAACTTTTTTAAAAAGGGGTTTTCTAGAGAAGACGATAAGAAATTCTCCTGTGCTTGCTACAGCTGTTGATAAAGTTTTCAGAAGGCGGGTTATAGGGCTGAAGGGTGCAGCGCTAGCAGATTTTGATAGACACCCGGTTACAAGGGAACTCAAGCAGGGGCCAGAAGGAATGAATGTCTCTCATACTCTAGGTGGGGTAGGGAATCTTTTTTCTTATATAGGTTTTTACAGCCATGAGAATCCTGTCGGTTTAGTAAGAGAAGTGCTGAAAGCCCATCTGGATATACATGGAAGACAAAGAAGAATTAGAGGGAATAGGGGTATCAAAGCTTATAGGTATTCAATAAATTTTCCGACTTTAACCTCTTTTGATGGCGTAGCGCAAATGCCTTGGGAAACTGGCAATAGCTGGATAAAAGGAATAGAGAAGGGGATATCTGGCTTCAGTAACTATATGTATTATAGGGCTGGAGAAGGGGGCTTTTTAGCAGAAAGGTCTAGATCTGGAAAGGCTTTACAGTCAAGAAGAGAAGTTCGTGTTGGATTTTTCAGACCCACTAAGTATATCTCTGAGATACTAAATAAATATAGAAAGAGACTTGATTAATGAAGGTTCAATTTGAAAATAAAGTTATGAGTAGTTTGCTGCTCTTTGTTGATCATGAAGTGATCCAAGGGGGGGACGCCTACACTAATCATTCAAGTGACTTTTTTCAAATAGACAGTCTTTTTTCCGATTATCATGTTTACTCTGCTCCTTTTAAACAAATGGTGTCCGACGTCAGTATCACAGGGGCATCTACGCCAAATGTTTTAAGTGGAATCTATGTAAATGAAGATCTTATTCAAGTAGGTACTAGCGGTTTTCATTCGGTAAATCATATGCAGGGGCAATTGTACTTTACTGGAGACGTCAATCCTATGGCTGGAAAGACTGTTAGTGGTGACTATTCGGTCAAAGACTTTAATGTATTTTTAACCAGTATGCCGGAAGAGCAGCTGCTATTTGAGACTAAACTAGTTTTAAACCCTAGAACTAGCGATATCAGCCCTTCTACTGGTGTCGAGGCCAATACTCAGACTTATCCTGCTATATTTATAAAGGATAATGGGGGCAGAAACGAGGAGTTTGCTATGGGCGGTATGGAAGATACCCAAATAAATGCAAGAGCTATAGTTTTGGCCGATTCTATGTTTAAGCTTGATGCGGTTTGTGGTATTTTAAAGGACAAAGTTCGTATGAATATGCCTATAATTGAGCAAGCGGATTTAAATTTAAATGCCCTTGGCGGGTATACAGGTGTAAAGTATGATTATACAGGTGTGGCAACTGGACATTATTGTTATATAGAGGACGTTTCGGTCTCTAAAAATGTAGCAAATAGAGGAGATTTCCAAAATCTAAATCCGAACGTATTTTCGGCTTTTGTAGATTTTGAAATTCATACTCATCGTTACCCTAGAGATTAAATATTATTTCTCTGAAATCAATAAAAAATGTAATTTAAACTAAAGAAGGAGAATTTAAGACATGGCAACATCACTACAAGGTGCAAATACAAAAAAAACAGTCGACGCGAGCACGCGAAAGCGAATTATTTATCAAAGCGAGGCTCTTTTCGCTGGTTCCTCGGGGTCACCAGCTTACCTAAAGAGAATTCAAAGCGCAAACTATTCTTTTACTGTCCCCAGAGTAGACGTTAATCAGTTTGGTCAATTGGGTCAGATAGAAAGAATTATCACAGAGGTTCCTACTGTTAGTCTAGATTTTTCTTATGCTTTGTCTGGTACAGAAAACGAACAGCAGATTTTTGGTACTTCTTCTGCTAGCGGCACTAATACAAAAGGTATTATGTATGGAATTAATGGCACCGACGCCATTGAGAAGCAATATTATCAAATAGCTCTCTCTAAGGAAGGTGCCGACTATCTTGGCAATGCCTCCGGTGATCAAGCAAGCCAAAAAGCTATTCACATCCCAGACGGTTTTGTGACTGCAGCTTCTTGGACTGGAGCTGTTGGTGACATACCGACCGCATCAATAAATGTTGAGTCTACCGAAATGAAAATGGCTGCTGCTACGGCAGGGCTTGGCACTAAGGAAACTGCTACGACCCCGGTGGTATGTCGTCCCGGAAACATTACTTTCTCTGCTACGAGTGCTGGTGGTTTCTTAGGTTCAACTGGAGATAACAGACTCCCAGCTTTGGGTGTAGATGTTCTACACGTACAGAGTTTTACAGTTAATATGGATATGCCTCGCGAATCTATTCAGAGACTTGGCGATAAATTTGAATACGCCAGATTAATTACTTTCCCGCTTACAGCAAGCATGTCTTTGGAAGCTATCATTTCCCAGCAGGCAGCCGACAACCTTGATGAGATCGTCGGCACTGGCTCAAGCGCTTCGACTGACCCCGGTTTTGAAATTGACGTCAACTGTGGCAAAGAAGGTAGTTCTGGTACTAATGGAATAAAATTGAGATTTAAGGATGCCAAAGTCGATGGTCACTCATTCTCTTCGAGTATTGGGGCCAACAAATCTGTTACGTTAGACTTTACCGTTCAGGTTGATTCTGGAGAAACCGCCTACAACTCCGGTTCTGCTGGATTTTGGGTAGAGGAAATTAGTAGTTAAGATTCCTTGATCTAATATTCTGTTTCTTTTTAAGAAGCCCCCGCTTATTAGTGGGGGTTTTTTTGTATTTTTCCGTGTAATTTCATATAACTTCAAGACTAGGTTTATGAAGCTGGAAAAAGGAGCTAGCGTCAAGGATATTATATCCTTTCAGGTACATAGAAATATTGTAAATCTATATAAAAAGTACTTTGAGCTTACTGAGGATCTTCTAAGGGACCACAAAATCCTCCTTTCAAAACTTCAAGAAACAACACCAGACATAGAATCTTTAGATTATTTTACAGATAGTAGGTATGATCATATTAGGAAAAGGATTTTAGACTCTGGAAATGATTGCGTTAGGGAAATAGAAAAAGCATTAGAGTTTGTTGATATAAAATTAAAAGAAGATGAGTGAAAAACAGGAAAAATTAAACACCAAGAGATGGTTATATTCTTTTGTCGTGCCTAGGAAATACGTAGAGGAAGTCGAAGAGGATAGCGAAGACGAGAAGGGGGAGAGTATAACTATCAAGAGAAAGGTAGACAAAACCGAGGATGTGGAAATCCGTCTAAAAAGACCCAGCAGAAAGTTGTTCGACGAATGTAATCTTTTTTATTCAGTTAAGGTCTCTGAAGGCGTAAAGGCTGGGCTGCTAACTCGCGCAATGATTAATAAGAGGTATAAAAACGATGGCGGTGGGCTCAGCGAGGAAGAGCAAAAAGATTTTAACGAGAAGTATGGAGAACTGCTACTCAAAGAAAAAGAGTTTCAGATTGTGCAACTCAACCTACAAAAAGACGAAGAAATTACCGATAAAGCAAGACAAACAAAGCTCCAAGAGTTAGTCGATGAAATGGAGGGCCTTAAAAGTGATCTTGAAAAATATCAAGTTAGAGCAGAGGATCTATACGAGCATACGTCTGAATCTAGGGCAGCTAGGTTAACTAATATGTGGTGGCTATTGTTTTTAACTTATATTAAATTCAAAAATGAGGAGAAAGGCGGAATAGATGACTACATGCCTTTATTTGCAGGGAAGGATTTCGACGGTAAAAGCGAATCCTATGAAGTAATTGAGGAGAGAATAGAATCATCTGAAGATAGATACATACATTTCGAAGCAGAAACTATTGAAAAATGTGGTTATCTTTTGGCAGCTTGGAATGGCGGAAATTGTAAGACTTATGAAGATTTTGAAAAAGTTGAAAAATCATTAGAGTATATTAAAGATGAGGTCAGAAAAGATGACTCCTTACAAGAAGTATACGAAGAAAAAATAAAGCTTTTAGCAGGTTTAGAAGTACCAATTGAGCCTTTAGAAAAAGAGATAGCCCCGCCTGAAGAACCTGAAGAACCTGAAGAACCTGAAAAGAGTGAGTAATAAATCAGACATAAGTGTCTATGCCAAATATAAAAATTTATATAGAGACATAATATTTGGTTACTCTGAGGAAAGATTCAAATCCACTAAACAAAAAGTATTTATAAAGCACTTAAGTGATCTGGAAACAGGTCAGTCAGAAAGAGCCTACCAAGACCTACTATTTCAAGGGAAAGAGAAGGGACTCAAGACAGAGAAAGAAACGATAAATTTTCTGATTGAGGAAAAATGTTGGTCAGAGAGTAACGAAGAAAAAATATCAAGTCTTTCAGACGAAATATCCCGCCTCAAATCAGCTAGAGATAAGCTTATTATTAAGTCTCAATTATCTCAATTAGAGAAGGATATGAAACCTCTTGCTGACGAGCTCTATGTATTAGACTACGAGAGGCGAGAAAACCTAGGGATGACCACAGAGGTTTTCGCTAATAAAAAAATAAGCGAAGAGACAATCCAGAGTTCGTTCTTTAAAGATAGAGACTTAACCGAGTTATTTTACAGCGAAGAGGAGTTTGAGTACCTTTCTCAAGAAGCCGTGAATGAATCTTTAAGTATATATAGCGAAATGGTTTCTAAAAAATTTGCGGGAGATGAGATAAAAAGAGTGAGTGTTTGTCCATTTTTCATGAATACCTATATTATATGCAACGACAATGTTTATAATTTTTTTGGCAAACCTATATTGTATTTAACCAATTTTCAAGTAGCCTTAATGTCTAGTGCTAAATACTTCAAAAATCTTATGAGCAACGCAAAGCCCCCTCCAGAAGACTTTTACACAAGCCCAGATAAGATTATAGAGTGGTACGAGCTACAAAACAAAACAATGCAGGCTAAGAACGCTATAGAAGATAAGGGGGAAGCTGGGGGCAAATCCTTAATAGGCGCGTCTAGGGTGGAGCTAGACGCCGTAGAGGGCGAAAATGAAGAGGTCTTAGATCTTGGTGGAGAAATAGAAAAAAGTGGGGGAGAGATGAATTTTGACCAAATTTTAGATATGCATGGCATAAAGTAGAGCTTAAGCTATTTTAAGGTGTAATAACTTAAAAGTTGCAAGGTTTAAGGCTCTATGGCATCGACTAAAATTAATATTGATTTGGCTTTGAATACTAAAGGTTTTAGACCTTTAGGTAGGATAAACGGTTTACTTGGGGAATTCGAAAAGTCATTAGACGCTTCTAACGCCCGTGTTTTGGCCTTTGGTGTCTCCGCTGGGGCTATATTAGCGGTAAAAAAAGCTTTCACAGCTACCGTAAAAGCTGCGATAGAGGTAGAAAAATCGCTAAAAGACATTAATGTCATACTTCAGGTAACCTCTGGGAACTTAAAGAAATTCGGATCTGACCTTTTTAAAATAGCCTCTGATACGGGTCAAGCCTTTAGTGTGGCGGCTACAGCAGCTACAGAGCTAGCTAGGCAGGGTTTAGGCGTACAAGAGACCCTTAAAAGAACTAGAGACGCCTTAATTCTGGCTAGGCTATCAGGGATGGATGCGGCAGAGGCTGTTAACTCCTTGACGGCTGCTCTTAATACGTTTACAAAAGTAGGTCTAGATAGTACGGCTATAATTAATAAACTAGCTAATGTTGACGCTGCTTTCGCTGTTAGTTCGGACGATCTAGCAAAGGCTCTTGGTCGTGTTGGCGCTTCAGCTAAAGGGGCAGGGGTTAGTCTAGATCAACTGTTGGCTATAGTCACGACAACGCAGCAAAAAACGGCTAGAGGTGGAGCCGTGATTGGTAATAGTTTTAAAACTATTTTTACCAGAATCCAAAGACCTAGGGTAATAAAAGAATTAGAGAACTTAGGAATTGCTGTAAGGGATTTAGAGGGAGATTCACTGCCAGCAATTAAAGTCCTAACGAACTTAGCGAGACAATTTGATAATTTAACTCAAAGCCAAAAAGCTCAAATAACAGAGCTAGTTGGTGGTGTGTTTCAGGTTAACATATTAAAAGCCGCAATGAGCGACTTGAGTAAGGAGCAGTCTATATATAATAGAGCTTTGGATATATCAATTGGTTCTTCTGATCAGGCTATAAGGAGAAACGAGGAGCTCAACCAAACTTTAGCTGCCCAATTTCAGAAAACTTTAAATACATTCAAAGAGGCTGCGGCAGAACTTGGGACTTTAACTTTGGGTCCAGCCTTAGAAAATATATTTGGCTCAATAAATAAAACTTTTGAAGCGGCTCAAGGGGACAGTGGTCTAGCTAAAGCTGGACAAGCTATAGCCAAGAGCGTGTTCGAGGGTATAGGAAAATTTATAGGTGGTCCGGGATTAATTATTATAGGTGCGGTTTTATTCAAAACATTTGCTAATTTGGCAACTTTCGCAGCGGACGCTTTTAAGACTTTAACTGGATTAAACAAGAACTTTCAAACTCAGCTAAATCTTCAGAAACAAATATTCAATGTGTTGTCGGATAACCCTGACCTCATGAACAGGATAAAAAGGGGCGTTTTAACTGTGGAAGATGCCCATGATCTGGTTCTTAAAAAGATAAATGCAGAGAGCACAGCTTTAGAGAGTCAATTGCTAATTTCTTCTCAAATAGCCAACCAGCTAGCAAGGGGGGGAGTAGGTTTCTCCCCTGAATTTGGCGCTACTACCGGAGGGCCTAAAGAGTTTAGGGGGCCTAAGCAAGGGCGTCGTGGTAGGAGAGGTAGGAGTGGTGGTTATATACCTAATTTTGCCGGAGATGAAGAGTTGATGGGTATGATGATGGGTGGCTATTCCGGTTCTCAAATGTCTAACCCCAAGATAAAAAGAAGTACCATCCATAACGGTTCCGGGGGAGCTTTTTCAGCCTTTACAAATGGGCATGAAGATATAGTTGACTTCATGAATGGTCGAGGCAAAAAGTCTACTGCCGTTATCCCCCCCAGAGGAACTTCTGCGTTCAATGACTTTATGGGAGGTTTGTCTGGTGGGTTCGTGCCCAACTTCGCAAAGATAGGTGTCAGTAAGCTTCTTGGTCTTAAAACATTACCAAAGACCTTAAGTAAAAGTCAGCTAGACAAAATTGAATCTGGAGTTGCTAGCGGAAAAGTCGGTACGTGGGATACACAGCATCCAGAGGCAAACGCAGCTGTAGCAGCTGGGAAAGCTAAAAGAAAGCCCGGAAAGGGCAAGGGCAAAAAGAGCATTCCTGTTTTCGATGCACAACAAGCTTATGGAGTTTTATCTTTATATGGAGATACGAATAAAAAATCGACTATATTTGCTAACACTTCAGGCATAAGCAAATTAAGTGGCAGGAAGGGGCTAGATCCAAGGATTGCAATTAAAAACTTTCAACAAAGGTCTTTTGAGGGCGCTTTCGACGCAAAAGATAGCAAGACCATCAATCCATTTGCTGCTTTAATTAAAAAACATTTTGCTGGTCCTTTGAAGTCGTTGTCGAATGAATATTTTGGAAAAGAATTAGGCTTAGGCGACGACAAGCCTAGTGCTGGTGGCCTCATTAGTTCGATGAGAGTGGGTAAAGGTCAAGGAGGAGCTCTGTTTCCTAAAGGTGCGGAGGGATCTATATTCGAAGCTGCAATAAATGCAGCCACAAAAAACGCCGTAGGTTTCGAGAGGTCTCTGCGTGGAAGCCAAAATGCTATTTGGGATTTTGAAGAAGGGGGAAAAGTAAACCAAAGGCTAAAAAATGGTTTCGGTTTTGGATCAAGACTACAAAGAGCGGATGGCAAGAGAAGCGTTTCTCCTGAGGCTATGACCAGTTTAGCTAATAAGATGTTTAGTCATGCTGCGAAGTTTGGGGGACCCGGATCTAGGGACATAAAAAATTATATCGCAGGTAAAGCTGGTGGCTATATGCCTTCTTTACATAACGCAATCCAAAGAGAAAAAGCTGCCGGAATCCCAGCGGGACGCATAAGGATTGGCTCAAGTACTTCCCTTGCTTCTGGCTTGAATCCTATGGGATTGGGTGTCTATAATACTAGGGACGAACCGGGTGGTCTTAGGCAGGGAATAAGGAGAAGCTTAGCTGGGGGTCGTAACCCTAGACATGCAGGTGTGCCCAATTTTGCGACACCGAGAGACGCTACGGGTCAAATGATGAAGTTAACTATGGTTATGGTGGGTATGAATCAGGTTACGTCTATGTTAAGTAATAGCATAGGAGATAATACCACAGCAGCCAGACAGGTGCAGTCAGGCTTGAGTGCTGTAGAGAAAGCTATGATGGCGATGGTTACTGTCTTAACGATTCAGGAGCTTATTCCAGAAAAGACACTTAATTCTTTGAATGCATTGGGCGGGAAAAACATAGGGAGTCTTAAGGGGATCAAAAATTTCGGTGGCCCCATGGGTCAGTGGCCGGGGAAAGCATGGGCAGGACTTACTGGCGGAGGGGAGACTTTTTCGGATAAGATCAAAGGAGGTAAATATGGGGGAAGCCAAAAATTTACTTATCAGAAAGCAGGATTGTTTACTCCTGAAAGAACAATGTTGCAGGGAGAAAGAATTGGGAGAGGAGAATGGATGGGTAGGAAGGGTAGCACAATTACTACAGGTTCAAGTAAGATAGGTGGGGCAATGAAAGGGCTTGGAAGAGGCTTGAAGGCTGCACCGGGCGCGATCAAGGGCGGCGTAATGAAAGGGGCGGCAGCGATGGGTCCTTTAGGCGTAGCTGCTGCAGGCGTGGGAGCGGTTATGCTTACCGACAAGTTGATGAACGAAACCTTCAATACTTCTTTCAAGGAGTTGGGTAATGCAACAAAGAATTTTGAATCTGTCTCTCAGGAGGCCGAAAAGAATATCGGCGCATTGACTAAATTCGGTGCTGCTACTGAACAAGCAAGTAAGGTTTTCTACGACACAAATGCCACCATGGGGCAAGTCATGGAAGCTCAAAAACAATTAGCTGAATTTTCCAAGGAATTGCCATCAAACATAAGGAGACAGATATCGGGTGTGATTGATCCGAAACAAGTACAAGCTGTTGTTGAGAGAGGAATAGTAGAAGAAAATAAGAAAAAGGGTCAAGCCCAACAAAGATTAGATGTAGCTAAAAACAACAGAGAGATAAGACAAGGTTGGTTCGATCTAACTGGGGGCAGTTTTAAGAGTGAGAAAGAGCTAGAGAGAGAGTCGAGACAGACACTGCAGGTAACCGACAGGATAACAGGAGGGATTAGTGATGAGAAGCTTGCTGGTTTGAGTGCGACCGACATGGAGTCGCTTACGAAGACCTTGAAGACTGCTGACAGTTTTGGGGGAGCATTTGATTGGGGCGGTAACCTTGGTCAAGTAGAGGCCGAGCTTTTAAATTTATTTGATCGTTCAACTGTTGACGACTTCATAAAAGCAATGGAAGAGGGTGATCATTCTGCTACGGTTTGGTCGGATTCAATTTTACAAAGTGTTTTAGATAATAGAAGAAGAGTACAAGAGGATCGCGCCACAGCTGGCGTTAGAAAAGAATTAATAAAACAAACAAGAGACGCCGCAAGAGCAGTAAAAGAACAGAAAGATATTATAGAACTGGAGCAAAAAATAAGAAAGGAAACAATTAAAATATCAGAACAAGCTGCTGGAGCTTTCCTGACGGCTAGCGGAAAAATAGGCCTTCAGGGTCAAACAAAGCTTGCTGGTTTACAAGAGGTAAGCGCTCGTAAATTTGGTGACGTAATATCTCAAACAAGCAAAGCCTTTGGGTCTACTCAATTAGGGAACACAGGTTTAGGCCAAAGTGTTATGGGTACTATTTCTGGTGCTGCGCGAGGTGGAGCAGGATCAGTAAACCAACGAGCTGTTGCCGCTCAAGTACAGCAGCTTAAAACATTGGCAGAATCCACAAAGGATGATACCGAAAAGAAAATGCTTCAGCAGATGGCCACGCAATTGGAAACACTTGGCGCTACAGCAAAAAACCAATTCAAAGAACTCCAAAGGCAAACTTACGAAACTAGGAGAATAGTTCAAGCTCAAAAACAAGCTGCTGCGCAGGCTGTAAGGTTAAAATCTTTTGGGGGCGGTCAGGGTCTTTTGGATCCAAAGTCTCTCAATTCAGTAATAAATCAGATTACTGGCGCAGAAAAGTCTATGGGTATAAATGCCAGAGCTGGAAGCAGAACAGGTTTCAATAGGGCTAACGCTAATAGATTTGCTGGTATGCAAACTTTATTGGGGGGAGAGCTTCCCCCAGCAATGAGAGAAAAGGCAATGAGAGCTGCTACGCAGGTCAAAGTAGCAGACATTTCCCTTATGAATAAGAGGTTTGGTCTAGGGCTGAGCGGGAGAGACATAAAGCAAAGGGCGTCAGAGCAAGCAGGTGAATTATTTAAGGGGGAACCTTTAGATAGAAATAATAAAAATTTAGAGTCATTGAATCGTACACTTTTTGAGAATAATGCTCTTCTAGCAGCAGCTCAAAATAGTAGGGTATACCTTGGCTCAATAGAGGCTCAAAATGCAAGACAGAGTAGTACGGGATATCAGTGGTTCAAACAAAATCAAGGAACAATGACAGCGGGGGCTAGTAGGGAGCACGCTGGGTGGCAGGGATACGCCGCTTCAATTCAACAATCGAGAGCAGAAGAATCTGGGTGGAATTACAATCACTTGCAAGGACCCGGAGGGAATATTAGGAGAATACAGAACGCATACCAACAGGAAAGTACGTTTAAACAAGGAGCTATGAGAATGGCAACCAATAATGCGACAAACACGGCGACAACTGTAAACATGTATATGAACGGCTTACAGATGCAGGGCAATCAAGCGATGAATCAAAGAGCGATGAACTTTATAGGTTATCTATCTCAGTTCAATCCGCAAGCGGCTAGGGCTGCCTCTATGGCGCAAATACCAATTGGAAGATAAGTAATGGAGACCACTATAAATCTAAGTAATATAGAGGTTTTGGATTACCAGCAGGACGCTAAGTATATTGATGGCGGTATATACCAATATGGTAGAACTGTAACTTTATCCCTTAGTGCTTTTATATATCCCGGTAAAAGTATAGAATCTACAAATTTTAGAAACGTAGATGGAGAGGTAGAAGTTCATCTAGAGGAAATTTTAGGTATGCTGAATTCTGGCTTTGTGGATCATATTGATATTAGCGGAGAGACAATACATGATGTAAAAATATTATCCTATAATTTCCCTACTAGTCCCGGAGCCTTGGAAAACCATATTAGTTTACTCAAGGTTAACATGACTCTGGAATTTTATGAGACTTTCGAAGATGCTAAAAGTACTTTGATTGATGCGGACCCAGAGGTTTACAAAGCTACGGAGTTTCTTGAACAGCAATACGCGAAATATATAGAATCATTTAGGGAGAACTTTAATTTTTCTATTAATGATAATTACGAGCATCAATTTAGTCATACTATAAATTTCTCGCTTAGGCAAAACAGCAAAATAGATCCAGAGTTTGCACAGAATGTTAAAGAAATGGCCCTACGTGCTTTTGATGTGCGAAATGATTTTGCCCCCAAGGTTGGTTATTTGGATAGCAGATACAGCGAATTCATTAGGTCTATACAAGGAAACGGTTTATTCACTGAGTCCCACAACCCTATAGATAATAGTTACACCTTAACGAGAAACGTAGCCTCCAAGAGCAACGCCTATAAAGCAACAGACAACATTGCTCCCGGCGAAGTAGTGGAGGCGGACAAAAATTGGTCTTCTGACTTTAACTATAATATACAAGTTGATCAAAGTGGATCAGTTTCCATAACAGAAAATGGGTCAATACAAGGAAGAACCGATAAGACGCTTGAAACAGATAGCGAGCTAGCTACAAAAAATCAGGACACCTATGAAAACGCTGTACAAGGTTTGGTTGCGTTAAACTTAAATGATCCAGACGAGGCATCGGGAGCTTATGCTAGATGCAAAGAAGCGTTAACAAATTTTGTAAAAACAAATTCAAATTGGATGCCAACGGACCAAGAATGGGCCGACTCCGACGATTTAAAGAAAAAATATGTATCTTTAGGTAAAAATTTAGATAGAGTGGCTGGATCTATAAGCTACACAATTGTATTTACAACAAATCCAAGAATGCATAATGATGCTATTTTTCAATATACAGTTCAAGGTCAAAGAGGAAACGATAATATAACTTCTGTAACGGAGAGTGGGACTATAACTCCTTACAACGAAAGCAAACACGCGACTTTTGATCAAAAGCTGCTCAAGGATCTGTATGATAAATTTACCCCTAGTAAAGATGTTATCGATAGGATTAGTTCTATTTATGAATCTGTTAGGGTGCCCTCTTCAGTCAATCCATTTGAACATCCTAAAAATTTAGTTTCGTCTAGTATATCTTTTAATGCTTATGGTGTAGAGGTTTCTTATGATTTTTCATATTCAGATGATCCCACATTAAGGGATGAAACATACTTAAGGAAAGTGGATAAAACACACGACTATAAGATGCCCGTTATAATAAGGAGCTCAGTGGTGGCACCCAACCTTAAAGAAACTAATTACGACGCAAATCAGACTTCAGAGGGATCAAAAAGTGTGAGTCTAAACTGTATTTTCAAAAGAAATCCCCAATCTAACGAAATAAATAAGGACCATGCGGATTATTTAAAAACAGCTTCGGACGCTGTATTTTCTCAGCTAAAGGGGGAAGTTCAAAAGGAAGCTTATATTTCTTCTCCTCAAGTGGGAAAAAATGATTTAAACTGGTATTTAGCTGATCTACAATATTCTTTTGGTTCTGATTATAATCTTACTTTCTCTGCTGGAATGAACTTTGTAGACAAGAAAGGGGTTGCTGCAGAAGCTTTAGAATATTGATATGGCTAATTACTTACAGGAGGTAAAGGTAACATATGGGGATTTTACTTTCCCTGTACCAAGCCCTTATGTTTCTAAAACTTTTTCGAACGAGTTTATAGGTGGAGACGTTTGGGCCACAAAGGTTCAAGTCAGCCTTGTTGGACAAGTAGCGCTATTACCAAAGAGAGAGACCGAGGAAGAGTTATCTGGAAATAATTATTTATCCTTAAAGGAAAAAAGAAACAAGGTTCTTAAAGCTTTCGCTGGGGCTTTAAAGAAAAATTTTCAAGATTTTAAAGTAGAGGGTCACGGTACGTTATTTGAGCTAAAAAACTGTACCGTAGAAAGCGTTAAATTTGATCAGACTAATTATGTTGGTCTTGTAAGTTATACTATAGATTTAGCTGGTTACAAAAACGATAAAGATTTTTATACTGCTAACTACGGTGTATCTGCTCCTACTGATTCTTGGGATTATAGTGAAGACACTTCGGGTATCGCTTCTGTTACTCATAGTATATCAGCTACAGGTTATAACACAACCTTAGATAAAACTGACGGATTCTTAAAAGCCAAAGCATTCGTTACTGCTAGGAGAGGTACCTCTCAAAAAGTGTCGTCAATAATTATACAAAACGCTCACCCTGATCAATCCTTAATACTAAATAGCGTAAATGAAACCGTAGATAGATTAGGAGGGGTATACTCTGTAACGGAGAATTATTCTTTTGCGACTAATCAAGCTTCTGAATCCAAACAAGAAGAGAGCCAATTGGGGAGTATGAATATACAGTCGGCTGATACGCTGCTAATTTACACTCTGTCTATTGATGAGGAGCATGGTTCAGGAGCAGTAACAGTAAATCTTTCAGGTAATGTTGCAGGAAGTAAGGAGAGCACTGTCTCATGGGCTGATGTTATGTCAGATTTTAGATCAAAAGATTTTTATAATTTGGCAAACTTGGCTTATAGGAGACATATAAAAGGTGCTATCGGAACTCGATCCGGAAGTGATGATCGCAATACACAGCTACATGAAGGCCCTGTGTCTTTTTCCATAACTCCCCGTAAAGAAGCTAAAACTATAGGTTTTCAGATATCCTTCGATGACAACGAGCTTTTTGAGAAAGCTAAGATAAAGCGTGAGCAATCTTACTTTGATTATAACATAAGCCTGAATCATGATAATATAACAGATATTATAGAAGTCAGTTGCCAAGGACAAATAAGGACAAGAGGCTCGCTAAAAAAGAAAAACAGAGATAATAAAATATTATTAGATGAAGAGATACTAAAAAATAATTCGGAGAGAATAAGGAATGAAGCTGAGCAAATGTATTGGAAAATGTTTCCCGATAGGACGCAGTATAAGTTATCGCCTAGGCCCGGTTCCATATCGGTATCTCAAAATATATTTGAGGGGACAATTCAATATAGCGCAACTTTTTCTGACAAGGATTTTCCTGAAAATTCAAAATTAAGAGAGTTGGGATATAGTGTTAGCATCTCTCCACCTATTCAGCAATACTCAACTGTTCCTTCGTGTTTACAAAATGGTCATGCTTTAATATATGATTTGAATTTAGAAAGCAAGAGGGAGCAGATATCGGTAGACACTAATGGGATTGCGGATGATAGGTCCGCGGAGTCTTTTTCTTTAGCTAGAGACGAGGTGGATACTGTAAACGACCACCTTAAGGACGCTTTTCTTGATGGAAGCGTGAAAAGATTGGAGTCTGAAAATAAAGTAGAAAACGTGGATCAGTCAGCTATAACTTTAAATAAAGCATTTTCCCAAGAAAAAGCTGTAAATCTCATAGAGCTAGATAGACTTAATACTTAAGAATATGAGAGAAGATATTTTACTTAAATATATTGAGAAGGCTGGGATCCAAACTGGAACCTTGTCTGCTTTGTATGATCTCAGTGGTTTTGTTGATGAATCCGAAGGTGTGAATAAAGACTTTCTTTATAAGTTAACTAGCGGATACGACAATACCTTGGACACTTATTTAATATATAATAAGCTACAAGATACCGGTGACCAGTTATTTGATACGGGAGATTCAGCACCTCTCTTTAATGCAGACAGTTATCCAGCAGTTATAACCAGTACTTCAGCTTCTATCACTGGCAGTGGTTATTTTGACGGTCAGGCTTCTATGAAGGTCCTTAACAGAATTACTGGTGATTCGTGGACTTGCTTTTTAGATTTTTCTGGTGATCTTGCTGACTCCTCTTTGTCTCAGGTGTTGGTCTCCTCTATGACGGGGGCGAGTTCCACGTCAGGGCTTAATATAGGAGTGAATGGTTCTAATAGACTTTATTATGAGTATATAACTGGCGTAGAAGACGGTAGGGAACATAGATATACAGAGACCTTACCTGATCATTTAAAAAAATTGAATTTAATCTCTGTAGCAAGAAACCCCAGCATGCTTGAGGTTTCTATGCATAAGCCGAATGAAACCACTTCCTCCATAAAAGCTTCTCCGGAAGATTTTGTTGGCTCGGAAGATCTTTATTTTGGGGGGTTTATGCATGGGGCAGCTTACAGTGGTTTTTATACGGGTTTTTCTGGCCACATAAACACTATTACTTTGTTTGATGATTATATATCAGAGGAAGCAAGGAACACTATAGCAGAAAGCTATTTTTTAGATTCTCACAGTTATGCAAGCTTGGTCACGGGAGAAAGATTTACCAAGGAAGTAACCGGAGTTGAGGTTCAAAGTCTACAGGAGGGCTATACCACCACTGGTTATGAGCTAAAAACTTCTCACACTTACAAGAACGAAGCTGGGCAGGATGTGCCCGTGTATTTCTCCTCTGGGGTCTTGGGTAGAAATTACAGAAATATTTTAGTAGATTTAACAGGGGATAATACTATAAGATCAATAACAGGCTATTATCAAGATGAGACTTCCACAAAGAAAGACGACTATGTTTCTAGTTTAAATTCAGTTCCGGGTTATATTAAATTTGTAGAAGAGCTGGATCAGGGAGAACTACTGGAAATTTATAATCATGCGAATTTTATTAACAACATCAACTATTCCCCTAGTGCTGAATACTTCTTCGGAAATATAACCAACACCGATGGCAAGGCCTTTACTGTACAGGGTTTACAATTAAAGAATAGTAATTTTTCTTATAACCCTTCGGACAAGCAGCCTTTTATGCAGCTTTTTAGAAACGGGGTTTTGCACCATGAAGTTTCGGGGCTATACTCTGTCATCGACATATTTAACAATAAAGATAGTGCGCTGAAAGAGGTTGGGGATCCGGGCGGAGCCTATCATGGAGACTACTTTATAAATAATGGCAATGGTGGAACAGATGGGGTATCAGATACATTAAGTGAAAGAATAGAAAATAATAAATACGAAATAGCTTTAAACAGTCAAGAAGAGACTATTACTGATTCGAAGTCTTTAGTCTTGTACGATATTGTTTCTGGCTTTTCCTTAACAGGTGACTACCAAGGAAGCAACAAGCACTTCACTGGCGAATATCTAAATAGAGATATTTATTTGAATGGAATAAAGTTGATGTCTGGCCATGAATATTCAGAAAGTAGCACCGGAGGCCAAGTCTCGTATCTTTTAGATGCTTCTGAAATAGGCACCGACAGGAAGGGGGAACTACTTTTCGTTCCTCAGGCTTCTACGGATTTTGTTAGGGTGACTGGCGAAGCAGGAGGGGAGCTTTTTGAGGTTGGTAACGTTTTCTTTGAGCAAGTTTGGAGGAACGGGATCAGGCAGGTTCCGGGTGTGGATTATTTCAGGGCTCCGAAAAATAGTCTTATAGGAACGGGTGGGGCGAGTTCTTTTAACGACTCCTTTGCTTTTGATTATTCTACATCAACTATTGATGTTAAAATTCAAGAAAAGATACCTGAAGACAAAAATAAACTTTTCTCCTTTGTTTCACAAGGAAAGAGAAACTTATTCGATACTACTAGTTAAGTGTAATAATATTAAGGCATATGGCAAAAGATAAAGTAAGTGTTCCCAGTATTCAGATAGGTGCCAATAAGCCCGGATTGGCCTTCGGGGGTGTCATATACTCTGCAGATTCTCAAATTGGCTATAATGGGGAATCGACGAAGCTAAATATAAATGTTGTTCAAGACACCAGTATTACCAGCTCTAGTACAAGTAAAAGGGAATTCGACATTGCAAAAACTGATTTGAATCTAGCAAACCCTGTGGACATAAAGCTTTCTAATCAGCTCTTGTTTTCCAACATGTTTCTTACTTCCTATAATCAAAGCACTTCTGTTGGGAATAAAATGTTAAACCTTACTTATTCGGATGGTTCTGTTCTTTTGGATAGAATTTTTGTCGGTATAATCCATCAGCATTTTCAAATTGATAGAAGTAAACACACTGTCCCTAATTTAATAGAAATGACTGTGCAGTGTCCAGCTCCAGAAGTTCAGATCGTCGATGGTGTCGGGCATATTACATGTAGTGCAACTAGGGTTACCAAAGGGCTAAGAAAAACTTTTAGAGATTTGGCTACTCCGACAGGTGTTCCTCAGCAGCCTTACAAGGTTATAAGAGAAGACGGAGCCAACATATGGTCTGGGGGTTGGATTGTGCTGGGAACAGAAGAGTACTCTGAGCTAAAGTGTGATTTGGCTGATGTTTCATATACTTTTGCAGATTTAGTTGCGTCAATTAAGAAGTTCGGAATTAGGTTTGACTCCACTAAACGTGGTGGAGAAAGTGTAAATAAATTTTTTGCAAGAAACTATAGCGGGACCCTGAAGGATGTATTACAGAATTGGGGTAATGATTTAGGTGTTTCCTTTTATTGGGATTTTAGTAACCAAGAGCCAAGTCTTGTTATGGTTGACTTGACGGACAGATCAATACAGAGTAAGTTTGAGGCAGCTGTAGTCTCATTAGACGCGTTAGATACTGGTCATGGGGCCGATTTAAGTGGTGGTTCAGACTTGGTTATAAACGAAAAAAATCACAGCAACACTTTAGACGGAACATTTGCGCAGGCTTTTTCCTCAACTTTTAATAGAGGCCCCGGAGCTAAGCAAAACAATACCAAGAGAACAGCTGAGGTTCATTTCGGTTGTCAAACGCTAGAAAGTATTTCCAATAATGGATATTTAATGAGTAGGCATATAAACGCTTTTAGACACAGTATGATGCTCGGCAAATATTCAACAGATTTAAGAGACATATATAATGCCAGAATCGCTATTCAAACTTGGGATAGCAATCCTTTTAATACGTACACCTCGCGTTCTATGGGTTATTTTAATGCGATAGGTTTCAGCGACGTTATACCTTTGACATTTGGGTATGATTTTTTCTCAACTGATAGAGCTGGGCGAAGAATAAAGGCAGAAATTTTGGCTCACGCTGGTATCGAAAATATGATGGCTGACTTCGCTGGCAGTTGGGAGCAAGGAGATCCGCCAAAGTCACCAGACGGACACGATTACGAAATATTTTTTGGGGTTTACGACGAGAACTTAAAAGAATATGTTCAAAGTGTTGAATCTGAAATAGCCAGTAGTTTTTATGGAAAACATTATGTGCTGTCCGCTCCTCAGGCGGAATATTTTAATTGCACCCCTTTGTATAAAATACTAGAAACACTAGAGACCAAGCCCTCTTCTCAGTTCTATGGCGGAAATCAACACTATAAGACGCCTATGGCTAAATTCGCTCAGAGAGTTGATGACTTAGCGGTTTCGTCCTTAGTTGAATCTGGAGCAATGGGAAAGGATCATTTATCTGATGAAAATGCCCGCTTAAGAGTGGCGTTGGCAGACAAATGCAGAGATAATATATATTTAGATAGAAGGAAGAATGGATTCTTCCATTTCGAAAGAGAAGCTCCTTGGTCAGCTTCTAAAACAGATATAGATGAATTATTAAACCCTTATACGCTACAGCCAGTAAATAAATTTCATCATCGTCTCGCAGGTACTGGTGTATATGGCCAATTTATACCAGACACGGTGCAGCCTAGGGTTAAGAAAAATATATTAAAGAATTTTACGCCTATCTTGGTAGATATGCCCGCCTTAGCTCAGCTAGCAGGTACATTTTCAACTGCTCATCCAACTTTGTCTAGAGCTTACAATATGGTCGCAGCGGCGGAAGCACAGGGGAAAAGGATAGCTATGTGTTTCGTCGCAAGAGATCATAATGGGTTGAACCCCCATAGGATAGGAGATATTACTATATCTGGTAGTCCCACGAAGAAGAGCCTACATTCGAATGTAATTGAAGAAATAAATGCATTGAGTTCTATTTGCGAAAGGACAACATCGGCAACAGTCAAAGATACCGACGATTGTACAACCTTATGCGAGGGAGATTTGATGGAAGAGTTATGCAGCCAAAGCATTTTTGGGCAAGAGGATTTGAGTTGTGGGGAGGCTCAAGCAATGAAAGATTCGGCTTTTAATATGGAGCTAGCCTCAGAAAAATTTGGTTCTAAGTATGTAATAAGGGGGGCTCACTTAACTTTAACGCGGTCTCGGCGGAAAGTGCACATAGGGGGCGGCATGGCGGTCCCGGCGAAGACGGAGCTTTATGCTGATGAAATGAGGGGCACAGGTGGTCATACGTTTACTCAATTTGCAACTCATATTACAGCTCCTAGCGAAAATCTTCATCAGGGGGCGCTTGTCTATACTAGAGATGTAACTGTTACTGATTTTGGGATAAGGAAAGTATTTGATGACGTGCAATCTAAGGCCAGACCGAGGATAAGCCCACAAGTGTCTTCAATAAAATATCAAACTCAAGATATTACTCAAGATGTTGCCTCTGTTTTCAGCGAAGAAAGTAGAGCTAAGTTGGTTGAGGGTGAAATCCCCCTTGACGTTGTATATGATCTATCTGGCTCCGGGGGGAGTATTGTAAAGGACGATGACTTGACTCAGACTGAATACGTTAAATTGGGATTTACAACAGCTCAAAAGTATCATGAAATACTTAGAGACAATTTGTCTGCATTGGAGGTCGATACCGTAAGGGAAAGCGTTAATTACAAGGTATACATAGATGCAGGAGGGGGCATAGGATTTTCAGCACTAATAGCGCTTTTGAAACAAGAAAATGGGCTCGATTCTGTGTCTATAACAAGTGACGAAGGTGGTTATTATTTAAATATTACTTTCAGCAATAGGCCTCCTCTAGTTCCTGAGCTTGAATCTATTTATAGGAAGGTGGGTCCTATAGCAAAATCTGTAGGACCGAAAAACACGTATATAAAAAATCTTTAAAGTAGCGATGCAAATATCTGGATATAAAAATAGGAAGATTTCTACGTACGACAGCGACAGTAGGCTTGCTTATGATTTAGATATGTTTCTAAGTAATACTACGGGTGAGGCTTTGTTTGGCGTATCTGGTTTTGCTAATGAAGCTAATAGCCCTTCCAACAGTAGAAAGCTTCAGTTTACTTTTAAAAGCGGTAGAGTCTTTGATCCAGAGGACAGGTGCGTTTACTCCTACCAAAAAGATACAAGTATAAATTTAAGGGGTACCTTTCTATCTAACCAATATGATTATTTTATAAATAACAGTTTAATATGCTCAAAAGGAGCGAAAGATGATTTTAAAATAAGAAATTTTTTCTTTGATTCGGATGGCTGTCAAATTACTTTAAACGATTTGAATGTATATGCCCCTACAGGTGTTTTAGACTTAGAAGAGGGTATGACTTTTGAGGTCTTTGGTAGCTCTGGTAGCTCTGATGGTAGCAGCGGAGACTCCGGAAGCGGAGACACTATACTTTTTTCCAACGCTTTGACTTTTAATTCTGGTATAGATTTAGTCGGCAGTGTCCTGTCTGGAAAAGTAAAGATGGGTTCTGAAAATTTTTCCTTTGATAATAGTTCTGCAAATAGGAGTTATTTGGCTGACGTAGAAGGCGATGGCACGAAAAAGGACCTTAAGCTGATAGCGGCGACGGAACTTGCAACAAGAGACTATATGTTAAGTATAGAATTTGATACAAGTTTTGGTAAGATGACGAGAACAACCTTGTTAAAGGGCATCCCCCCCACAAATCCTAGTGGCGTAGTGCTGACTCTCGATGGAGATGGACGTCCGTTGAATAGTGGCTCTTCATTTGCAAGTCCTGATCAAGCTTTTGAATTTGATACCCAAGGCCAAGGAGAAGATGTGAGTGGTATTTATTCCGTGTCTTACTCTGCGGTGAACATGGAGTCTCCAGAAGCTGATAACGGACTTCCTTATAAGATATATTTAGAACATATTGAAGGAGATCATTCAAAGCAATATTCTTTTATCACCGGGGTAGCGATGAGCGGAAGTGGTTTAGGTTATAGTCATCTAGATTCTACGGTAAAAGACATATCATTTAGGACTGGTGATTGGTTTAGGGGCGGGGTGAATCCTGAAAATCTAGTAGCGGCTACTTATGGGACAGGAATAGATGATGAGGCGGTTGGTATCGTGTCTTTTAGTGCTGGTCATCTGTCAGAAATGACAGAGGCTCATATTTCATCTATAAGAACGAATCTCTATAGCGGTGATGGCAGTGCGGCTGGAAGCGACCTCATGGAAACAAATGAGTCGAGCGATGGTTACTCGCTAGTTCACCATGAAAATGTTGTAGACATATCTACTATCATACCCCAGCCTACTAGTTCAACTGCTGCTACAAAAATTTTAGCTACAGGGGTTCCTATATTATTTAATTATTCGAAACCTGCTTCAGACTGGAAAATTTTCATAGGAGATCCTTCGGAAACTACTGATACTTACACAGAGCAAGCTGAGACTGGGGATGGAGTAGCGGTAGCCTACCATAAATACGATGGTACAAATAGGGATTTTTTAGATATTGTAGTCAAAGCTAAGCAATATGTTGATACAGATCCAATGGTTTACAAATTAGTAGTTAGTGGGGCAGATGGTTTTTCTGCAGAACAGTATATAACAGGTACGGTAATGGGTACTGGATACATATATCCAGAAATAGGTATTTTATAATATGGCTGGATTTAAAAGATTAAATAAAAAGGAACAGTCTCTTTACGTGACGCCCCATACGATTCCTACTGATTCAGCTGGGTGGAAATTTGGTGGAAAAGCATGGAAAAGTGACAATAGTCAGAAGATGGCGGCAGATGACCAAAGAAAAGTTATGCAGGTTAGGCCGTTAGGTGATCAATTTGGTGCTGAGAGCGTATTTTTAATTGATATCCCTAAGAGCTTTTTTGATCAGGATCCAACTTCCGATAGTTATGGGGAGTTTATAGCTACGCCAGCTTACCAGCAGGGAGATAAGCTACTTATTTTATGGACGGGAACCAATAAACCTGAGGAGTCTGGTTGGATAGACTTGAATATCTCAGAGAGGGGAGCCGGTGGTGCCAGTACTGTAACTAGTAGGGGAGGTTGCGCCAAGTGGAGCTAATGTATGCCGTTTTATTATTCTAATGTTCCTTTAGTGAATGAAGATTTATGTCCCACACATCTTCAACATAATTATTTAGCCAACCAATTTAACCTTAGACTGAAGGAGGCCGGGCCTTCGTGTGCTTGGTCTATTTTTTATTACGCTAATAGTATTTTTACAAATATGCGTAACATGGCGGGGAGTCAGCTAATTCCCGGTTTTATGGGAAAGAGGCCACCGGAGGACGAATGGTGGAAAATATACGCCTATATAGAGCATCCTACAGCTCAAACCGGAGAAGGGAATTGGCCTTTAGTTCCGGCTGGTTTCCCTGAAGGCGCTAACGTCATGAACCCTGTTAACGCTTATATATTTGGCAGGATAACTGCCGAAAATAGACCCGGAATGCCGTCCCGCTATGGTGGCTACGGCGATGGAAGTTATCCTAAAGACGAGTATGGGAATATCCATACAGCTGATGGTGTACTAGTTCATAACGACCCCAGAATAGGGCCTTGGGCCGAAGGGAACATATTTGATGGCTTGGTTGAGGGTTCAAGGGCCGCGTTGAGTAACAGGACTTTCTGGGAGATGTCTTTTAGGCAAAGAGGTGGGGTGAAATTAAATTATAATTCAGTTTCCGATGGTAAGAGTTTTTTCGATCCTGAAGGGGGTTGGGCAAAAAGCCGAAACCGTAAAAATTTGCCGTATATATACAATTATAAGCCTCACGGTGGGGATACTATGTGGTTTACCCATGGGCTATTTGCCCAAGGTCGTTCTTCAGATAGGTATTGGAAGGAGTACGCTAACACCTTAGCCAATATGCGTTATGCTCCGCAAATATACGGAGAAAAGCAAAGGATGAGGTACGGGCAAATATACAGTACTCGTTACGGGAACTTAAGAAGAAAAAACGCTACTAAGCAAACGTTACGCTGGTGCTTATGGGCATATACTTTTTATTTCAGGGGAAGCGAGCAGCAAAGAAGTTTGTTTTGTAAGAGAAAAAATTGGCTTGCTCCAATGGTGGACATTGACGCTACAACAGAGTATCAAGGTCAACAGTCGTATGGGATTAAATCTGTGGCAACAAGAGGGCCTTTGGATATATGCAAAGTAGGTTTTGATTATTTTACTTATTTTACTAGACAAAATGTTTTAGCTCCTTCCTTGGCGGTTGGTACTTGGGGAGGCAAAAACAACTTTGAAAAATATTTTAATAGTGTGGGTGTAATTGCTCCAAGGGGTGAGGTATTTCAACCCTATAGGCCTATTTTTGGTTTTGATCTTGATTATACAGGACCGTACGCTGCCAAGTGTCGTATTAAGACAGCAAAAAATGAGAATATTACTCAAAGATTTAGACGGTTAGCTAGAACCCCGATAGAATATAGCATAGGTGCTAAAGGCCCTACAGGAAACGAAGTTAAAGATGTAACTTTTGAAAATTATGATGATGTAGAAATTGGACAGTTAACAGGAGGGAAATTATATGGACAATGTCTAAGGTTTAATAGATCAAGAGAGAATGGGAAATGGGTAGATGCAAGCGAAAGAAAAACGTATAATCGCTCTATGTTACTGAAATGTGTTTATGACAATAGCGAAATTATTATGCCCGACACCGGCTTCGATCAAATACCATATGGTAAAAAGGGTAACACCATATTGGATTTTGATTTTATTAACGTAGGCGGAGATCCTTCTGTGAGCGCTAGGTGGAGTAATTATAAAATGGCCATGTGTTTAGCTGGATATTATTTTCAGACTACTCCTGTCGAAAATCCTGCCATGCGCTTCAAGCTGAGGGTGTGGCATGAAGTAAGGGGCAAATCTAACAAAATAGTACATGAGGGCCTTATCGATCAGACCTATTCTTATGCGGTGAATAGGAAAGGAACGGGCGAGCCTGCTTATGTCTACAATAAAATGTTTTACTTCAAGAATCCTTATTTTTATGGAAAGATAAGGTTTGAAATAGTGCCCTTGGAAAAGGATATTTTTTTGGACGATATGCTAGAGGAAGTCAATGGCCATGACAGTATAGCTAAGGAAAATTATTTAGCGAGAGTCAGGAATCAAGAGGGCTACGATCAAGTTATTAGTTTCGGAAATCCCCATGCGGATGGCGTGCAACACACATTCGATAATTACCGCTTTTCGTCCCCCGGCGCGGCTGTGGGGAGTTTAACTGATAACGTAATAGGTTGGGGGTATGCGGGAGATGATTCAAATTTATTGTGGGTTCCTAAGAGTTGGTATGGAAAGGACGACAACGGACTTACTGATGGAGATTCCATAAGATTAAAGGTCCAAAAGGGATCCGGGCCTTGGAAATATCTTCTTGATGGAAAGTTATTGTACGTGAAGATTTCAGATAATGGCACCGATCCCAATTGGATTACTGGTGATAAACGGAAAATGTATATCTCGGAGAGGCGTGACTCTAGATGTTTTTCTGTTAATAGAGATCCTGCTGCTAGCCGGTTGCGCGAGAACTCATCGTATCTCCCTGTGACGGATTTAATAGCAGGGCTTACTGGGGGGGTTCTAGCTAACTCGGTTGAAGTCGAGAAGCTATTCAACGTATCTGACGAAGGAACAGCTTTTTCTGCTAGACTTGAACCAGCAGTTCTTTTACGTCAAAAGCCAAATTTTCAAGATGCTTACGCTTTACTTAGGGTGGCTACAGAAAAGCATAATAGAAGAAACACTCGATCCAGTCTGATAATAGGAGATATGCCGGGTGTTGGTACCGTAGGTCATGGTTTTACTCAGTCAAAGCAGGTCTTCTATAATTACCTTAGGTATGGTAATGCTCAGAATATATATGGAGGAGATGCTGTGCCAGCCTTGAGACAGATGGTTAGCGCCAATCCTATATATGAATCAATTAGAAAATTTGTAAGCTCATATATGCGCCTTGCGGATAGGGTATCTTTGCTGGATTATAGGGTGGAAAGTGGGGTAGGCGTTCTTTATTTTAAAAGATTCGCTAGTTGGATAACTCAAAAGGCTAAAGCTACTGTGTTTAGGAACATAGAGCCGTCTTGTGATCCTTGTGGCAGATTTTATAAAGGCTGGAGTGGTACGAATATGGAAGTCGGGGATATTAATGACGTAGGTCACGATAAATATAGGCCCATATTGCCCGGAGTAGATTATTATGTGCATGCCCCTTACTTTCTCCATAGTAAGGGGGCAACGATTAAGTATAACGGTTCTTATTTTACTCATGGGCAGATACTTACGGGTGTTCTGGGAAAAGAGTTCTTGGAGGAACATGACGGTCCCAATAGTGTAAATGATATGCCTCGTGATTGTGGTCCTTACGAAATAGAAGGAATAAGGAAGGTGGCTCCAATTGGTGGAACCAGCAATCAATGGGTTATGTCTATGAATTCTAATCATTATAGCCCGTCTAATAGCAGTATATATAAACCAACTGTTTTTAATGATATAATAGGTTTTCAAAACAATAGATGTCATCACAGGGCTCACGATATAGAAAGAAACTTGGGCATTGAGTACGATATGATAAGAGAGGAGCTTATGTTCATGAAGCATGTCTCCTTTATACCCGGGCCAAGACTTAGAGCATTTATATCTAAAAGTAGTAAGAATCATAATTATATTTTCAACGTCAATGATCCTATAGCTGGCAATTTAGATGTATATAGAACTGGCTCAGGGGACCCGATAAAAAATTACGTCACAGCTTATAGAAGATCTTGTCCAGCTGTGGAGGAAAAGCCTTACGAGGTTGTGAGTTGTACTCTTGTCGATAGCGACCATAAAAATTTATATGGTAGTAAGATGATTAATCCTTCTGCAGTAAAGAGTTTCTCGATCCCTACTTCTTTTAAACCATCCCGCCTCTATAAACGACTCTACGAATCGACACGTCCGGCACAGATAATTAGGGTTGAATTGAATCAGCCTCTTAGGGGTACAATACCATCGCAAATACATGTAGGCCAGAATGGGGCCGGTGCTGTGATGTCCGAAAACCTAAGGGATGAAAAGTACAGGACTGACGAAAATGCTGTTGTGGAATACTTAACTTACAAGGGCGCGATTAGTTGGTCATATAGAGAAAGAAATGGTCTAGTGCCTATAGAGGGAAGACTGAATAGGTCTAAGTCATTTGGGTATCATTGTAATAGGATGATGATAGGTGATTACGGAGCCGAAAGTTATGTTCACGAGGAAACTGGACGACCTTTTGGTGCTTGTTTCCCTAGGTTTTATTTCCTTAAGTTGATTCCGTTTGTAGCGTCGAATACTATGCTAGACTCTGAGCCGTACGCTCAGATGGATTTTTATCTAAGGGCAATGGCTGGTTCTTTTGTGAAGGGCAGGCCGGATAATATTTATAGCCAATTGCTCAATACAATGGAAACAAAATATTTTAATAGACCCGGCAGGGTCAATTCGGAACAGTGGAAGCAAACGGAGCTTCTTTCTAAGTCGGCGCAGGAAGACCCTACTTCTTATCATTATGTTGATCCTAAGAGCGTGTCTACTATGGGTTATTCAGGCGGTAACCGCAAGATGGTGGCGGGTTGGAACGATGACGAAGTATTTTGGACATAGACAGTGTAATATAATATAAGGTTTAAGGTTATGCCGCTAGATGCTACTACAGATAGGAATGAGAATAATATTAATTTTATTGCTACTCTGCTATACGGAGGGGTCGCGGGAGATGTTGGCAGAGAATTTCCTTATCGCAATTATAGGCTTAGGCTTAGGGGGCTAACTGAATTTTCTCCATATTTAACGGAGTCTCCCCGTTCAAATAAGGAAACAGACGATGAATACGAGAGCAGGCTTCTTCTATCTGGTAGGGTCTTCGGGGAAGAGGAAATATTATTAGATGATTTAGTTCATTCTGAAAGTGATATTAATAATTTAAATATTAATAGTAGGTTTTATGATGGGCAAATTCCTAGGACTATCCTATATTTAGATGAATGCAACAAGAACGAAATAATAAGATCCGTTAATCTAAATGATTCAAATTATGTTCAAAGCTTACCTCCGGACGTTGTCTTTCCTGTAGATTTGAATTCAGAGTCTGCTGGATATGAGATATTCAGAAAGACTTCTTCCATCAACAAAGCTTATGGAACCTCAGCTTTAATAGAAAATATCTCTGGATGGCATAATATTACAGGTTATTCCAATAGTGAGGTCGATTCTATTTTGGATGGTGGCGGTATCGTGGGCTTTACTGACGATAATTATTATAAAGACCCAGAGGGTAATATTAGTTATAGTGGGTATAAACCTTTTCAAAACGAGCTGTTCACTTCTTATAAAATTATAAACAGAAGCGTCTTAGACAGCCCGCCGTCTTTAAAAGATGATTTAAAAAAGGATAGGAAGGTGGATGTTAAGGTCGATCCATCCAAGAGCTACAGCCTTGAAAGAAGGGTGACTAGAGACAGCAATGATACCACAAGTGATCCTTCTGCTTGGGAGATTATATCTGCTGATGCCACTTTCCCTTATGTAGATAGTGAAAACTTAAGTGACTTTATTAACACTAATGTAAATTTTGAAGTCACCGGCGTATATGATGTTATTGAGCCTACCGGAGTTTATGCTGATGGTACGGATTATTTTGAGGTAGACCTGCTTGACGATTGGGGGAAAACCGATATCGATCTTAAAAACCAAGTCAGCAATAGGGAAAAAACTCAAGAACTAACTTTTAGAAGTGGGGAAAGCATTAAAGTTGTTCAGAGGGCTACGAGTAAAGATATGGGGGTTCAAAGAGATAATACTCAGTGGGGCTCCTTTGATTTAAGTTTTAACCCTCATTCAACTGGTATTAGCGGATGCGTAACAGGCTCCAATAATGAGAAAAATTTTTATCAATTAGAGTATCAGTTAATTCCGAAGGGCTTCCCCAACAAAAAACTTCACTACGAAAAAGCCTCTGATGGCCATGGTTTGGCGGTGGGGGATAATGTCTTTTTAAATACTGGTCAGGAAGGTGGAGTTTATCCTCCGGTAAGGACTAATATTTTTGGTGAATATTCTGACGCTATTTCAACTAGCCTGCATTCAGACCAAAGTTTTTCAAAGATTCAACCCATACAAGATACCGTGGCAGATATTGGGCCGTCATATGAAATGGGAATAAGTGGCGTGTTGGAACCCGAAGTAGTTCCTTATTCCGCAGGTAGTGGACTAGGATATTCTTATTTTTCTTCTGGCGAAAAATACTTGGTTATTCCCAAGGGGGGTTATTCCTCTCATGATTCGCAAACGCCTATGTCTTATGATTCGGCGGGGGAAAGAAGAGATGTCTTTTTTCAGGGAGAACAGGATGCTCATGGGATCGGCGATGGAGCTTTTGAAAAGGATGCAGAGTTCGCTCTTACTGAATACAGAACTTACGATAACGTAAAGTTTTCTGACGCAAGGTTTCAGTATGGAAAAGAAAGAGAAGTAAGAGTAAGCGAAAAATCTTTATGTTTGGGAGATTCAGCTTCTGATTTGCCTGACGATTATTTGGGAGGTATAGTACCTTCTTATATTTTAGATAGCCGGAGAGAGCATACGACAGCTATGCAGCTTAAGAATGCTAACATCCTCAATATAGATTCATCGGATGGATCGATAAAAATATCTAATCTTAAAAATAATAGAGAAGAATTTAGAGAAAGATGTAATCTGTTTTTTGAAAAAGAATATACAGCCTCTCTGACAATATTAGCAACGGGCCAAAAGCAAGACATATCTCCCTTAAAGCAATATATAGAAGAAGACAAGGTTTATTATCTAGAGAGAGATATATACATAGATTCTGATGTAAATTCCCAAGCAAATACGACGTCTCCTGAGTTTAAATCAGACTCTAACGAGGCTTCTCTTAGTCCTTTCTCGACTGGCCCGTTTACTCCTAACCCACAGTCTTTGGGGCAAGAAAAGCTCTATTTGACTCAAACCTATCATAACGACACAAGTTTTCCTTATAATGATTTCGAATTTTATAATTATCAACCCACTATCAAGGAAGAGTTTACGTACTCCAATCATTCAGCAAGCGTAATAGATGATGGTAAGGAGAGTTTTCTTATTACGAATGGGTCAGTGGAAAAAGTTTACAGGCCGGGGTCGTTCGACTGCTTTATTTCTCCATTTGGGCATAAAGAACTAGAGACTGAGGGCTATTCTGTGCTAATGAATACTGGATACCATGATGCTCCTCAGACTAGTGAAAGTTTTAATGTTGACATTGGTAGCGTAGCTTCTAATAAAGTGGACGTATATTTTACTCCGTCTAATAAAGGCTCTTATCATGAAATACAGACTAGAGCGAACAGTAGCTCTGATTGGGTAAGCGTTTCTCCCGCAGTAGAGGCTGTTGAAGAAGGGGCGGTGCAGACAGTTGCAGATGTTTATCCGGTATCTTCTAGCTCAGCCTCTGATTATAGGGTCCTCGAATGGTTTCCAAGTAGTATCTTGTCCAAATACAATGGTATAACTTTGCCAAATGAATCTCCAGACAGTTTAATATTGAAGAGTGAGGGCAGCAGGGTATACGATATATCGAAAGTCGAACATTCCATAGACACTGAGGGGGCAGTAGCTTTGGTAGACGATGATCCGTTTACCACAAGCGAAAAAGTTATAAGTTTCCCGGGTGCTAATACTGCGTATCTGTCGATTTCCCCTCATAGATCTTTCAATATACAAAACGGAGAATTTTCTTTCGAGTTTTGGATAAAGCAACCAAGTTACGGAGGCGCAATAGACAATATAATATTCTCTAGGAGCGGCGCTTATAGCTTATACTTGTCTGGGGCTAACAAATTACGATTTGACTACGTCGACGAGCATGGAGATACCGTTAAAGTTTTTGAAAAAGGAATTGAAAATTTCAGTTCCTCTGCTTGGAAACATGTTGCTTTGTGTAAGGTGATGGCTGGCAGGGAGAAATTTAGATTATATTTATATATAGATGGTAAAGCTCAAGAGTTAACCCCTCAAGATCCTGAAGCTCCATTAAGGTATTTGGAGTGCGCTTATGATGATTATTCGGGCGTATCCAATGAGCCCTTGATTATAGGAAAGGGCCTAAGCGGCAAGCTATATCAGCCAAGATTTTATATAGGTAAGTCTTTGTATAGGGGGGATTTTACGGTTTCCGAAACCGAGTTTACAAAAGAAGCCAACCAAAGAAAATACAAAATATTAAAATTTATTTACACTAGGGGAATGGAAGGATCCAATTGGATTATAAACAGAAACCAATTTGAGAACGTTGGTCCGCCTTCCGACTATTTAATTGATGAAGCTGCCAAATCAGATCCACCTAGAGAGGTGCCTGAGGAAAGCACTTACCATACCTACGAGTGGCTAAATCTTAACTCTATGCCCGGACCTTTAGACAACAAGAGAACTAGGGCTCTAGTTAATTATTTTAATGGCTACGCTTACAACGCCCCAAATAATCCACATATAAATAAAAATTATGAAGGAAAGGCTATAACTAAAGATTCTCAAATAGATGAAGTTGTAGCTGATAATTATTTCTTTAGGACTAGCGCGGGAGGTGGGGATATAGCAGCTCCGTATCTTTATGAATTTCTTGGCAACTCTTCAATAGATAAGATTCGTTTCAACCAAAAAGGCGGAGCCGACACCAAGACAATAAAACAATTAAGCGAAGCGGGGGTGTCTTATAGTAACGGCTCTAGACTAAGGGTTACTAAATATGTTTATAGGTTATATACTAAGACTGCGGTTGTTGTTGGGGATATAGGCTATAAAAATTCTAGGTCGTCTCAGTCGGGATGGGCTTATCAGCTTCAATATTCTACAGACGGCTCTGCTTGGACAGATATTGATCATACTGATGCTTCCGAAGACAACTCGTTCTTTTACAATGATATAGAAGGGCTTAATTCGAACTCGTATGAAAATATTGATTATGTTACCATCCTTTCAAGACTAGTTCTTAAGAGTAATATAACAGAAAAATATCATCCTGAAGATATACAATTTAGAATAGAGAAAAGGCAGATTATTTCCTTGGGAGGTTCTTCGTTAAGTGCGGATGTGGTAAAGAAAGTCAACCCTTTGCCTGTCGTTGTAAATATACCAACCACAGGTACTCTTTTAGACTTAACTCAAAAGTCAGCTGCGGGTGATGCAGATTCTCGTCAGGGCCATCATTATGCTGACTCTGACGGTAGTGTTGTTAGGGTATATCTAGATTCTAATACAGATTATGTTTTATATAAGGATTCACAAGAAGAAATTTTGTTAACTGAAAATGCTGACGATCCCTTGCAGATTAAAAGTATATCAATGAATACTGTTCAGCATGCAGACGCTGACGGAAATACACTTTTGAATCAGGAGGTTTTAGACGGGGCTTCTGTTAATACTTATGAATCTTTAGAAGATGGTAAGCCTTATTCGGTCGGTGGACTTACTGGAATAACTATATCTGGCTCTCATATTGGTTCCGCAAGTTCAAATCTCGATAAACTCGAGGCAGTGAAGTCTGTTGTTGGGGTCAAGCCAAGTGGCTTGCTTGTAAACAGGGTGGAAAAATCTTTCGGCTCTATTGATTTTGGGAGCACTATTTATAGTGATGCGGAGGAGACTAAGATCTTTTTGACTCCTGAGATAACTGGTAGTCATTTGGATGAGTTAGAGGACTTTGCTGTATATACGCCAAACGATAGTTCTACTGAAGAATCTTTGATTCAGTTTACCTGCAGGTCTTGTATCACTGGAGATGGGGATCCTATCGAGACGGGGGTAAGTGGAGTAAGCTACACCCCGGCCTATGACTTCTTTAACGACCCGGTCATGAAAGGGAAGTTTAACATAACGGCTGAAGACGATGGTAAAACTTTTTTGTGTTCCGGGTCTCAGGCTAGCGGGCTTTTTATAGCTCCTCCTTCGTCTCTTGATCAATATACTTTTGATATTGTTAATATAGGGGGTGACGCCATTGAGATATTGCGTAGTGGGGAAGGTCATAATTCTGTTTTAAAACATTCGATTTCAGCGTCAGAAGCTGCCACTGTTACGGCATTCAGGCAACCCCAGTCCTCTTTAGGGGCTTCTTCTGGGGTAGATACGATTTTGCCTGATATAGTGGTCCCGGCAGAAGCTGACGAAAGTTTGATTATCGTTGAGGACATGGATTCTCTTTCTATAACGGATTCAAATGTTAGCAGCAGCTGTATAGCTGTGAACATTTCTTCTGGCTCGAGCCATGTCCATAATCCTTCTTTGACGCATAGTGATGGGACTCCGGCTGGGGCCAGTTTAGGCTCTTTATCGGGCGTATCTTTTAATAGCTCTGCTGCTAGGGTGAATCAACTGGACTCAGGAGTATTAGTTGTTGAGCATGACAAAATTGTCCTTACTCCAGACGATGCGTATATGACTGGGGTCATAGACACAAGCTCAACTCTTGTTCTCCCTAAAGGCTTAAATAATGGAGAGCACGTAACCTTGTTGAATGCAACAGATGACGAAGTAAAAACTGTGTCAGAATTGAACTATAAGATAGATTCAAAATCAGTTGATTACATACCAAAGGAAACAGCTAGAAAGTTTACTTATTCTAGTTCTAGCTCCAGCTGGAGTTCGTCTGATGTTGATGTTGTTAAGTATAATCAATTGGATGTTGACAGTGGCGACGACAATAAGGTCTTTATCCATAATGAAGATGTCGATGTTAGGGTAACAGACGGCTCCCTTAGTACAGGTTTTAATTTTAATGTTGTGAGGTCTCAAATAAATCAAATAGATTTTAATGATTTAAGGTCTCAGAGCTATGAGACTCCTCTACTAAGGGTTTTTGTCAACGGCTATCTTAAGTATACTGCTCCTCCGGGTGTTTTGGGGGTCAAAGTTGTCAAGCAGTCCTATGGTTGGGAATTTAAAAAGATAGAAGTGCTGCGCCAAGGTGAGATTATCGTCGATCCTGATGCTCATGGTAAGATTTTTCAGTTTCAGCCTAAGGCTTATGGGGATGAGCTAACTTTTCATTTTGTGAAATCAGATAGTTACCCTTCGAATTTTGAGTTTTTCGTTTGTTCTCTTAAGGTTGTTCCAGATTTAAATATAACCTTTGAGTCAGAAGATAACGAATACAAGTTTAATGAGCAAGAAGAAGAGGGAAGTTATACAGATTTCAAAGGGGCTTTTACTTCTAAAAAGAGCTTCTTTCGGGTCTCAAGAAAAACTAGTATCTCTGGAGAAGAGTCTGGGGATTTTACATCCAGAAGATTTTTTGTAAGTATGGTCGGCGCGGAGGAAAAAGAGGCGTCAAATGTGAGAGAACTCACGCAACCGAACGACACCAAAGGCAGGGTCATAATAAACAGAAATGAAAACTTTTCCTTAGAGTTGCCAAACTTAGATGGAGATTTTAATATTGAAAATGGTTTAGATTTGACTTTCGTTAACGCCTCAGAGACTAATTCTGAAATAGATGGCGCTGAGGCAAAGGCCTTTTCTGCTTATAATTGTAAATATAAAGATGAATCCTATGAAAAGCAAGAGAAAAACTTACATGGTACTGATCCTAAGCTGAGTCATAATGATTTCGTGGTGCTGGACGGCTCGTTGAGCAACGTTGCTTTGAGAGAATTTTATGAAGAAGACGAGAGTGTAGCTGATCATAAATATTCTGAGCAACATGGTATAATGCGCCCAAAAGACCACCTTATATCTTTTTCAGGGTCTAGCACCACAAGCACTTTTAAATTACCTAAGCATGAGTTAGTTTCAAACCAAAAAATAACTTTTAATGGCGGCAGGATTACGTATGCGGATTATTATTACGAGAAGCCTAACTGGGATCCGTTCTCGTTTAATGGAGCTATAACTTCTTCCGTTGATATAAAACCCACCGAGACACTTTTGGTTTATGATTCGGCTAGCAGCAGTCAATATACTCTTTATGAATACAATGGGGTAGATGACTTAACGGAAATTGAATTTACTATACCTGAAGATCTCGTAGGTAATTTTTCTTGGTATAGCTCTTTCAATTTTGGAGTTGGAGACCAAACAGAAGACAGTGATACGGCTCCGGGTCCTATCAGGAAGGGCCAGATGTTTATCTACATCAAAAAGGGCTCAGGGAATGGGACAGGTGCCATAGCGAACGTTAATGCTGATTCTGTGCATGATTTGTTTATCGATTCCCTTGGTTCTACTTCTTTAAAGGATAATGACGACGCTATTCCTTTTACTTTTAGTTTCGATGAGTCTGGTGATCTCAGGGAACAAACTTTTTTCGTTAAAGTTATTAATCAGAATGAGTTTTATTTATACGAAGACAGAGATTTGAGTACTGATCAGGTGACGTTTGCTGATGCCGATGATTTTACGCTTTTGTCAACAGAGTTTAATGTTCATAGCGTTAATCATAGGAAGCTTTCGATAGTAAATCTAGGAGATAATTCAGAAAATGTTAAGTCTTATTTTGACGAAACTACCATAGTTAGTTCTTTGGAAAGCGAAAGATCGGTAGATTTGTTTAGTCAGGAAGGAGCTGTTTACTCTCAGGGTGACGTGACTCCTTCTGGTGTCCATATTCTTTCAGGGTTGAATGACATGACTGCGTATGACACGTTGAATATAAATGGCCTTCAAGCTTCTGGAAATCATATTGTTACCAGTGGGGTCTTTCATGCTCACGGGGATTTAAACGATAATTCATTTAATGACAAATATTATATTAACGCCGGGCTAGACAAGTTGGAAATTGCAAATACAACTCCAAACCCAGACACTAGGTATACAATTAAAAAGAACAGGATTGCAAAGCATACAAATAACGATACATATCAAGTGCAAGACCAAAGCACCGCCAATAGAGATGCTATATATTATCCTAAAGACGAAATACATATACCAAATAGAGTTAACTTAGGCAAAACAAAAAAAGATAAATCTTTTGATTACAACTTTGTGTTCTATGACCCCGTTTCACACAATGAGGATTTAGTCATAGTCCTACCCAACTCATGGTCAGGAGGCCTTGGCAAGGTGGCTGTCGTAAACGCGCATAACAGAGCCATTTCGGTAGTTAATTTCTCTAGGACTATTTCCTCGACTGTAAACGCAAACTCTGTGTTGTTTATGGAAGATGCGACGAATTATTCGAGTAGCGAGTCGTTTAGTTTTTACAACGGCTCTACGTTAACCGGTTATGAAATAAGTATAGCTGAAGCGACTGTAGAGAAAAAGGGAAATAAGGAAGAGTACTACAAGAGCAACGAGGGGGACATAACACTTGATTTTGACACTCATGCTGGTAAGAAAATTTTTGTTGATGGAGATGTTAATTTCCTGAGACCTTACCTTTATAAAACTGATGGAACTAACGACTATTTAGATGATGGTGATTCTAATAAATTTAGTCCCTCAGCCGACTTCGCTGTTAAGCTGGTTAATGTATCAACTAGTCCGGTTTTGATTAGTATTAATGGGGAACTTTTGTCATCTATTGATAATATTCCTACTAGAGTATATGGCGGGGGGAGGGATGGTAAATTTCACTCCCTTATTCCCTATTCTATAGAAGTAGAGGATTTTATTATGGGAGAGGGCGAAGGCTCTGGTTATTTTAAGCATATTACTCCTGTGGAAGGGGATCCCTTGACCATATCTCATGGAGAAACACAACTAACTTCAACCAATGACTATTTAGTTTTCGGTAAGGAGCTCTCCTTGTCGTTCGATGTACACTATGATGAGATAACTGCTTCCGAGGCAGCTTCTTTAAACTTGGAAGCATCGTATCAGGGAGTAGATCAAGCGTGGTTTTCTGGCGAGACAGACTGGTGGGTTCCTATAGATTTGGAAGATAGCGCCCACCAAAATAAATATTTTAAGATAGCTGGTATAGGCGGAGAAAATATTAGCACTGTTAATATAATAAACACCGTATACGAAAACATAAAAATAAAATCCGTTAATGCCCAAAGGGTGGGCTCTACAGAAACAAGCGAAAAACTAGGAGATGTGCTTCTTTCCTATTTTTCTCAATCATACGCAGAAACAATGACCACGTTCTCTCCGTCTGACTCTAACGATGATGGGGTCGACACAGAGTATACGAACCCTGTCCCTGAAAATTATTTAAACAAATCTAAAGTTTTGAGCCTTAGCATTAGATCTTTGGCTGAATATAATGAAGAAGAAAGTAATACGTATCTTAGCGTGTTTAAGTTTGACGAACCGGTGGGCGACCCGGGCGGGGGTGGCGAGCCTCAGGGCCTCGACCAAAATAATATACGTCCATTCTGGGTCACAAGTAAGGTTTCTTCCAAGGTTAAGCTGCTTAAAAAGGGTACTTTTCAAATTTCTCCAGATGCTACCGCTGGTAGTTCTTTTTATTATCCGTTTACTGATGCAAATGACGTGCTGCTGCCGTCTAGAAAAGACTTGTCTGCTTTTACTTCGGACATTTACTTTACCATAGTCAATGCCTCTAGGGTCAGTTCCACTCTGACTTCTCCGGATGGTGTCAATATAGACTCTTCTGCTAGCGTAAGCATAGGCTCGGATAGCGTGGTCAAAATTAAATATTCGGGCGGTTTGTTTTCTAATGTAACGTCTGGAAGTGATGGAGCAGAGATGTTTGGCTCTCAAAACGCTATATATTCCTCACCTTCTGGCATATTCGTGGCTACAAATCAAAACGCAGAGGCTTCCGCTTTGGCTATACATCCTGACGTGGATAAAATAACCATCATTAACAACACCGGAGGTAGTTTTTATCTAGATCATTTTACCGGAGGTGGTACAGTGGACGGCGCGTCTACTCTCACTATGCCTCGTAGTACTTATGCTGTTTTAAAGAAGGATTCAGCTACTAGTTTCATAGCTCTCAGTAAAGATATCCCGCTTTTATCGGTGGGTGGAGGAAAGGTTGAGGTTTCGTCTTCTTTGTATAAAAACGGAGTTGTTTTGTTTGATCTTTATTCTGTCAACTTACTGAATGTCACCGACATAGACTTCTTCCCAACAACTTTTGTCCCCTTGATGAGGGAGGAGGAATTTTCGCCAGCGTCACAGGCGACTCCGGGCCTCACGAGGGGTAGCGACTTTGGAAGATCTTCTAGCAGCCGTGGCGTGGGGTATTCTGTCTCAAGAAGAGATAGTGACAGGGAGGATATGGCTAATTCGGCTCCAGTTGAGTTCACTGTTTCTGGTGGCTCTGTAACTAGGGTTCCTAAGACTCCTATGTGCTATATGTATGAGTTTATTTTAGATGAGTCAGTAAAAGACAAAGTAATATTAAGTACTAAAGAGTATGATTACGTCTTTAAGCATGGCAATACTTCTAGCCCAAGTTCTACTGTTCCATCTTTTGGGTTTTGTTTATATAATAGAAGTGGGAACGATGTTAATTTTAGAAAACTTACAGAGGGGAACAAAATATTCAAAAGAAGTAGTGACTCCACTGAGGAGGCTCTGCTGACTGGCTCAACCGAAAATAGACTAATGCTGTCGTGCACTCAGGTGGGTTATAATGACCCCACTATAACTGAGCTTCAAACTTATATAGATATAGTTAGTCAACTGCGTGAACTGCGTGAAGAGGATTATAGGCCAATTCTTTATAAGAATTTTTATTTAAACAAAAGTTATTACGACAATAAAATAATTATATTCAAGGACCCCTTTGATGTTATATATCCTTCGAAAAAAGACAACACAATAATTGGAAATATATCTAGCTATTCGTGTTTTACTTTTGCTTCGAAAATAGATTTATACTCGGAGGAAGAAATAATAGATAAGCAGGTTATCCCTGCAGGAAATTCAGCTCGTTCTGGGGTTGGGGATATATCCAGCTCTTTGATTGAAATACTAAGACCAAAGCACTTAATAAGTTCAACAGCTAATATATTGGTGACCACACAGCCAGCTAATATTGAGTTTTCCGGCAACCCTTCAGGGCTTAAGATAATAAATGCTTCCAGTAGGGCGGTTGATATAAAGACTAGCTTTGGGTCCGATATAGTAAATAAACTTTATTCATCAGAAAGGGCCGACTACATAGACAACAGAATTACGTATACCCTTTGTCCTAGGTCGAACAGGTACGATTGGTTCGTGAAGCTGCAAGGGGTTGACATTCCTTATCTCCAAAAAAACCTAGAGTACTATGACCAGAAAGAAGATAACGCGGCTGAGATCTTAGGTAATCCTATTGTGGGGACAGAGTACTCAGGTGCTGCATATAGATTTTCTAATATTTTTAGGACTAATCGTTATGCACCTGCAATAGGTTTATCAGGTTACGAAAGTATTTCGGAGTACGATGACCCCTATACATTTGGCGTTACTTTATATGGCTCTAAAAAAGGAGAGCTAAAGAAAGTCTTTTACGATAGAAATCCAAAAAGTTATATTTTGAGTGGGCTAAAGCTTCCTTGGGATATGCCTGCCAAGGTGCTAGCTTACGCCTTGAGCACCGGTCATGAGAGACTTTGCCGTTGTAAGGAATTTAATGAGAGGACCGGTATGGTCACCATGACTGGCATTGAGCGTGACAAGTACTACATACTCTCTGACTTTGACGACTCTTATTATAATTTTATACATTCTGCCGTTAGAGTGGAGGATGATTCCCAGTATGGGCTTAATTCTTATAGATATCTTGATGTAGAGCCTGCTACCATTGAAGACGAAGACGGTAACGAGATAGTTAACCCTAATAGTGTTTTCATACCCGAAGTTGAATATAATGGCAAAACATATTGGCCGTCGAATAAGTTTGAAGGCGTAGAAGGGATAACTGATTACAAGATCAATTATAATTATTATGCCAATCTGAAGGGTTCTCATTTTTCATCTGGTTCCATTGACGAGGGAGACGACGAGTTGAGGGATATCAAAAGGGAAGATATGCTCAACTTAAACCAGTCTTTAAATGAAAAAAGGGTAGATCAGAACGATCCTTCTTCGGCTTTCGATCCAAGCAAGACTGATATAACTGAACCAACTTGGTCAAAGGTATCAAGCAACGCCCATAGAAATGACTTCCTTAGTGGTAAAATCACGGCTTTGGTTGCAGCTGGAGCTAACAATAACGAGCTAATATACGGGAAAAAACTTAAGGATATAGATGGGGTTTTCAAAAAGGATTATTTTGAATTCAAGGTGCCTAAGCACCCAGAGCTTTCATACTCCGAATCCTTTACTGATGTAAGAAGTCAAGGGTCAGATGATCTTCAATATATTTTTAGAGTTTATTACGAGGCCAATAGCATAGATTCTCCCGGATATGAATACGAAGTGCAAAGTAGTCTTAAGTATAATAATACTATAGGCAAGGATTTGTTGACTATATCGTTGAGCGATGGGGACATTATACCTTTTGTGGCTCAAGGAGAAATTGGAAGCTTAAACTTGCAGTCTTTTTCAGATGATTACCAAGAATATGCAATAAAAACAGCTGGCCTTAATCCACAACTTAATTCTGTTAGACAGTTTTTGGAGATGGCAGAGAGAGATGGACACTTAAGTTTAAAAAATAACCAAGGGTATTCTTTTATTCCTTTCATGGTTAATCCTAGAGATGGAGGATCGGCGGTTGGGATGGGCTTTAATATAGATAGAGATAAAGGACAGTATAGCGCAGTAAGACTCAGGCTTAAAAAGCTAGCAGACCGAAGATTGACATTTGAAAATTTAGAAAAAGATTCTAAAAAAGGCACGTATCTTACTGAGAATAGTAAGCAAGCTGATCTTAAGTATATTCTATCAAGTGAGGTTAGCTCTATTTCTTATCATGATATTGCCAGACCCGGGGGAGTTCTCAGGATGGCTTATCCAGAATGGAAGACGGTTGGCTCTAGCTCTTCAGAAGAGTATCCTAAACTGAGCACAAGCAGCAGCTCAACTTGGAAGATTGAAGCGGATGATCCAGTGGCGAATGGGGACGCTATGGTATTTAAGGAAAGCAACGCCTCTATCGTTGGTGGCAAGCCTTACTTTGTTAGAGTTGAAGGAGTTAATAACACTGGAAATACAACTATATACACAATAACTCTTTTAAAAATATATACATTAGACACTGCTTTAGATTCTGTTAATAGCGTAAATAGCAGCATAGCGGCAGACAGTAAATTCAAAATAGTGAATTATTTTGATACGGGCACACATGATGACGGAACGTATAGGAAGGTTGGGTCTAAATTGGCGCAGATTTACCCCGATTCAGATGAAGTTTGGCCCGTTACTACTGCTAACTCTCCTGTCATTATTGGGCCTAAAACTTTCTTCTTAGAGCCAGCCCTAACAAATATAAGCAACACTAACGAATCTGCTTATTGGGGTAATAAGGGCTGGATGGAACTGAACGATCAAGGCGACCTGAGGCTAAGAACAAATCTAGAGTTGTCAGCTAGTTTGCCTCACTGGACAGGAGAGGATCAGGATACAGAGGGCTGGTCTAGTTCAATTGGTTTAGAGGGGAGGTATTGTAATGACACCTCGGGCAATGACTATAACCACTGGTCAGACGAAGTGGATAGGCGTTGGCATCTTTTTAACTCTTTTAGAAATGTGCTTTTCAGGCCAAATACTCAAATAGAGAGAGTCTTTTATTCCAAGGACGATAAAACAATAACTTTTAACGCGAAGCTTAATGCGAATACTGAATATAGATATATTCTTAAGACAAGCGAGTTTATAAAAAGTATTACCTTGAATGGGGTTTCGTTAAGTGGCCAAATGGCTCCGGGGGATGCGGCTATATGTGACATAGTCTATAATAAAAAAGAAGATTTAAAAATAGTACTTAAAGTTTTAAGTGAAGACGACTATATAAATTCTAAAAAAGTAGGCGTCGATAATAAAAAAGACGATATTGATAGTCTTTGGGACGAGGATGAAATAAGAAGAAGGATTTATGAGAACTTATGTATAATTGAATCGGCAGACTATATAGATACCGATCCAAGTGACACTCCTCCTGATGCAAGCGACGGGGGAACAACTAGTAATTTAAATTATAATAAATTAGATTATTTTGATTACCAAATACCCTCTTTGAACGATTTTGATGGTCGCGATAGTTCGGCGGTTGTTTTCAAAAATCTTCATCATACTTATTATACAGAGGGATATGATCCTCTATTGACATATTCTCAAAAGGGGGAAAATCTAACTGTTCCGGCAGGAGCGAGCCCTCTCCCCGGTGCTGAATTTAAGGCTGGCTTATTCTATGATATGGGTATGCCAGCTACATGTAAATACATATACCCAGTAACAAATACGAATCTTATTTCTGCAGTTACAGATATTCAGGGTTTCTCTGTCCGGGCCAATTTCGAAAGCACTCTTTTGTTTACCGTTACTTTCAATTATTGGAAAGGTTTCAATGATGGTTTCGGTCCTGATGAAGAGGAGTTCCATAAGGTTAAGCCTATTAGGATCAGCTTTGATTTAGAGCACAGTGATGATGGTGAGACTTGGACTACCGCCAAAAGTGGAATGAGCGTTACCAATACATTTAAGGTCGTTGTAGATGGCCTTACTGACTTCACAAAAAAATATAGAATGGCTATAACAGATGTTGAGATTGAGTATAAATCTCCGACTGATGATGACGCCAACGCAAGAGCAAGGACAAATATAAATTATTTGAGGGTTCCTTTCAAGTGGTTATCTTCTGTTTCTAGTTCTGATATGTCAGGAGAGGGAGTGAAGGATCTAGGTTCGGGTTTATTCTACCATTCTATGAGTATGACGGAAAACCCCAATATAAAAAGGTCTGTCTCTTTTCCTAAGGAGGGCTTAACTAAGTTCGGAGAATTTCATTTCATGGCTAACCCTGTGGAGTTCTATGGCTCCAAGGCTTTGCATGACATTGATGTCCCTGTTACAAGGCTTTATATGTTTAATTTTAAACATAACTTAAACGCTAGTTATAAAGATCCGATAAATAGAGGAGGTATTTCGAAAGTTATCATAACTGATCGTGGGAATTACTACAGAGCCCGTCCGACTCTCACTATACCGGTGTCTGATTCGTTGAAGGAGTCAGATAGCTTCAGGGAGGCAAAACTTAAGGCTATAATAGAGGGTGGCAAGCTTAAGCATGTTGAGATTCAGGACGCGGGCTCCGGTTACGCTAACCTAAAAGACTCGGATAGAGAAAGAGTAGAACAATATAGAGCAGATATCATTCCTATGGTTATTCATACCATGAAAATAGGATTGGTGGCTGAGGAGAATAGAGAGGACTGTCTGGATTTTATTGACTTTAGTGATATCCCCCTATTAGATCTATACGACGTAAACATAAAGGGTAACGAAGATTCTTTAGCTCCTGTAGAACAGGAAGTCTTTGGTCTGACTTTTCCCGAAACAGAGGCTATAGCGGAGTGGGAGGATATGGATGAATATGGAACGAATACTTTAGCTAAGAGCGAAAGTTATCCCTCTGTCGATTTTATGAAAGGCTCTGCGGAGGATGACGAGACTTGGTCCGATATTCAGGCTCAGGCAGACAGAATTACTGCTATAAAAAACTTTACGGCGGCTACCATAAGCGAGACTAAGAACCAGCAAGCCTTTAGTCTTGAGGAATTAGAGGAAGAAGAAGAATCAGAACCCTCGAAGAGTGAAAATCCTTATGTAGACGGTCTCCAACAGGAAGCAGAGGAAGACGAGTCTTCGTACGCTAGTTCCCATGCAGGTTCAACTTTGGTAACTAACGACGGAGGTTTAACCTACAAAGAGTATGAGACTTTTGCTACTGTCGATGAGGCTTCGGCCATAGCTTTAGCTAACAATAGTTCCATAGCTGATTATAGGGTTATTGACAATTCTATAAGAAACAACCCTTGGATAAGCTCGTTTTCTAGAGAACAAAACCCTAATCTTCCTGAGTCTTTTGGGGTTACTCCTTTCACTGAGGTTACGGCAGAGGTTTTTAATAGTTATGCTAGGGCTATAAATAAGCTGCATTTATTAAGGGTTGAGGCTCCTATATATGCGAGAATTAGGAGATATAGACAAGTTGAATACAGGTACTTAAATAGTCCTAAAATGGCTGGCTTAACTTTTGAAAACCCTCCTCAGCCGTATGATGCTGGGAGTGAGGATTCGGTATGGGGAGAAAATGTAATTGAAGAATATTTAAGTTACGAAAAGAAATCAAAGGTTAATTATATAGTTTTCTTGGATCCTAATGATGGTAAGACTAAGATTGCTCATTTTTCTGCTTTTGAAGCTGACGGTAGAGGTGAAGATGTGGAAGGGGCGAAGGTTGTTAAGTTGGATAATAAAGGAAATATTATTGCAGGGGGCGCAAATATAGTTGAATATATAGAACAGGAAACAAGTGGCTCGCCTATTTGGGACGACATAGAATCGGAATTAAGAAACACTACGGAAGGAAAAAAATTCAAAATACGAGATAATAGTTATAGCCCCAATGATGTTGGCTTTCCTAATACGGTTAATATACCCGGTGAGCTTGGCGTCTACTGTAATCCGGCTGTGGAATATCATGCCCCGAATCACCATCAACGTGTTAAGGAGAAAGGGGTTCCTTTACCTACGCCTATAAACAGGAGAGCCTTTGCTTATGGAGGTGAATTAGTCTATCAAAGCGAAATTCGCGACGTGTCTGATGATTGGCTCCCGGGCGGGATGGCTATGCCTCACTTCGATCCTATAGATGGGGATACTCTTGTCGATATCAGAGGGAGCGAGTATATAAAAGCCGCTTATCAAAACGAAATAGTCTTTGGTTGCCAGACGGCTGGCAAGCCCTTTTTGTCAGCTTTTCTCAGAACTACTAAAATTTGGACCGATTACGAAGTCGTTGCTTCTCCTGAGTTCACGAGCACTTTGCCTGTTGGTTTAAAAGAGAAGTATAAGCCTGAGGAGTCGATCTTTAGGGCAAGCCTTTCCCATGAAAGAACTGTCTGTTCTGAAGAAAAAATAGGAACAGTGGAAAAACAGAAGGGTTACCATAGCGTATGCGAAGGTGGTCATCAAATGTATAGAATAGAAAATAGTTACGAAGATTTATTTAATTTGAGCGAGGGTCAAGACGTTATCGGCCCTAGATCTATAGACTCAGAAGTTATTACCGAGGTTGAGGTTAAGGCGAAGGGTCAGCTTTTTATTGAGCCTGAATTCGATTTATCTTTAGCTGTTTACGCCGCTAATGAGTATATCTTAGCTGTAAGGAAGGGTATATGGGATCCTAATGGATATGTGGGACCTTGTATACACTACTGTATGCCGGGGCAGACAAAAACATTGCATATGTCCAACGACCCTCTTATATTTGATCTAAAGAAATGAGCCTGAGAAAAATTGAAATAGACTTTGCTGCAGCTCCTTCTAGCTCTAGAAGTAGGGATGTTATCAAAAGAAGTTTTATAGAACCTAAAGAGAAAACCTTACCGGGTAAGGCGGAAATGGCTGCTAACGTAAGCAGGAGCATAGGGAAGACGGCTAAAGCTTTTTTTTCAGGAAAAAAGATAACGGTTGAGCATTCCTTGAAAGACAAGAGAATGAAAATATGCGAGGGCTGCGCATGGTTTATCAAGAAGTCTCAAAGATGTGCGAGTTGCGGCTGCTTTGTACCTCTAAAGGCTTTTCTAGAGGAAGAGTCTTGTCCTGTAGGGAAGTGGTAGCCTAAAGTTTCTTAAGTCTTGCTATCAATTCAAAAGTTTTAGTCTTAGGTATATCTTTAACTGACTCAAAAGTACTAGCTTTAGGAAATTCTTCCTGTTCTAGTTTAGATTTGATATTTTGAAAAGTTACATTTTTTGATTCCATTACTTTTTCTAAAAGGGAGACTGGGGACGAATCCGTTTTTGCTGCAGAGCGACCAGTGCTGTGTAGAGCTTGTTTCTGGGTAGAGCCCCCTCCCATTTCCTCTTGGCCTACAATATTGATTTTCAAAAAGTTTCTAACGCAACGGACGAATGCTCTATTTTCTGCTGTCGCCGCTAGAAAGTTGGAAGCAAAGCTATAGGTGTTATCTTGGTGTGCGTCCGCCAAGGCTGAAAAGCTTACGGGCTTATTGTCTGTTTCGTAATTAGGGAGCCAGTCTATTATGCAGCTAGTAGCAAAATATTCTTGGTTGGCTGCTACTACTTCGTAAGAGACGGAACTGAACCCTCTAATTTGAGCTAACTCTTTGATGCCTCCTAGTAAAATAAGGAGATCTTTATCTTCTAAAAGGTTGACGTCGCTCTCGTTTGTCCGTTGCTTGTTTGGTACTAGATAGTTTTTTCTAACCATCTTCCTCCAGTTGACTGATTCGTCTTCGTTAAAAACGTAGTCGATAGGTGGCTTAGCTAGAAGCCCTCGTTCGTTTCTTTTGAAATTTTTCACAGCAGACATAGATCTATTATACCAAAGACTTAAATATAAGTCAAGGTTTACCTTTGATTTTTTCTGTTATCCAGAAGAAGTCCATCTCGTCCCAAAACTCTTTTTGATTAAAGATCGGGATTGGGTCTGCGTTAAAGTTACCTATGCTTGTTTTATTTAAGAAGGCTGCGTGACCGGGAAATATTTCATCTTTTTCTATTATGAATTTTCGGCTTCTAAAGTTTAGGTTCTTTAGGTCTATCTCCTTGTGGTTTCGTATTAATTCTTTGTTCTTTTTTTCTAGGATTGAGATAGGTTTATTTAAATCTAAGAGCTCATATTTAAGTTTATTTAAAAACTCTCCCTCTAAGTCCGTAAAAACAGAGTTTGGTATACTGTTTCTTTCAAGGTCTTTAGTGAAGCCTACGTCAAAATTGTCATTTTTAATCAAATATATTACCTGTTGTACTAAGTCTTTCTTTTTTAGCCTAAGTAGGACATCAATTGAAATGGGTTTATCGGTTACTATTAGTCCGGGATTGGAGAGTAGTTGCTGCTCCATCACCTCTTCGTTGAAATGGTAATCCATTCTAACTACATGTCTATCTCTGGGAGCTTTCTGGCTGAACTTGGCTACTGATGAAGGAACCACTTCTAGAAATTCTAAATTCCACTTGGGTCCTATGTGGACAGTCTTGTGTTTTATCTTAGTTTCTATCCCTAAAAGTTTAAACAAGGAGTACGCTACCTTTTCTGGTTCTATAGTGTTAATCGTCTTAGGCTTTTCTTCTGTTGCGAAGGAGTGCTTTAGCCCTTGCTTGTCCGATTCTAATAAAATTACTTCAGACGGATTAGACCAAAATGGTCCGCAGTTCTGTATTGGGCTATGAGAGTAGAGGCACACTATTTTTTTATTGAAAGCTGAAGCTATATGTGTTGCAAATGAATCTGTTCCAAGATGCATTGCTCCTCTTTTTATTAAGTAAGCTGCTTGAGCGATGGAGGTTTTGCCGCATAAGTTTATGCACCCTTCAAATGTGGCATCTTTTTTTGCTCCTAGCTGTACTATATGCATATTTAGTTGTTTTAGTGGGGGGATAATCATGGCTAGCGTTTCTTTCCAATAGTCATAGTTTTTGGAGGGCTTAGATATTGGGGAGAACGTGATGTATCTATCACATGGCAAGGGGTAATATTTGTCTCTTATGTACGGTTTGCTTATTTTGGCTCCGCAGCTGAGGGCGTATTGTTCTACTAAATGCATTTTAAGTCTAAGGCTATCCTGTCTTTACCATTGTGTTGGTAGTTAAATACTCTTTGGGTGCCTATGTGTGGTAGATAAGCCACTTCAAAGAAACCTTTATGTTCTCCTCTTCCTTCGAGCCAAAGGAGGTCGTCCATCTTTTGGTTATAAGGTATGGTCTTGTGTATAAAACTGTTTCCTTCTAATATTTCAAAAAGGTTTGGATCTGTAGCAAAATAAATATTATATTCCGGGTACGTGTTAGATAAATTCTCTAGCAAAGAGGTAACCATGAAGACGTCGCCTATACTACCGGGGACTACAACAAGTATTCTCTTGCCTTCGTCGTCTTTATCTAAGTATTCTTCTAGTGAGAAGGGGGTGTTCTCTTGATTTTCCTCTTTCGCTTTGTTTCTGAAAAAGTCTTCTATGTTATTTTTCGGGACTTTATTGTTCAGCTGTTTCATCCAATATTTATGTCCATCGTTCTCCCTGTTAACTTCCATGTTAAGGATATGCTTATACATGTAAATTAACCATTCGGAATTGTCTTCAACATTCTTCGGGATGAGAGCTTTTGGGTCTCTGGCTTTCCACACCAAGCTTTCGAAGTCAAAATCGGCAAAAGGAGCCGAGTCTATAAAGTCCTCCAGAAATTTTCCTGTAACTTCTGTCGAAAATTTACTGATAGCCCACTCTCTTGATTGCTTTTCGATCTTCCTCTTTTGTTCCGGCGTCATCTTGAATACCTTATCCAAGTTTTCGGCTATTGAGTTAGGACATGTCGAAGCTTTTCTAAACTGAGTTCCGTGTTCCCTGTACTCAGTCCATTCAAGGGGAAGAGACCCTGATCCTTCTTCGCAGCTTTCCTCTCCACAGCTATAGTTAGTAACAAGGGTAATTAGCTCGGCGAATTTTGCTTCTTGAACTGGTATTTCTTGTCCTCCACTTGTAAATGGGTGACAGTAGGTATTCATTAAGTTGTATATTTCGTTTAATTGTTCTTCATCTATGCCAAAAGTCACATGACAGGTCACTTGGGATTCCTTTGCTTGACACGATTCGCAGCTTAACCCATGTCCTTCGTAGGGTTTTATTGAATAGTTTTTGCATTTTTTACATATGTAAGTGGTCAGCACCTCAGATTTGTCTACGCCATATTCTTCGCATAGCTTGTGAATATTCCAGCCTTCTTTCCAGTGAGTATGAAGTAAAAGATAAGATTTTTTATCAGGTTTATATTCTTTTTTCCATTTTGCGTAGCCTTCTATAAGGTTAGGAACAGACTTTCTTAGTTGATTCCTAAATACAAAACCAATAACAAATGAATCTTCTTCTATATTAAATTTTTTTCTTAACTGTTGTCTTTCTTTGTCGTCTAGCCTGCGAAAGGCTTGATGATTAATCGCTCCGTGAACCGTCTTGATGTGTTTATGCCCTAGTCTGTCAAATTCCTTTTCTGCGAAGTTGCTCCATACCCAGAAGTTTTTTACCTTGGGGGCTATTTTAATAGAGTTTGGATATAATGGTAGGGAGTCTAAGGTTGTCCATATAGCGGAAGTTATTTTATTAAACCAAGCCTTTTCGACCATGCTCTCTACTCCCCAAATGTCTTGGACTCCTATGAATACGTCTGGTTTAACTTCTTTTATGGTGTCATTTACAAAGTACCCTCCATAGTTGACT
>Ga0315334_10000123_pt1 | contig 51613 bp, 47 predicted proteins | sample M150034915metaG_FD_205555 | JGI IMG/M metagenome (GOLD analysis project Ga0315334, IMG submission 205555) | Ammonia-oxidizing marine archaeal communities from Monterey Bay, California, United States - M1 500m 34915 | ecosystem: Environmental > Aquatic > Marine > Intertidal zone | place: USA... | reverse complement strand
CCGGCAGCACCGGCAGCGCCGGCAGGTCCTTGCGGGCCAGGATTCGCGACGATGTCGGCTCGGATGTCATCGAGAACGGGCAGTACGACAAGGTCGTGGTAACGCTTGGCGAACGTGATGTTCTCTGCACGCGTCACGCCACGATCAGGACAGAACCCGGTACCGCCCTCGCATCCGGTTGTCATCCCATTGCCCTGCGCCCACGCAACCGCCTCGGTGTAATACCTCCCATCAGGAACATCAGGCCACGAATGCGTCGCCAACACCACCGAAGGCACCAACACCGCTACCACAACAAACCCCGCCAACAACCGGTTTCGCACCAAACGCCCCATCACAACACCCATCCCCACAAGTCACGCGAACATCACACCAAACCAACACCATAAACCAAACCCGCACCCCACCCCCCCCTCGGGGGAGAGAAAAGGGGTTAGGTCGGGGTAGCGATGAATACGAAACGAACAGGGCTTGCCGCGATTGTCGGCATCGCCGCGCGTTTGCTGAGACCCATTCGCCACAACAACCAACCCAACGCGGCAAACGAACCTTCGCTCTCTCGCGTCACGCCTCGATCCGTCGGTCCATCCATGCAGCGTTGTTCCTGCGTGAGCGAGAACCGAGAACTAAGTCGTTCGACTCATACAACAACCGAGTTCGTCAGTTAGAGCAAAATGGCATTAGCTTTTAACTCAACTATCAAAATGGCATTAGCTTTTAACTCAACTATAGAGGGAGATACGAATGCAGATAGATACGAACCGAACAAGGCTTGCCGCCATTGTCGGTATCGCCGCACTGCTAGGCGGAATCACGATGGCTGCGGCGACGGGTGCCTTTGGCGATATCGATGAGGACAGGTTCTATGCAGCCTCTGTTGATTGGGCTTATGACAACGGAATCACCGAGGGAACTAGCGCCACCACCTTCGAACCGGACCGGGCGCTCACCCGCGGCGAGGGCGTCACCATGCTCCACCGTTTCTCTCAAGGCGCCACCGGTGGCATGCACTTTGAATTAATTCGAGAGCACATGCAGGCTGATGGGCTTGAGGGCTACGGGACAGCGAAGACCCTGTTGACAGTTGACGGCGTCTCTCTAAAGATCCAGTGCTATAGCGGCGGATGGTTGGGCGTGCCTGAAGACTCAGCCCCGGCAGGGGAAGCTACCGGCAACGCCAGTATAGGCATGTCGGTCTGGTTCGAGAGCATCGCCGATGACTGGTACAGCGCGTGGGAGGACAGCAGTGAGCCTCTAGAGAGCATATACGCCCCCGATGACTATGTTTATGGAGAGACTGAGGCTGTCTACGGTCCCGCAAACCCCTGGGAATACGCCAATTACGTCGACATGGACGGTCAGCTAACTGAATACCTAAGTTATGAAATTGACGGAATTTCGGCGACCACGCCCAACGGCGGATACATCGCCGTTGACGGCGAGACAACTCAATTCATCCTGAATTCCAGCGTTCGCGACAACGACTGTGAGTTCTATGGCATGGTTCAGTGGGCGGAGCCACCGGGAGACTGATTACGTATGAATGCCGGCGCCCAATGGGGCGCCGGCATTTGTAGTTTTCGCCCTGATCTCGGCGTTCTTGGGTGGAGAACGCCCAATTAACTGCGATTCATCACACAACCTTGGCGAACTGGTTGTCGGCGGACCTCGGGGCTCACACGAACTGGCCTGCGATCAAGCCGTCGCCCGTTCGATATCGCTGAGCTTCAAGTCGATCCCGAAGCCGGGGGCATCGCTGGGCACGATCGTGCCATCCACGACCGGCCCCATACCCGGGAGCGGACGAAACGTTGCCATCAGATCTTCGGGGATCGGACCGCCGTAGTACATCTCGCTCACGGTGTTGGCGGCGAGTGCCACCCCGAGGTGCTGCCCGTACGGGTCGTTGCCGGCGCAATGCAATGCAAGCTCAATCCCCGACGACTGAGCAAGTGCCGCAATTCGTCGCGTCGGTGTCACCCCACCCACCCATAGTGCGTCGGGTTGCACAATATCGACATAGCCCTGCTCGATCGCTAAGCGAAACGGCGCCACGCCATACCAGCGTTCGCCCGAGGCGAGTCGAACATTTGGCAACGCACGACGAACCTCGGCGTAGGCGGCCCAATCCTCCGGAAACACATAATCCTCGATCCAGTCCACGCCGTGAGGAGCGAGCGCCTCGCCGAGGGCGATGGCGTCGCTCGCTGATTGGATCGCCCAGCCATCAACTCGTATCGGCACGTCCAGGCCAACCATGCGTCTGGCGTTGGTGAACCGACCCACATTCAGCGTGGACGCAGCCTCAACATCGCTGCCCCACGGACAAGGCAGTTTTACTGCCCCAAACCCCGCATCGACATAGGCGCCGATGTCACTGCCTGTTGCGTAACAATCGAGCGATAAGCGCGACGGTCCACCCAAGAGTTCATAGACAGGGACCGACTCGTGTTTGCCGAGCAGGTCCCACAACGCCAGATCGACAGCGCTGATCGCGTAGCTGAGCACGCCCGACAACCCAAGATGAGACCCGCCGCCCTTCGCCATCACGTCCCACGCATGCTCAACATCAGACGTATTGAGGCCAACGATCATCGGTCCGAGGTAGTCGTTTATCAGCGGAACCGATGGGCCGGCGTGGCTGGACATCCCAAACCCCCATGACCCGTCTTCAGCGGTCACAACACAGGCAACATCGTCCCAGGGCGGCCGAAACAGAGCGCCGCAATCCTCGTAGCGGGCATCGTCGCCCATGGGATTCATGGACGAACTCACCAACGCTTGGTCGAACCCAGATGCCTTGCGGCCCAGAGCAGCCGGCTGTGTTACCGCGGCGGCATGCACCGATTGGATTCGCAAAAGCTACTCCCCTACCTCGATCTCGGAACTCGCCAAATCCCCGTCCGGCTGACGTGGATGGTACGCAACGACCTCCACCTCGACCCGAACATCGACCAGCAGATCGCTGACGACGGCAGAACGGGTGGGTGGCTCGACAGGAAAATACTCGCCGTAAACCTCGTTGAAGCCACCAAAATCATCTCGGTCACGCAGCCAGACCATCGCCTTCACCACATCGCTCAGCTCACAACCGGCGTCGGCCAGAGTGGCGGTGATGTCGTCAAGCACAGCTCTCGTCTGGTCCTCGACCGAGCCTGTCGTCATCGGCACGCCATCTTGCATCGGCACCTGGCCGGTGAGAAAGACAAAGTCGCCGGCCCTGATCGCCCGCGACAATGCGAGCACCCGACCGCCGATCTCGAGTGGTCCACCGATTATCTGCTTCTGCGTTGCCATCTGCTGAGCCTTTCGTTGACGTCACCGTAGACGGAGGCCGCCGCCAAGAATTCGAACATGGGCAACCCGGTTGTGCTGAAATAACGCAGCCAGGTCCAGAACCTCGAGGAGTGCCAACCGCGATGACAGATATCCGCACCTACCAGATGTTGATCGACGGCGAATGGGTCGACGCCTCCGATGCCGTTTCGTTCGACAGCGTCAACCCAGCAACCGGCGAGGTTTGGTGCCGGGTGCCTGAGGCCACCGAAGCCGACGTCGACCGGGCCGTGCACGCCGCGCACCGAGCATTCACCGATGGTCCGTGGTCGAAGATGATGCCCACCGAACGAGGCAAGTGCCTCACGCGACTCGCAAACCTGCTCGCAGACTCGTCGGAGAAACTGGGTCGAACCGAATCGATCGACTCGGGCAAGATGCTGAAAGAGACCCGCTGGCAGGCCGCCTACATCGCCCAGTTCTTCGAGTTCTACGCCGGGTGTGCCGACAAGATCAGTGGCTCGACGCTGCCCATCGACAAGCCCGACATGTTTGTCTTCACCAAACGCGAGCCGCTCGGCGTGGTTGCTGCAGTTGTGCCGTGGAATTCGCAGCTGTTCCTGGTGGCTGTCAAGATCGGTCCGGCGTTGGCCGCCGGGAACACCGTGGTACTCAAGGCTTCCGAGCACGCGTCGGCAGCCATGCTCGAATTCGGTGAACTGATCGCCGAAGCCGGGTTCCCGCCCGGTGTTGTCAACATTGTGACCGGTCACGGCGAGCCCTGTGGTCGAGCGTTGACCTCACATCCGTTGGTCGCCCGCATCTCGTTCACCGGTGGTCCCGGAGCCGCCCGACACGTGCTCGAAAACTCCAAGCAGAACTTCGCCGAAGTCTCGCTCGAGCTTGGCGGCAAGTCACCCTTCATCGTCTTCGACGACGCCAACATCGACAGCGCCGTGAATGCCTCGATCGCCGGTATCTTCGGAGCGACCGGCCAAAGCTGCGTCGCTGGCTCTCGCCTGTACCTGCACGAAGACATCGCCGAAGAGTTTCTGGCCAAAATGATCCACGCAGTCGGTGAGATTCGCATTGGAGACCCACTCGACGACGAAACACAGATGGGTCCGCTCTGCACCACCGGTCAGCTTGAAAACATCGCTGCCGAAGTAGCTCACGCTCAAGGCGAAGGGGCCACCGTGCTCGCCGGAGGCAAACAACCCGACGGCATGGGCGGACTTTTCTATGAAGCAACCATCATCGATTGCCCCCGCCAAGACCTGCGGATCGTCGACACCGAACTGTTTGGCCCCGTGCTCTGCGTGCAACGGTTCACGACGGAAGAAGAAGTCATCGGCCTGGCCAACGACAGCGAACACGGACTCGCCGCCGGCATCTTCACACGCGACAGTGCCCGGTCGCTGCGGATGGCCGATGCGGTGCGAGCCGGCATCGTCTGGGTCAACACCTATCGAGTAATTTCACCGATCGCCGAATTCGGCGGTGTCAAGGGTTCGGGCTACGGCCGAGAAAGCGGCATGCAAGCAATGTACGACTACACCCGTCCCAAAACGATCTGGATGAATACCTCCGACGAGCCCATGGCTAATCCGTTCGTGATGCGGTGATGACCGACAGTCAAGACAGCAAGGCACCAAAGGGCGCATTGGCGGCAAGCGCCGCACCGATTGACACGGGACGGTCGCTCCCGCCTGTGTGCTACACGAGCAGCACAATCGCGCTTGATGAGCAGGCGATCTTCCGTCGCTGCTGGCTCGGCGTTGGCCGATCCGACATGGTTGCCTCCGAACGCGCCTATCGCACCCTCGACACCGCCGGCCAGTCAATCATTTTGACGCGCGACGCAGAGGGCGATCTGCAGGCATTCGCCAATACCTGCCGCCATCGCGGCGCTCGGCTTCTCGACGGATCAGGCAGCTGCCGGGCGATCCAATGCCCCTTCCACTCGTGGACATACAGCTTCGATGGATCCTTGATAGCGGCGCCGCACATGCACGACGCTGCCGATTTCGATCGCAACGACTTCGGCCTCGTCAGCTATCGGGTCGAAGAGCGACTCGGCTTCGTATTCGTCTGCCTCGACCCCGACGCGCCCGACCTGGACGTGGTCTTGGGCGACTTCGTCGACGTGCACTCGCCGTGGCCACTCGAAACCCTGGTCACGACCCGACGCCGCGAACTGACCGTCGACTGCAACTGGAAATCGTTCCTCGAAGTTTTCAACGAGTACTACCACCTGCCCTACGTACATCCCGTCTCCCTTGGCGGCCTCTATGCCCCGCCCGAACCAAGAGACGACACGGCCGGGTCCTTCACCACCCAATTTGGCCTCACCCAAGGAACCGGAGCGCTTCTACGCGATGAGCAAGATCAAGCGTTGCCACCCATGCCTGGTCTCAGCGGACGCGAAGCCAACGGCGTGCGTTACACCTGGGCCTTCCCAACCATGACCTTCGCCGCTGGCACCGACGCCCTCTGGGTCTATGAGGCCTACCCCCTTGGCGTCGACCGCTGCCGAGTCGTGCAATCGGCCTGCTTTCCGCCCGAAACGCTGGCCGAGGACGGCGCCGACGCCAAGCTCGCCGCGTATCACGAGCGCCTCGACGCGGCGCTAGACGAAGACATCCCGGCCCTGATCAACCAGCACCGCGGCCTGTCGAACCCCGATGCAACGCAGGGACGATTCCAGCCTTTGCTGGAACCGAGCGTCGCCGCGTTCGCCCGTTGGTACAGCGCCGAACTCGGCCACCGTGAGCCCCAGCAAGGAGTCACGGACTCGTGAAGTTCCAACTAGCGATCAACCTTGAGCGCCTCGATGACAGCCACGAGATGAACGACGTGGCTCGTCACACCATCGAGATGGTTCAGATGGCGGAGGCCGGAGGTTTCGACATCGTGTGGGCCGCCGAGCACCACGCACTCGAGATGACAATCGCCCCGAACCCGTTCCAGGTCCTCACCTGGTGGGCGGGCGAAACCAGCACGATTCGGCTTGGCAGCGCGGTGGCGGTCGCCCCGTATTGGCATCCGATCGGCCTCGCCGGCGAAGCAGCACTCCTTGACCTGATCAGCGGGGGACGACTCGAGTTCGGGATCGGATCCGGCGCCTACCAGCGCGAGTTCGATCGCATGGCACCCGGACTGCTACAAACCGACGCGTGGCGCCACATGCAAGAGATGCTGCCGGCGGTGCTGAAACTCTGGGAAGGCGACTACGCCCATGACGGCGACTTTTGGCAATTCCCGACGTCAACCTCGGTCCCCAAGCCCGTGCAAAAACCGCACCCCCGGATCTGGGTCGCGGCCCGCTCCCCAATCACCTATGACTACGCCGTTGCCAATGACTGCAACATCATGTGCTGGCCGTTCACCCGACCTCACGCAGAAGCCGAGTTGTACCGACGTCAACTCGATGACTCCATCGCCAAACACGGGGGCACAGCCAACCCAATATTTGCGTTGATGCGCCATACAGCGGTCTACGAAGACACCGCCGGCCGCGACGAGGCCGTCGGCGCCGTCACCAGAGTGTTGGGCCAATTCGAGAACCTCTATCGCAACCTTGGCGACGTTGCCAACGGCTTCCCGAAGGAGATCCCGCTCAGCGAACTTCAAGGCCGCGAGCAGTACCAACCCGAGATGCTCGAAGAGAACCTGATGTTCGGCACGCCCGACAAGATCATCGAGAAGCTCAAGATCTACGACGAACTCGGTGTCGACGAATTCATCTACTACGCCAGCATGGGGTTGAGCCATGAGGCGCAGAAGCGCTCGATGCGACTCTTTTGCGAAGAAGTGATCCCCGCGTTTCGATAGATCTGGCTGAACGACTCGATCAGGCGGCGATGCGTTCGAAGACTGCGGCGATGCCCTGGCCTCCGCCGATACACATCGTCTCCAAGCCGTAGCGGGCCTCGCGACGATCCATCTCGCGAAGCAGCGTCGCCAGGATTCGTCCACCGGTAGCACCGATCGGATGACCGAGCGAGATACCAGAACCATGCACGTTGGTGCGATCAAAGTCGACCTCGGCGAAACCCCACTCACGGGTAACGGCGAGAACCTGAGCAGCGAATGCCTCGTTGAGCTCAATCAGATCGACGTCGGCCATCGTGATACCAGCTGCCGCAAGTGCCTTCTCGGTGGCAGGCACGGGCCCGATACCCATCGTGGCGGGAGCAACACCAGCCGTCGACCAGCTCACAAAGCGCGCCAACGGGCGAAGGCCGAGACGTTCCGCGTTGTCCCGGGTGGTGACGATGCACGCCGACGCCCCATCATTTTGTCCCGATGCATTGCCCGCCGTAACGGTGGCGTCAGGATCCTGACGACCCATGATCGGGCGGAGCTTGGACAGCCGCTCCATCGACGTGTGCGCACGCGGGTGCTCGTCAATCGTGAGAACCTCGTCCTTGACCCGGACGGGAATGATCTCGTCGACAAAAGTTCCGTTCTCGATCGCCGCAACCGCACGCTGCTGGGACCGCAACGAGTACTCATCCTGCTCCTCACGGGGGATGGCGTAGTCCTTGCGCAGGTTCTCGGCGGTCTCGATCATGCCGCCTTCAATCGGGTAGAGCTCGCCACCAGCGGTAATACGGGCACGGGTGAGCCGGTCATGCAGCTGCACGCCCGCAGCCCCGGCCCCGTAGCGCATGCCCATTGAATAGAACTCGACCTGACTCATGCTCTCGGCACCAGCAGCAACGACAAGCTCGCTCACCCCGGTCTGCACCTGCATGGCTGCGTAGGCCAGCGACTGGAGACCGGAGCCGCAGCGACGATCTAGCTGCATGCCAGTCACCGTGACCGGGAAACCTGCATCAAGCGCCGCTACTCGACCGAGTGCTGGCCCGTCGCCATTGGGATAGCCCTGTCCAACGATGACATCGTCGATCTCGGCCGGATCAATGCCGACACGATCGACAAGACCGCGCAGCACCGTGGCCCCAAGAGTCACAACAGACACGTCACGAAACATTCCGCCGGCGCGGCCCACTGCAGTGCGAACCGGCTCACAGATCACGGCTTCTCTTCCGTAGGTCGCCATTGTTCTTATCCTCCAAGGTCAGGGTTCGGCCGTCGACGCTAGCGGCCGTTAGTCTCGCCCGAATGCGCCACGCCACCCCTCTCGACGCCGACGCTGCGGCAACAATCCTCACCGAAGCTTTCAGCGCCGACCCTCTGATGGCGTACCTGTGGCCTGACCCCGAACAACCCGAGTTGCCTTTGCAGGAAGCCCTCCGAGAGTTCATGCACGCTGCGTTCGAGACCTATCTCGTCCACGGCCACTCTTATGTGATCGATGGGCAGGCAGCCGCGCTGTGGTCACCTCCCGGCATCAAACCGGACACCTCCGCCTTCGGTGAGATCTTCGCCGCCCACGCCAACCCCGAAATTTTTGAACCCGCAGGCACGAACTTCGCGGCCATGCACGAACTCCAGCCCGAAGAACCACACTTCTATCTCGCGCAAATCGGAGCCGCCGACACTGCCCGAGGACAAGGGCTCGGATCGGCGCTTCTCGAGCGAGTGCTGCTGACTTGTGACAATGAGGGCTTCCTCGCCCATCTCGAAGCCACGACTCCCCGAAGCCAGGCGCTCTACGCGCGCCACGGGTTCGAAACAGTTACAGAGATCAGCTTTGCACCGGGCGTATCCCTGTACCCGATGACGCGAACACCTCGCTAGGCCGGCTCAACCTCGGGACGGAGATTGGGCTCCCACGTGATGCGGGGACGGTCGCCCCACAACCGCTCGAGCTGGTAGAAATCGCGCTGTTCCTGTTTGAAGACGTGCACCACGAACGAGCCGTAGTCCATCAAGACCCACTCGCGTTCGTCCACGCCTTCAATGCGGACAGGGCTGGGCCCGCCGATTCGTCTCACGTCTTCCTCGATGCCATCGACAATCGCGTGAACTTGACGGGTGCTCGAGCCACTGGCAATCACGAAATAGTCCGAGATCGCGAAGACCTCGCCAACATCAATGATCAGGGGCTCGTTGGCCTTCTTGTCGTCGGCTGCCGCAGCAGCACAGCGCACGAGCGACAGCAGATCCGGCTCGTCGCTCGAATGTTGGGTCACGAAGGCTCCCAATCGGCACCGATCACAATGGTGAGGTCTACCGGCTGATCGACGTTTTCCACAAGAGTGGCCACTGTTCCGAGTGCGGTAGCCACGCGATCGGCGTCCGCTTGCGCCTCAAAGCGATGGTATGTGACCGAGGTTTCCTCCACACCGAACTCCAACGCGTTGCCGATCACGGTGATCGTGATCTCCAGATCGATGAGCAGATCCATGGCCTCGTCGCGAATTTCGGAGTCATCGGTGCCGTTGAGCAACCGGACCGTCGACCGCTCCGAGAGCGGTGGAGCTATCGGCACCGGCACGATCGCCGCTGCGATCTCAGCCACACGCTCCAACTGGCTGGCGTTGAGTGTGAGGAAGGACTCACCTTCGGCGACGATCACGACATCGGCAGCGAGAATCGAGACCTCCGCTGTGCCGCCACCGAGGGATCGCAGAAATGGGGATAGTCCCTGATCGAATGGCAGTGTCGCTGCCGTGAGATCGTCGGCTCGGCCGATTGCGTCGAGCCACGAGATCCAGAGGTCGAGTTGACGTTCGATGCGATTGGCGTCGGATTCACCCGGGTTCGAGAACCCGTAGATCTGAGCGGCGACCTCACCGTCGAGATCCTTGCGACCTCGGCTGAGCCAGATTTCCGTCTCACCAGCCTCGTTGATCTGCAGCAAATCATCAAGGAGGTTGAACGGCACAGGTTCGACCAGCCGCATCCACTCGCGGAGCTGCAAGGTATCGAGTTCGACCCGTTCAAGGAATCCGAACCCGAAAAGTTCGGCAACAAGCGTCTCCACCGCATCGGCTCCACCGGCCGTATATGCGTCGCGCAGGTAGGCAGCCTCTACCCCATCGACATCGACAAGCAAGTCTGCCGACACCAGTACCGCGGTTCCGCCATTGTCGAGCGCAGTCTGTGAAAGCACCGTGACCCCGGACAGTTGTCCGCCGTCGGTGTGGACGAGCAGCATCGTTGGCGTCGGGTCGACAAAGGCTTCGAAGCCTGGGGCTGCAGGGTCGGTGACCACGGCGAATTCCTCGCCATCCGTCGAATCGAGCACCGCTTTGGTGCCAGCCTCCCACAACAACAACACTGCGATTCCGGCGCCGGCCACCATCAGCGGGAAAGCGAACCGCCAGAACCAATTAGCTTTCGGGGCCGGCCGACGACGGCGAAGACGTCTCGGCGCGTCGTCGTCAGACTCGAGAAGCTCACCCCCACCGGCGGGAGGCACACCAAGGGTTGTCATCGACCGCTCCCATAGAGACCATGTGCTCTGACCTCGTCGATAACCGAGCGAGGCAGAAGTCCCTCCACTGGACGGTCGGTTCCGAATCGAGCTCGCAGATCACTGGACGAGATCTCAAGAGCCCGAACGTCGACCACGACATGATTCCAGCCCGCCGGTGGGCGACCGCCCTGGCGGCCTCCGCGATCGACGACCACCGCTGTGGCCAACCTCTGAACCTCGTCGGCTCGCTTCCACGTGTCGAGACCGGCAGCTGCATCCGATCCAACGACCAGGAAGAGGTCGCGGTCGTCCCCACTCAGCGCTGCCAACGTGTCAGCCGTGTAGGACGCTCCGCCGCGGCTAATCTCGATGTCGGACACATCGAGCCCATCCACCGGATCGAAAGCCGTCCGGCAGAGGGCAAGTCGGGTGCTGGCAGGCGTGACCGTGGACACTGCGGTTTTCTGCCATGGGTCGTTGGCCACAACCATCAAGACATCGTCGAGGTGCAGGCTGTGCCGCACCTCTAGAGCAATCGCAATATGGCCATGATGGGGCGGATCAAAGGTGCCACCAAAGACACCGATTCTTCGCTTCCGTCCGTCGTGCACGGGTGGGAGTGTAGGCGCTCTGCCCGTATTGCTTGCTGTGGCCGGTTCCTAAATTATCTCTCGCCCACCATGTCAAAGGTGAAAATTCCGCGCTTTTACAGGGCATTTAGCGGGAAAGTGACGCACCGCATCGCCGACGTGACGAACGTCATAAAGAAAATGCGGGACAAACGCATAGATATGTAGTTAAATGTTCACCGCTGGACTGGAGTGCGGCGCGTAATCGCTGAACGCGAGCACACGGTACCTGGTCTCCCCCGCAATACCACCTACCTGGAAATTCGCATGAGCGAATTCCGCTGTGAGAGATGTACATGAGTGATTCAGTTGGTCAGTACCTGAACGAGATCGGCGCTGTTGCGCTTCTCAACGCACAGGAAGAGCGTGAGCTCAGCCAAATTATCGAAAAGGGCTTCGAAGCCCGTGCCCGCAAAGACGATGGAGAGAAGAGCCGCGAGCTCGACCGAGCCATCCGTCAAGCCGCCGCAGCCAAGGACCGGTTCATTCGAGCCAACCTTCGCCTCGTCGTGAGCGTCGCCCGCCGCTATCCGCTGCCTCCCGGCATGGAACTGCTCGACCTCATCCAGGAAGGCAACCTTGGCCTGGAGCACGCTGTCGACAAGTTCGACTGGCGTAAGGGCTTCAAGTTCTCCACCTACGCCACGTTCTGGATTCGTCAGGCGATCGGCCGTGCCCTCGATCAGAAGGCCAGCCTCGTTCGTCTCCCCGGCGACCGTTCCGCCTCGCTGCGTGCGGCTCTCCGTGCTGTTTCCGGTGACGGCGACGAGTTGGACGACGAGCATGCCCGTCTGCACCGTCTCACCACACCGACCAGCCTTGACCGCACCATCGGCGACGATGACTCCAACGAGCTCGTCGACCTCCTCCCCGACTCCAACCCTGGCCCTGAGGTCGAGGTCATGGCCAAGGCCGAGGAAGAGATGGTCACCGGCCTTCTCGACATTCTCGATCCCCGTGCCAAGCATGCCGTTGAGCAGCGCTTTGGTCTCGGTGACGGTCGCAAGCGCTCCTATCGTGAGGTCGGCGAGGATCTTGGCGTCACCGCCGAAGCCGCCCGTCGCCTCGTGAAGCGTGCCATTCACACCGTTCGTGAGCACGCGTCCACGATCGCTGACACCGTGGACGCTGCGTAACCAACGCACGCACAACAGAACGTTTCCCGGAGCCCTCGCCACGTGCGGGGGCTTCGGCCGTTTTCGAACTATGTCACATCGGGGGCAAACGCCAGCGTGACTTAGTCGTCCATCATGTTCGCGAAGAGGGATCGATCCATCCGGGCATCTTGTTGCCACGGGATCACATCACTGGTCTCAAAGAGCCAACCGAAGATGCGTTCCTTGTGCTGGGCGCATATCTCTACTTGGGCCGCATCAGCCGCGAGATTTGTCGTCTCACCGGGGTCGTTGACCCGGTCATAGAGCTCGGGGCCCTCGTAGAGGCGTTCGACATACGTCCATCCGGCCGTGCGGACCGATATCGCCCGGCCGGCGAGGGCCGTCTCGTCGTGCTGAAGTTCCTGCTTGTGGCGATAGTGCCCGTGGCTCCCGCTTTCCAACAACGGCTCCTCGTCGAGCATGAAACCTCCTTCGCTGAATGCCGCGTCACGATGCGTGCGGGAGGCATCTTCGAGCAACGGCCTCAGCGTGCGCCCCATGTGGGTGTAACTGCGTTCGAGGCCGGCGAAGTCCTCCAGGGTGGCGGTCAGATCAACCATCTCGACGAATGACTCGTGGACCTGTCCAGATCGCGCTCTCGGATCAGCGATGATCAGCGGATTGCGGGTGAGGCAATCGTCCAGCCCCGACATCCACTTCTCGACCAGGCCGTAATCGCCGAGATACTCGCCATGATCGGTGAAGAACATCGTGACCGTCGAGTCGGTGGCCCCAGCCCGGTCAACGCTTTCCACGACAGCGCCAAGCTGAGCGTCGACCCGAGACACCATGCCGTAGTAGGTCGCCACGATCTCCCGCCAGTCGGCGTCATCGAGACGGCCAAGCCCGTAGCGTTCGTGAATCTCTCGGTAGAAACCCGGTTTGCCGTCAAAGGTGGGCGGGGTCGGGGATGGCACGTCGGCTCGATCATGCATCGAGAACCAGGGCTCATGGACAGCGAACGGCGGATGCGGGTAGATGAGCGGGACGAACAAGCACCACGGCTCAGGCATGCCATCGGTGATCCAGTCGATCGCCGTTTGGACCGTGGCTTCGTCGAGGTCGAACGGCTCGTTGTCGATCAGCCCGTCATAGAAGGCGTAGAACCACTTGTGGTCTTCCCCATAGACGCTCCCGCGCACAAAGCTGAGATCGCTACGCCTTGGTGGCCTGGTCCAACCCTGGCGATCGGTTGACGCCTTCGCCGCACCCGGGCCCATCATGTCTCCGCGGGCGCCCGCGAACGCCACGTGATAGCCGCCCTCGCGCAGGCTACGAAAGACGTTTGGCTCGTGCGGCTGCAGGAGATGAGTCAACGTCCGGTGACCGGCCACATGCGGATACCAGCCCGTGAACATCGACACCCGGCTCTGACTACACACCGTGTGCTGACCATAGGCGTTGGGAAAGATCGTGCCACGGGCAGCGAGAGCATCAATGTTAGGCGTCTGCACGATTGGATTTCCAAACGCTCCAACCGAATCCGCACGCAGCTGATCAGGCATGAAGAGCAACAGGTTGGGGCGGTCAGTCGTGGCCATATGCCAGTTTGTCAGCTTCTTGTGGATTGGCCGGTTTCGTAAATCGGTTGGCACTCTTGTCCACAGACTCCAGACTTAACTCGTGACTTCAACCTGGACCCCCAGCTCATGGCGGAATGCCGAAGCCAAACATCAGCCGTCATGGCCTGATCAGGCCGAACTTGACCAGGCGCTCAAGCAGCTTGGCGACATGCCGCCGTTGGTTTTTGCTGGCGAGGCGCGCAGCCTCACCGAGTCACTGGGGTCAGTGGCCAACGGCGACGCCTTCCTGCTGCAAGCCGGCGACTGCGCCGAGTCGTTCGACAGCTCTGCTGATTCGATACGCGACAAGCTGCGCGTGATCCTCCAGATGGCCATCGTGCTCACCTACTCCGGCGGCATCCCCGTCGTGAAGGTCGGCCGCATCGCTGGACAATTCGCCAAGCCTCGCTCATCGCCCACTGAGACACAGGGCGATACGGAACTTCCGTCCTTCCTTGGCCAGATCGTCAATGATGTTGGTTTCACCGAAGCCGAGCGCCGCCCCGATCCACAACGTCTCCTCACGGCATACCATCGGGCCGCGTCCACGCTGAATCTTCTGCGGGCGTTCACCCGAGGCGGCTACGCCGACCTCTCGCAGGTCTCCATCTGGAACCGTGAGTTCGTGGCCTCCTCCCCCGCCGGCGAGCGCTACATGCAAATGGCCGATGAGATCGATCGCGCTCTCACCTTCATGTCGGCCGTCGGCGTCAACTCGCAAACCACACCGGCGCTGCACGAAGTCGACTTCTACACCAGCCACGAGGCACTTCTGCTCAACTACGAGGAAGCCCTCACCCGCCAAGATTCGCTCACCGGCCGCTGGTACGACTGTTCCGCCCACATGCTCTGGATCGGCGAGCGCACCCGTCAAATCGACGGCGCCCACGTCGAATTTCTACAAGGCGTCGGTAACCCGCTTGGGTGCAAGATCGGACCGACCGCCACACCCGAAGACGTCCTCGCACTGTGCGAAGCACTCAACCCTGATCGCGTACCCGGTCGGCTCACTCTCATCTCCCGCATGGGTGCTGGAAAGGTGCAGACCGGTCTCCCGCCGCTTCTCGCCGCAGTCCGAGATTCCGGCCACCCCGTCGTCTGGGCCTGTGACCCAATGCACGGCAACACCTACACGTCTGAAGGCGGTCACAAAACCCGTCACTTCGACAAGGTGCTCGAGGAAATCGGCGGCTTCTTCGCTGCCCATCGCCAAGAGGGAACCTGGGCCGGTGGCATCCATGTCGAACTCACCGGAGACTCCGTCACCGAGTGTGTCGGTGGTGGCGACGGCCTCGATGAGGATGCGCTCGATCAGGCCTACGAAACCATGTGCGACCCGCGTCTCAACGGCCGCCAGTCCACCGACCTCGCGTTCCGCGTCGCCGACATCCTTCGCGGCCAGGCCTAGCTGACCCTCACAAACTTTCTAACCACTGCCGCTGATCGGTTCAGCGCAAGTGATCAGAAAAGAGTTAGTTCCGTTTTCGTGTGGGACACCTGGAAGCCCTGGCGAAGCAGATTCTGCACTGAGGCGCTGCCCTGCGTGGCGCTGGAAACGGCGTAGCGGCAGCCTGCCTCTTTCGCTTGACGGAGGCGATGGCGGATCAATGCCGCCTGAACCCCTCTTCCACGCTCGCCCGGAAGCGTCGACATGCCGCCGAGAGTCGCCACGCCTTGGCCGATCTTGAGCGTCGCACAGCCGAGGAGCCGCCCGTCGTCAGCCGACCGGGCGACCATCAGCCCGGGGTCATCGACTCTTGCAGCAGCCGCGGCGAAGACATCGCTGGCCCGGCGGCTGGTGTGGGTGTCGTGATCCCACCCCGCTGCTGCCGTCTCCTGCCAGGTCAGGAGATCATCGATGCCGCAGTACTCGACCGTCACCGCCGGGTCGGGGCCCAGCACCTCGGAAAGGTCGTGGATCACGGCCGTGGTCTGGCCGTGATCGACATAGCCCCGCCGGATGAGTAGTTCGACCAAGCCTGCCCGTGTCGCATCGCAGACTTCGATGCAGGGAGGAACGCCCACCGCAGCCGACCGCGACTCAAGAAGATCGATGTCACCGTCGTTCGGGTGGCTCTCAAGGCCGAGTCCAAGCGCTCTGTTCACATAGAGACCTGGCCCACACAGCACCGCGGCCCCATCTACGAGATCGAACACCGTGGTACCCCAGCTCGAATCGAGATCCGCGACCGCGTCTGCCAGTTGGCGAGCATCCTCAGTCCAGATGCGTTCGATCTCGACAATCGTCTCTCTCGGCTGCACCGCAACAGTCCAGCCGTTCAAGGATCCACCACGGTGACGCAGACCCCGGTTCCGTTAGCACATGCGGATGTCATGTGACGAGGACTATCAGCATTACCACCACTGGACACACTGAGGCCTCCATCTAGAGGGTGAAGGTCATTTCTTCGACCAGCGCGCCAGGCAGCCGAAGGCTCTCGGTCGAACGCTGCTCGTACGTCGACGGGTCGAGAATGGTCTCGGCCGTGTCCGTGAGGCCCACGAGTCGGTCGCCGAGCAAGTGGAAGGCGGTGTCGTCAAAACGCAGGACCTCGATCGGCGCCACGATCTCGCCGTCTTCGACCCAGAACGTGCCGAAGCGGGTCATACCGGTAGTACGGCACGCCGAGCGGTCAGAGAAGTTGAGATACCAGAGGTTGCCGATGTACAGCCCAGTGCCAAGCTCGCGGAGAACATCGTCGGTGGGCAGCAAGCCCGGGGCCATCGCAATAGCGGTAGGAAACTCGTGATCATCGGCACCGTTGGTTTCCACCCCATACTCCTGAGCAGAGCGGGGCGACACCAGATGTCCGGCGAACTGGCCTCCATCGATGAGGCTGACCGAATCGGGCCGGGTGAATCCCGCAGCCTGGAAATCGGGGGCGACGCCACCGGCGATGTCCTCTGAGATACTGACCGACGGGTGCAGCCGAGCACCCTCGGTGACCATACGGAGTAGCGGGGTCTGCTTCGTGCGGTGCGAACGAAGACTGAAGCCACCCCACGAGAGCATGTCCATGATTTCGCGCAGCGCGGCGGGGCTTAGGTAGGAGCGATAGCCGCCAGGTGGCAGATTGCGCGGCGCTCGACCGAGCACGTCGAGCTCTCGGCGTGACCATGCCAGCTTCGTCGCGAGCGCGTCCGGATCCCAGGCCAGACCGGCATAGGCGTTCTTCGTGGCCTTGTCGTCGTGGTGGTGCAGCGACCAGTCGAGGTTGAACGATCCGGCAGCAAACCAGTTTCGCTGACCAAGCGAACTAGCAAATCCACGAAACGACCGACCGGCGGCGTAGATCCCGACAAGGTCGCTGCCGTCCGCCCCGCTGACCACAGCGTCGATCGCGTCAGCCGACAACGGTGCCTGGCCGTCAACGAGCCGCTCACTCGAGTCAGACGCCGTGGAGTAAAGCAGGTACGGATCGTCGGGCAGCACCGCTCGCTGCTCACGCAGATCCGACATCAATTGAGTGACCCGATGGTGATCGATGTCGACCACACCAGTCAGCGACACCGAACCCTCGGCGTGGCGCCGGCCGTCGATCAGGTCGATCGAGATCGAACGCTGGCTGACCGTACCGGCTTGACGCACGGTGGCGTGGTTGAAGCGAACGAAGTCCGAGTCCTCGCCCGAGAAGTGAGCGAGCAGGACCTCCTCGCCAGTGAGTCGAGCGCTGGCCCAGTTGACGAGTTCGTCGAGATAGTGGCGGGCGCTTTCCGCTCTCACTGTTCGCCTCCGAAGACCTCAACATTGGAGAACCGGCAATGGGGGGAGGCATGACCAACCCTGATCACCTGGTTGGGCTCGCCCTTGCCGCAGTTCCCGACGGCCATAACCGTGAAATCGTCGGCGACACCACTGAGGTTGCGCCAGAACGTGGCGGAGATCCCCCGATAGTTGGGGTTGCGGACGATGTGTTTGACCTCACCGTTCTCGATCACTCGCCCGAGTTCAGCACCGAACTGGAACTTGTTGCGACTGTCGTCAATCGACCATGACACGTTGGTCTCCATCAACACGCCGTGCTCGACTCCGGCAATCAACTCGTCAATCGTGGAGCCACCAGGTTCGACGTTGAGGTTGGCCATACGGTCGATGGGCGCCCGGTTCCACGAACTTGCACGACTATTGGCCACACCGGCCATGCCACTTCGAGCCTGGGAGATGGTGCCGCCCATCGGCTGCTGGAGAACGCCGTCCTTGATGAGATATGTGCGCTCGGCAGGAGTGCCGTCATCATCGAAGCCGTACGACGCCATCTGTCCCGGCACCGTCGGGTCGAAGGTGACGTTGAGTAACTCACTGCCGTACTGGTACGAGCCGAACATCTCACGGGTGACGAAGCTGGTGCCCGCATAGTTGCGCTCATCGCCGAGAATCCGGTCGAGTTCGAGCGGATGACCGATCGACTCATGGATCTGAAGCGCCATCTGATCCGGCGCCAGAATCAGGTCCATCGTGCCGGTGGGACAGTTGGGGGCATCAAGTAGCGCTACAGCCTCGGCGGCGATGCGTTCGGCGGCGTCGCGGAAACCGTGACGGGCGAGAACCTCCGCACCACCTTGCCCGGCGAGCGTGCCCGCGCCATAGGTGCGGTTCTGGGTGTTGGATCCCTCGTTGGCGGTCGCCCGTAGATCGGGGAACACCTGGCGGATCTCCTGGGCAACCCGGCCACCGCCGTTGGTAAGTAGGAGTGACCCGATGTCGTGACGAACCAGCGAGGCACTGCGATCAACAATGCGAGCGTGGCCGCCAAGGACAGCATCAGCCTCAACGAGCAAGGCCACCTGGTCGGCCAGTGACAATGAGTCGAACGAGTCGGTGACCGGCGAGGCGTATTCGCCAACGGTGTGAAGGAACGGCGGCGAATCGATAACGGTGCGTCCAGCTGTGGTGGCCGCCCAACCTCGGGCCTGCTCGACCGCACGGGCGAGACCCTCGTCGCTCAGATCGCTGGTGGCGGCGTAGCCCGCCCCTGCACCGGTCCAAACGCTGAACATGACGCCCTCGTCATGTGCGGTGGAGCTAGGTTCAACGACGCCGTTGCGGACCTCCAAACGAGAGCCGCGTTCGACGACGTGACGAGCCGAGGCGTAGTCCGCATCAGCCGGTAGTGCCGCGAGCAGACGCTCCTCGAAGCGGGTTTCGCTATCGGTCATGCCAGATTCTCTACGAAACCTTCGAGCTGGCGCAGGTTTCTGACCTCGAAAGTGCCGTCACAGTGCTGGGCGTATTCGCCGACGATCGAATCGCCGGTATCCCAGTAGCTGTTGGGCTCAGGGTTCAGCCAGTACACGTCGCGGGCTTTCTCGCGCATTGCCTTGATGATCCAACTCTCCGCCGCGTGGTAGTTGTTGCGGGCGTCGCCCAGAATCATGATCGACGTGCGAGGCCCGATGTCCTTGCCGTACTTCTCCCAGAAGATGCCGAGAGCATGGCCATAGTCGGAGTGGCCGTCGACCCAGACAACATCAGCCTCGGTGTTCACTCGATGGACGGCTTCGTTGATGTCCTCGACACCCTCAAAGTACGAGGTGACTTCGTCGAGACCGTCGATGAACACGAACGAGCGGACTTTCGAGAACTGGCCGCTAATGGCGTAGACGAGGTGCAGGGTGAAGCGAGCGAACGCGGCAACCGACCCGGAGATGTCAGCGATCACCATGATGTCGGGCTTGTGCGGACGCGGATTGCGGAACTTAGGTTCGGCGGGAACACCGCCATAGCTCAGCGACGCACGAACGGTGCGTCGGAAGTCGAGCGGGCCTTTGCGGCCGTGACGCCGCTTTCTCTGAAGACGAGCCGCAAGCTTGCGGGTCAGCGGATAGATGGCCTTTCGCAGCGAGGCCATCTCCTCACGAGAGGCGTGCATGAAGTCGACATCTTCAGGCAGCGGCTTGCGCAGTGTCTTCGCCATCGCCTCGACACCACGGTCAGCCACGAGGCGGCGACGAATCTCCGCCTCGATCTCTTTTTGAAGCTGATCGACCCGGCTCTGGTACTCGTCTTTTTGGAGCCGCTGCTCGAAGTCGGACAGATCTTCTTCATCGCCGTCGTTGTTTTGGTCCTGCTCCAGTAAACGCTCGAGCACACCATCAAGATCGAGGTTCCGCAGCGTGCGATACAGGTAGTAGGTGCCGCCGACGGGGCGCCCTGGCTCCATGCCGGCATAACGCTTCACGGCCTGGCGGGCGACGCCACGCATCATCTGCTGATCGCCGCGCATCAAAGCCTGGTAGAGCATCTCGGCGAGTTCTTCAGGCGACATATTGTCGCCACCTCCGCCTTGTTGATCTCCCGCACCCTCGGGCTGATCCTGGTCGTCATCATCCTGGTATTCGGCAAGCTCCGATTTGTCGCCGATCGAGTACTCGGGACCTCGCAGCGAGAAGTAGACCTCGAAGACTGTCTCGAAAGCTTTCCAGTGGTTGTAGTGCTTGACCAGAGTCGCTGCGAGTGCGTATTTGAAGGTGTCACGATCGCCCAAAGGCACGTGCTTGACGGCCTCCATCGCATCGAGATTTTCGGTGAGGCTCACCGGCAAACCCGCCGAGCGGAGCTGAATAATGAAGCCGTTGAGAAGTTCGAGCAGTGGCTCACCGACTGCAGCCGGCGTCGACTCAGATTCGGTGTCGTCGGTGAGCGTCATCGCAGCCTCGTCCGGCCTCAGGAAACGCCGTCAGCGGAACCGAGGTCCTTGAGCGTCTTGTTGATATCGCTCTGGTATTTCAGCAGGATGTTGATCGTCTCCGCCGCGGTCTGCTCGTCGATCTTCTCGACACCAAGTAGCACAAGCGTACGCGCCCAGTCGATGGTCTCAGAGACCGATGGCGCCTTCTTCAGCTCGATCTGGCGGATCGAACGAACGACGCGGGAAACCTGGTCAGCCAGATTTTCGGTGATATCTGGAACCCGGGTGAGCACGATCTGCTTTTCGCGATCGATGTCCGGGTAGTCGATGTGGAGGTACAGACAGCGACGCTTCAGCGCCTCGGAGAGCTCACGAGTGTTGTTTGAGGTGAGGAAGACAAGCGGAATCTGCTTGGCCTCGATGGTGCCGAGCTCGGGGATCGAGACCTGGTAGTCGGAGAGAATCTCGAGGAGAAGGGCTTCGGTCTCCACCTCAACACGGTCGACCTCATCGATGAGCAGCACAACTGGATCATCGGCGCGGATTGCTTCCAGGAGCGGACGGGTCAACAGGAATTCATCGGAGAAGATGTCGTCGTTGATGTCGTCCCAGTCCTGCGACTGGCCACGTTCAGCTTGGATACGCAGCAGTTGCTTCTTGTAGTTCCACTCGTACAGCGCCTTGGACTCGTCAAGGCCCTCGTAGCACTGGAGCCGGATCAGACGGGCGCCAATCATCTTGGCGACGCTCTTGGCGAGCTCGGTCTTGCCCGTCCCGGCAGGGCCCTCTACGAGGATCGGCTTCTCGAGCCGATCGGCGAGATACACCACCCCGGCGATGCCTTCGTCAGACAAGTAGTCAACAGAGGCCAGGTCATTCTTCACACTGGCAACGTCAGGAAAGCGATTCGACATGCCCGAGAGGTTAGCGCCCGTTAACCCCAACTCCCGAACCGGTTTCAGCGAGATTTCCCCAACTAGGGACGGATGTGGCCCTCGCCGCGAACGATGTACTTCTGGGTGGTGAGTTCGCTGAGGCCCATGGGGCCACGGGCATGGAGCTTTTGGGTTGAGATGCCGATCTCGGCGCCGAAGCCGAACTCTTCCCCGTCGACGAACCTGGTCGAGGCATTGACCAATACCGCGGCGGCGTCGACCTCGCGAATGAACCGATCTGCAGCGGCAATGTTGCCGGTGATGATCGCCTCAGAGTGGCCGGTGCTCGTGTCATTGATGTGGGCGATGGCGTCGTCAAGAGTGTCGACCACCTTCACACTCATCTTCATCTCGAGAAACTCGGTTGCGAAATCATCATCGGTTGCAACGCCGATCGAGGAAGCGAGCCCCTGAGCGGCATCGTCGCCGACCAGTTCGACATCAGCAAGCGCAGTCACCGCCATCGGTACAAACTCGGCCGCAACGTCGACGTGCACGACGAGCGACTCGGCGGCGTTGCAGACGCCTGTGCGTTGAGTTTTAGCGTTGACGAGGATGTCGCAAGCCATCGCCAAGTCGGCTGCAGCGTCCACATAAATGTGGCAGTTTCCGGCTCCGTCGATGACATAGGGGACGGTGGCGTTCTCAAGAATCGACTGAATCAATGCGTGCCCACCACGGGGAATCAAACAATCCACATAGCCCCGCTGCTGCATGAACTCGATAGCGGCCTCACGGGTGATGTCATCGACCAAGACAAGGGCATCAGCAGGCAGGCCAGCCTTCGGCAACGCCTCACGAAGGACCGCCGAGATGGCCAAGTTCGATGAGATCGCCGACGATGAACCTCGCAGGAACGCCACGTTGCCCGACTTCAGGCATAGGCCGAACGCGTCGCTGGTGACATTGGGACGGCTTTCGTAGATGATCGCCACGACACCGAGCGGAACCCGCACCTTCTCAATACGGAGACCATTGGGGCGAACCCAACCTTCGGTGATCTCACCAACCGGGTCACGAAGCGAGGCAACCTGACGAAGTCCCCCGGCCATGCCCTCAATTCGGCCCAGGTCAAGGCGAAGACGATCGACGAGCGGCGCCTCCATTCCGTTGGCTTCGGCCCGAGCTACATCCACACGATTGGCGTCGATAATCGAATCGGCACGAGCGACAAGCAGGTCGGCCGCGGCATGGAGCGCGGCGTCCTTTTCGGCCGTTGAGGCGACCGCCAGTGCAGACGTGGCGGCCTTGGCTCGAGCGGCCAACTCGGGTATCGGAGTCGGAGTCTCAGTCAAGGGACCACAGGGTACTCCGAAGGAGCACTAGCCTCGCCAGCAAATGTCTGGGCGAGCTGAGTCACGACGAGGACCAGACCGTGGCGTGGAACCAATCGTGTTCCTCGCCGCGGGGTCTTCGATCACGATTGGCCTCGTCGCGACCGCCGTCGCGCTGACGCTACTGGCGCGCGTGCATATGACTCGGGAGATCCGATGAGCCGCCGAAAGGTCCGCAGCGGATCAGCACTCGTCGGAGCGGGGATTCTGCTGTCCCGCCTGGCCGGACTCTTGCGAGAAACAGTCGCTGGCCGCGTGATCGGCAACGGCAGGGCCGGCGATGCACTGGTTGTTGCGCTTCGCATCCCGAACCTCCTCCAGAACTTGCTCGGTGAAGGGGTGCTGTCAGCTTCCTTTGTCCCCGTCTACAGCGAACTCCTCGAAGAAGGCAACGACGCCGAAGCGAGCCGCGTGGCAGGAGCGGTCGGCGCCATGCTCATGGCGGTCACCGCTGTCAGTGTGCTGATCCTCGTGGTCGCCGCTCGCCCGATCACCCGACTGCTCGCCTGGGGCCTCACTGGCGAGAGCTTCGAGCTCGCCGTCAACTTCACCCGAATCATCGCTGTCGGCATCGGCTTCATGGTGATGTCGGCGTGGTGTCTTGGCATTCTCAATAGCCACCGCCGCTTCTTCCTTCCCTATGCCGCTCCCGTGCTCTGGAATGCCGTGCAGATCGTCGCCCTGCTCGTCGCATGGCAGCGGGACTGGTCAATCGCCGACGCCGCCCGCGGCGTCGCCATCGCACTGTCAATCGGTGGTGCGCTGCAACTACTGGTGCAACTCCCGACGGTCCTGAAGCTGGCGCGGGGAATCCGACTCCGCCCCGATGGCGCCAATCCGCACGTCCGCACGATTCGGCAACGGTTCGGCCCCGCTGTGCTCGGTCGTGGCGCGGTGCAACTCAGCGCCTACCTGGACCTGATCCTCGCCTCGTTCCTCGCCGCTGGCGGGCTATCGGCGCTCTTTCGGGCCCAGATCCTCTACACACTGCCGGTCAGTCTGTTCGCCATGAGCGTGGCAGCCGCCGAGTTGCCAGAACTGTCGCGTCTTCGAGCCGATCCAGCTGCGATCCACGACCGGACCGATGCCGCGCTGCGCCGTATCGCCTTCTGGATGCTCGGCTCCTCGCTAATACTGATCGCAGCCGGAGAACCAATCGTCCGGCTGGTGTTTGAGGGTGGCGAATTCACGTCCGCCGACACCACTCTCGTCTGGCTAATTCTCGTCTTCTACGCCCTTGGGCTTCCCGCCATCGGCTTGAGTCGGATGCTTCAGAACGCAAACTTCGCGATGGGCAATACCTCCGGACCCGCTCGAATTGCCGCAGTTCGGGTCTCGGTCGCCGCCGCGATCGGCCTGGTCATTATGTTCCCGCTCGATCGAGCCTGGGTTGGCGTCAACGGCATCGAAGGACTCGGCGACACGTTCGGTCTTTTCGGACCACTCGATGCCGCCACCCGCGGCGACGAGTCGATCGTGCGAATCGGAGCCATCGGACTCGCGATCGGTTCAGCGATTGGGGCATGGATCGAACTCGCGCTTCTCAGCTCGCTCACTCGGCAGCGGATGCCCGCTCTCCGCTCTCCGATGGCCACCCTGCGACCCGCCGCACTCGCCGCAGCGGTTTCCTTTGCGGTCACCGCTGGGATGAAGCTCGCAGTTGGCGACCTCCCAACATTCCTAGCCGTAGTCGTCATTGTGGGTGTGGGTGGCATCGTCTATGTCGTGACGGCGTTCCGTACCGGAGTCAAGGAGGCCGACATGGTCCTTCGGCCTACGCGCAAGATCATGTGGCGCTGAAGCGCCCCCGTTCCCCGTTCGGTCTACGATCGACGCATGCTTACGTACCTGAAGAAGCGCTGGAACTATCTCGTCGCCAAGCTCTCCAACAGCCACGAGACAAATGCGGACCCGAAAGTCCAACTCGAACAGGCGATCAGCGAGGCGAAAGATCAACACCATCGTCTTCGCGAACAGGCCGCCCATGTGGTTGCCAACCAAAAGCAGACCGAGATGCGAATCAACCAGGCACTCGAGAAGCTTGAAAAAACGAACGCCAATGTTCGCCAAGCCGTTCTCATGGCCGAAGAGGCCCAGAAGGCCGGCGATGGCACGAAGCTTGACTCGTACACCTCAGCTGCCGAGCAGTTCGCCAATCGACTGATCACCCTTGAAGAAGACATCGAAAACCTAAAGAGCATGCACTTCCAGGCCAGCGAATCCGCCGACCAGGCCAAGAATGCGGTGAAGCAAAACTCCGTGCTGCTCCAGAAGCGACTCAGCGAGCGCCAGGCGCTCCTTAGCAAGCTCGACCAGGCGAAGATGCAGGAGACTGTCAACGCCGCCATGTCGACGCTCGACGAGTCGATCGACGACGACCTTCCGACGTTCGACCAGGTACGCGAAAAGATTGAGGCCCGCTACGCCAAGGCGTCGGCCGTCGCTGAGCTCACCGAAACCAACGTTGAGGCTCGCATGGTGGAGATCGAAGAGGCTGCTCGCGGCGTTGAAGCGCACGCTCGTCTCGATCGGATCAAGGCTGACCTTGGTCTTGGCATCGCGGCCGAACCCGAGGCGATCACCGAAGGCGAGTAGCCGCTCAACCTGGCAGCGTTACAAGATCATCCGCGTGCACCACAATGTGAGGCGCTCCGGGTGGTAGGTCAGCGCTACGGAGGCCGGCGATCGCCTGAAGCTCGCCGGCAGCATGGCGTACGAGCCCTTTGGCAAAGGCGACACCGTCAGTATCGATGACCTCGACCGGTTCTCCCGGATCGAACGCGCCATCAATGGCACGCACACCGGCAACCAGAAGCGACTTCCCTCGTTCGAGGGCAGCGCGGGCGCCGGTGTCGACGGTGATTTGCCCGCGGGCGACAACCGCAAAGGCGATCCAGAGCTTGCGAGCCGGCAACCGAGCGTCCCGGGCCCGAACCAGTGTTCCGACCCCGGCGACACCTGCGATGGCATCGGCCAAGACTTCGTGGCGCGCTGCGTCCGCTATCACGGTGGACACACCGGACCATGCGGCGATCTTTGCCGCAGTCAGCTTCGATGCCATACCGCCGCTGCCGCGCACGGAGCCCGCTCCACCAGCGAGTGCCTCATGCTGATGGTCAATCTCGACGATCTCCTCGATGAGACTTCCGGACGAATCAACCCGAGGATCGGCGGTGAGCACACCTGGGGTATCGGTCAAGAGGACGAGTCGCTCGGCGTCGACGAGATTCGCAACCAAGGCTGCGATGCGGTCATTGTCTCCCCAACGGATTTCGTCATCGGCAATGGCGTCATTTTCGTTGACGATCGGAACCACACCGAGCTCAAGGAGCCGACCAAGGGTCTGACGTGCATGCAGATACTGGGAACGAATGATGAAGTCCTGGGGAACAAGCAGAACCTGCCCAGCAACGAGGCCATGAAGAGCGAAGGCCTCGCGATAAACCCCCATGAGCGCGCTCTGCCCGACCGTGGCCACTGCCTGCAAGGTGATCGCATCCGACGGCCTCCGTTCGCCGCCGAGGCCGAGCTCGGGAAGGCCGGCGGCAATCGCACCCGACGTGACGACGACAACACGATGGCCCAGAGCACGCACCGCGGCCACCTCGTGGCAAAGCTTGTCGACAACATCTCGATTAATGACGCCATCGACATCGGTGATCGACGATGTACCGATCTTCACGACGACAGTGGAGCCGCTCACAGATCTTCCTGGTATTCGAAGGTGAAGTTCCCGATGTGCACGGTGTGACCGTGCTTCACGCCGGCTCGCACGAGTGCGTTGTTTACCCCGACCGCCTTGAGGCGCGTCTGGGAATAGGCCAGAGCCTCGTCGTTGGTGAGGTCACTGAGGGCAACGGCACGAAGCGCGGATCGTCCGAGCACGTTCCATGAACCATCGTCAAGGCGCTCGATATCGACCTCGCGGCTCGCTGGGCGGTGGATCGTGATGGCTTCGACGATCTCCGTCGACTCACGTGCTTCGCGCACAAGCGTGACGAGTTCGCCGATGAGTTTGGGAAGTCCCTCGCCCGTCATCGACGACGCCGTCATGCCGGCGAAGGCATGATCGGGCGCCATGTCGACGCGGGATCCAACAACCAGTCGGGGGCGATCGAGTAGATCAGGCTGGTAGGCGCCCAATTCGTTGAGCAACACCTCGAGTTGTTGCTCAGCAGACGTCTGGTCGTAGGGCGCAAGATCGAGCAGTACCAGCAGGACACGGGCACGCTCCACGTGGCGCAGGAACTGATGGCCCAGGCCGCGTCCTTCGCTGGCACCCTCGATCAAACCGGGGATGTCGGCAAGGACCATCTCGAAACCGTCATCGGTTCGGACGACGCCGAGGTTGGGCTCAAGCGTGGTGAAGGGATAGTCAGCGATCTTCGGTTTTGCGGCGGAGAGACGACTGATCAGGGTGGACTTGCCAACATTCGGGAAGCCCACGATCGCCACATCGGCGAGCAGTTTGAGTTCGAGACGCAGCCAACGTTCCTCGCCGTGCTCGCCCTGTTCTGCGAACGAAGGCGCCCGGCGATTGTTTGACAAGAATCGGGCGTTGCCGCGACCGCCCTCACCCGCCTGAGCGGCGAGGAAGCGATCACCGTGATGGAGTAGGTCGGCAATCGGCTCGCGGGTTTCGTGATCGAGGACCACGGTTCCTTCAGGGACAAAGATCTCAAGATCCTTGCCACGAGCCCCATGTCGATTCTGGCCGCTGCCGTGGACACCACTGGGACCCTTGCGATGCGGATGATCTCGAAACGAGAGCAGCGACGCAACGTTGCGGTTGGCCACGAGCCAGACCGACCCGCCATCTCCACCATCGCCACCATCAGGGCCGCCCATGGCGACGTGAGCTTCGCGCCGAAACGCAACAGACCCCGCGCCACCGTCACCGGCTTGAACATTGATATTGCACTCGTCGACGAAGGCGGACACCCCGAAAGGCTACGTCCGCGACCAAGCACATATACGACCTCACGTAATCACGTGCGGCACTGGTTGAAACATCACGGTGATCGAGTAGGTCACCGTCGCTGGGACACCAGCATCGATCAAGCCGGAATCCCCTCCTGCCCCTGGGTCAGCCGCACCGCACGAACCGACATCTAGGATCGCTGCGATGCCCGCCAGCAAAGACCTCACCGAGCGCGAGATCGAGTGGGGAACCACCATGCGCGGCCACAACGTCGACGGCATCGAACACGCCCATGCCGATACTCATGTCGAGGTGGCCAGCGGCGCGCCCCTGGACCGGGCCGTTCGTGAACAGACCGAAGACGAGACGATGCGCCTCGGGGCTACCCGTAGCCACGGAGCGGGGGCTCGCGACATCGAGGAGGCTCCCGATCGCACTCGCACCTGTTTCGAACGCGACCGTGACCGCATCCTGCACGCCACCGCATTTCGTCGGCTCGCGGGAAAGACCCAGGTTTTCGTCTTCCCTGACGATCATCAACGAACACGGCTCACTCACGCCCTTGAAGTGGCCCAGGTGGCCCGCTCTGTAAGTAGAGCCCTCGGCCTCAATGTGCCGCTCACCGAAGCGATCGCCCTCGGTCATGACTGCGGCCACGGTCCGGGCGGTCACTCGTCCGAAGATGCGTTGTCCCCGTATCTTGACGGCGGATTTGATCATGCTGTCTGGGGTGCCGATGTCACACTCAAGCCGCTGAACCTCTGTGCAGAAACCCTCGATGGAATCCGCAACCATTCATGGTCACGTCCCGCTCCTGCTACTCCCGAAGCCGAGGTCGTGAGCTGGGCCGACCGAATTGCGTACGTCTGCCACGATTTCGAGGATGCGGCCACCTCCGGCGTGGTCCGTGGCGATCAACTCCCCGAAGAAGTGTTGGAGTTCTGCGGTTCGAGTCGCAGGGCACAACTTGCTGGGTTCATCGGCTCCATGCTCGATGCCACCGATCGCAGCGGTCGCATCGGGATGACCTCTGAGGGCGCTGCCTCTTTGGCAGCGTTCCGGTCGTTCAACTACGAGCAGATCTATCTGCGACCAGAGTCACGTGAACAGGCCCGCCGGGTTGTGTCCGTGCTCCAAGCCTTGGTCGAACACCTCACAGCCGATCCATCAAGGCTGCCACCGCGCCTGGTCACCGACGACAGCGATGCCGGTGTCCGCCACGCCGCAGTGGCATGGGTCGCCGGCATGACCGATCGTTACGCCATGCACGCCGCCCAAGAGTGGCTCGGCTTCACCGCCGACGCTCTCCCCCGCGGCATCGACGTCGCCTGACTTCGGGTAAAACGACGAACACCCCGCCGAAGCAGGGTGTTCGATCACGCTTGATATCGATCAGTTGATCGACGGCGTCTCCTAGTTGGGGAGAACGTCGACCAACTTACGGCCATTGCGGGAACCGAACTTCACGGTGCCGTCGGAGGTGGCGAACAAGGTATCGTCGCCGCCCTTCATGACATTCTCACCGGGGTGAATTCTGGTGCCTCGCTGGCGGATGATGATGCCGCCGGCGCTGATCACAGCACCGTCGTATACCTTCACGCCAAGGCGCTGAGAGTTGGAATCGCGGCCATTACGAGTTGAGCCGCCGCCTTTGGTCTTTGACATTGAGGATCAGCCCTTCTTGATGTTGGTGATCTCGATGCGGGCCAAGGTCTGACGATGGCCCCACCGCTTGCGATTATTGGACTTGTTCTTGTAGACGAACCCGTTGATCTTTGGGCCTTTCGTCTCCTCGACTACCCGAGCGGTGACGCTAGCTTTTGCAAGCTGATCGGGGGTGGCGAGCACGGTGTCACCGTCGACAACGAGCAACGTGCGGAGAGAGATCTCGCTGCCGGGTTCACCGACGCGCTCAACCTCGAGGGTCTGGCCCTCTTCCACGCGGTACTGCTTGCCGCCGGTCTTCACTACTGCGTACATAAGCAGTCCATGCTATCGGTCGAGCACTGGTTTGCGGCCGAGAAACTCTCGCTGAAAACGTCCTGATGACGTATTCCCCAGTCTGACTCAGTCAAGGAGGTCATCAGTGATGCGGTGGCCCCGGCCTTCACAGGTAGGGCATGGTTCGGAGACGGACTCGAGGAGACCCTCTCCGATCCGTTTGCGGGTCATCTCAACCAGACCGAGATCAGAGATATCGAACACATGGGTTCGGGTCTTGTCTCGGGCCAAGGATGATCGGAACGTCCTGATGACATCGTCCCGGTTCCTGGCGATCTCCATATCGACGAAGTCGATCACGATGATGCCGCCGATGTCGCGCAGCCGAAGCTGATGCGCCACTTCTTCGGCAGCTTCGAGGTTGTTGCGATACACGGTCTCTTCGAGCGACGATTTACCCACGTTCTTGCCGGTGTTTACGTCGATAACCGTGAGCGCCTCAGTGTGCTCGATGATAAGCGAACCACCCGAAGGCAACCAGACCTTGCGGTCAAGCGCCTTGCGAAGCTGTTCATCGATGTGCTGACGCTCGAACAACGGGAGACCTTCGGCCTCTTCGTCGAAGAACTCAACCCGCTCAGCCAGCGCCGGAGTTATCGACTCGACATAGGAGCGGATCTCCTCGTAGAGCTCACGGTCATCAATGATCACGCCGCGGAAGTCCTTGGTGAACTCCTCACGGATGATTCGGACGGCTGCTTCGGGCTCACGATAGAGCAGAGCCGGGGCCTTGGTCTTTTTGGCGAGCTTCTCGATCGCTCCCCACTGGGCCAACAGGCGCGCGACATCTCGCTCGATCTCTTCGGCCGTCACGTTCTCGGCAGCGGTACGCACAATCACGCCATGGTGCTTGGGCTTTGCTTTGTCGAGAATGTTGCGAAGACGCTTGCGTTCGCCGTCCGGCAGACGCTTGGAGATGCCGTAGGTGCTGCTGTTGGGCACGAGGACTACGAACCGGCCCGGCAAGGACACTTCTTGGGTGAGTCGCGCTCCCTTATGAGCGATCGGATTCTTCGTGACCTGACAGAGGATTGACTGCTTGGCCTTCAGAATATCTTCAATGCGAGGCTGCTCGTGTCGCTTGCCCTCGACGTCGTCGGCGTCATAGTGGACGTCGCCGCGGTAGAGCACCGCGTTTTTCGGCGTGGCAATGTCGACGAACGCCGCTTCCATGCCTGGCAGGACGTTCTGAACACGCCCCAGATAGATGTTGCCGTGGATCTGGCTCACGTCATCTGCGGGTCGAGAGACCTGGTGTTCGACGAGCTTGCGCCCCTCAAGCGAGGCGATTTGGGTGGCGTGCTCACCGACGTGCACGCACATCAAATAGCGGCCAACGGCCTTGCCCTTGCGGGTACGACCGCGTCGACGCTTCATCGTCTTCTCGTCGAGTTCGACAGCATCGTCGTTTGTGATCGCCTCAACAGGCGTCGGTGCGTTGCGGCCGCCTCCCTGATTGCGATTCTGGCCTTGGTTGCGGTTGCCACCGCCCTGGCCTTGACCGCCCCGGTTCTGATTGTTGCCACCCTGGCTCTGGCTATTGCCGCCCTGGCCCTGACCGCCGCGACCGCGTCCACGGCCACCGCGACGCCGACGCCGCTTCTTGGCGCCATCACCGCCTTCGCCTTGGTCCTGCTGGCCGCCTTGCCGTTTGCCCTGGGTCTGGCCCTCCTCAACGGAGGGTCGGCTATCACCGATCTTGGGGGCAGGGCGAGAGTCACCGATCCTGGGAACGCCGTCGGCGTCACCCTGGTTCTGTTGTTTTGGCTGTGAATTCTCGGTCGTGGGCTGCTCAGAGCCGCCCGGGTGGTCCGAGGGAGTTGATGGGGCCTGTTCGTCGGCCATGTTTGTCGTCTTTCCGATTGGGCAAACAGTGATGAGCGCTCATGTCGCTCCCACGGTTGCGGACGCGGCCGCGCTGACCGTCATTGGGTCGGTGCGCTGGCCGTCGTCGGTGGTAATCCATTGGTGAAGTCGGTGGACCCGAAGTTCTGTGAGTGGAGGATCGAGCGCCGCTAAGAGTTCGGACACCCGCACCGCACGCGGTTGGGTGCCAAGCTCGGCGATCAATGTCGACCCCGATTCGTTCGGTCTACCGTCTACTTTCGGCGATTGCACGTCGAGACTGAAGACGAGAGGTCGGAGATCGTCTGTGACCTGCTTCCCCTTTCGTTCTCGAGTCACAACGATCTCATCGGCCGCGAGTACACCGGCAACGGCATTCTCGATCAGCGGGAGATCGTCTTCGGCGACATCAATACGCCAGGTACAACTTGTGACTGCTTGCTGCAATGACGGCATCCGCTTGTCGGTAACGACAGCTGCGGTTGCGGTCAGCCCCACGGGCAATTGGGCGCTCAGAAGGTCGGGGAGCGTGTCGAGATCAAGACCCTGGACCCGGTCAGGGTCGAGGTCGAGGTCGATGTACTCCACATCCGACTCATGGCCAGTGGAGAGGGCCAGACCGAACGAGAGCTTGGGGCGAGGATTGAAACCCTCGCTGTATGCCACCGGGAGTTCGGCTCGTCGCAGCGCTCGTTCCCAGATCCGGGCCACATCGCGATGCGAAGTGAACCGAACCTTGCCGAGCTTGCTGAACTGAATCCGAATTCTCATGTGGTGACAGCTCCGACCGGAGGCCGATTTTGCAACACAACCGGAACCGCACCCCCAGAGGCAGGGTTGACACCCGTTCCCTGGCTTCCGCCCGCAGGCGGTGTGGCCGAAGCCACCCGATGCTCAATTCCGTACCCGGTGCACGCGCCACAGTCATAACACGGCGTCCACCGGCAATCCTCGAGACCAACTTCCTCGAGGGCATCACGCCAGTCCTGCCACAAGAAATCCTTGTGGAGACCAGCCGAGAGGTGCTCCCACGGGAGAACCTCGTCTTCGGTGCGGTGCCGGTGCACATACCAGTCGACGTCGCAGTCGTTGGCCGCCATCGCTTCAAGCCACAGTTCGTAGTTGAAGTGTTCAGACCATTCCTGGAATGTGCCGCCATGGCGCCACACGTATTCGATCACCGGACCAAGGCGACGGTCGCCGCGGCTGGCAATGCCTTCCGCCAGAGTTGCCTTGGGGTCGTGCCATTTCAGTTGCACGCCCTTCGCCCGGCGAAGATCATCTCGGAGCAGGCCGACCTTGCGACCCAACTCAGGCACCGTGTTCTGGCCGAACCATTGGAACGGCGTAAATGGCTTGGGCACAAACCCACCGACGGACACAGTGACTGAGGGAGATTTCTGGTGTTTGCGGCCGAGTTCGACACAGTTTCGGGCGAGCTCGGCGATACCTAGCGTGTCGACATCGGTCTCGGTTGGGAGACCGGTGAGGAAGTAGAGCTTCATCCGGCGCCATCCCTGGCTGTAAGCACTTTCGACAGCGCCATAAAGATCGTCTTCGCTGATGAGCTTGTTGATGACCTGGCGCATACGCCAGCTACCCGCTTCAGGAGCGAACGTAAGCCCGGTGCGACGCGCTCGCTGAAGTTCGGCTGCGATGCCGACGGTGAACGCGTCGACCCGCAGACTCGGCAACGCAACAGACACCCTGTTCTCGCCCGCATCAGTGATGGTGCCGGAGATGACGTCTTGAATGCCGGAGAAATCGGCCGTCGAGAGGCTGGTGAGTGCGACCTCGTCATAACCGGTGCGCTTCAGCCCATTGGAGATCATCGACCGGACCTGCTCGGCCGGACGCTCACGGACCGGACGGGTGATCATGCCGGCCTGACAGAAACGGCAGCCACGGGTGCAGCCTCGGAAGACCTCGACCGAGAGGCGATCGTGCACGACCTCGGTGAGCGGCACGAGCTGATTCTTGGGGTACGGCCACTCGGCAAGATCAGCGACGGTGCGCTTCTCAACAGTGGATGGCACATCGCTGTAGCGAGGGTTGACTTCACGGATGTGGGCACCGTCGTACTCGACCTCATACATCGACGGGACGTAGCAACCCTCGATCTTGGAAAGCTCGCGCAAGACGCCCTCACGGGTGCCGGAGTTCTTCCCAGCTCGCTTCCATTCCCGCAGGACTTCGGTGATGTCGCCGACGGCTTCCTCACCATCGCCAAGGACCACGAAGTCGACAAAGTCGGCGATGGGTTCTGGGTTGTACGTGCAATGACCGCCAACGCCGATCAGCGGGTCGGCATCAGCCCTGTCCGCTGATCGAACAGGCACCCCGGCAAGATCAACACAATTGATCATGTTCGTAAAGGTGAGCTCAGCGCTGAGGTTGAAGGCGATGACATCGAACTCGTCGCCGGCACGGTGGGCGTCGACAGAGAACAGCGGGATTCGCTCTCGACGAAGCAGCGCTTCGAGATCCGTCCACGGCGCGTAGGAGCGCTCGGCGGCGGCGTCAGGACGTTCGTTGAGGATCTCGTAGAGGATCTGAAGGCCCTGATTGGGCAACCCAACTTCGTAGGTATCGGGGTAGGTCAAGAGCCATGAGACAATGCCGGGCCCGTGTTCTGGAGTCTGGGCTCCATCTTCACAGCCGATATAGCGGGCAGGCTTTTGTACCTGAGGCAGCAGCGGCTCAAGCCGGTTCCAAAGCGATGCTGATGCCATCCGGGCAGGCTACCGGCGCACGGACTTGGAAGTGAGGAGGCTCTCAGGCTCGAAGGGGGTAATCGAAGCGGCGGCGGTGCACACCGAGCACTAACCCAATCGCAACCATCGATGTCAGCATCGACGAGCCGCCATAACTCACCAAGGGCATGGGAATTCCGGTCACTGGCATGATTCCCATAGTCATCCCGGCGCTCTGAAACACCTGGAACACGAACATCGACATCACCCCGACCGCGACCAGACGGTCGAACTGATCGGTTGCTCTCACCGCAATTCGCCATACCCGAAAGCCAAGAACACCAAAGAGCAACAAAAGGATCCCGGCTCCGCGGAATCCCAACTCCTCGCCTGCCACCGAGAAGATAAAGTCCGTCTGCTGCTCAGGAACCAGATTTGAGCCAGTCTGAGACCCCTCGAAGAGGCCCTCGCCGAAAATGCCCCCGTTGCCGATGGCGATCTGCGATTGTTCGGCGTTGTAGGCAACGCGAGCGGCGTCAGGACCGAGTTCAGCGATGGCGTCGTCGTCCAGCACGAACACTGTGAGTCGCACCTTTTGATAGTCCTTCAGCACATCTGACTGGAAGATCATCGTGACCGCAGTGAGCGCCACCAGCACAAGCAGCACGAGGTATCGCACGCGCACCGTGCTCAACATGATCATCACCGCGGTTACGGCGATGTACACAAGGATCGTGCCGAGGTCGGGCTGTTGAAGGATGAGAAAGATCACCCCGCCGGCAAGCGCTAGACCGCCGGCCAGACGCCGAAACGACACTTCCTCAGTCGAGAAGATCGCCGCCAGCACCAAGATCAACACGATCTTGCCTGGCTCAGAGGGCTGGAACGTGAACCCGCCAAGTCGGTACCACGCTCGAGCACCGTTGATGTCAGCACCGAATTGCAGAATGCCGAGCAGCATGACCATCAATCCGACGTAGGCGAGTGGTAGCAGTGACCGCATGCGGCGAACATCAATGACCGCCGCCACGACTGCGAGACCGAGGCCGATGATCGCGAAGCTGATTTGCTTCTCCAAGAACGCCGTGTTGGCCGGTTCCGCGAGCGTCGCCGGCCCTCGGGTCGCTGAATAAATCAGGATCGAGCCAAACGCTGCGATCGCCAGCGTCGACAAGATCAGGATGGGATCGAGGATCAACCACCACGGGTCGCTCTCATCTCGATAACGGCCCCGAAGAAGCCCACCGGCCTCGGTCGTGTCAAATGTCGACGAAGTCACGGAAGCACCACCTCAGCATCCGGATCTGTCGTGGCCTGGAGCTCTTCTTCCTCTTCGAGTCGCGCCGCCACCAGTGCCGCGATCAGTGCTTCCGTTTGTTCCAACGAGCGAGCTGGATCGACGGTGTCCGTGGCGATCCGCTCAAGAATGCGCGCCGCGACTGGCGCCGCTGCTGAACTGCCGAAGCCGGCCTCCTCGAGCACCACTGCGATAGCGACCGACGGCTCTCCAGCGATGTCGATCCCGTAGCCCGGATTATCGGTCGGGCCGTACGCCGCGAAGATTGACGTATCGGCCTTGCCCTGCACTTCAGCTGTGCCTGTCTTTCCAGCGACGGGCCAGGAACCAAGCGGGAAGTCAACATTGTTGAACGCTCGCCATGCCGTGCCGACCGAACTGCCGTCACGGCGGGGAACACCGAGGAGACCCTGCTCAATCGGCAGCCGAAACTCCGGGGGAATATCCAGATCGCGTAGAAGACGAGGCCCCATCTCACGAACGACGTCGCTCTCATCGCCGGCTGTCGTCAGCTTGAGACCAATATTGGGTTGATAAACCAGCCCACCATTGGCGAACGTGGCATAGGCGTTGGCCAGTTGGAGCGGCGTGACTAAGAGTTCGCCCTGCCCGATCGAAAGAATGATCGTCGATCCACCGAACCATTGATCAGTTCCGAAGACGCCAAGCTCAAACTGCGATCGGTAGTAATCTCGATCCGGCACCGCTCCCCCGCGCTCGTATGGGAGTTGAATACCGGAGTCAGTGCCCAGACCCATGAGGGTCGCCCATTTTTGGATGCCCTCATCTTCGGTGACACCATCATCGTTGAGGTCTTCTTTCGGGCGCCGCCAGAACCCTTCGCCGCCGATCTCGTAGAAGTAGGCATCGCTCGACACCGTCAACGCCGCGGTTAGATCCACCCGACGTGAACCGTTGAATGGGCTTCTATAGATACAGGTATCGGAGTCTTCGAAACAGCCGGAGTAGGTGTAGTCGCCGCGATCCACGTAGGCGTCGTAGATGCCGCGAATGGCATCGGGACCATCCCCTAGCACGCCCTCTTCAAGTGCCGCGTAGGCCGTCACCAGCTTGAACGTCGAACCGGGAGCATATTGACCTTGGATGGCCCGATTCAGAATCGGCGAGAAGTTGTCCTCCGAGGTGAGTTCGTTGAACTGTGTGAACGAGATTCCATTAACGAAGTCGGCGGGCTCATAGGTCGGGTACGACGCCATCGCGAGCACATCGCCGTTCTGCGGATCCGTCACCACTACAGATCCAGCCGACGCAACAAACGGAGGATCAGCCGGATCACGAGTCTCCTGCAGCCGGGCCGACGCGAGGCCGTCGCTCAACTCTTGCTCGGCAAGTGCTTGGAGATCGATATCAATCGTCAGCCAAACATCGTTCCCCGAAATCGGCTCGCGCCTTCGATCGTCATCCTCGCCGATCACATTGCTCGACCGGTCAACTCTCAGGTAGCGGATACCGGGAACACCGCGAAGCTCACGCTCAAAGACGCGTTCGACACCGGTCTTTCCGATCTCATCGTTCAGTTGGTACGGCTTGTCGCTCTCCTCATCGGGGTCGGTCACCGACTCCCACTCGGCTCGTGTAATAGGGCCGACATACCCGAGAATGTGCGCCGCCAGTGAGCCGTACGGATAGCTTCGGACAGTGCGTTGGACGACCTCTACGCCGGGGAATTCGTCCTCGCGTTCCCCGATGAAGACGAGCAGATCCGGATCGACGTCGATGGCGACCGGGATACGTTCGAACGGCCCGTACGAGCGGTCGGCGATCTCACTTGCGATGGCGCCGGCCTTCGTAAGACGGCCAGACCGGCTCACGGCGATAGCCAGCCGCACGAAGAGTTCTTCCTTCGTTACGGCATCAAGCCCAGCGAGCTCAGCACGATCGATGGTCACGACCTGGACCACTTTGTTGTCGACCAGGACCATGCCCTTGCGGTCAAGAATCCGACCCCGGGGAGCTTCCTCGTATACCGGTTCGAGAACGTTCGTCTGCGCTTGAAACTCGAAGCGGTCATGCTCAACTGACTGAAGGAACCACAGCCGAGCACCGAGAGCACTGAGCAAGCTCAAGGCCAAGAACGCGAAGATGCGCATCCGTAACCATTGCGGATCTTCGTGCATCACCGCCGCCCTTCAACAAGCGTCCAACGCACAATCGGGGCGAGGAGAGGTGTCAGCGCTGCGTTGATCAGACCCACGATCGCGGCCACTCGAAGCATCTCTACGTCGATCAGCCCGCGCTGGCCGACGACCTCACCGATCAGGGCGTACCCGACCACTGACGCCACGCTGCCGAGCCCCACTATCACCGCAAGCTGACCCCGAGAGTCGTGGAAAAGTCCCTCTTCGAGCGAGGCGACCGAGAACGCCACAATCGCGAACGTGACCGCAGCGACGCCGAGCGGCGTCGGCAGATAGATGTCCCACAACAACCCGGCAGCGAACGCCAGGATCGGGCCTCGCTCGATCCCTGCGTAGAACGCGAGCAGCACGCCAAGCATCGCCAACAACTCGGGAGCGACGCCGGCGACTCGGACTTCAACGAAAAGCGTGAGCTGGATGACCACGGCGGCGATACTGACGATGGCGAGTTTGAGCGGGATCATCCGCCATCGCCATCCTCGGTCGGTTCGCCGTCAGTGAAGATGTCGTCGGGATCGATGCCCGGCGGCACGATCGTGTTGGGAACAACTGTCTCAGGAAGTGGGACCTGATCAACCCCGGACGACAGAATCACTGACACAAAGCCAAGGTCGTCAACGCTGTTCGCGAGTTCGACCCGAACCTCGAGCGACAGGCCTCCGTCGGGAGAGCTCGCACTCGTGACCCATCCAATCGGTATCTCGGCGGGGTAGCGACTGAAGCTCGATGTCACCACACCAGACCCAACAGGCGGGAGCTTCCCGAGATCACCGTCCTCGGGCCAGTCCAAGCCTTGATTAATCTCAAACGCGTCGCCTACCGCGTTACCGAGACCCACCTCATCGGTGGCAACAAGACGCACACCCACGATGAGGGTCGAATCGCTAATCAGCTGGACGGTTGACGTCGTGGCGTCGACTCGGTCAACCCGGCCAACCAGACCAGCTCCAGTGACAACGGCCATGCCGGACTCGAGTCCGTCGCTGTGTCCGAGGTCGATGGTGATCACCTCAGAGTCAAAATTACCCACTGCGCCGCGGACAACGATCGCAACCTTCGTCTCCAGGTTCTGAACGTAGGGAAGGCCCGAGGCGAGCAGCAGTCGTTCGAGCGCTCGCCGGTCGGCTTGATTGCGAATTTCGTCGGCCTCAAGCTCTTTTACCCGAGCGTCGAGTTCCTGGTTCTCCGTCTCCAAGCCGTCGAAGTTGAAGATGCCGTTCCACGCGTTGGAGAACGGCGATGCAACAACGCCGGCAACCTCGGTGACCGGGTGCAGGACGTCGCGAACAAATCCTTGTGCCGACGCCAGCGGGCCAAAGCCGTTGAGATCAAGGGTCAGCAGGCTGACCGCCGTCAGAACCAGCAGAATCAGCCGGTGACGGGATCTTCCGATGCGCTGCGTGAGCGCCATAGTGCGAGGGTTAGAGCTCGCCGGAGCTCAGGACCACACCGCGTAACGCTTCAAACTCTTCGAGTACTTGACCCGAGCCAATGGCCACCGCATAGAGCGGGTCAGGGGCGAGATTGATCGGCATGCCGGTCTCGTCGTTCAACCGTTCGCAGATGCCCTTGAGAAGCGCCCCGCCGCCAGCGAGGGTGATGCCGCTATCCATGATGTCGGCTGCCAGTTCCGGCGGCGTTTTATCAAGCGTGGACTTCACGGCGTCACAGATCGCCGATACCTGCTCTTGCATCGCTTCGCGAATGTCGCGGGTACTGAGTTCTACGGTACGGGGAAGACCGGTGACGAGGTCGCGGCCACGGACCTCAGCACGCAACTCGCGTTCTAGCGGCCATGCCGAACCCATCTGCATCTTGATTTCCTCAGCAGTGCGTTCACCAATGCCCAAAGAGAATTCCTTCTTGAGGTGCTGGATGATCGAGTTATCGAGCTCATCGCCTCCGACGCGAGCCGACTGGCTGGCAACGACACCGCCGAGGGAGATGACGGCGACCTCAGTAGTGCCACCGCCAATGTCAACAATCATGTTGCCGGTCGGTTCCTGCACAGGAAGACCAGCACCGATGGCGGCAGCCATCGGCTCCTCGATGATGTAGGCAGGCTTGCGGGCGCCCGCGAATTCGGCCGCTTCCTGCACAGCTCGCTGCTCAACGCCGGTGATGCCTGACGGCACAGCGACAACCATGCGGGGTTTGGCCCATTTGCGCTGATGCACCTTCTGGATGAAGTGGCGGAGCATCATTTCACAGATCTCGAAGTCGGCGATCACGCCGTCCTTGAGCGGACGGATAGCCTGAATGTTGGACGGCGTACGCCCGATCATTCTCTTGGCTTCAACACCCACTGCCAGCGGTTTTCCGTCGTGAGTGTTGATCACAACCACGGATGGCTCGTCGAGAACGATGCCTTCGCCGCGGACATAGACCAGTGTGTTGGCAGTACCCAGGTCGACAGCCATGTCGCGACCGGCAACCGCACCGAAGCGAGAGAGGAATGAGTCTGCAGCCATAGGAGCGCCTCAGGGGGGGTCAGATCGGGTGCGGTGAAAGGCAGACCCACGCCTGGCTTTCTCCGCTTCTAGATAAAGTGTAGGCCCAGACGGTCACCTAATTGCAACACTTCAGACGACACGCGTTCAGTTCGCCACGTTGAGTGAACTTCGCTTGACCGTCTCGCAGTTGCCCGAAACAGGGTTCAGAGGGTGGGGAAGAAGATCCCGATCTCGCGAGCAGCGGACTCAGCGGAGTCGGAACCGTGGATCAGATTCTCGGTGAACTCGGTACCGAGATCGCCGCGGATGGTGCCCGGAGCCGACTTCATCGGGTTGGTGGCACCCATCATTTCGCGAACAGTTTCCCAGGTACCTTCCGGACCTTCAAGCACCGCCACCAGCGCAGGGCCGCGGCTCATGAACTCGACGAGGCCGTCATAGAACGGCTTGCCGACATGCTCCTCGTAGTGGCGAGCCAGCGTGTCGGCATCAAGGGTACGAAGCTCTGCGGCGACGACGCTGAAACCCTTGGTTTCGAAACGGCTGAGAATCTGACCAACGAGGCCTCGTTCGACCGAGTCAGGCTTACAGATGATGAAGGTGCGATCCATGGCGGCGAGGCTACCGACGGGGCCATCGATCCCCGCTTACCAGGGCCAACTCCAGGCCCGAGACGCAGGTGCTCGTCGGATTGGTCCAGTTCGATCAGAACTCATCGGCAATTGAGCGGATTTTTCCGACGATGGTATTTGACCCCGCAACGACAATCAGATCGTGATCATCGGCCTGGCCAAGCGCATGATCGATAGCGGCTTCGACATCGTGCACCGCGTCAGCGTTCGCACCGGCCTTGATCGCGGCGTCTCGCACGACGTCTGCATGTAGGCCGCGAGCTGTCGGCGCAGTGCAGGCCACCACCAGGTGGTAATCGGCAACTTTCAAGGCATGACAAACCGCCACAGGATCCCGGCCATCCTGCATTCCCAGCACGAGGAATCGGCGACGGCCCTCTCCAAAGTCGGTTGCCATAGTCTCCGCGAGGGCCTCCGCTCCTGGCACATTGTGGGCCGTGTCAAGCACAACCAGCGGTGACCGGTGGACGATCTCCAGCCGGCCTGGCATCTCAACCTTGTCAAACGCTTCGGTGACGACATCCTCGGGCAGCGGAGCGTCGAAGAACTCTTCAGCGACAGCCAAGGCCAAGCTCGCGTTCTCTGCCTGATGAGCCCCATGGAGGGTCAAGAGCACGTCATCGGCCCCGCCCCGCGGTGTTCGCAACGAGACGAGTCGCCCGCCAACGGCGAGGCGATCCTCGACAACTTCGAAATCTTCGCCTCGTAGCACCGTGCGTGCCGGGCCTTCGTTGACGAAGATCGGCACAATTGCTGGGTCGGCCGCACCAAGGACCAGTACGGACTCAGTGGTGATGATGCCAGCCTTCTCTCTCGCCACCGTCGCCCGCCAGTCGCTCTCACCGGACGTGTGGTCGAAGCCAACGTTCGTGACCACCGCGATGCGGGCATCGACAACATTGGTGGCGTCGTAACGGCCAAGCATGCCGACTTCCACGATGGCAACATCAACGGCTTCATTGCCAAAGTGCAGCAGGGCTGCACCAGTGACTGTTTCGAACCATGTGAGATCCATCTGGTTCGCTTCGGCGGTGCGGGCGATATCGCCGATCACCATGCCGAAGTCGTCGTCAGGGATCGACTCGGCGCCAACACGGATCCGTTCGGTCACCGACTCGAGGTGTGGACTTGTATAGGCCCCGACCCGCAGACCCATGATGGTCAGCAGCGTCTCCACCATACGCACGGTGCTGCCCTTGCCGTTGGTGCCGGTGACATGAATGACCGGGTACGCGCCCTCCGGGTTCCCAAGCGCAGCCATCAAGGCTGCGGTGGGCGCGAAGGACAGGCCTTCGATGGCTCCGGCACGCGGCACGACCTCATGATTGATCAGCGCATCGAGATGGTCGAGCGCCTCGTCGAAATCCACGAGGGTTAGCTCGCTCGGCGGCCTTCGGAGGTGGTGACCAGCGTCGGCTGTTCGTCCCCGATCACAGACTCGCGGGTGACCACGACTTTGACGATGTCATCGCGCCCGGGAACGTCATACATCGTCTCCAGCAGCGTTTCTTCAAGGATTGCTCGCAGGCCACGGGCCCCGGTGTTTCGCTTGATCGCTTCCTCGGCGATCGAGTCGAGCGCGTCGGGGGTGAAGTCGAGTTCGACATTTTCGAACTCGAATATCTTGGCGTACTGCCGAGCCAGCGCATTGCGGGGCTCGGTGAGGATCTCGACCAGCGCATCACGTTCGAGGTTGCGAACCGCTCCCACAACGGGGAGACGACCGATGAACTCAGGAATCAGACCGAACTTGGTGAGATCGCCAGGCATGACGCTCTCGAAGAGATCGCCGAGGTTCTTATCCTCAGGAAGTCGCACATCAGCACCAAAGCCAACGCCACGAGTGCCGATCCGGTTCTCGACGATTTTCTCGATCCCGGCGAACGCTCCGCCACAGATGAACAAGATGTTGGTGGTGTCGATCTGGAGGAACTCTTGATGCGGATGCTTGCGTCCACCTTGCGGCGGAACTGCTGCCGTGGTGCCCTCTAGAATCTTCAACAGCGCCTGCTGCACACCCTCACCGGACACGTCACGAGTGATCGACGGGTTCTCGCTCTTGCGGGCGACCTTGTCGATCTCGTCGATGTAGATGATGCCGGTCTCGGCCTTCTTGACGTCGTAGTCCGCAGCTTGAATCAACTTGAGAAGGATGTTCTCAACGTCCTCGCCGACGTAGCCGGCTTCGGTGAGCGCAGTGGCGTCAGCGATGGCGAACGGCACATTGAGCATCCGAGCCAGCGTCTGTGCCATGAGCGTCTTGCCACAACCGGTGGGTCCGATCAGCAAGATGTTGGACTTCGCCAACTCCACGTCGCTGTCGAGGCTGGTACCCAGTTCGACGCGCTTGTAGTGGTTGTAGACGGCGACGGAGAGGATCCGCTTGGCGGTGTCTTGGCCGACGATGTAGTCGTTCAGGAACTCGTAGATCTCGCGTGGTGAGGGCAATTCGCCCAAGCTGACATCAGTGGTCTCGGCCAGCTCTTCTTCGATGATCTCGTTGCAAAGATCGATGCACTCGTCACAGATGTAGACACCTGGACCAGCGATGAGCTTCTTGACCTGCTTCTGCGACTTTCCACAAAAGGAGCACTTCAGAAGCTCTCCACCTTCCCCGAATTTTGCCACGCAGGCTCCCCTATCTCAGACCGTCTCGTCTACCGACCGTATTAGCCAATCGCAGTGATCGGGCCAGCATTGTCAACCAGATTACGCGTCTCGATGACCTCATCAATGATGCCATACTCCTTGGCCTCAGCGGCGGTCATCACGAAGTCGCGATCGGTGTCAGAGGAGATTTTCTCCGCGGTTTGACCGGTGTGGTACGACAGCACCCCTTCAAGCGAGGTCTTCATACGAGCGATTTCCTTGGCAATGAGCTCGATATCGCTGGCCTGGCCCTGCGCCCCGGCGTAGGGCTGGTGGATGAGGATACGAGCGTGCGGGAGCGCAAGACGCTTGCCCTTAGCTCCGGCCGCTAGCAGCACGGCGGCTGCTGAAGCAGCCTGCCCAAAGCAGATCGTGGCGATGTCGGGTTTGACATAGGACATCGTGTCGTAGATCGCGAAGAGGGCGTTGATGTCGCCACCTGGCGAGTTGATATAGAGGTTGATGTCCTTGTCGGGGTTCTCCGACTCGAGGTGCAACAATTGGGCACAGATCAGGTTGGCGATCGTGTCGTCAATCGGTGTGCCAATAAAGATGATGTTCTCTTTGAGCAATTTCGAGTAGAGGTCATATCCACGCTCGCCGCGGTTGGTTTGCTCAACGACGGTGGGGACCAAATAGTTGCGGGGGTTGATGTCCATCACTCCTCCTCGGAGTCGGGGCTGTCGACGGAATCTGGGCTGTCAGGTGAATCGTGGCTGTCGGCTGAATCGGAGCCGCCATCGGCATCTTCCTCAGGAATCTCGAGTGTGGCGCGATCAATCGGATCACCATTCTCGTCGATCAGCTCGACATTTTCGGTGAGCCACTCCATCGCGGCCTGTTTCCCCAGGTCAGCGCGTAGGCCGGACAGTTGCCCGACCTCGGCCAAACGCTCGCGAAGTTCGGTTGCCGACTGGCCGCTCATGCCAGCCATTTCTTCCAACTGCTCGTCAAGCTTTTCATCGTCAGGGTTCATGCCTTCGGCGTCAGCCACGCTGCGCAGCGCAAGATCAACCCGAACGGCCTGCTCGGCCGGCTCACGGAACTCAGCCGCAAGCGACTCGGCGGTCATACCCATGGCTTCGAGGTATGCGCTGACTTCCATGCCCTGCTGTTGCAGGCGCTGAACCATGTCCTGAATGCGGGCGTTGACCTCATTGTCGATCATCGACTCGGGGATCTCGTCGAGAACGAGCGAAGCGAGCGCCTCAGCGGTGTTTTGCTGCACGGCAGACCGAGCTTGAGCGACACGCATGCTGGACAGACGTTCGACCATGTCGGCTCGAAGCTCTTCGACGGTTTCGAACTCAGACGTTTCGGCAGCCCAGGCATCATCGAGCTCGGGGAGCACAGCTTCCTTGACTTCCTTGACCGAAATGGCGAACGCGATCGGATCTTCCTCGTCCGGGTCGGGGTGCTCGGCCTCGAACTCGAGTTCGTCGCCGACCGACGCTCCACGCAGGTGGTCATCGATCTCCGCGACCACTGCCCCACTACCGACTTCATAGTCGTAGTCCGTAGTGGTCAGGCCGGGGATTTCTTCTTCGCCGTGGGTGCCGGAAATATCGATGGTGACGTGATCACCATCGATCGCGGCACGCTCGACAACCTCTAGCTCGGCGTAGTGCTTGCGCATCTGCTCGAGCTGCTCGTCGACCTCTTCATCGGACGGCGACGGGCTCGGGATCTCGACTCGAAGACCGTCGTACCCACCGGCGTTGACCGTCGGGCGGATCTCGACGACTGCATCGAATTCCACCACGCCAGTCTCCTGGCCCCCGGTCATCTCGATGTCAGGGGGCCCGACGACGTCGACATCGTGCTCAATGACAGCTTGGGCGTAGTACTCGGGCATCGCTTCGCGGAGCGCTTCATCACGACCAACCTGGTGGCCGAACTGGGCTTCAAGTAAGCGACGAGGCGCCTTGCCAGGGCGGAACCCCGGCATCCGGACCTCCTTAGCAATGCGCTTGAAGGCGGCGTTCACCGCGGTGTCGAACTCGGATTCATCAACCTCAACCGACAGCTTTACGCGATTGTCTTCGAGGGTTTCAAGAGTGCTTTTCATCGTTACGAAGCCTAACGGTGGCCCCTGTGCTTTCAGATCCCGCTCGACGACAGGTTCTCGGCAGGCTCAACAACTGATTGGCCCCACCGGGCCACATCAGACATTCGGAAGTCCGATGGACGCTCGATCTCCGTCTGGACCTCGGCCGAGGTCTCGACGTCACCGTCATCAATGGTGAACCAGCGGGCAGAAATCCCGCGACGTAGCGGTTGCGTCGAGCGCTACATTGAGTGATCTCGCGGGTGTAGCTCAATGGTAGAGCCACAGGTTTCCAACCTGTTGACCGGGGTTCGATTCCCCGTACCCGCTCCAGACAAGCCTCGAGAGTGTCCCTGTGGGGACACTCTCCAGTTGTCCGGTGATGGCTGGGTATCTGTCTCACGGGTGCCCAGTTCATTGGGCCGGCCGCGTGTGTCGGTGTCGACGAGTCCGGCTCCGCCATGGCGGGTTCGTGGTGCAAACCCGACGCTGAGCGCGACTGGTGTTTCTTCAACCAACACTTCGTTGGGACTGGCGAACACCGGAACCGTCTCAGCCGACGGATAGGTTGCCGGCCATGACGCTGGATGTCCCCGCAACTCTCGCCCATATGGCAGCTGACGGCCGGCGCATCTTCGATCTCGCCGAGGCCAATCCCAATGTGCTCGTTCCCACCTGCCCGGGCTGGACTCTCACTGATTTGGCCATCCACACCAGCGGAGTTCATCGCCGGGTCGCTCACTGGGTCGCCAACCGTGTGAGCCAGATGGAGCCGTGGCCCGATGGTGAGCCTGCCGACCCAACGAATCCGTTCTCCTGGTGCCGCGAGGGGCTGGGTCTCTTGCTGGTCGCGCTGAAGGCCGCCGACCCTCACGCTTCCGTCTGGAGCTGGACGGACCGTCGCAATGCTGGCTTCTACCAGCGGCGGATGATGCACGAGAACGCCATCCATCGCTGGGACGCTGAGTCCGCCGTCGGCACACCTGGCCCGATCGATGCCGATGTCGCCACTGATGGAGTTGACGAGGTGCTTGCCGTCGGAATGCGCTTCCGCGCCAGCGGCTCCCCGATGGAGTATCCGGATGGTTCGCTGCTGCTCGCCCGCACTGACGGCACCGACCGCTGGCTCGTTCGCTCGCTCGACGGCACGCTGCAGGTCGCCCGCAACGGCGACGCCGGCGGCTCCGCGAATGCCACAGTCACCGGCCCCGCCGAAGACCTGCTCTTGTACCTCTGGGGCCGCCCCAGCGCCGCCATGATCGGCGAAGACACCGACGTCGCTGCCGCCTGGGCCCAGGTCGCCCCCTAAAGCACGCCTGGGGACAGACCCCAAACGTGCTTTGATCCAAACGTGTTGTGTCGCTGCCCACTTTGTGTCGCTGCCCACTTTGTGTCGCTGCCCACTTTGTGGGAGCGCCCGCGGGGTGAGAACGTGGTCGGATGAAAGAACTCTCCGGCAAGACAGCAGTGGTCACAGGTGCGGCAAGCGGACTCGGGCTCGCGTTTTCAGAATCGTTTACCGCGCTGGGCATGAACGTCGTGATGGCAGATGTGGAAGCCGGTCCGCTCGCAGTTGAAGCCGAACGTCTCGGCCAGACAGCCGATGTCTTGCCATTGACTGTTGACGTGTCGAGCGCCGATGCCATCGAGGAGATGCACGCCGCCACGATCGAACGCTTCGGGGCTGCCCATGTGTTGTGCAACAATGCTGGCGTCGGCGGGGGCGGCAACGTGGCCGACACCTCGATCGAGATGTGGGAGTGGGTGCTCGGTGTCGATCTGTGGGGCGTGATCTACGGATGCAAGACGTTCCTCCCCGGCATGCTCGCCCAAGGTGAAGGTCACATCATCAATACGGCCTCAATCGCCGGCCAGCTGTGCTTTTCGAACATGGCGTCCTACAACGTGGCCAAGTTCGGCGTCGTGGCGCTATCAGAATCGATCGCAGACGAAACCGCTGGCACCGGCGTAAACGTCAGCTGCCTCTGCCCCGGTTTCGTGGCGACGAAAATCGCAGACTCCCGCCGCAATTTGCCCGAGAACATGGTCGGGCTCCAACCGGAGCCAACGGAAGAAGAAGAGGCCATCCGCGAAATGGTGCTCGAGGCGTTCAGCCATCAGAAGCCACCCGCAGAGGTCGCTCAGCTCGTGGTCGATGCAATCATCAGCGAGCAATTCTGGATCATGACTGATGAGGTCTTCCAACCCCGCATGGCCGCCCGCCACGCCGGCATCCTGGCCGCTAAGAACCGCCCCCAACTCGGATGGCTCTGGGAAGTCTTCAACGAATAACGCACATCTGGGGACAGACCCCAAACGTGCGTTAGTCCTCGCTTCCGACCCCGCCGACAGTCTCTGGGTAGAGGTGACTCATCGAGCCGGGTTCAACGCGGCAAGAATCGATGTAGATATCGACATCGGTCTGCTTCAGGCGGATCACACGGCCAAATTTGTAGGCAGGAAGCTGCCCCTCATCGATGAATCGGTAGAGCGTGCGCGGGGTGATACCGAGGCGTTCGGCAGCGGCCGGAGTGGAAAGCCATGAGATGTTCTCGCCTGCGATTTCGGAACTCATAAAAAGAAATTCTAGCACAAACCGGTTCCTTTCGTTATGTTTCAATCACAGGTGATCACCGAGCGCGGCGGACGAGCTCCAGATCAACACCAACGGCGAAAGAAAAGGCGATGACGGCGACCACGGCGGAACAACTAGTGAACGAACCCGACCCACCGCGGGTTATCACCTCTCGACGAGGACTTCCGAGCGGGCGTGCCCTGCTCGGAGCGTTCCTCATCACGACGGCTGCCCTCGGCACCTTTGCGTTGGCCACGGGCGGAGACGACGGCCCGACCACGGAGTATCTCGTTCTCCAAAACGACGTTTCCGCCGGCGACCCAATCACGCTCGTAGACGTCACGTACGTAGCGATGGAACTCGGTCCGTCTCTCGTCGCGAGTTCGCTCACGACGACCAATGGGCTCGATGGTGCCACCGCCCTCCGAGATCTCCGAACCGGCGAGTTGCTGTCCCCCAACGATCTCCTCGCGGCACCGCCCATCGATGGAATCCCGATTGGCGCCGTTCATGAACTCACCTTCGGCGTTCCCCTTGACCGCACTCCTCCAGGGCTTCGGCGGGGCGATCGCGTAACCGTGCTCGGCACGACCGATGAATTGACTGCGGTCGGCGTCGAAGACGCTGTAGTGCTCTCGATCGACACCGAACCCGGCCAAATTGGATCAAGCGGCCAGGGCGTTCTCACGCTCGCCATAAATGATGCCGAGACAGTCCTCACGCTCACCCATCTCACACAGACCTCGGACATCACAATCGTTCGCTCAACCCGCGCCATCGCCGACGAGTACCCAGCGTCGACACTCGTCGAGGCGACCGACACGAGCGAGTCAATCGAGACCGGATCAGCTAGCAATGAATGACGAACGCTGGGTCGTGCTCGGGCTCGCTCACCCTCGGGCTGGCTGGTTTAGCCAACTCGCCAAGTGGGCCACCACTGCAGCGGTCCCGATCGATTTTGTGAAGTGCGTCTCGGCCGACGAAGTGCGGGCACGACTCAGCGGCGGCCGCGCCTACTCGGCGCTCCTCGTCGGAGGCGACGTCGTCGGACTCGATCGAGATCTTGTCGACAGCGCCACATCGACCGGAGCCGCTGTCCTTGTCGTCGGCCCACGAACCGAACACGGCTGGGCGGAGATGGGAGTGAGCGGCCGCCTACCCGCACGATTCGAACGCGACGACCTACTCGCTGCCCTCCGAGAATTCGCACCGGCAATCTCACGTGTCACGCCCCGACTCCTCGAACCATCCGATCGCGACGTCTCAGCCGTACGAGGCCGTCTCGTAGCGGTGACCGGCGTACCCGGTGCCGGTTCGTCCATCGCCGCGATGGCCCTGGCCCAAGCTCTCGGCAACGACGCATCGAACAACGGGGTCGTGATCCTCGCCGACCTCGCCCTCAACGGCGAACTTGCAATGCTGCATGACGCGCAAGAGATCGTGCCTGGGCTCCAAGAAATGGTCGAAGCGCATCGAGGGGCCCGAATTCCAGCGAGCGAGATCCGGGCGATGGTGTTCGACGCTATTGGCCACGGATATCACGCCCTGCTCGGGCTTCGCCGCCATCGGGACTGGGCAGCGATTCGACCGCGTGCATTCGATGCGACAATCGATGGTCTCCTCGGGAGCTACCGATTCGTAATCGCCGACGTCGACGCTGACTTGGAAGGCGAGGCGGAGACAGGGTCCCTCGATATCGAGGACCGCAATCTCATTGCTCGTTCCACCGTATCTCGCGCCGATTTGGTACTCGTCGTTGGCAACCCGACGATGAAGGGCCTTCACGGGATGTGCCGACTCCTACGCGATCTAGTCGCATTCGGCGTAGCCAGTGACCAGATCATTCCGGTACTCAACCGATCGCCAAAATCACCTCGCCTCCGCGCCGAGGCCGGCCGGACGCTTGCCACTCTTCTCAACGGGTCCGATGCGTTAGTCAACTTGGGAAACCCACTTCATCTACCCGAGCGCCGAGATCTAGAAGGTTGCCTACGGGACGCCGCCAAGCTCCCTAAGTCACTTGGACTCCCGCTCTACAACGAAGTCACTCGCCGATTCCATTCGGTGCCGGATGCGATCACCCTTCCCCGAGGATCTGAACCGAAGCAGGTCGTTCCTGGCTCGCTCGGCGCATGGACCGAGGAGGCCGGATGAGCTCTGAGCTAGCCAGTCCACTCATTGAGATTGAGCAGCGTGTTCAGAACCGTGCCAAAGACGAGGCACTTGACCTCGACGATGCTGGGGCACGCCTGGCGCTTGAGGATCTGGTGCAAGAAGAGGTCGGTCGATGGAACGACGACTTCCGTCGCGGATTTCGGCCGTTCGCTTTATCCGATTCGGAGATGGTCGCTGAGCGCGCCATCCGAAACCTGACCGGCTACGGGCCCCTCGGTCCGCTTCTCGAAGACGACGATGTCTGGGAAGTCATGGTCAACGCCCCCGATGCGATCTTTGTGAAGCGCCACGTCGGCTCATCGGGTTACCACGATGAGGTCTTCCACGACGATGCCCACGTGATCCGAACGCTCACCAAGATTCTCGATGACTCGTCGGCAGCGCACCGCAAACTCGACCCCAGCGAGGGCCTTCAGGATGCTCAGCTTGACGATGGCGCCCGGCTCCACATTGTCCACGGAGATGTGGCCCGCGGTGGCCACGTGATGGTCAACATCCGCAAGTTCACAGGGGTCGCGTTCCGCAGCCTCGACGAGCTTGTCGATCGGGGAATGATGACTGCCGACGTCGCAGGGTTCCTCAAAGCATGCGTAGAGGCACGCCAGACCATCGTCTTCGCCGGAGCGCCAGGGGCAGGCAAGACCACGCTCTTGAACTGCTGCGCGGCCGAACTCGATCCGCAGTTACGCGTCGTCGTCGCTGAAGAAGTATTCGAGGCTGACGTTCCACTAGCCAACGTCCCCGAAACAGTATGCAAACCGCAATGCGCTGGCCTCACACCGATTCGCGGTATCCGAACGGGTCATGTCAACGAGTACGACGATCCCTACAGACCGATCCCGGCAACGGATCCCGCCAACACGACGCCATATCTACCCAGGCCGCGTCAACGCCGTCGATCGAAACCGCTGGACTCGATCCCGCCGCACCCCATCAGGAACAAGACGCATTGAGTGCGCTGAACGTTTCGTCGTACGCGCCAACACACGTCAAACCGCCACCTGCGGTAACTGTTCCGTCGAGCATGGTGTCAGCCACCTGCGCCGACGACGTACCTGAGTTGGAGATGCTGTAGTCGTCGCCGGTGATCGACGAATTCCGAACCGACGGCGACGACGACGAATTGTTGTACACGCCGCGGTTGTTGGTGCCGCCGGTGGCGGTGGCGGTCACATTCATCATCGACGGCGACGACCCAGTGTTGTACACGCCGTAGCTGTCTGTGCCGCCGATGCCGGTGGCGGTCACAGCCGTCATCGACGGCGACGACCCCGCATAGTTGTACACGCCGTAGCTGTAGGTGCCGCCGGT
>Ga0315334_10000121_pt1 | contig 51709 bp, 66 predicted proteins | sample M150034915metaG_FD_205555 | JGI IMG/M metagenome (GOLD analysis project Ga0315334, IMG submission 205555) | Ammonia-oxidizing marine archaeal communities from Monterey Bay, California, United States - M1 500m 34915 | ecosystem: Environmental > Aquatic > Marine > Intertidal zone | place: USA... | reverse complement strand
GACTTTAATAACAAAAGGTATTTTTATGGACGCGTCAATGACAATTTTGATCCCATCCTCGTTCGCGGAGAAAAGCTTAAGCCGATAAGCCAAGAGGGTCCTTCTGCTATGGCTCTTGACTTTGTTGTGGATGCCTTTGAGGACATGAGACGGTATTTTCAGAAGGCGCTAGCGCTGACTCGGGGAACAACTTACGACGGTACTATTATCGATGGGATGATAGTACAACGGGGCTGGGTCAGCGCTAACAATCTGTACACGCAACACATGGTCAACACTCAGAGAGTTTTTATCACAGCCTATTTACAAGATACCTATCAAAGCCAGTATGTTCTTAATGCAGACGACTACGTTAATACTTTTTTCCGCTTTTATGAAAGGCTTGGCACACCTTACCCGCTAACAAAGTCAAATTTTACTCTTAGTGGGTATGTTTCTCCGAACAGTAGTGGGTTATGCCTGGAAATTGATTCAGCAGAGCACTCCTCAGACCAATACAAAGTAGCCAAGTATTACAAGAGTCCCGCCTTTGACGAGTATAAAAAGATCGCCCGTCGCTTCGGATTTCTGATTGACAAGAACGCCCCCTGGCGCTTGGTTGCCAACCTTGCTTCTCCGATCATGATCAACTATATGAAGAGGTATGGGGTCTCCAATCGTACACAACTGTTCGAGCAGTATTACGAGAAGGTGGAGAAGTATGATATTGAATCCCTCAGGAGATATTTTATTCAGGGTTACAACGATTTTGTTGAAGATTATCCCACCGCAGATGTTGTCAAACATATCCAGTGCACTTCGGGACCTAAGATAATTAACCAGCGTATAGCCAGGCGGCGATTATATTACGTGCCCGATTTAGCAGATGACCACCCTTTGCATTCTAATCAAAAGGTGGTTAAGGATTCTTTTTGGCTCCCTAAATACTACATTCTTCGACATGCTGAGTCTGGCTTTGCCGAAATTCCGCGTATGATCAAGGCAGGTATTACAAGGGCAATAACAATACAAAAAACACTTGACATTATGGCTGCAGTAGAGTATATTACTAATAAGACTAAAACGACATATAGAAAATACACATTGCCTCCACCAAAAGAAAGATCAATATCCGACGCCGTGGGCTGCTGCGTGCCGCCTCCTCCGGGGGGCGTGGAGCCTCCTCCTCCGGACGCCGCGTGGCGCTTGTCCCCCGAACAGGGTGGACTGAGTCCGCGGCTCGTTCCCGCTGGTACTCAAGGTACCGCCCCGACGGCCGTCGAGCTACCGCCTGCACCGGGACTAGAAGAACCGCTCCCCGCCGACGGCGCAGCCGAGCGCGTCCGTCATGATTGTGACTAGCTGTTTCCAAAAGTTTGGCGACATCTACTATTCAGAAGGTGAGTTCTATGAAGAACCACAGCCCTCATTTGCGAGGACGTGGTCCAATAGCTCATCCCTTCGAGGTGTCAGTAGCGCTCAGTTATATACTGGAGGCAAGTCGATGCTTGAGTGTGCTCCAGAAGCGCACAAGGTGGCGATTGAGGAGCATTCGTCTAGATTGAAGGCGCATATGAGAGCGCTTCAAATAGCCAAGGTCGATATCTCAAAACGCTCCGTACGGGAGGTGTTCCCAGAAATTTTTCTTAAAGAATTTTTGAGATTACAAAACATCATTACGGAACACGTCTTTTCTACCTACAAAAAGCCCTCTAACTATGACTTTTTAGAGGGGCTCTATTTCTTAATCAATAAGGTTAAGAAACAGCGGCTGAACGTTGATGTAAACGCTCTTAAAAAAGAACTTCATGCAAAGCCTGCTCGTGAGTTCTGGAAGACAGTACAGAAAACAAGTCCTCATGTTTTATATGATATGTTTAAGACCAAGACGGGCCGCCTGACCACGTGTCGAGGGGGGTTCCCCATTATGACAATGGCTAAGAAGTACCGAGGTATTCTAAAGCCTCAGAACGACTGCTTCGTGGAGTTAGACTACAACGCTGCTGAACTCAGGGTGTTTCTGGCTCTCAGCGGTAAAGAACAACCTGATCAGGATCTACATGAGTGGAATGGTAAGAACGTTTATCGAGGACTTCAGAATAGAGAGGAATCAAAGAAGAGGATCTTTGCGTGGCTCTATAACCCTCAATCAAAAGACTATCTTTCGCAAAAATTTTATAAGAAACGTTTCGTTGTTGACTCACACTATAAAGATGGGGTGGTATCAACACCATTTGGGAGAGAAATCCCCGCCGACGACTTTCACGCCCTCAACTATTTGATTCAGAGCACGGCTAACGACGTCACGATGTCAGCAGCCATTGAAGTCGATAAATATCTTTCCGAGAACTGTGAAAAGAGCTTTATATCCTTCATGATCCATGATAGTCTAGTGCTAGACGTAACGAAAGAAGAGCTTAAGCACATTAAAGAAGTTCAACGCATTTTCGAAACCACCAAGTTTGGTAAGTTCATGTCCAACGTCCAAATAGGGCGAGATTATGGCAATCTAGTGGAATGTAATGCCCGTCTATAATAAGCTGGTGAGGGATCGGATAATAGAAATCATAGAGTGCAGCGGCAAGAACTATTCATCGCGTGTCCTAATAAGAGACACCGATTATGCGGAGTCGCTTCAGGAGAAGCTACGAGAAGAAGTAGAAGAGTTTCTTGAGGATCCCTGTGCAGAAGAAGCTGCCGACATCCTAGAAGTTCTGGAGTGTTTGATGCATCATCATAAAATAAGTCAGATTGAAACAGCACAAGCTAAAGAGATCAAGAAGGCAGAAAAGGGCTCCTTTAGACACCGAGTATTTTTAGTAGAAGTGGAAGAATGAAATCAGTCATTGGATTAACAAAAACAGGCGCCCAACTAGCCGGCTTCTTTGATAAGTATCCTCAGTATAACGTCTACAAGATTTCGAAGGACGTCAAAAAGGGAGCAAAGAAATGTCACGCCCTTAAAGAGCGTGAAAATCCCGAAGAGTACGATGCCTCACCACCACGTCTGAAAACCTTCTTCAAGGAGGTCGATAATGAGATCCTCTTCGTGCTCAGTGGCGACTCGATTGAGTCTGCAGCATCATTACAAATTCTATATCAACTGAGAGATAAAAAGGTTGACATTCTTTACTTCATTCCTGATGAGTTCTTTATGAACGACGTGGAGAGGCTCAACGAACGGGCCGTCTACCATGTCTTGCAGGAATATGCGAGATCAGGAGTGGTAAACTCTGTTTGTTTGATTGATGGAAAAAAACTAGAAGAAATGCTGTCTGATAAGTTGACAGTGGAGAATTATAATGATATTATTGGTGAGTATGTGGTATCATCCTATCATATGATGAACGTCTTTACTCACACGGAAGCGTCGCTTGTCAACGCTTCCCCAATCTCAGAGATCTCCAGGATAAGTACCTTTGGCGTAACGTCTTTGGGGTCCAAAGAAGATTTGTTTTTTTCTCTTGACAATGTGAAGGAAAAAGAGTATTATTTTGCTATACAGAGAGATAAAATGAATAGCAGAGAAACCTTAGTGAAGATCAAACAGCACATCAAAGACAACAATACAAATGAGAACGTGAACTACTACGTTCACCCCACCTCATACGACGAGGATTACGTTTATTCAAAGGCGTATTCTTCCGTCATCCAAGAACGAAATAAATGAAATTTAAGCTTGACAACTAGCTTAATTAGTGTTATATTATATGTAGATGGTCGGGACATTTACCGACCATACTCTAGCCGAGTGCAAACAAGGAGGACAACATGGCTTTAGATTTAGACAAGATTAGGGCACGTAAGGTGGACCTAGAGAACCGAGGTTCTGGAGGTCGGAATAACTTCTGGCGTCCTAATGACGGAGAGCAGACCATTCGTCTGGTCCCCACAGCAGACGGAGATCCCCTCAAGGATTTCTGGTTTCACTACAATCTGGGAGAGAATCCTGGGTTTCTTTCACCCAAGAAGAATTTTGGAGAGGACGATCCATTGGATTCGTTCATCCGCAAGCTCTTCAACGAGGGTACTGAGGACAGCATCAAGATGGCGAAGAACCTCATGGCTCGTCAACGCTTTTTCGCTCCCGTAATCGTGCGTGGAGAGGAAGATCAAGGGCCACGAATGTGGGGCTTCGGCAAGATGGTGTATGAGCAGTTGCTCAACCTGTTCCTTAACCCTGAGTACGGGGATATCACGGATTCTGAAGCCGGCACTGACCTAGTGATCCACTATGGCAAGCCTGCAGGGGCAACGTTCCCTCAGACCAAGATTACCCCTCGTCGTCGTTCATCCACTCTGTGCAGTGATGGCGACACTGAGCGATGCGCTGAGTGGCTCGACAACATTCCTGAGCTTGACACTCTTTTTGAGCGCAAGACCCCGGAAGAGGTCGGTACGTTGCTCGATAGTTACCTACTTGACGAGAGTGGTACCGAGGAGGCATCCTCAGAGACGCAAATGTATAATACGGAGGCTACTACCACTTCGGTGGACAGTGCCTTCAACGAGCTTCTAGGTTAGAAAACTTGAAGTTAGCCCACAGGGAGGCACAGGGTTATCAGGTGCCTCATACTCATTCACACACAGGAGGAAAAGATGAGTGATTTAAATAAGAGCGGATATGAACTCCGCACTGATTTGCTGGGAATGGCTACAGGAATTGTAGTTGACAGGACTGATCGTCTTGAGAACAATGAACATTTTCTAGCAGAGAATGATAAGGGTTATCAGCGAAAGCCGATTGTTCCTTATACTACTGAAGACGTGATCACTGAAGCTGAGAAGCTTTACGAATTCGTTCAAAAGAAGTAAACGATACATCCCGCAGGGAGGCATGGGGTTATACAGATGTCTCAACTTTTTCTAACAATTTTTGTTGGAATCATATGGGAACTTTCTCATATGAGATTATTGTAATTTCATATTAATACAGGAGAAAAAAATGAATTATAAAGAACTAAAACCACGTCCAAAGATGGGCGAGTCCCTACGCAATATGGGGTATAGTCCAAGGTTTGCCATGGCAGATCTTATTGACAACTCTATAGATGCTAGCGCAACTAAAGTTGATGTTGTGATAGCCGGTAAAAAGAACCAGTACGATCCTGTTACGCGTATCGATGTGTTCGACAACGGCACTGGTATGAGCGTCCAGTGTGCGGAAGAGGCATTGACGATGGGATCTGATACCCACAAGGATGGTAAATCCTTGGGGTGCTTTGGTATGGGGCTTAACACTGCTGCTACTTCTCTCGGACGTAGAATCACAGTAATTACACGCAACCACAGAGATAAATTGGCTTGCCTCGTCTACGATCTCGATGTAAACGCCAAGCGCAATAAATATATCGTTTGCCATCGTTCCCTTACTGGCGAAGAAGTTAATACCTTCAATCGTCAGATCTCAGAAACCGGTAGCGGTACCTGGGTACGTATTGACAAGATTGACAGACAACCATATAGCAATGTGAAGGCAATGGTGGCTAGTTTGCGCGGCCGCTCCACCCTCCGGTTAACCTTTCGTAAGTTCTTGGCATCCAAGACATGTACCATTACGGTTAATGACAGGGAACTGCAGCCATGGGGCTATAACCACGTTGAAGGTGTTCAAGAGATCACCCCCGCGTTTCCGTTCAAGCTAAAGGACGGCACGAGCCTAGGTACGCTACAGATTGTCAGCACCTTGGGTACAGAGCAGATCGGAGGTCAGTCGCGCGCACAGGGACTAGTGGTGCTGCGGAATAACCGGGATATTACCCCGAACCCAGAGTGGCACGGCACCCGGGTACACAACTGGGAATTAAGCGGCGTGTTCGTTATTTGGACAGTCCAGTCCGAAGCCTTTGACTCATTGATGGGCACTACGGTTATGAAAAATAGCTGGCAGATGCCCCAGTCTGTCAAAGATAGCTTGACGAGAGAGATCTCTGCGGAACTCACCACTTATACGAAGAAACGCCAAAAGGAGCGCGCTTTGAAAAAGGTGGATGATACAACGGTTGAAAATATGACGACGTCATATAGGAACCATCTTAATAATAACATGAACGTGACCCGATCGCCGATTGTGCGAAACGATGAGCAGTTGACCCGGGCTGAGGGACCACGCCCTCCGGCTGACACTCCGGCGAAGAAGAAGGGAGCCAAGAACAAGTCTTCTGGCAAGCCTTTTGAGTACGCCAATGGAAGCGACGAATGGGTGATCGAGACTGATCCTGGCTGCGGACAAGGCCGCCACTTTCAAGTGAGATCCGAGAGGAAGCAGCGCGGCGGCCGCCGATTTTACTTGTCGGTTGACACTGACCATCCATGGATCGCAAAGCATTTCGATTCACCTTTTGCATCGGATCCTCGTGTGATGTACAGTATTTACGATAATATTGTCGGCGACGCGTACATGGAACTGGAAAATCCGGATCCGGATACTGCTGATCAGTGGGTTCGCGCGAAGGCAGGTTTCCTGCGGGCCCGTGCTACGCACACAGCAGCCCACGACGATCGTAGGATCGAGTTGGTTGCTTAGGCATTAACCGCAGGGGGGCACGGGTTTACAGGTGCCCCACTCATTAAACAAAGGAGAATAAATGAGTCTACAGAGTAAGTTACGAGAGGCCGAGCTAGATACCAATGCCAAGATTACGTTGACGTATTCAACGGGTGGCGATGTTATCCATGCTCGCGATGGTTATGTTGACGATGTTTTGGAGCAGACAGATTTTGCTACCACTGTTGCAGGAGTGATCACCACTACTGGTTTCGACAATCAGGCAATTGATGACCTGCGTGGTCAGAGCATGCTAGAAGATTACGAGCGTGACTTTTCCGGCTTTGATTATTTCGTTGCCGGCGTTATCGCCGAGAACATCTACGAGCTTGACTTTATTGATCAGACGGTCGAGCAGTATGATTACAAGCGTGGCTTCCTCACCCTGGAGGCGAACGTGCAGACCACCGTCGGCAACGTCATGACAGCAGATGAGACCTTGTTTACTGGTTGGCAGACTACGGTCCCCACCAAGATTGGCAATCTGACTATCGATGGCTAAAACTCCGTTACGTTACCCGGGGGGAAAGTCCCGTGCAGTAAAGCATATTCTTCCCCTCGTCCCATCCGATGTAACGGAACTTTGCTCCCCCTTTCTTGGCGGCGGCTCTGTGGAGCTAGCATTCAACCAGGAAAGGGGGGGCACGGTCTATGGGTACGACCTGTTCGAGCCGTTGGTGTGGTTCTGGGAAGCTCTTTTGGAGAGCCCTGAGAAGCTAGCCGATGCCGCTGATGCTATGCGTAAAAAGCATGTTGATTTTGAGAAGAAGCGCGGCTTGCTACGGGAAGACTGTGCGCGCATCCGTGAGGAGCTTAAAGCAGCAACAAGCAGCAGCATTGAGAATGCTGCAAAATTCTACGCCATCAACAGGAGCACATTCTCCGGAGCAACGTTCTCAGGTGGCTGGTCCAACCTGGCCGCATACTCAAGATTCACAGACTCTTCTATTGAGCGCGTGAGGGAATTCAAAGTAAAGAATTTTCACGTAGCTTGCGAGTCATTTCAAACTTCTATTTTAAAACATCCAGATGCTTTTCTTTATTGTGACCCTCCGTATTTGTTGGGAGCAGATAAGGATAGGCTCTATGGTATCGGAGGGGATATGCATCAAGGATTCCCCCATCGAGAGCTATACAATATTCTTTCTGAGAGAAAAGGTTGGGTGCTTTCCTACAATGATTGTGAGGATATTCGTAAATTATATTCTGACTATGAAATCCGTGATGCAGAATGGGCCTATGGCATGAAGAATGTTGACTCGCAAGTGAGTGCTGATCGACGGGCACTAGAGGATTTGATGCTAATTCTGAAATCTCCTGAGACTAAGGAAATGGTGCAGCAGATTCTAGATGGATTGAAGAAAAAAAAGATGGGTTCTTCATCTGAGCTACTAATTATAGGGTAATGAGAATGAAACCAATAGTAGAAGGTTGGCGTAGGTATTTACGAGAAGAATTGGACGTTCCATCTAAATTGGAAAAAGATCTGGATAGCCCTCTGCCAGCGCCGAGGGATTCTTCTGAGAGCAACTTAGAACGCGCCCTCCGTGTTATTGAAGCAGAGGGTTACGACTACAAGCTAGTCAAAAACCACATTAAGGTTTTAGATGATCAGCGCCTGGAGACAATGGAAAAGCTGATTCAAATGCTTACTCCTTTGGGGTTCATTCACGATCCTATTGGTGGCGGTAGCTCCATCGGACGCCTGGAACTCCGCGATCGCAAAGCTGGCAGCGTTTACGTATACGTCAAACCCAAGAAGCGGACTGCCGCATCTGCCGGGATGGATTTTGAGAAGCAACTAGCAGATGAGATTACGCAGAGGTATGGCGCCGCCGGCATTACTGCCGAGACCGCCGGGTCCACCCCGGGCTCCGATCTTTCCATCAAAAAGGGCGGAGAAGTAGTGATGAGCATCGAACTAAAGACTGCTCTCGCTGCCGACTTTGGACAGTTCCGTGCACAATATAACACAACGACTGGAACATGGGAACCTCGCCGCACAAAAGCATTCATAAAGAACGAAAAAATCTTCAAGCCCTTGTTTGATGATTACATGCTCGATTGGCTTAACAAGAATGCGATATTCCCAGACCTCATAGACCCGCGCCTAAACAAAGATAAGAATGAGAAGATTTACGGACTTAAACGTTCGATGCGGACGGGAAAGCTAAAGAGAGAGTTACAAAACTCGTGGTTTGGTGGCAAGACTGATATAAAGATTCCATTTGATTTTTCTCGTATCGCAAACTATTACAGTGATAAAGGCGATTCGTTTATTCAGATTGACGGCCGCGGACTCTATGCTCTCAAGCCCGAAGCACAAAAGCTTCTAGACGTGCCTATGTTCGGGGACCTGGGGCTAACCTGTGACCTTAGGTTTCGTTTCAAACCATCGGCAGGTGAAAATAGTACTACTAGCTTCACGTGTGCGGTGAAGATCAAAGGTCGCTATAAAAAATCAAATCTTAGTTTGACAAATACCGAAGATTTAGATAAAATTATCTCAATACTATAAAATCTTAAAAACTTCTTGACAAACCACTCTCAATTATGGTATTGTAACAACATGAAGAGGATGATTTTATGACTACTAAACCAATCAACGCAGCGCACTATTGGCGAAACAATGGGGAGCTAATAGCAGACGTGGCAAATCTGGGTTTTATTAAGGGTAAGGTTCTTGATGCCGCATATGGATCGGGAGCGTTTTGGGGCAGTCATACCCCAACTGAACTAGTTTCTAACGATCTCTATACCGCTGCCGATTACTCTTACAATTTTACTAATTTTCCTTCGCACTGGAAAGATAAATGGGACACTACAGTTTTTGACCCGCCTTATAAATTAAATGGTACGCCGTCGCAAGGACAAGTCGATAAAGCTTATGGTGTGCACAAGAAGGCCACCCTTCAAGAGCGGATGGATTTGATTATTGCTGGGGCAAAAGAATGTTACAGGGTCACAAAAGATAAGGGCTTCATTCTGGTAAAAGTACAAGACCAAGTTTCATCGGGCAAGATGCACTTTCAAACTGATGCTGTTTCCTCTGCCCTTGTAGAGTTGGGAGCGGTGAAGGTAGCTCAGATGCACTTTCTTAGGCACCCACGCCCACAACCTCAAGGTCGAAAGCAGGTGCACCCCCGCAGCAACTTCTCTACATTAATGGTATTCAAAAAATAATAGTAGGGTTTTCTTAAAAAATCTCTGGACAAACCAGGGAACATATGCTATTATATAACTATAACTCAGGAGAATAGATGTCTAACAATGGTAAGATCAGCGTTGCAGAAATGCGTAAAATGCTCAACAAGAAGGCAGGCGCAAACATCGCCTACAACTTGACTGAGGGCAACCCAACAGATGTGAAGGAGTGGATCCCAACCGGCTCACGGTGGCTTGATTCCATCATCTGTAGAGGAAAGTCCGCAGGAATCCCCATGGGAAAAGTCTGCGAGATTGCAGGACTAGAGAGCACCGGCAAGTCTTACATGGCTTCTCAGGTTGCAGCCAACGCTCAGAAGATGGGGATCGATGTAGTTTACTTCGATTCTGAATCTGCATTGGACTCTGGTTTTCTGGCCCGAGCCGGCTGCAATGTTGAAGATGTGCTTTATGTGCAAGCTACCAGCGTTGAAGCTGTGCTAGCCAACATCGAGGAACTCTTGGGCACTGGCAATCAGTTCCTGTTCATTTGGGACAGCCTAGCGCTGACTCCTAGCAAGTCTGATATTGAGGGAGACTTCAATCCCCTCTCCAGCATGGCAGTCAAGCCACGCATCCTTTCTAAGGGGCTCTCTAAGCTGGTGCAACCGATTGCTAACAGCAACTCTACGCTGCTGATTCTTAATCAGTTAAAGACCAACATTACTTCTAACATCGCTGAAGCAATGACGACGCCCTACTTCACTCCAGGAGGGAAGGCTCTTAACTACTCGTATTCGTTGAGGATTTGGCTCACTGGTCGGAAGGCTAAGGCTAGCTTCATTCAGGACGAGAACGGTTTCAGGATCGGTTCAGAGGTTAAGGCGAAGATTGAGAAGTCTCGCTTTGGAACTCAGGGACGTGTCTGCACATTCAAGATTGTCTGGGGAGGCGACGACGTTCGCATCTGTGATGAGGACTCATGGTTTGAAGCCATTAAGTCATCGGAGCAACTGACCAATGCGGGAGCTTGGTTCACCCTTATCCATGAGGACGGCAAGAAGGAGAAGTTCCAGAAGGCCGGATGGTTGGAGAAGCTGCAGGACGAGAAGTTCCGAGCCCGCGTACTTCAGATCATGGACGAGGAAGTCATCTTGAAGTTCGAGGATAGAACTGGAAGGGCTGAGGATTTCTACAAGATTGATGAGGAGACATCGGCCTCCGCGGCAACTGTTTAAGATTCTTCTTGACTTTCAAGGTAAAGATTGATATAGTAGTAATATGAAGGTTTCAAAGGGGATGCAACGATACCTGACATTGGCCAGCCGAGTTGCATCACAGAGCGAGCACGATCACTTTAAGCACGGTGCCATCCTAGTAAAGGGAGGTTCCGTGCTTAATACTGCGTGCAACAAGGATAAGTATAATAGATTTGGGAATAGGTTTCGAGACACTCATAACTGTGGCCACGCTACGCATCATGCAGAGCTTGGTTGCATCTTGGGCTTGGATCGATCCATTACTCAAGGAGCCACAATGTATGTTGTACGTATGAATCGAGAAGGTACGTTCCGAATGTCAAAGCCATGTGGAATGTGCGAGGAAGTATTGAAATTTTGTGGCGTAAAGAGAGTAGTATATACCACCGGTGATGAATCCACCGTTGAAAAACATAAACTTTAAGGAAATGATAATGAAGAGCGAGACAAAACCAGACCCCAACACATTGTGGGGGTTTGCACTGATGCAAAATGTAGCTAAATACCGGGTCGACGGCGCCCTCTGGCGTGTAGCCGGCAAGAGCGAGATCCCCGATGCCCACTTTACAGTATGGGAAGACAATGTTTCAGGTCCCTGCTTCCGGCAAGGATTTGTGAAGGTTTAAGATGAAGGAACGGATTCTTATTGTCGATGCGCTGAACGCGTACTTTCGAGCCTACATCGTGGACCCGAGTCTGTCAACAAACGGACAACCCATCGGAGGAATGAAAGGGTTCCTAAAGATCCTTAACAAACTGGTAAGGGAATCTAAGCCCGACAAGATTGTGATCTGCTGGGATGGGGCTGGAGGCTCCAGGAAGCGGAAGGCGACAAACAAGTCGTACAAAGAGGGCCGAGCCCCCATCCGCCTTAACCGAGACATTCGAAATCTCTCAGAGTCAGAAGAAATCACAAACAAGATCTGGCAACAGACGAGACTATTTGAATACCTAAACGAGATGCCAATCATCCAGTTTATGTATGAGGGGATTGAAGCGGACGATATCATTGCATACGTTCAACAACACCCAGCCCTCCAGGGCTCCCAGAAGATGATTGTAAGTTCAGATAAGGACTTCTTTCAGCTACTGGATGACGAAACCATTCTACACCGCCCAATTCAAAAAGAAAATTTGAACCGGAATAGAATTATTGAACAATACGGAATTCATCCAAACAACTTTGCGCTTGCGAGAGCGGTTGTCGGAGACGTGAGTGACAACCTCCCTGGGATCAAGGGAGTCGGACTTGGCACCATTGCTAAGAGGTTCCCTTTCCTGGCTGAGGAAAAGTCATGCACCATCAATGCGTTGGTAAAGTTCTGCAAAGAGAACAATGAGAACAACTTGAAGGCTTTTACTAATATTGTTGAGGGCAAGAAACTCATTGCAGAGAACTATAAGATGATGCAACTTTATTCTCCATCAATTTCAGTCCAGACCAAGCGTGACATCGACGCAATCTTTAATGAGTTTACACCAGCGTTGAATAAAACTATGATTAGGAAGATGTTTGTGGAAGACGGCATTGGTGAACTTAGCATTAACGACTTGTTTGTTAACTTCAAGAGCTTGATTTATTCCCACAAAGAGCAGCAGACTACATAGTGGAAAACCCTTCATTTTCTAAATTTGGAAAAGCATTTCAAGAAGACATGTGCCACTTGGTGCTGTGTGATCGTCCTTATGCGGATCAGATCGCCGAGGTATTGAATCCTGATTTTTTGGAACTTAAATATCTTCGAGTTTTTATTGAGAAGGTGTTTGATTATCGAGAAAGATACGGGGTACATCCTACATGCAAGATTCTGCAGACTGTTTTCAGGGCAGACATTGAAAATGAAAACGATGTTGTCAAAAAGCAAGTAAGAGATTACTTTGCGCGCATCTGTAACACTGAAGTGGAAGTCGAGGGCGCAGAATACATTAAAGAAACTTCTTTAGATTTTTGTAAGAAGCAGAAGCTGAAAGAGGCAATGTTAAGGTCTGTTGATCTCTTAAAGAATTCTTCCTTTGATGAGATCAGTGAAATTATTAATGAGGCCCTGCGTCTAGGAGCCACCAGTGATTTTGGGTATGACTACAAGACAGATTTTGAGGCTCGATTCGTAAAGAAGGCACGGAATCCTATCAGCACCGGCTGGGAAAACATTGATGAGATTTGCAAGGATGGTCTTGGTAAGGGTGAGTTAGGAGTAGTGATTGCTCCCACTGGCGCAGGAAAAAGTATGGTACTTGTTCACCTAGGTGCCCAGGCGTTGAAGGCAGGGAAGAACGTCGTACACTATACCTTGGAATTGGGGGATACAGTCGTTGCTTCTCGTTATGATAGTTGTATTACTGGTGTGGGGCTCGGAGATCTTCTCGCTTTTAAGGAACAAATTTATGAAAAAGTTCAAAATATTGAAGGCTCCCTCATAGTTAAAGAGTACCCCACTAAAAGTGCGAGTACAAATACAATAAAGGCTCACTTAGAGAAACTGAAGACCAGGGGAATGGAAGTTGACATGATCATCGTAGATTATGGTGATTTGCTACGCCCTAAAATTGTGCGCAGAGAGAAGAGACACGAATTAGAAACTATTTATGAAGATTTACGAGCGATCGCACAGGAAAACAAGTGTCCGGTATGGACAGCATCCCAGACCAACCGCTCGGGGCTTAACGCAGAGGTAATTACGATGGAATCGATTTCAGAAGCGTTCAATAAATGTTTTGTTGCTGACCTTATCTTTTCTGTGTCGCGTACTATAGAGGATAAAGCGACTAAAGGCGGCCGCCTGTTCATTGCGAAGAATCGTAACGGACCAGACGGACTAATATACCCAGTGTACATGGACACTAGTAGCGTGAAGATTCGAGTGATGGAGCAATCAGGTGAGACCATCGGTGAGATTAAAGCCTTATCTGCGAAGGAACAATCTGAGAAGTTGAGAGAGAAGTACAAAGAGTTTAGAAAAAACGGAGGAAAAAGCTAAAATGTATGCGGAAGACTTAGTACGAGAGGGAACGTTAGATTACTTTCGGGGTGACGAACTTGCTACGAACGTGTGGATGACTAAATATGCCCTTCGGGATAAGTCGGGGGACTTCATGGAGGAGACTCCCAACGACATGCATCAGCGCCTTGCAAAAGAGTTTGCAAGGATTGAAACAAAGTTTGAAACTAACGGTCTCTCGTATGATGAGATTTATGATCTATTTAAAGACTTCAAATATATAGTACCTCAAGGATCTCCGATGTACGGAGTAGGAAATGATTATGTTAATGCATCTTTGTCTAATTGTGTTGTCGTCGCTTCTCCTGGTGACAATGTTTCTTCAATTATTGACAGTGGAAAAGAATTGGCTAACTTATTCAAGCGTCGCTGCGGCGTTGGGTTGGATATTAGCAACTTACGCCCAGAAAACGCCCCTGTAAACAATGCAGCGGGCACCACCACCGGAGCATGGAGTTTCGCAGACTTTTATTCTTACGTGTGTCGGATGATTGGACAAAACGGCCGCCGTGGAGCACTCATGATCTCCATCGACGTACGTCATCCTGACGTTGAGAGGTTCGTCACCATGAAACATGACCTCACTAAAGTCACAGGCGCTAACGTGTCAGTGAAGATTACTGATGAGTTTATGGAAGCTGTCGAGGCTGATGACGACTATGTTCTACGCTATCCGATTAATGGTAACCGAACCCCGGCGTTTACCAAGACCATTAAAGCCCGAGAGTTATGGGAAAAGATTATAGAGTCAGCGACCCACACTGCCGAGCCAGGACTTCTAATGTGGGACAATATCACAAAAACCCTTCCAGCAGACGCCTACCGAGACGAAGGATTTCAGACACTTACGACAAATCCTTGTGGTGAGATCCCTCTGTCCGCTTACGACTCGTGCCGGCTGATCTCCATTAATCTTAAGAGTTTCGTGGAGAAGCCGTTCACCGAGGAAGCCGAATTCGACTTTGAATTGTTCAAAGATGTTGTTAAGAAGGCGATGCGATTGTCAGACGACCTAGTGGAGTTGGAGATCGAGAAGCTTAATAAGATCATGGAGAGTTGTGACACAGACGATGAAAAGGAGTTGTGGAACAACCTTCTGAGGGCATGCACCAAGGGACGCCGCACTGGACTGGGTACCCATGGGCTAGCTGACGCCATCGCGTGTCTCAACCATGCTTACGACTCCCCGAGAGCGTTACGCATCATTGATCAGATTTACGAATCACTGAAAATCAATGCCTACGCCGAAAGTGTGGAGCTAGCCCAGGAACGAGGAGCCTTCCCCGTTTTTGATTGGCCCACAGAGCAAAATAACTCCTATATTTCAAATTTGCCAAATTTTCTTCGGGACAAAATTTCCAGATTTGGTCGTCGTAACATTTCTATCTTAACGAACGCACCGACTGGTTCTGTCTCTATTATGTCACAGACTAGCTCAGGGTTAGAGCCCGTTTTCAGAAACTGGTATATACGCCGCCGTAAGCTCTCTCACAACGAGGGAGCCCTTACAGCCGACTTTGTCGATGAGCTAGGAGACCGATGGACAGAATATAAGGTTTATCACCACAATGTGGAAGAATTTATGCGTCAGGTGGAAACACAGACGATCCCCGGTTTCTTTGTTACTTCAGATCAGATTGATTGGAACAATCGCATTGATGTGCAGTCCACGATCCAAAAACATATTGATCACTCCATTTCTTCCACGATCAACCTCCCAAAGGGCACCGAACCAAGCGTTGTAGGCGAGCTTTACAAGAGAGCATGGGAAAAGGGACTGAAAGGGGTCACTGTATACGTCGATGGCTCTCGCACTGGAGTACTCATTACTGAAAAGACCGAAAATACCGAATTTCCGGTCCATAGCGCTCCAAAACGCCCTGAGCTTCTGGAGTGTGATATTCACCACACCACCATACATGGGGAAAAGTGGGTAATCCTGATAGGGCTCCTCAACGGCCGCCCATATGAGGTTATGGGAGGCAAATCAGATCTTGTCGAGATCCCAAAGAAATACAAGCAAGGTACCTTGCGGAAAAAGAGCCGCAAAACGATGCCATCCATATACGACTTAACAGTCGGTGCTGATGATGATATGCTCGTTGTTAAAGACATTGTAAAGGTATTCGATAATCCCAACCACTCAGCCTTCACGCGCGTCATTTCTTTGACACTGCGTCACGGTGCGAGCATCAATTTTGTTGTAGAACAACTACAAAAGGACAAGGACTCTGACATGTTCAGCTTTTCAAGGTGTATTGCGCGAATGTTGAAAAACTATATTCAGGATGGTACAAAGGTCGGAGGCGCAAACAACTGTGTTGAGTGTGGATCTGAGACCGGGCTAGTATATGTCGAGGGATGTCAATCTTGCCAGGACTGTGGCTATGCAAAATGTGGATAAGGAGACACGATGAAGTTTAAACCAGTTAATAGGTACTTGTTGGTCGAACCAATTGAGATCAAGCCGGAAGAGAAGGGTAAGCCAAGTGTGTTGTTGCCCGACATGTACAAACCAGAGAGCGCGCGCTTCAAGATGTGTCGTGTTGTAAGTATTGGGCCCGAGTGCACTAGGAATGTCCTAGCCAACAGTCTTGCTGTTGTCGAGAATTCGATGGTAGAAAAGATTGAGGTCTTGGATAATACATTTTACGTTATTCTTGAAGCTCACATTATCGGAGTTATAGATGAGCGGTGAGAAAAGCCATTCAATAGAACTCTACGGAGATGGGATTGGAAAGGTCGAACTTATTCAACACTATGGCGATGATAAAATGGTCGTTAATTCTGCTCGCGTTTCTTTCGGAGGGCACACGGAAAAGTTAGACGCCCGCGATAAGAAACTTATCAAGTATCTCATTAAAAACCGCCATACCTCGACTCTTGAGCACTGTGGCGCCACGTTTAGGTTCGTGGTCCCGCTATTCGTGAGATCCCAGCACCATCGCCATCGTACGTGGTCTTACAACGAAATAAGTCGTCGGTATACTGATGAGAATTTGAGCTTTTACGAGCCTAATGAATTTCGTGAACAGCACCCTTCAAACCGGCAGGCTTCAACTCAGGTAGCAGTAGATCCCATGCTTTCATATTATGATCTTGAAAGTGCAACAACCATTTCTGCCCCCGCTAGCATGGCACTTCGTAACCATCATAAGAGTTCATTATCATTATACGAGGAGATGATCCTCGCCGGCGTGTGCCGCGAACAGGCTAGGGGTGTTCTACCGCAAAACTCATATACAGAATATTATGGTACTGTGAATTTAAACAATATTTTGAAGTTTATTGATTTACGATTAGACTCTCATGCACAGTGGGAAATTCAACGGGTTGCAGCAGCCTGCTTAGAAATTGCTACTGATCTGTGGCCCGTCACGGTCGGAGCGTATCGGGATATAAAAAATGATTAGTCCCCAAATACTATGTGCCGCCGTGATGGCGATGAACATGCCTAACGCAGACTTTGCCTGTAAGCATATGGCCCACCTTGTCGACGCTAGTGCAAAGAACAAGATCAAGCCAGAAATACTTGTTTCTCTAATCCACGAAGAGAGCCGCTGGAAACCCCACGTGGTGAGTCGTTCTGGAGCCTGCGGACTTACGCAGATCTTACCGAAATACACACGTCCCCATACTAGTTGCGCCAAGCTAAAAGATCCCCGAATTTCTATCGCCCTCGGCGCCAAGACGTTATCCTTTTGGGTGCGCACATACGGACGAGGCCGGTACCGCAAAGGACTATGCGGCTACAACGGCGGCTACCGATGTAAAGAACTAACCTCCCCCAAAAAATACGCTTCACGTGTTCTCTCCCGTTCAGTGCGTCTTCGCCGCGAGGTAAAGAAGCAGCAGGCATTAAGAGAATTACGCAACTAATAAAATGAGCGAATTAGCTGTAGAAAAGCTTGTTATAGGCAATAATCTGGCATCAGCGATATACGCGTACATGCAAGATGCAACGTATATTCAAAACGCCATTCAAGAGCCATTCCGGTTCAGCTATCTTAGCCCTGATTGCAATTTAGAATTCTTGAACATGAAGAATGAGGAACGCGTGTTACAGACGCCCACCGGCTGTAAAGCTGTGGGAGTTTCTCGTGCTAGCGTTTGGCAGGACATTCTTTTCTACTTGTCTTTGGAGGGCAAGACACCGTTCGGTGGACAGAATACGCGAATGCGCCTAAAAGATAATATTCTTCGTGTAGTTTTAAAAGAGGTTAAAACCTTTGATATAAAATATGACGAGTTGTTTGTTTTTGATGATGAGAATGTATTTGGGGTAGGGAGCCCCGACAGTAGAGTGCCTATTACATGCGACGTCTACGATTGGTACGATGTTAACCAAGGCGCAATGCATGCGTATGATTTAATGGAAACACCTGAAGACCTTGTAAAAGAGATTTACTTCTATAAATCACCACGCATTTGCGGCAATACGAACGACAGAAAGGACTTGGTGGCAGTTTCCCACTTGGAACCAAAAGACCTTCACGAAATAGAGAGTTCTGATTTATATACACGTCTAAAAACGGTGTCTTTGATGAAAGAGCATGGAATTCGCGGAGACAACGGAACTAAACCCAAACTCAGCCTAAGTAAGAGAGAGATAAAGTTTAAGTTCGATTTAGAGTATGAAACTGAATTAGAAAATGTACGGTTCATGAAATCGAGCGAAGAGGATATGTTTAGTGGACATTTCGACTGGTAAGTATTTCCATTTGGCTGGAGTTGTTTCGCTGATTGGTTATGAGTCTGAGTTTCAGATGGAGTGGCACGATTCTCTCATGCCCATTGCGCCAGACTATACTTTCATTGATAAAGCCATTGTGGATTGCGTATATGCAGGGTGTGAGACTATCTGGATTGTCTGCAACGACGACATGACGCCATTGCTTAAAAAACGTCTAGGCGACTGGGCCTCGGATCCTGTCTGGAGATACCGAAAGAAGAGTAAGGTATTTTATGATCTTATTAAAGAGGTGCCAATTTTCTACGTCCCAACCCACCCAGACGACATCAATAGGCGAGACTGTATGGCATGGGGGGTACTTCATGGCGCTTCGACAGCTAACAAGATCTCCTCACAAATTAGTAAATGGACACGCCCTGATTCGTTTTTTGTAACGTTTCCGTACGGCGTGTATGACTATCAGGTATTACGTGAAAATAGAGATTTAATTTCTAGCAGAAAAAAGGTATACTTTTCGTGTGGTGGGGATAGTATAAAGACAGGTAAGTATTTGCCGTTTACGTTTGATGGCGACGACTTAAAGAATTTAGTGAAGAACTTCAAGAGTAAAAATCAGAACTCCTTCTTTGAGGGAAAGAAACTACCACTAGAAGAAAGGTACACGGGAAGACACTTCACGCTGCTAGAAACATTTGACCAGCTTAAATATAAAGAATACGAACACATAGAACTTAAATGGGCCCAGTTAGTTGAGACATGGGAGGATTATACTTCTCTACTCTCCAACTGTCACTGGGACTCGCTAGATAAGAAACGATGCATACCACGAAAGACATTCAACAAAATACCATACACGGAGGAGGAAAATGACAGAGCTTGAGTTTGCAAAAGAACGCCACGAAGAAGTGGAAATCATAAAGAAAGAATTACTTGAAAATATTGTAGAGGACCTCTTAACGCTTAAAGAGAACTACGCACACATTGATAACGAGTTCGCGCATGACATAGCAAATTTAATTAATGAATATGAAGAAATATATTGACTTTCTCTGACAGTAGTGTATACTTTACAAGTACGCTAAAGGAAAAACATTGAGCAGAAAGAAGTCAGAAGTTCCGTTTGTAAATTTTCATTCCCACACAACCTTTTCCGTCTTTGATGGAATGGGTTACCCAGCAGATCATATGGATGCTGTCTGGGAAGCTGGAGGTGACGCTATGGCGATCACTGACCACGGGAATATGAATGGGCTAGCATATCAAGTTGAAGCATTCAAGAAGATGCAGAAGGAGGGGAAGGAGTTTAAGCCCATCTTTGGGATCGAGGCTTACTTCATTCCTTCGGTTGCTAACTGGAAGCAGGACTATCTTGAGGCCAAGGAAGAAAAGAAGAAGATTGACAAGGGCAAGACCGTTGTTGAAGACGAAGATGTCTCAAGGAAGAAGATCAAGAACATCCTCAATCGCCGGCACCATGTCATCTTGCTAGCTCAGAACCAAAAGGGCTTGTCTAATCTTTTTAAGATGGTCTCGACTTCTTTCCGCGGAGATAACTTCTATCGTTTTCCTCGCATTGATCACAGCATGTTTAGAAAGCACGGGGAAGGAATCATCGCTTCCAGTGCGTGCATCGGGGGTATCTACGGGAGTTCCTATTGGAAGCACCGCGATGACGGTCAAGAGGCAGTTCTCAATTCCATGCGCGAGACCACCGATAAGATGATAAGGACTTTTGGAGACCGCTGGTTTGGCGAGCTTCAGTGGAACAACATTCCAGAACAACATGAAATCAACAAGCTGATTATTCAGCTATCAAGGGAGTATGATTTTGAACTCATTTCTACTGCGGATAGCCATTTCCCTACTCGTGAAGCTTGGAAAGATCGAGAGCTTTATCGACGCCTTGGTTGGATCGGAAAATCCTCACGGCCAGGATGGATGTCGAACGAGCTACCCTCCTCTCTGGAAGAAGTAGGTTACGAATTGTTCCCCAAGTCTGGCGACCAGATGTGGGAGGCTTATAAATCTTACAGCAATCTCATGAACGTAACATACGATGACGACGTTGTACGTCAAAGTATTGAACGAACACACGATATCGCACACAATCGGATTGAGAGCTTCTTGCCTGACACGTCGGTCAAGCTCCCATCCTTTGTCGTTCCAGATGGGAAGACTGCCCCACAAGCTCTAGCCGGGCTCTGTGTCGAAGGGCTCAAGCAACTGGGTCTTGGTAACGACGACGATTACGTGGCGCGCCTTAAGGAAGAGGTGAACGTCATTAACGATCGAGGGTTCTCAAAGTATTTCTTGACCATGAAAGCAATCTCCGATAAGGCAACAGACCGTCAGCTTGTCGGCCCCGGTCGAGGGTCAGCAGCCGGAGCGCTCACAGCATATGTGTTGGGGATTACTCAAGTTGATCCAATTAAGTACGGGCTTCAGTTCGAGAGGTTCCTGCGTAAGGACGCCACGGATTACCCTGACATCGACTATGATGTTTCAGAGCCCATGGAAATGAAGGAGCACCTCATTGAAGAGTGGGGACAGAACTCAGTGGTTCCGATCTCTAACTGGAATACTTTGCAGCTCCGAAGTTTAATTAAGGACATTTCCAAGTTCTATGACGTGCCTTTCAGTGAGGTAAACACGGTCACCGGCCGGATGATGGCAGAGGCGACCCCCACAGCCAAGAAGGCGCACGGTATCAAGGCAGGGGTGTATGCACCTACCTTTGATGAAGTAATGGCTTACAGCCCAACTCTGCAAGCCTTTCTGGCTAAATATCCTCAAATTGAGACCCACGTCAACAGCCTGTATGGTCAGGTGCGCTCATGTAGCCGCCATGCAGGAGGTGTGGTGATTGCGGAGAATCTGGACGAGTGTATGCCCTTAGTTAACAGTGGGGGTGTGACACAGACGCCGTGGACCGAAGGTCAGCACGTTCGACATCTGGAGCCGCTAGGGTTCATCAAGTTTGATATCTTGGGGCTGGCATCGCTGAGGATGATCGAGGGAGCAATCTCTCACATCTTAAAGCGTCACAAGGGAATTCCTGAGCCGACGTTCGAAGATATTCAGAAGTACTATAATGAGAATCTTCATCCGGATGTTATTAATCTCGATGAACCTTCTGTTTACAAGAATGTATTCCACAAGGGGAAGTGGGCCGGCATCTTTCAGTTCACCGAGGAAGGGGCACAGAAGTTCTGTGTGAGGGCGAAACCAAACAATATCATTGACTTAGCTGCTATCACCTCCATCTATCGTCCCGGACCGCTCAGTGCGAACGTGGACAAACAATATGTGAAGGCAAAGTTAAACCCTGACGAAGTAGAGTATCCGAGTCAGGAGGTGAAGGACGTGACAGAAGAAACTGTTGGGTTCTTGATCTTCCAAGAGCAGATCGCTGAGCTAGCTCATCGACTTGGGAAGGATATCTCTTTGGACGAGGGCAACAAACTACGCAAGCTTCTGACCAAGAAGGGTACCGGAGAGGTAGAGCAACAAAAGAATAAGATCAAGGGAAAGTTTATTGAAGGCTGTACAGAGAAGGGCATCGCCCGCTCTGCAGCAACCCACTTGTGGGACACCTTTGAGTATTTCTCTGGCTATGGTTTTAATAAATCACACGCAGTTTCATATTCAATTCTATCTTTCCAGTGTGCGTGGTTACTGAATCACTACCCCTCCGAGTGGGTAGCTGCGTTCCTAGACAAAGAGCCTGAGGCACGGAAAGAGAAGGCAATTAACATTGCGAAGTCATTGGGCTTTGCGATTGAGCCCTTGAACATTAACACGTCAGGAACGGTCTGGGAGATCTCAGCAGATGGTAAGACTTTGATTCAACCCTTAACTTCTATTAAGGGATTGGGAGAGTCAGCCATCAACCAGATCTTGAGCAACCGGCCCTTCAATACGGTGGAAGAGTTTCTGTTTAATGAAGGAATCACCTACAGTAAGCTCAACAAGAAAGCTCTAGACGTGTTGTGTAGGTCTCAGACCCTCAACTGTCTAGTAGACGATCGTTTCACTGGCTTGAAGCACTTCTGGTCAACCTGCGTTGTAGACCGCCCAAAGAATGAAAAGAAATTTCTGGAAAATTTAGAAAAGTATAGTCCAGAGGGAGAGTTCGAGGATGAGGAAAAGATTCAATACCTCGTCGATCTTACAGGAGTCTATCCGATGAGCTTAGTCATGGATGCTGCCCTCACAGAGAAGTTGGAGAGCAAGTTTATCCCTAGGATTTCAGACTACGACGCCGAGCTTCAGTTGGTATGGTTTATCCCGAGGAAGATTATTCCAAAGAAGACAAAGAATGGAAAAGATTATTGGATTGTTGAGGTCATCGATGATTCAAACAACATGACACGAGTAAGGTGTTGGGGAGTTAATAAAGATAGAGATACACTCTTGACAAACCACCCGTATCTTGCTAAGCTAGAATACAGCCCTGAGTGGGGTTTCAGCACTCGATCAATTAGGCATAACTTTAGGATGTTAGCGTGAGTAACAAAGTAGTAATTGTAGAAGGTTTGATTGGAGCAGGCAAGAGTTCTTTAACAAAGGAACTTGGAGCGGCCCTCGGTAGAAACACCCTGACTCTCATGGAGCCAGACGAGCAGGATAATGCTAATCCTTACCTCGCTTCTTTCTATGAAAACCAAGAACGCTGGGCCTTCACGATGCAAGTTCACTTGCTTCAAGCGCGTTACATGATGCACTTACAGGCTCAGTGGCACGCCATGAACAAACAGGGGAACGCAGTACTTGACCGTAGCTACTTCGGTGACACCTCGTTTGCGCGCTTGCAGGTCAAAACTGGTGCCATGACTGAGGACGAGTTCGAAACTTATCGAAGTATTTACCATGCAATGACAGCCAGCGTGCTCCTGCCTAGCGTCTGTGTACGCTTGGTGGTGAGCCCAGAGGTTGCAGCAGAGAGGATCCGTAAGCGCATGGAACTACAGACCGGACGCACATGTGAAAACGTTATTGATATCGGCTACTTGCGAGACCTAGACCGTGAGATTACTCATATGGTTGGGGTGCTGACAGGACAAGGGGTGCACACCATCCACGTCCCGTGGGACGCTGACCGGCGAAGCGCCAGCGACCGGGTCGACGCAGTCCGTGAGATTGCATCGCAGATTACTGAATGTCAGCCGAAAGATTTATTTCTAGACCTTCACCGCAGAACACTATAAAACTTAAAGGAGAAAAGATGAACATTAGAGTGTACCGAATTAGGCAGGGAGCCAAGATTCCTGTCCGGGCCCATCAAACAGACGCAGGCATGGATCTATTCTATTGTCCTGACACGAAGGCACCACGACCAGGGTTATGTACCATGGGTGTTGATGGGTCTTATTCGTTGAGTCCTGGATCCTCATGCCTGTTATCGACAGGTATTAAGGTGGAGGTACCCAGAGACCATATGCTTGAGATTAAGAATAAGTCAGGCGTGGCTTTTAAAAGACAATTACTAGTTGGCGCTTGTGTCGTGGACGCAGGGTATGACGGTGAAGTGTTTGTCAACCTCCACAACATCGGCACATCCACCCAGACAATCGAGCCGGGCCAAAAGATTGCTCAAGCTGTCTTGACCCCCATTGTAACTTGCGGGATTGAAGAGGTGGGAGAAGATAGACTAAACGACAACTCCAGCCGACAAGCAGGCGGCTTTGGTTCTACAGGATTACAATAATGAATAAGAAAACACAAGAGACAATTTTTAGTTCGAAGAGTTCAGAATGGGAAACCCCCCAGAATCTCTTTGATAAGTTAGATACCCAGTACGAATTTACTTTGGATCCATGTTGCACCAAGAAGACTGCAAAATGTAAGAAGTATTTTACAAAGAGGGACAACGGACTCAGGAAGAGTTGGGAAGGACACACTGTCTTTGTTAATCCTCCTTACGGCCGCGAAGTGCCCAAGTGGGTGAAGAAGTCTTATGAGGAGTCGTTGAAGGATGACACCACGGTGGTCATGCTGATTCCTTCGCGAACTGATACACGATACTGGCATGATTATTGTATGAAGGCAGACGAGCTTTATTTCATCAAAGGACGTCTTAAGTTCGGGGATGCAAAGAATGCTGCGCCCTTCCCTTCTGCCGTGGTTGTTTTTGGTAACAAGTCGCGGCCCCCAGCTATCAACACAATGAGCAACAAATGAGTTTTAAAAGAAAAGCACAGCGAGAACGATTAGCCAAAGATAAAAAGATCGAGAACGCTTTCAAAAAGAAGTTAATGATGTTTGATCGCCTCCCCGATCACTGCCTCGCCTGCGAGACAGACTTTGACAAGAAGAGTCGGGAGATGGTGACCACTTGGAACGTTGTAGTAAGGGAGGAAGTGGTTAGGCTGTACTGCCCAGATTGCTGGCAAAAAGCCCAGGACGTTGCCGAACAGTTCATGAAAAAGAAAGAGGCAGAAGCTTCATGAAGCTCGCGCTCAGCTATGACGACGTGCTGCTCGTACCCAAATACTCGACCATCGAAAGCCGACAAATTGTTGATCTTTCCAATCATCTAGATGGGGATACTAAGATGGGAATACCCATTATTGCTAGTCCCATGGATACGGTCTCCGAGGTAGACATGGCTGTGGCGATGGCAACTGCGGGGGGTGCTGCAATAATCCATCGCTATAACACGATCGAGGAACAAGAGAGTATGGTCAACCGCTCTTTTCGCACTGTGCTGGAACAGGACGAGTCGACTACTCCCTTGATAGGAGCCTCGGTGGGCGTCACTGGAGGATGTCTGGAGCGAGCAAGCCGGCTCCTCGATGCAGGGGCCTCTATAATCTGCGTTGATATTGCCCATGGACATCACATTCTTGCGGAGAGGGCAATCAAAGCTTTGAAGCAGAGATTCGGAAGCACGTGCCACCTCATGGCAGGGAACGTAGCTACAATGGAGGGCTTCGAGGACTTGGTTAAATGGGGGGCCGATAGCGTACGCGTCGGCATAGGCGGAGGTTCTATATGCTCCACCAGGATCCAGACGGGTCATGGTGTCCCCAGCTTTTCCTCTATCGTTGAGTGCGTTAAGAGTGAGAGAAGTGACATTGCCATCATTGCAGACGGCGGCATTAAAAACTCTGGTGACATCGTGAAGGCATTAGCTGCCGGCGCCGACTTTGTGATGCTGGGTTCTCTCCTTGCTGGCACTGATGAGTCGCCAGGAGAAGTAATAAATACTGCTGAGGGTCTGTGCAAGTCGTACCGCGGGATGGCATCGCGGTGCGCCCAAGAAGATTGGCGAGGCAAGTCAGCCTCTCCTGAGGGCGTTGCAACGATGATACCTTATAAGGGTTCCGTTAACGATGTGCTGCAAGACTTAAGGGGAGGAATAGCCTCTGGTCTTTCATACTCCGGAGCCGCCACCATTGAAGAACTCTGGCTCAAAGCCGAGTTTATTCAGCAGACTGCCGCAGGACAGTTCGAGAGTGCCACACATATTTTGAAGAGATGAAATACGGCGGAGATAAGAAGGTTGTATTTCAATCGACAGATAAGAAACACGCTGACCTGAAAATACGATTAAAGTATGACGGTCTAAGTCAACAACAATTCTTTCATGTGTTGATGGATGCGTATTTAGAGAAAGATGAAGACGTTATGAAATTTATATTCAGGTTCAAAGAAGAAAATAAAGTGCAGACGATCGGTAAAAGAAAGATAGTGAAGAGACTTCATAAAAAAGAAGCACAAGTTAAAACAGACTTCGGACTTAACGAAGATGAATTAGAAAACATATTTGATATTATAGCAAACAACGAGGAGGAATAAGTTGCGAGAATGTAGCGAAAGATGTATAGAACTAGAGGTAGACTGCCCAGTGACCGACTGTCGGCAGTGGATAAACTATGCTGATGATTTGAACTGCACATTGATAGCAGTTGACAAGCATGGGAAGATGACTTTGAGGGAGGTTTCCGAAAGGTTAGGCGTTTCTTTTGTGCGTATTAAACAGATACAAGACAAAGCGCTCTTGAAAGCATCAAAAAATAAGGATATAGCGAGCTTTTTCGAATCATAGGTACTATTTATATTCAAAAGGAGCACTTTTAACCAATGAGCGAAGATAACAAGAACTTACTAACCGAGGGTACTGTCCGTCGGTTCATGACATTAGCCAACCTTAAGAGCATCACACCTCTTGGGACTCTCCGGGAGCAACCGGAGCTTCCACTGGAAGACGAGGTACCCGAAGAAGAAGCTTTGGCTCTCGATGATGCTGGGGAGGCAGACTTAGCCCTAGACCTAGGCGACGATGAAGCTGCCATGGATCTGGAAGCTGACGCTCTTGGTGCCGAGGAAGGTGCTGAGGAAGACGACGCTGCTAGCGCACTAGCCGACGAACTTGCCGACGCGTTAAAGCCAGTGCTCCAAGACTTTCTCGCTCAGAATGCCGACATCTCCGTAGAGGACGAGGCTGCTATGACGCCTCCTGCTCTAGAAGATGAGATTGAGGTCGAGTTGGACGTCGAACCCGCTGGCGAGCCAGGGGTTGAGGTTGAAGATGAGGTCGAGGTTGGATTGGACGAGGGTACCATCAACGAAGATAGCGGCGAAGAAGAAGGCCGCCACTACGATGATGATGCTAAGAGCGATGAGGACCATATCCGCGCCATTCGTCACCATCTAGATGCCCTAGAAGATGATAAGGGTTATGACGAGGACCACGAGGATTTCAACGAAGGCAAACTCGTAGAGACCGTCGCGGCCCGCGTTGCTGAGAGAATTCTAAAGTTGAACGGGGATGACCGTTCATAACATACACGAACGAATACTCCAACAAAAAAGACTTATTCTCGTAGAGTACATGGGGACCCAGATCCCCTCTTTCAAACTAAAAAGTAAAGACGACAGCATACTTTTTGGCATCTTGGGGAAGCTCGCCTTCTGGAATCCAGAATTAAACACTAGGTTTATCACCACCCTATACCCTCACATCTATGTCCCCGGGCCCGCTGGCGACTGGCAACACGGCAATCCTGCTACAGCTATTGAAATCCTCGCACATGAATATGTGCACCTGAAGGATCGGAAAAAGCTTGGCTGGCTGTTCAACCTATTATATCTTTCACCTCAGATCTTTTCATTGCTCGCACTGATGGCGTTCCTCAACCCGTGGTTCTTGCTTAGCCTGCTGTGCCTCCTCCCTCTCCCTTCCCCCGGAAGAGCTTGGTTGGAGTTCCGTGGCTACCGCATGTCTATGGCTGTCCACTACTGGACAAGGAACCGATGTATCAACATCGATTGGATAGTCTCCCAGTTTGCGGGTTCAAACTATTACTTCATGCTTCCCTTACGCAAGCTACTAACTAGAGCATATGAGCGAGAGTTTGAGAAAATCAAAAATAATGATTTAACTTCTGAGCTAGAAGAGGTAAAATCATTGTTACGGTTATGAATTTCTTTACAGAAAACCTTCCCATGATAAACAACCTATCATGGTTCATTGCGGGCGTTCTGTGCTACCGACTTTCCAGAAACATCCTAGGCTATCGAGAACTACACCGATATGCAAAGCGTATCGATGATACGTGCCTCATCCTCGTTGGCCGCGTGTTTGAAGATCTTCTACACGTTCGACAAATTAAGCACGACCTGTTGAAAGAAGTGGTGTCAGAGCCTATATTAAAAGAATTAATGGACAAAGATGCACTAGAGTACGCTCACTGGAAAGCAGCAATATATCAGTACTTTAGAACCGATTATCCGGCAGAGTACCTACAGGTTGTTCAATTGAGAAACTGGGCCGAGGCTTTGGGAGACACTCTTCCAGACTCGGAGGAAAATAATACTTGACTTTAGCTTAACATATCCTTATAATAGAGATAGTAGCAGCATAAGGAGGTTGTTTTATGGCGGTTGACATTTACATTTGGAGAGCAGAACGAGGTACTCAAAACTATAGGATGCAGCTAGACCTGACAGAAGATGAGGTAAAAGCTTCTGTTATGAATAAGGTCTTGAAGACATTCAAGGATTGGGACACTGTCGGCGAGGGCTCAAGTAACAGAAAGAACAAGAAGATGATCTTCCTGTTTAAAAAGTCCTTTGCGGACGAAGATGAGAAGAAGTTGTGGGCAAAGACAGTAGGATATGTGGTTAAAGAGATCAACTCTCAGGGGAGGGAGATAATCATTTCCCCGAAGAGACGAAAAAGGAAATAAAATACATGCCTAAAAAGAAAAAGAAGGACGAAGAAGACGCGAAAGACGTAGTACCTTCTTCCGAGGAGGAAGTATCGTTAGACGAATTCCCAATCATGATGATCCCTCCCTCCGAGGAGCCATTTATTATGCGGAAGGTTGGACTCTATGGGCACATTGACGAAGAAAAATGCGCAGAAGCCGTCTACCACCTACTGACTTTCTATGAGAAGTCACGGAAAGTTACGGATCCAGAAGAGGCACCTGACCCGGTTGAGTTAGTCCTTTCTACGTGGGGCGGCTCAGCCGCGGATATGTTCGCTGTATATGACACCATGCGCTTAGTGGGTAATGAACTTGAGATTGAGACACTAGGTCTAGGCAAGGTCATGTCAGCCGGCGTCCTATTGCTGGCAGCCGGCGCTAAGGGTAAGCGACGAGTCGGCCGCCACTGTCGGATTATGTTACACAGTGTTGTATCAGGACACTCCGGTGAACTCTTCAACCTGGAGAATGAACTAGAAGAGGCACAACATACACAGACGTCGTATATTAAGGCGCTAGCGCACGAGACGGATATGACGGAGAAGTACATTAAGAGGCTCTTAGGCAAAAAGATTAACGTCTATCTAACTGCCGAAGAAGCGGTGGAACTAGGAATAGCAGACGAGGTAATATAAAATGCCAGTGAGAGATAAAAGATTTTACAATGAAGCAAGCGCAGTCAAATTGGGGTGGGAACTTAGCTGGTTCTGTGCCGAAGATTTTGACGAGACCCTGGAAGAGAACGTAAAAGACTTCCAACGTCAACACAATTTAGAACCAGACGGTTTAGTGGGTCCTAAAACATTTCGGCGAATATTTACTGAGATGGAAGCCAAACTTGAATTGGTGAAGAACCTTTCGAAAACAGAAGAGAACTATGTCATCTGTGAAGGGCGGAGCATTCCCATTACATGGGACAAGTTCGTGGGACTACACGATCCGGGCACTCTCGCCCTCGCCGCAGGGTGTTATCAGACACCCCTGAACTTCGTTAGAAAGCCCACCATGATTGTAACACATTGGGATGCGGCATTATCAGCCAAGTCATGTCATAAAATACTCCAGAGGAGAGGATTATCTTCACACTTTGTTATTGATAACGACGGCACCATCTACCAAATGGTGGACACCAACAATGTGGCGTGGCATGCCAAGGGCTCTAACAATCATAGTATTGGAATTGACTTCAGCAATGCCTATTACCCCAAGTACCAGAAGGTATACCGCAAAAGGGGACTGGGAACTCGGCCGGTTTTGCAGTCGTCAGTTCACGGTGCAGATTTGGGAGATCACCTAGGGTATTACCCCGCTCAGCTGGAAGCTTACAAAGCGCTTGTCGCCACCCTTTGCGATCATTACGACATTCCTTTAGAGTGTCCGGAGAAAGATGGAAAGCTAATAACTGCAGTCCACGAAGATTCTCAGGATGGAAAGTTTAGTGGTGTAGTATGTCATTATCACCTCAGTCGCCGAAAGATTGACTGTGCAGGACTGGAACTTGATGTTCTTTTACGAGAAATAAAAACTAATTAGAGTATTATGAACAACTTAGAGAAAATGGTGGAGGAGTTCTTTGCCCTAGAAGAAAACTTGTTAAACTTTGAGACGCTTACCTCGTTGATCGAGGAGCAGATGAATCGCCCTCGGTCAGAACTGATCTTCGAGGCAGCCGATAACTCTGAACTTACTATCGCAATGATTCCGGAGATTCCTATTTCCGAAATTGGGTGGGGCAAACTCACCACGGGCGAAGGTGAGGAGGTAGATACAGCACAGCGAACGCAGCTATACAACTTCCTTAAGAACATTGGAGGTAACGATCTCCAAGAGAGAATTGCAAACATTAATTCTTTTTACACTCTCACACCTGATAGCGCTGCTGGTTTACTAGGTGAGTCTGACGCGTCCACCATTTCTCGGACCCTTTCATATCTTACTTTCTTTAAAACTCTCACGACGATCATCACCAACTTCAACGCAGCCTCCGCAGGCTTTGCTTTCGAGGCATTTCTAGGTGTTCTCTTAGGGGGTACACAGATCCCTACGGGGCACAATACCATTGCGGACCTGACAACGGAGGCAGGCGTTCCAATCAGTCTCAAGCTCTACAACGAGGCTAGCATTGCTGTTGGGGGGAGCTATACGGACTTGGTTAACGACTTGGTCTCCTCCGGCTACATGCAATATGTTGTAGTTATGAAAAACCTGGCAGAGCAACGGGAAGGAGACCCGCTCTCACGCCAAGGCGCGCTCCACTTCTACAGGTTCAATTTTAATTTAGATAACATCTCTAATATCCTTAGTAAAACGAAAGCCCCATCTGTTGTACAACTGCCAAAACAATTTTTGCGAAACCCTGAGTTGGATATGGACGAGGCTATCCCCCAAGCTTCAGGCGTAAGCATCAAGGAACTAGAGAGTAAGTTTGCAGAGTTGGTATCAAACGCGTATCCCGATCATGCTGGTCAGATCCTGCAGAGTGTTAACTGGGCAAACCGGGATGAACTCTACGTTGGCGATCTTGGCCCAGGCCGGTCGCCCTTCTATAAAGGCGCAGGTAAACTGAAAGCTATCGGTTCTCCACTTTATAAGACCCTAGAGGAGCTTGTATATGACGAGAACACCAACCCTGAGGGGATCATAACTCGCGAGCAACAAGAAGAGGTCGTTGCTACGCTATATAAGTTTAATGACGAGATTGTTAAGTGGCGGAAGGATCTCGCTCCTGAGCGGGATAACGCAATTAGAAAGTTAAAGTGGGCCTCCGTCCAAAGCTCCGTAGAATTCTATAACGCTTTAGACGAGGCGGGAAAGAAGAGAGCACTTAAGGCACAGAAAGGGTATCTCTTCGAGGATCAGTTCCACCTGAACAAAACTCAAGTAAAGGAAATTGAAGCCTATGCCCAGCCCACTCCAGGCGAAGTCTACCCCGCAGGACAGGACGAATCCTACATTGGCACCATTGAGATTGGAGCCGACGTAATCATTAACGCATTAAATAATGTTAGAGGCTTAATAAACTCTTCAGTATTTGATATATTTAATAATCTGAAGGTGCTTACGACTAACATACAAAGTTATTTTGCCGAGGGCTTGGAAGATGATAGGAAAGCCGAGAACGCAATCACCGCTGCTGACAACATTGAAAGCAGCACAGAAGAGATTAGAAACAAATAGACAGGAGAACTAGTGTCAAAGGTATATGATTCTAACCAGAATTTACAGAAGAAGATATTAGAAGGTGTTGACATACTCACAGATAATGTAGCGTCCACCCTCGGACCGAAAGGTCGAAACGTAATTTTACAACAAAAAGATCGCAACCCAATCATTACAAAGGACGGCGTCACCGTGGCCAAGTTCGTGGACTTTGAAGATCCGGTGATGAACTTGGGTGCGCAGATTATTAAACAGGCAGCGACAGAGACAAACAATGTAGCTGGCGACGGTACCACAACAGCGACGGTACTATCCCGCGCTCTCTTAAAGAACGCGCAGAAGTATATCCTCTCTGGTGTTCCTCCTGTCGAAATCAAGAAGGGCATGGACAAAGCAGTTAACGCCTTATGTGATGAGCTTGATCGTATGTCCAAACCAATTACTTCCGAGGAAGACATCGCTCACGTCGCAACCATTTCAGCTAATGGAGATACAAGTATTGGAAAGATGATTGCTTTGGCAGTAGATTCCATCGGGAAAGATGGTACGATTACTGTTGAAGAGGGGAGATCTGTGGACACCGCACTAGATATAGTGGAGGGTTTTAGATTTGACTCTGGGTATGCAGCTAAGTCTTTTGTTACAGACGAACGCCGAAACGTGGTTAAGCACGCAGATGTTTTACTGCTGGTAACTGACTACGCTGTCGAAGCAGTAGAGGAAGTACTCCCTACCTTGGAGATAGCTGCAAGAGCCGGCCGTCCACTTATCATTGTGGCTGACGCCATCGAGGGACAAGCCCTAGCTGCACTCATAATGAACTCGGTGCGAGGTACCATGAAGGTGGTTGGCGTCAAAGCTCCACGATACGGAGAGGAACGCCGCAATATCCTGAGTGACCTAGCAGTCGCCACCGGCGCCACCTTCGTTACTAGAGAGGCTGACATAACCCTCCAAGACGTAAAGCTAGAACACCTTGGGCAAGCCAAGTCCATAGAAGTCCTCAAGGGTTTCACCACCATAGTTGGCGGAGCAACCGAGCTAGAGGAGATGGACAAGCGAGTAGAATCGCTCAAGTCCCTCATCCAGCAAACTGACGATCTAACCGAGTGCGAGAAGATTCAGGAAAGAATTGTACGCTTAGCTAGTGGAGTGGCTATAATAAAAGTCGGGGCCCACACAGAGATTGAAATGGTGGAAAAGAAGCACCGTATTGAGGATGCTTTAGAAGCAGTCCGATCCGCACAACTTGAAGGGGTTGTCATGGGAGGTGGCAGCGCCCTAGTGAAGTGTGCAGCCAACGTCAAAAACATCAAAACCGAGAATGACGCTGAGGCGATCGGGGTGAGGATCGTAAAAGAATCAGTAGCAGATCCTCTTAAGCAAATGGCTCTAAACGCCGGCGAATCTCCTGATCTTATTCTTAATCAAGTGTTGAAGCTTAAAGGCGACAGAGGCTACGATTTTAAGAATTCACAAGTAGTTGATATGATTGAGAAAGGTATCGTGGACCCGGTGAAGGTAACGAAGACTGCACTGAAGAATGCGTGTTCGGTGGCGTCAACGTTGATTACGACAAACTATGCGATAGTTGAAGTAGAATCAAAATCTACTCACTAGTTACCCTGTCATGGAACAACAACACGATGTACATACTCTCCAATTGGAAATGAATGGGAAACTTCAAAGAATGATGGATGGCATAGACTCGCTTAAAGAAAAACAAGAAGAAATGGCTGAGGACGTTTCCAAAATTAAGGAAGCAGTGTACCACCCTGATGAGGGGTTGTACGCCAGACTCCGAGAATTAGAACAATGGAAGAAAAGTTCTAGCAAAGTGATTTGGATGCTAACCGCTGGGATCTTGAGCTTGCTCATGGGTGCCATAAAGCAACACTTCCTCAATTAATATCTTGACATACACTCTGATAAGTGTTATATTATAGAAGTGAAGTTAAGAATATACAAGACCCTCGACCTCGTTGAGCTTCCGGGCCAACTGTCGAAAGAATTCAGTGAATATACAGCGTTGTTCCTCAGTCTGGCAACCCAGATGGAGAACATTAAGAACTCATCTACTCTTATTCTTGACACTGAAAACCACACCACACACATCGCCGCTCTTGCAAGCAGTATAGATAATATACGACGAGCACTCTACAAAGTCGACACGTTTTTGGAAGATTGGCACAACGTACTAAACGATATTAACGAGGAGCTAACTCCTCAGGAATCACCTACCAAGGAGGAAGAGAGTGATCATTAACCTTACCGAGGTTTGCGAACAAAAGGGAAACCGAGATATTAGCTCCAGAGAGCCCTATAGAAAGACTTTTGAATTGAGGGATGTGTTCATTAACCCCGAACATATCGTGTGCCTTAGAGAGGCTACAGGCTTCAGCAAACTGCTAGCTGAGAGCGATTTGGTCAACACGTCCATCAACCCACGTGGATCATTCACCCGAGTATCTATGAATCGGGGACAAACTGGCATTGATCTTGTCGTGGTGGGTACCGCACAAGAAATTCGGGCAGCTATTTCTGAAAATCAAAAAACTCTGTTGAAGGGCTAGACAATGAGTGTACTTTGTGAACTAAGAGATCTGGAACAATACGAGCCACTGTTCCCTCCATCAGGCGGCCGCCAGAAGAAGGGCAGCTATCATGGTTCCTTCTTCTGGGAAGTCAAGGGGTTTGGTGCTACCAAGTGGGTTCTCGCCGCGATTATCGATTCGGAGAAGAGCCCTGATGAGGACACAAGCCCCCAGGAATTTATTGAGGGATGCATCGAGCACCTCAACACGCCCGTCGGCAAGAGAAAGAAGAAGCGGCTCTATGGCAACTTGGAACTGCATAAGTTCTCTGCAAGGGACGACGGTGGCTACACCGTACTGTTGACTACAGATGAACGCCTTAACAAGAGCTTCTGGGGGAAGGGGCAACGGGTGTCGTCAGCTTTACGCCGAAAGTAGTGGACGAGGACAGGAAAATTAAGATAGGGCTAGCCTCCCTACGACCCATATATGAAATGGCGATCCAGAACCAGCGTCTCTCCAAACAATATATGAAGCATTACTTCGAGCTAGAGACAGAGGACGAAGAAGTAATATCAAATTTGAGCACAATTCATACGATTTCATCGCAGCAGTGTGAGGTCTTAGAAAAGATGGTTGCATTTGCTACTTCTGAAAAGATCGTGGTGTTCTCAAGCGAAATTACTGCTATCATGATGACTGGACGAGAAGTACTAAGGGTCCAGAAGCTTCTTGCACAAAGAAATATCTCATTTTTTCTACATTAACCTCTTGACAACCCAAATAGAAGTATTATATTGTATGTGTGCCATAGAAGCACGTAAAGGAGGAATAAGATATGAGTTTAATTCGATATACAAGGAACGATCCATTTTTGAATGTGTTCGAGGAGTTTTTCCCGACTGTGAGTCGGCGCACCACTCAGGCTCAGAGCGTACGCGTACGAGATCTGGAGGGTCAGACCCAAATTAGTGTAGCAGCTCCGGGATTATCTAAAGATAGTTTCCAAATTAGTTTGAACGAAGAGGTACTCGCCGTAACCTACTCTGCACAGGAGACGGACGACACTTACTTTGTCAAGGACAGTTTCAGCCGTTCTTGGCGAGTTGCACGGGGCACGACGTCAGAAGACGTCTCGGCCGCATATGAGGATGGCATCCTGACTGTTTCAGTCAGTAAACCCATTGCCACTGAGGCAAGCACGTTCAGCATCCCAGTCAATTAACTGCAACCAACTGAAAAAGATAGACATTTTCAGCTCCCCCATTAAATTGGGGGGGCTTTTTTTGTATGATTGTAGTATCAAAAACTATTTATAGCTAAAGGAATATATTATGGACATATACAGACTTGTAAAGGGTTGGAAGAAGCGCAACCAACCAAACCCCATTCGGGAATCTCGAAAGATAAGAAGAGAGTTCTTAAACGAGATATCTTACGGAAACTACGAAAAAATTAAAGACTGGATGTCGAACGCCGACGAGGAGGATTTCTCGTTTGGTCATATGTTTGGTGACTATGATGACTGGCGCACACAAGGTTGGCGCTCCGCCTTTCCACTGACCACTAAAGAACAGCGCACAGTGGCAACCATGATGGGTTCCTTAGAGAAGGCAGGGTGGGAGCCTGATTTTGAGCAGCGCACAGTTAAACAGAAATATCGTGAAGCTGGTACAGGCGAAGTTAAAGAGCGCGATGAAACTCGATACGACTTGAACATGGTAAGAGAGAAGGAATACACTATCCCTAAGGGTCCACGAGCAGGCGAAAAGTCAGTGAAGAAGGAGAAGGTTAAACTATCCCAGGCTCTCAAAAAGGAAGAACACGAAGGTGATATAACCAAGGGACAACTAGAAAAGTATCAGGAGTTACTCAATACAAAACTTGAATACTACACGAAGAATCCCGAAGAATTATTGGAGCCCGCCCCTCTCTCCATTGTCGTATCTCGCCATCCAATTGATATTCTCCGAATGTCGGATCACACACTGATTCATTCATGCCACTCCGAAGGCGCCTCCCACTTCCAGTGCGCCATGGCGGAGGCAAGAGGTCACGGACCCGTTGCCTACGTTGTTAACACTGCTGACCTTGAGGATGTCGATCTTGAGGACGACGAAATATTCGTCGATAAGGGAAGAGATGTGGACGGTATCGAACCTGTCGGTAGAGTACGTCTCAGGAAGTATGTGAATGATGAGGAGGATTATGAACTAGCAGTGCCCGAGACTCGTGTGTATGGTGACCTCCCACCCGGATTCCTTGAATCGCTTAGGGACTGGACACTGTCCGCGCAGAAAGAATACCTGGACGAAAAAGCTTCAGACATCAAAATGAAGGAGAATGAGGATGGCACCATCGAAGTCATCGAAGGACCTGACCTCTACTCGTTCACTAGGAAAGGCGGCTCCTACAAAGATACTGAGGCTGGCCGCACATTCAACCGGTTCTTTGACACCGACGTATACTACGGGGACACCAATGAGGATTCGGAGGACGAGGAAGAAGACGAATTAGAAATCGCATTCAACCAACTGGTTGAAGAGTGCAACCAGATCCAACAAGTATCAGACAATAGGCTCGAACACGCTCACGTTCAACACGACGTTGATGCAATGGACTACCCTTATGTCACCTTCGGCGGAGGGATGACAGTAGAGCTAAACAACGAAGAGTGGATTGAAGATGTGCCAACAGACTGGAGCGGGACGGACAACGACCGCGATCTCAACGATAAGATCAGGAAAGCAGTGGACACTGCCTTAGGGGAGTGGCCCGAGGCGCCCCTCGAAGAAGTTAATCTGAATTATTATGATCGCCCGGTGGAGGCGTATGATCCTGAAACCCACAAGCCACTTGGAGTCCGCAGAAAGAGGACCCTTCACGCTAGAATGTACGCCGACTCGACAAACTTCGATGAAATGAACGCCCGATCATTTGATGGTTTCGCCGACGCCATAGAGAGTGAGTGGGAGGAGAAATACGACGAGATCCGCGAAGCCATAAGGAAGGTTCTCGTTGACGAAGGTTACATCAGACCCTCCGAGTTTGATAAACTAAAGAAAGATTTAACTGAGGAAGATTTAGAATTCAAACACTTCCAATGGGACTATGAAGACGGGGAACTTACAGTTGAACTTAAGCCGATGGTAACAAAAGATTTAATAATAGGAAAGTTCGATTGGACAGGCAGAACATCAGTAGATTTTGAAGATGTGTTCCGAGTGGGCCCAGTCTCTCATGTAAAGGGCACACCCTCCGGTGTGCATTCTCAAGAGTTTGATTACGAGGTCAAGCAGAACTTAAAAGACTCTTTCGAAAAAGCAAAAGAATATGCAGGCACGCAACTCTCTATTCCGTTCCCCAAAGAGGAGGACAGACTTCCAGAAGTATTAGAAAGTTTTGATATCTCATCGTTTATGCGCGTCTACCCCTTTGGAATTTTCACCAACCCTTACGACAATAATGATAGAGAGTTCAAAGTTAAACTAAACATTGTATTCTTAATGAAGCAAACAGACACTTCCGATGAAGATGTTCACATTGCATTGGAGACTATCCATTACTTTGATAAGGGTGAAAATCTCCAAGAGATAGCAGAGTCGGCAGCAGTTGTCCTCGCACAGAGATTAGCCAAGTATGAGACTTGGAGAAAGAAACAGGACACCGACCGCGAAGCAAAGAACCAACGAAGAGTCGACTTCATCGAGACTCTCCTCGACACAGTAGATAAGATGACTTGGGAAGATGTTGTGAAGTCAAAGGAAGCCGAGCATGCTAGGGGCACGCGCGGCGGACAGTCGCCTGGTGACACGGAGCCGGGTTACCTTGACAGGAATGCCGGCATCGCGAATGTGCTACGCACCAAGACAGACCAGATGAAGGAAACCTCGATAGCCCTCCGCAGTCTTCTAGATAGCAAGGTGCCTATGAGAACATCCACTGGCCCCCGCGCCTATGGCGTCGCCACTTGGGCTGACATAGACAGCACCACGCTGCACGGTAATATGGTGTCGGCCCACTTGAGTTCCATCAAGAGTTCGATGAGGATGATGGGGATGCAAGAGCTAGTGAATAAACTGAATGCCATGATGGACCAGCCCTCTGAGGATCTTTCTCCAGAGATCGGCCTCCCCCTGAGAGGTACTTTTGGAGACCCCGTTCCTGCGAAGAGGGATAAATTTGAAGAACAGCTTAACGAGATCAGCGACTTTTTGAGCACTCTATGAAATGCCCAAAGCCTCTGTTCGTACTGCCTATAAGAAATTCCTCTTAAAGCATGAATATATACAACTAGAGCTTGATGAGCACGAACAAGAACTAGCGATGCGTAAAGAGAAGTTCGCCGCAGCCTACAATGAACTTTATGAGGAGTTACCCGAGGATTTTCGGGCAGCCGTTGACGCAAAGAACTTCCAGATTAATCAGGTGCCGACTCCCACCCCCGACGAGGCCGCCACAACCAACCCAGAAGACGCAACTCGATCAGACTTAAAGAATCTATACAAAAGGATTGCGAGGGAAACTCATCCTGACAAATACGAATGTGTCGAGGACAAAGAGATAAAAGAAGAAAAGGCTAAACTTTTCCAACAAGCCAAAGAATTTTATGAAGAAGGCAACTGGGTAGAACTTCAACGCATCGCCAAACGACTGGAAATTAAGATCCCAAAACCTACACCAAATCAGGTGAGGTATATCAAAGATTCAATTCAAAGTATGCAGGATCGAATCAAAGAAATAATTGAAACTACTGCTTGGAAGTGGTATGATTGTCCTGACGATCAAAAGGAGCCGTACATGGTTTCTTACTTCCACGCAGTATTGGAGCATGCCTCTTGAAACACCGCACTCCCGATCAACTTCAGAAAGAGGAGACTTTGAAATTAGTAAAGGATTTTCTTAAAGAGAAATATGTGGAACTTCTTATAAAAGATGTGGTCATTCGAGAGGATCTAGAGGAAGACAGAACAACTGTAGAGTGCAACGCCAAACTTGGGCCGCATGTCGCCACAATCATTTCCACGGGTGATGGGCTCATCGACGCTCTGTTTTCTGGGATGAGGCAACATTTCTCCCAGCAATACTTTTCTCTAGATGATATAGAATTTGTTGACTTTTCCATCGACATTGATCCTCTCACACGCAGAAAGCGCGAGGGTACTGACGTCGCTGTGGTGGTGGATGTTTATGTTTCTAATTCAACGGGGACTCGCTACCAATTTTCCACCTCCTCCCGGTCATTCAACAATGCGGCTATTAAAAGTGTTATAGATGCGATAGAATACTATTTAAACTGTGAGGTGGCTGTTCTCGAACTTAAACATATAATAGAACAGATCAAGAAGTCAGGAAGACCAGAGTTGCAAACCAAGTATGTGATAATGCTTTCCGAGATCGTCAGAAGCGCTTCATATGTAAAAAGCATTAAAGAATGGACATATAAAAACTAAACAAAAGCAACCTTTCTGGTATAATGAGAAATGGAGAACCAACTTTATGACAAACCCAAGTACTTCGCCGGCGCCTAGCAATGGCACCCCGGACGAAGAAACGCCAGAGCCTGAAGCTGTTGAAGTTGACTTGAAGCCCAAGTCACTTCCCAAGCTGGCTCCGGAAGGCATCCGCACATTTACAGTATGTCGCCGTAGTGATGAGACTGGTATCTCCGGTGAAGGCATCGTGATTGAGGGAGTGACGCTAGCCACGGGACAGTGTATTGTGCACTGGCTCTACCCCACACCCCGCGGCGGCATCGCCATCTTTGATTCAATGACAGATTTTATCAAAGTGCACATAGAACCACACCCGTCAAACAAAACTATCATTACCTATCAGGATGGTGAGCAGGAACTTTTCGGAGAGAGCGTTGACTAAACGAACCGTGCTGGTCATTGGTACTGGTACCATTGGCGAGCCTCTGATTGGTTTACTTTGTGACTTTGCAGAAGAGTTAGAAATAGAGAATATCCTCTTCCACAAAAGAACCCCCCTCAGCTATGAAAGGTCCAAGGTTAACAGTTTGATCGATCGTGGCGCAAAGCTCGTTGTCGATGAGGACAACATAGAGAAGTTTGCCCAGTTGGGACATCGTGTAAGCTTCACCATGATAAACGCACTGGAGCAAGCAGACGTGATCGTCGACTGCACCCCGGCCGGCAACCAGAACAAAGAATTACTTTATGAGGAGTTTTCCAAAAATAGCGACAAGGTTTTTGTTGCGCAAGGAAGTGAGAAAGGCTTCGGGACACCCTTCGCTCACGGTATCAACGACGGATTGCTCTTGCGAGAGAAGCATCCGTATATTCAGGTTGTAAGCTGTAACACACACAACATCGCAGCGCTACTCAAGACGGTTGATCCCACCCTTACGAGCATCACGATGGCAGACTTTGTGTGTATCAGACGTGCTAGCGACATAAGCCAACACAAAGGATTTGCCGCATCGCCAACCGTGGACGGACATCATAATAGGCTGTATGGCACCCACCATGCACAAGATGCGGTAGATCTATTACTTACCGTTACTCCCGACAGAGTGGTGCCGGCGTTCTCTAGCTCTATGAAGCTAAACACCCAGTATATGCACTGTATTAGATTTAATATACGTCTCCGTGGTGTTTACGCGCGCCATGCAATCTTGTCCATGTTTGAAAAGAATAAATACTTTGCTACCACGGAAAAGAACGACGCCGGCCGAGTCTTTTCCTTTGGTCGGGATCACGGATACTATGGAAGATTAATGAATCATGGCGTGTTGGTGGAGGAATCTCTACACGTTTATACTCCACCCATGTCTGGCGAAACATGGCTCACTGGCTTTTGTTTCACCCCCCAAGATGGCAATTCGTTGTTGAGCAGCATCGCTGCTACGTCATTGTCGTTACACCCACCCGAAAAACATAATAAGATAATGGAGAGTTTTCATGAGTATCTATTTCAAGAGATTTAAAGTCAGCATAGCGCTGTGTTTACTGCTAACGTCGTGCACCGCTCTGAGCCACTTGAAGAAGAAAAGGTCCGTCAGTGCCGACAAGGTAAAGGAGACCTGCAACGAGCCAACCGAGTACTATCCCATCTCCCCCGCTACCTACGGCGTGTACACCGCCGTGATGCGCTTCAAGGGAAATTGCCTAGGCTTTGATGACTTATTGGTCAGCATCTGGTACGGTGAGGACAGCGAATTTAACGAAACTGTGGCCAAGCTGATGATCCTTTTGTATATCAATAGTCAAAATGCTAACAACGAAGCGCAGTTTGCCCGCGTCTTCTTGAAGAAAGACGCCTTCAGTGATAACAAGCCGGGTGATGAGGTTTACATGTTGTTTTATGAGTTGGTGCCGCACCACGATGAATAAGAGATACCTCTTTGATATAGATGGCACCCTGACTCCTCCCCGCCAGCATATGCTCCCAACGTTCGCCAACTTCTTCAAGAGGTGGGCCCAGACCAATGTTTTCTACCTCGTCACGGGAAGTGATTTCAAGAAGGTGCAACAACAGGTGCCTCAGGATATATTAGACATGGCTGCTGGAATCTTTTGTTGTATGGGGAACGAACTTCTTGAAGAGGGAGGAGATAAATTAATATATCGGAACGCCTTTGAGATCCCTGAAGAATTAATAGAAGAGCTACACTCATTCCTTCGGGACAGCCAGTATTCTTTGCCCTGGAGGGAAGAACCTCATATTGAAACACGTGTTGGGATGGTTAACTTCTCGATCTGTGGCCGAGGCTGTCGCCCAGCCGCTCGCAAGCGTTATGTCGCTTATGACGGAGCAACCGGGGAGAGGGAGCGCATTAGAGACATCTTAATTAATAAGTTTCCCGACCTAGGCGTTGCTATCGGAGGACAAATAAGTTTGGATATCTTTCCACGTGGAAACGATAAGTCACAGAGCGTACACTATCTTCTCCAGCAATCTCATGACCAGATCATTTTTATTGGCGACCGTTGCGAAGAAGGCGGAAATGACTTCGCTGCGCGGCAAACCATTGAAAAGCTTGGTTGCGGTGTGCACTTCAACGTGGGTAGCTGGGTAGAAACTAGGGCGATATTGAATTCGAGCGCCCTATATACTAGTAGGGATGGTATTAAGAGCTAATTGTTGGCTACCCATAATGTTGTTGATTGCAGGTTGCGCCTGTGAAGACAACTCTTTGTTTGGCAGCGGCACCGCTACGCCCTTCCCACCCGATACTTCCTGTAAATATAATAATCCCCACGCAGAATATGATGAGACAATACCAGAACTCTGCGATGGTAACGACAACAACTGCGACTGCCTTTCAAAGCCACTAGAAGAACAAGATACAAATGGTGACGGAACGCGCTGTGGCTACGGCGACGTTGGTGTTGATGAGGGGTGTGAGTGCTGGCCAGCTAACAAGGGCTATTCTGTAAGTTGGGCATCCAGCAGGCGAAGGTGTTGGCTCGACCCGGAAGGAAAAGAGTTCGGCACCCTCGAAGAACATACAAACGAAGCTGGAGCACTCTTTGGGGAGTGTCTCTACGGAGATCAGTCTTGCCGCGAACTGTCCGAGGGAGGCTCACGATGGGGCGCATGGTTTGATGGTCCCGACAGGACAGGGGGCACTGGCGACGACGAGTGGATCACGGGTGGTTGCCTGGGCGCCGTCGGTCCCGCAACAGAACTGTGTGACGGACGTGACAACAATTGCGACGCGCACATAGATGAGGGACTCAAGAGAATGTGTTGGTCAGGTGCCTCTGATCCAGACGGTACGCCACAAGACTGGTTAGTGTTTAACAGCCCTATGAACCCCGAGACTCCTTGTAGAACTGGCATCGAACTGTGCTCCGACGGTCAGTGGTCCGGGTGTTTAAACGAAGTGCTGCCCACTATGGAGGTCTGCGACTCCGTGGACAACGACTGCGATGGCGTCGTCGATGATAGCCCCGTTGGTCAAGGTGATCGATGCGGTCTTACTGACGTGGGCATATGCCAGTACGGCTCCCTCTACTGTGATGGGTCTGATTTGCTATGCAACGGACCTGAGACCCCACAGGTGGAGCAGTGTGATAATCTCGACAATGACTGCGATGGAGCCGTTGATGAAGATTTGATTAGACCCTGCGAAAGCGCTTGTGGGTCTGGGTTTGAGTCATGCCGCTTTGGGTACTGGGAGAGTTGCAACGCACCCGAACCACAAGAGGAAGTGTGCGACGCTGAGGACAACGACTGTGATGGGCAAGTCGATGAGGGTCTCGAATGTACATGCCCCCCTGAATTTTTGGGAATGTTGTTACCGTGCCAGAGCAACCCACAGTTAACGTGCGGCACGGGCTTTGTGGAATGTGTGTGCGTTGATGACGCGTGCAGCAGCACAGGGTTTACTGACTGTATGGCTATGTGTGCCTTCGAAGAACAAAGACAACAAGACTGCGACCCAACGGGGGGAACCCCCTCGGCCGAAGCCTGCAACGCGTGGGACGACGACTGTGATCAGGTGGTGGATGAAGGGCTTGTGAGTAGGTGTTACACCGGACCTCCCGGCACTGAAAATGTCGGAGAGTGCACCGGCGGGCAGGCGGTCTGTGAACGAGGGCGCTGGGGGAATGATCTTGGAGGAGTGTTCGTAGATGGTTATTGTGAGGGTGAGACGCTACCAATTGAAGAAGTCTGTAACCATGTGGACGACGACTGCGACGGAGATATAGACGAAGATCTAGATGCACATGAAAAAGTTGATATGGTGTTCGCCATTGATCGGAGCGGGTCTATGTGTAATAAGATAAGAACACTCCGAGCAGCCATCGAGCCTTACGTGTTGGAGTTTGCCAACTCCGCACATCGGTTTGCACTGGTCAACATTCCGGGACGTGACAGCGGTGCCCCCGACGTACAGATTAACCTAACCGACTCGCTCACCTTTGCTGCAGCGATGGCTCAATTGAGTTGTAACTTTTGGAACGAGGAGCCTCAATATGATGCGGTGGAAAGCATCGCAGTGAATAGCCTTGGGCTCACCTTTAGAGACGATGCTTGGCCAATGGTTGTCGTAATGACAGATGAACATGCGCAGTCGTACCGTCAGCCACCACTTACTGCCGCGGACGTAAGGGCAGTAATAACTCCGTGTACACTGGGTAATTGCGAACCAGATGACACACTCGAAGTGTTTGCCATTGTTCCGCAGTACTCGACCTCTCAATGGTGCGCCCCGGCGAACATAGCTCAAGAATGCTATCGACTTTATGCGGGGATAGATGCGGGAACAGTAAGGACATATTTAGACGATATATTCAGCGACGTCTGTCGATAGGAGGTACACATGTGAAATCATTATTGGCACTTTTGTTAGGCATTAGTTTAGTTTCGTGCACTCACCAGAACACACACGTGTATTCACAATACACTGATGTTCCTCGGAAAGCAGACCCACTCTATTATTCGGTGGCTCACCTCTTGGTGAAGCACCCCGAGGGCGTTGCCGGAGGCACAGGTTTCGCTGTGAGAAATATAAATAATAACACCTATTTTGTTACCGTGCACCATCTATGTTTGAGACGCGGCAACGACGTCAAGGGAGCAACAATACCGCATGAGGGAAACGAGCGTCAGGTGTTTACCGGCCGGGTAGTGTACACCACACCTAGTGACGATATGTGCATTGTGCGCCTTTATGATACAGGTGATCTTTTTTCTCCGATTGTTTTTGCATCCGAGGCTCCTCTCATGGGCGACCGTGTTTACACCATCGGAGCACCCGGCGGAGCCTTTCCCACAAAGACAGAAGGGTTTGTTGTAGGGCACGATCTCTTGGGGCTTGACCCTGATGACGACTCAGACGCCAAAGCACGCCTGATAACATCGGTCCCAGCTTATCATGGCAACAGCGGTGGCCCGGTCTATAATATACAACATGAGGTGGTTGGAGCTATATCAGCGACCCACAATGAATATCCTCACTCCTCCATATCAATACATGTTGATGCGATTGTAAAACACCTAGAAGTATATTTTAAGAAGTGGGAGAGGGTTAAAAAACCCGGGAACTAACGGTATAATTAAGATGAGTAAAAAGTTTATTGAAGTTTTGTTACGAGAGATAGGGTTTTCTAATGACGTAGATCTAACGATGTCATTTTTAGTAACTGAGGATGACTCACAGAAAACGAAATGCCAGTGGGTAGTGTCCTCCACTAACTGTTCTCACGAACCCGTGGCGTACTACGATGAAAGCGAAGGCGCTCTCCGAGAGTTTAAGAAAAGATGTGGAGAACAAGCTCTAGGCGGACAAACGATTATTAATAATGAGATACACGGAACGATACGCGGCGACTTTGATAGCCCCAAAACCGAAGGGTTCAAGGTGGTCAGGAAGGATCCCGCAATTGCACAGTTGTGGAGAGAGAAGATACTTAAATCCGCCTCAAAAAATACTGTTATTGGAACAAAGAAAAAGGGAAAACAATGTCGGAAGACTCTAAAACTAAACCCGGAGTGACGCTACCAAAAGAGGCTGTAGGTTTATTAACAGAGATGAATTTGCATACGCGCTTGTTAGAAGTGTTTGATTGGGACGAGGATCGGGCACTCCTGATCTTTGAGAAGCTATTTGCGGCGTATGTAGACTTGTATGAGTATACTCAATATGATACGTCCATCATAAAAACAGAGGACGACTTCATATCTCTTGCACGCACCAATCTTGACGAAGTATTGACTGATGAGCAATTCAAAGCAGCTCAGGAACTTCTCGATTATAGACTCCACACCAAGTTTAAATAAGAATAGAGGACTATTTATTATGATGGTATGCGTAAGACAAGAGGCACAGAGGTTGAGGTTGGAGATTTGGTCAATCATATATTGATGGACGAGGAGTGGCTGGGGATCGTGGTAAACACAAAAGATTTTTCACTCGGAGACGAGATAGTGAAAAAGGCATATGTGCACCTCACCTCTTCGCATGTGTTCTCCAAGTGGCATTCCACCAACCCATCTGGAGAAGAAATGATATCAGGATGGGTGGACATAGATTTTTTAAGAGTGATCTCTAAAAGGGCCGAGAAAGAATGAATACAAAGAAATGGAAAAACTACAAGCTCAATGAGCAAGAGCGAAAGCAGGGTAGGATCGAGATTGGATATGAAACAGATGCAGCTTTGATTTATGATAAAACAATCAGAGCACAGAAATACTGTTTAAATAGCATCAGAGAGATTGAAGGTGTGAGGATTGTAAATGTTACAAGCCCCGTGGATCAGTTGCCCTCCGGGCAGCTAGTTGGGATCCGTCTTAAATTTACCCCGGTCAAGAAAGCTGAAATTACAACATTCACTTCTTTCTTGAGAGGAGAGATATTAGCTATAAAAGGAGTAGTCTCAATTAGATTTCTTAAGACTGTTAAAGCTAATCTGTAACGCGAGGAACGATGGATTATTATGACCTCCTAGGTGTGGGCAAGAAAGCATCACCGGAAGATCTGAAGAAGGCTTTTCGGAAGCTCTCTCGTCAATACCACCCTGATTTAAACCCTGACGACTCGGGCGCGTTAGAAGAAAAGTTTAAAGAACTAAATGAGGCGTACTCAACTCTTTCGGATCCAGCTAAACGACAACAATATGATTTGGGATCGTCCAGCCCCTTCAACGGACAAGGTGGCCACCCCTTCGGGCCCGGCTTTCACGCTGGCTTTGGTAACCTGTTCGAAGAAATGTTTGGTCGAGCGCAGCAAGCGCCACCCCCCACGCAGAAACCTCGCGAAAAGAATGTCAACTTTCAAATACCCCTCTCCAAACTTACTATGGGCGCGCCCGTTGTTACACACGTCAGGATTCAGGACGAGGTAGTGTGTGGCTCCTGTCGTGGGGTAGGCGGCGAGAACGTCCATGTTTGTACTACCTGCAACGGCGTCGGACAGGTACAACAAACTCGTCGTGGTCACAACATTATTATGACAAACGCCCACCCCTGTGGAGCATGTGCTGGCCGAGGTAGGCATATTGAATCACCCTGTAGTGAATGCAACACCGTGGGCACTGTCATAGAAGTCAAGAGGTATAAAGTTACTCTTAACTGTGAGGAGACGTAACCCAGTCAGCACAAAGTCTCCTCAGTTGCCGAGCGCTCGTGTTGCTTCGGACTCCTGTTGACCAGTAGATGTCATAACAAGAGGATTCATATACGTTAGCTGGGATGCAGCGTACTACCACCCCGACGCCAGCACCCGGCAGCCTCTCTTGGAGCACCACCAGATCGCCCACTTGAAGGGGCTTATAGGAGTGGGTTATCCACTCGGGTTTTTTTTCTTTTTTATTTTTTTTTATTCTTGTGTTCTCAAGATTAGACATGTAGATCTAGCCGGCTCACGTAATCGTTCATGATGATCCCGCTGCACGTTCCCACATTCAAACTGCGGACCGAGCCGTATTGGGGGACATATACCACTTCGTCGCAGAGTTCAAGGATCTCTGGGAGGATGCCGTTGCCCTCTTCTCCAAAAAGAAATAGGGTTCCGGGCCGAGGCTGGTACTCTTGAAGGTTTTTTGCTTGAGGCACATTATTTTCAATACCAACAAAATGATATTTTTCTTTTAGAAGGGTAAGATTTTCCAAATCAGGCAGAAATATGAGATCAGTATAGTGGTGAGTACCAACGCTACCCCGCCGGTCCCACTTTCTTCTTCCATAATAGAAAACCTCGCTTGCGCCGAAGGCGTTCGCATTTCTAATTAGGGTCGAGATATTATAATCTCCTCCGATATGCTGCATCATCACGGCATATGGAAATGTATTATTTTTTATTTTTTGTTTTATTTTGTGGGGCTCCCACCCTTTGTACTCATCAATGACGTTCATGAAAGCCTCGTTTCTTCAACGTACTCAAATACTTGTTGTGCACTTGGGAAAGATGTCCGTCGTGAAGAAACCTTATCTCCACGTAGCCATTGCTTTCGCGAATTACTGAAATGACTAGAGCTATTTCCTGACTGCGGTGATCGAGCACCAAGTCCCCTGTTTCGATCCTCATACGCCATCATCCCATCCTTTGGTAGAGAAACAGACAATACCCAAGACAGTGAGGATAATGAGGGTCAGAGCTTTAGACACTCTAGGACTCTCCCAACACTTCAAGAAACTCAATGTGGAAGTCGAGCAACGCCCCGTTGGGGAAGCGCACCTCACAGAAGGTACGACCGTCTGTGCCGCTGCTAGCCCTGCGCGCCGGGGTCCGGGGTGGGGCACCCTCCCACACACGCGCAACGAGTCCCACCCGCTCGGGTGGTAGCTCGGGGTCATGCGTAGTGTCTTTGACTCTCACTAGATATCCGACCTTCATTGTATATACATAGTAGCATAGTACCTATAGTGTTGTCAAGTAAAATAAGTACCCTCGGTAGGATTCGAACCTACGACCTACGGATTAGAAGTCCGTTGCTCTATCCGGCTGAGCTACGAGGGCAGATATACTATAGAATAGATAAGATTTCTTCAGCGTACCAGTCAGGCAGTTGCTCGGTTTCACCTGTATGCTGCCACACTATACGGATTAGATACTCGGTATCAGGATTCAGCCCAGCTAGTGGGCCCACGTCCTCGACCTCGATTACTACTCCAGCTTGATTGTTTGTTTGATCTCGAACTAAATCACCGACGGCGAATTGATATTCTATCTCGCCAGTTTTCATTAGTTCATATGCACTCCTAATCGTTACCCCTTGTTTCTAAATAGTGTAAATCTTTTTTGTGAGTCATAGAGGTTGTGGCGTACTGCCTTCTCACGGACTACACCGATAGGTTCGTCACGATAGATAGGATCATCGAGAGGGGTACTTCGCAATACTTCCCAAAAGTAATGTCCGCCATCACCCTTGAACCTTTGTAACAATAAAAAGGATCGGCCCGACGATTCAGAAATGATCAAGTCTCCAGCCTTGAGCTTGATACGGTCGGCGGGGTGTGACACGCCTTGGTCACTTCCGTGCCTTTAGGTAGGGGATCCCGTTCGGGATCTGACCGCTGACGATTCCTCCATGCTTTGCGATTACAAGAGATACCACGGCTGCGGGGACATACGGATACACTGTGTTCTCCGGCTCTGACGCATTTTCAGCATACTCTATAAGCAATGACTCTTTGGCACTCGGAAAACCCACTTCAACTGCATGATATCTTTTCGCACCATCTTGTCGCGGCGAGCAATAGTTGTATTCACTAGCTTGGACACTCATTGAAAATCCATCCTTGCATGTAATTTTTTTATTGAGGCTCATTTCTTATACAGTTCCTTCATCGGCGTTAGCTCACCCTGCTCCACCCATTGAGTGGGCCAGTAGGGGCGTAAGCTCTTTATCTTATACTTGCCTTCTTGCGCTCGCTCAACTACGTACACTCGCCCGCAGTATCGAACTAGATCATCAACTCTCATGTAAGTGTCGCCCGATGGATCAGGATTCCTGATTCTCTTTTAGCATTTCGACATCAGACAAATCTTCCAAGAACTCAAATTGTTTTGATTGGAGGTTGCAAGTGAAAAATGGATCCTTCTCGGCAAACGCTTCAAGATATTTTTTGTTGATGATTGTCTGGAATACCACCACTCCCTTGTCTTTGAGATAGTTCGCATAGAACGGGTTATCATCGAAGAACACGCTAATCTGATATCCCTCAACGAGTGAGTGTTTGTGTTTTGCCATTCGATGGAAGTGTTCAAGAGTCATTTCTTTTTTTTCGTATTCATATCCACAGAGAATTTCATGGTAAAGTTCTTCATGGATTCCAAGTTCTCTCAATGCGACACGGACTTCTTCAATCCGAGACAAAGGGGTACCAGTTACTATAAAGACTTTCCCTCGCCAGTTTGTCATTAGTCTCTTGAAAAACTCGGGAGAGTAAGAGAGTGTGTCATGAAAATCTATTCCGATATTCATTGCTTTAGTTTGGGCGCACCTTCTTGAAACACTGTTAGTTTACTTTTCCATTCATTGAGTAGCTTGCCATCTGACATAAGTAAATAGAAGTCTCCTTCATAATCTACTTTGACAATCAGCGCAACTCCTTTGAAGTTCTCTCCAGTGACTAGATCACCGATCTTCATCTAAAGGTTCCAGCGTGGCTAGTAGCTCGCTTTGGTAGAGGACGCCGCCATCATGCAAGCGCCACTCAACTCCGGCCACTGTGTTTTTTTGGTGGAGGCTTATGATCTTTCCATTCTCACGCACTCCGATTGCTGTTTCATCTTTTACTCTAACTGTGTCACCAATTTTCATAGTTATACTATAACAGAGTTGGGCGCTAGTGTCAATGTTTTTTTTTGCTTCTCGACGCTCGCCGCTCCTATGGGGTGACGCCCCCGCGCGATGCAAGTTCCGTACCGAAATTTTTTTCACTTTTTTGCGGTAAATTTTTCCCAATGATGCTATATACTTGACTGCAACGAACACCTAAACCCCCGTTATCACTTGCAAAATAACCCTTTACAAGCGCGCACGGATCGGCTATAATGAGTGTTCACTTTTAGAAAGGAATCTCAACAAATGGAATATCTACCAATGGCCATGTGGCTTGGCGTGTACGGAACAGCGATCGCCTCGGTGCCCCTCATGGCTCGGCTCAAGTTTATGAAAGGCGCACCATAGATGAAGCTCCACAACCTGATCATCGCGGCCTCCCTGTTCGGCATCGTTGATGTCGTGAACGACAACATGATCGCCGTGGAGGTCACGCACGGGGCCGTCTCGACGGTCATCCACGCCGATACGACAGGGACAGGCTGCGTGTTCAAGGAGGGCGATGCTCTCCCCATCCTCTACGAAGATGAAAATAATTTCGTCATCACCTGCAAAAAAGTTCTTGACACGACCCCCTAATCCTGCTATAATACCTATATGAAAGTCGAAGTTGGCGATTTAGTACGGTACGTCGAGAGCGTACACCTGCCGGATCTGGTGGGGCTAGTCGTAGAACGCGGCCCTTACGGGTTCATCGTCAAATGGAGCGACCATGTACAGCAGACTGAACTTCTTGATTGGATTGAGACAATAAAATGAAAGTCGGAGATTTGGTAAGATTCAGTGGTGGACGTCCCCTGGGCCCCGGCCACGTTGGACTAATCATTGAGTGCAGCCGCGCCGGCCATCGCTCCTATAAAGTTTGGTGGATGGTACAAAATAAAGCCGGCTGGCCTTCCTCCGGCTGGTGGGACGC
>Ga0315334_10000118_pt1 | contig 52041 bp, 40 predicted proteins | sample M150034915metaG_FD_205555 | JGI IMG/M metagenome (GOLD analysis project Ga0315334, IMG submission 205555) | Ammonia-oxidizing marine archaeal communities from Monterey Bay, California, United States - M1 500m 34915 | ecosystem: Environmental > Aquatic > Marine > Intertidal zone | place: USA... | reverse complement strand
CCTTGACCCTGATGCTATGAATGAGCGCGAGCATCTTGGGTTGATGTTGCAGGATCGTCTCAATGATGGTGGAGTTGATCGGGGCATACTTGTCCGGCGCGGCGCACTGGCCGACGCTGATCCTGAGGGGGGCACGATCCTCGACTTGGAAGATCAGGTCGCGAATCTGTTCAACGCTGATCACGATTGGGATCAGGCTGAAATGGACGAGGCTAGGAGGCTGATACAAACTTTGGTCCCCGGCGGGATAGAAGACCTTGACCCTGATGCTATGAATGAGCGCGAGCATCTTGGGTTGATGTTGCAGGATCGTCTCAATGATGGTGGAGTTGATCGGGGCATACTTGTCCGGCGCGGCGCAGCCGACGCTGACCAACGCGCTGCTCCGGATTCAGCGGAAGCAGCCATCGACGAGGTGCATGGTGCGGCTGGTCAGTTGGATCGGGTGTTGGCTGGGGAGATCGTGGGCGAGGAGCGGCGGGCGCTTATTGATGAGGCAAGGGCGACTGCGTTGGCGTTGCGGCTCAATGCTGACGAGTTGACGCAGGACCCGCGTTTGAACGATCCGGAGTGGCGTAGACGGTTTGACGAAGCGGTGGGTGTTTTGGAACAGAGGTTGGCGGTTGTTGAGGCCAATTTCCCTGATGAAGCGGAGTTCTTTGAGGCGGACATTGATGGGAGTTTGCCGGACGCTCGGTCGTTGCGAAATGTGCAGAATCGGTTCCCGCGTCACGGTTTGCCACGTCGGGCATTTTGGCGTGACGAAGATTACGATCCGGGCGGGGGGCGCGATGCAGAGGTGGAGCGCCAAGTCCATGAGCAGCGGTTTGGCCGGTATTTCGATGATGAAGGTAACCGGAACGTCCGTGGCGATTTGGTGAATGCGATACTGCGTGGGGAGCAGCCGAGTGTTTTGGGGATCGGGGATGCGCAGCGGGAGGCGCGGCGGGATGCGGACGCTCCGGCGATTCGCCAATTGGATGATGGGCGTGGTTTCGGCGAGCAGGTCCGTGAGTGGGAGTATGTCGAGTTGATTGCTTGGCTGAATAACGCCGAGAAGAACCGTCGTGGTTCTGACCCAGATCGGCCGCCCTTGGGGATGTTTGATGAGGTTCCTGTTGATCGGCGTGCGGTAGAGCGCCAGATATTGGCGCATCTGGCGGATGACAACTTGGTGGACATTGATGGCAACGTAGAACTGGATCTCGGTGCGGAATTCTTGATGGACGACATGTTGTTTATGCTTCGTCGCCGCATTTACAAGGACTACAACGATGGTCGTTCTGAGTGGTTGGATGCGAACATGGAGGATCGGTTCAACCAACTCAATGTCGAGATTGAGCGACGCCATGGTGGTCCGGAGGTTGCTGGTGAGCCGGATTCGGCGGAGGCGGCGATTCAGGAGATTCACGATATTGCTGATCGGATCGCCGTACAGAATTGGGAGGGGTTGGAGGAGGAAGCGTTGCGTGAGGCCATTCAGGTGCATGCCGACTTGCAGGCGATGGGGGATGCGGAAACTCGTGACCCACGTTTGAATGATCCGGATTGGCGTGAGCGTTACCGTGGGGCTGTGGATGAGTTGGGGGCGGCCATTGAGTTGGTGCGTGGCCGGGGTGATCGTGAGATGGTGGAGCGGGTCGAGGCTGAGGAGGGTATTGGTGGTGAGGCTGAGCGGGCTGCTCGTGAGGTGTGGGGCGGCGGTCCTGATCCGCGGCAGATGGGTTTCGACGCGCTCTTGGACGAAATGGAAGACTTGCAGAACGCCGTTGATGCTGACGTTGCTGCCGGACGACCCATCAACCGGCAGCAGCAGCGTCGATTGAAGATGTTGCGGGATCGGAAAGTCATTTTTGAAGATCCCGGCATAGTGGGGCATCGTGAGATACAGGAACTGCGGGTATCGGACGCTATTCGTGAGGCGAATGCTGCTATGGGTCGACCCGATGTCACGATGGGGCAGTTGGATGATGCGGATGAGCGTTTGGTGAACCTTCACGATGCGTTGTTGCATCGGATTGCTGCACCCGGAGGAGAGGATCGGGACACACTTTTGCGACAGAGGGATCAGGTGCAGGCGACGCGGGATCTGATCGCGATTGTGCAGGCGCGATTCGACTTCGATGAACCTCTTGGCCCTCGTGGTCGTACTGAGGCGTTGCGTTATGACAGGGGTGTTGCTCGTGAGTTGTTGAATGATCTTGATGATTGGGACGAGGGTACGAAGCGGCGTGCGGCGTTGCTGGCGCGCAGCCTGAGTGACGTTGCGGATGATGACGCTGACGGGGAGCAGGGTCGCAACTTGGCGTTGTTGTTGCAGTCTCGTCTCGACAATGACGGGCGCGATCGGGGGGGCATGTGGGCACCCGGTGAAGAGGATCATGTCGGGATGGATGTTGGTCGTGACGCCGGATTCCCACTTGATGCCAGCCGGGTTAGGACTGATCCGGGGTTGTTGCCTGAGGAGGTGCCTGACGAAGCGATGATTCGCTTTGGTGGTGTTGATCCGCGGGGGATGGCTTATCAGGCGGTTCTTGATGATATTGAAGATTTGGTGGCTGAGGGTGATCGTGCGCGTCAGCAAGGTGAGCACCCTCAGGTTGCGTTGCGACGTAGGCGTCGATTGAAGATGTTGCGGGATCGGGCAGCCATTTTGGCGGACGGGATAGAGGTCGGGGACATAGAGGACAAGAAGAGGCGTGATTTGCGGATACAGAACGCTTTGGATGAGGCGACCAGTGCTCTTGGGCGTGCAAAGGGCGACGCTCCAGTTCGCGCAGGGGGGATTGGCCGTGATGAGTTGAACGCTTTGGCTGAGCGTTTGTTGCAAATGGAGGATGCGCTGATTGGTCGCCATGATCGGCGTGATGTCGACGCCGCGGACATGGACAAACTTGTACGGCAGATGCGTCTGGTGAACGGCCAGAGGGAGGAGATCGACAACGAAATAGCCAAGTTGGATGTGGCGGCTGCTGATGTGGATGCTGGCGTGGCGGAGATTGCGGAGATCGAAGCCGAACTAGATGGCGGCACCGGGGGCGACGATGCCATTTATGACACGTTGTTTGAGGCGATTGGACGGGTTCTTGGCAAGGGCGATGACGTTCCTAGTATCCAAGATTTGATAGATCACCAGAATGAGTTGGACAGGATTATTCAGAAACGCAAGTTGGATAAGAAGGATAATGAAAAGTATTACGACTTGCAGGTTCGGGCGAAGTACATAGAGAACATAATGCGCCTAGAGAGGCATGAAGACCTTGGGCCTGCGGAGCATGGGAGAAACTGGCGGCGACTTAGTTTCATGGTCGCCCAGTTGCAACTCGGCGGCGGTTACTACAATACAGATCGGGCAATGTTGAATGTCGAGAGGGCCGATGTTGATCGGGCCTTGGAGGCGATGCGTCGCTTTACCGGCGGTGTTGGTCGTGTGCGTGGCGTCGAGGACGAACACCGTGTGCGGATCGATGATGCGTATCACAAGATGCGTGGATTGCGTGATGCCGGGTGGTTTGATCTCGATCCCCAAGATCGAAAGAAGAGGATTGGGGTGGGTAACGCCGACGCAATCGTTGATGCCGATGCGGACAAATGGGGGGACGAGGCCAGAAAGAGGGCTGGGAAACAGGTCGACGACCTTCTCAAGCAACTTGCCGCAGCAGCCGGATTCAAACTCAACGATGAAGGCCGCGATGAAGTGGGGAACAAGTTTGGTGTAAGGGGCTTGGAGTTGGATGTTGAACAGGGTGTTGAGTTCTTGGCGCGTGCGGACAGGTTGCTGAGGTTTTATGAGAAGATCCACCTAAATGATGCCGAGTTCAGGGTTGGCGATGTACGTCGCATTAGGGACACAATCGAGGCTCGATTGCATCTTGAGTCTCAGTCAAAGGCAGATGTGACTGGTGGGGCTACTTGGTTACGGGACGCGAATGGGGAGTTGTTGTACCAGAACGGGGTGGTGCAGTTCGATTGGAATAACGCGACCTTGGAGGGCTTGTATGTCGGGGTGGATGGCTTGGTGAGGCAAGTCAACCGGGGAATGAAGTCTCGATGGGATGGCGGCGACATTGAACCCGACATGATCCATGGGCACGAAGCCAACCTGAACCGTGCCTTGGCTGAAATCGAAAAGCATTGGCCGAATCGTGCCAACTTGTCGGACAGAGACCGGAAACGGTTGAACAGTGTTCGGACGCGTACCAAGAACGCCATGAAGAAGTTGCAGGCGGAGAAGATTCTTCGGGAAGAGGAGGCGAAGGCGGCGGAGGTGAAGAGGATCGATAACGATCGGATGATGCGGGAGAGGTTTGTGAAGGCGAAGGCGTTCTTGGGCAGGATGGATGCGTTGCGTGAGGGGTTGATTGCTCGGGTGGCAGATGATCCGGATGATGCCAAGTTGCTGGAGGATTTGAAGGCGATTGATGATGAGATCGAAGCCGACCATACTGGTCTTGACTTCAGGCGGGTGATGCAAGATCGGGGCGAGATTCCCGGCGACTGGGCGGGCGTGCGTGACCGGATGAACGAGGAGCACAAAGAAGTAAAGAGGATGAGGAGGGAGGTTTCGCAGCGGCAGAATATTCGGGAGAATCGTGAGTTTATTGACGGTAAGGGGGACCGGATTGGGGAGTTGGAACAGATTCTTGAGAACAACGACGAGCCGGGTGATGCAGTCGATAAGGAGATTGCAGACTTGTTGGACAAGGTCAATGATTTGCAGGAGGTCGTCGTGGGCGTCGATGCCGCTAAAGAGTTGAACGAACAGCGCAGGGAATTGAGGCGAAGGCTCCGGCGTCTGCAAGATAAGGTGGATCAGCGAGAAGACATAAAGAAGGTTCGTGCCGTTGCCGCAAAGGCGGATCGGATTGCGGAGTTGGAAGCCATGGATTTGGACGATGTGGCGGCTGTTGACGAGGCGGTCGATAAGGAAATTGTTGATTTGTACAAGGAAATAAAAAACCTTCCGGACATAGAAGATGGAACGTTGAAGCGGAGTGTCCGTGATTTGAAATTGCGGACAGGAGTTATGCGCGACAAGGTCAAGAATCGGGCAGAAATTGCTGAGGCTAGAAGGGTGCTGCCCCCGGCTCGGGACCGCCACGATGCTATTCGAGCGGCCCTAGATGCAGGGGACGTTCCAGACAACGAACTTGATCCGCTGCTGAAGGAGATCAGGAAACTGCATAAAGCAGTAGACGAGGCGGAGGGGGCCAACCACGATCCGATCCTCAAGGCGGCCCGCAAGAAGTTGCGTCAAGAACTCAATGACATGCTGACCGAATTGCAGGTTGCTCGCGAGATGGCACCGTTGGGAGATTTGAAGCATCCGAAGGCGGCAGAGGGTCCGCGCTTGACGGAAGCGGTGGGTGGGCAGCCGGTTGCTGATCGTATACCGGGTTTGGGCATCCCCGGAAGAAAGGATAGTGAAGGCAGGATTCATCTAGAGGCTGTTGCGATTGGCAATATGGGGATGAAGACCCAGTTGGATGCGGACAGGTACATTCGGGCAGGCGGTGACACGCGGGATGTTCCTGATGAGTATCTTGTTAGCGCGCTGTTGGTCAACTCTCATCCCAAGGGTTATGCGGGGCCGCCGCTGAAGCGTTTCAAGATTGTGTCGGCAGACGGTGGTGCGATTGGTACTGTGAGGGTTCTCGTCCAATACAATGAGGACGGGTCGTTGTCGAACAAGGGTTTGGTTATCAAGGGTCATACTTCGAGGGGTTATGAGAGTGGTGCGCAAGTAGACAATCTTGGGGAGATGTATGGCGCAGAGATCGCGCATATCTTGGGTGTTCCGCTGACTCCGACCCGTACCGATGGGGAGATGGATCTGCGCCGTGGCGGCCGAGGACGTGCAGTAGTGATGGAGCATGCCCTCAATGCGCTTGTTGATCCAAACGGAGAGTTTGATCAGCAGTCGAGGTTTAGCCGCGGGAATATGATCAACCCGACAAGCGAGCAGAACTTGGTTTCTCGTCTACACAACTTCATACCTAACTGGTTGATGTCCGTTTCTGATCGTCATGGAGGAAACGGATATTTGGCAGTTCATCCTGATGGCAGAATCGCGGCGGTTCCTTTGGATTTGGCGTGGGGCTTCTTCCACCCGAACGTGGTCGCCTCAAACGTGACAACAGACCCGACGGGGTACGGGTTCGGGATGGATAGCCACCTTCTCGACGATCTCAGGCAGGCGGCGCGGGATGACCCGAAGGTTCGGCAGGTGCTTGAACAGCAGATTCGGCACATGTTGACACAATGGAATCTGTTTATGGCCGATGAGGCGGCGGTGAATCGTATGGCAGAGGGGGGAGTCTATGCGGACAAGTACAGCGACTCGTTGAAGGCCAAGATGAAGGATAAGTGGAAGAAGCATCGTGCCAAAATGGGGAACCTTGACATTGATGCGATAATCACGACAATGTTGGGCTGAGGAGACTGATATGAAATATTTGAACCATATTCGGAAGTTGGGCGATGATGCCACTTTCGTATGCGATAACGATGTTTTGACGGTGCATGCTGCCTCATCTGATTCGCTTACTGAGTGGAGGGACTACTTTGCTGATGAAAATTCGATGTGGAAGTATCACCTCAAGCAAGAAACTCCGTTTGAAAGCCTTATTCGTAACCCTCATACTGCTGCATTGATTATTGAAGAGGATGAGGGGATTCAGTACAGGGATGCCCTTCACGACGCTCGGGAACTGGAACACTCCATTACGGCTCCCCTGTCTGTCGGCGGCTAATGGACACATGGCTGATCCAATTGAGGGCGAAACTGTAGCGACACAGGACGCGGCAGAGAAACTGTCGCGCATGCTCGGCTGCCAAGGCAGCCACAAGCAGGGCGACGCATGGGGGCCATGCGAATCTCAAGAAGCCCTCATGGTGCTCATTCGTCGGGGAGCCAAGGGCTACCGCAACTGGCAGAAACGTCAGAAGAAGAAGTCTGCCTGCTGTGAGGGTTGCGAGTCGAAGCGGGAACGTGTCGGGGTTCACGAGAAGGCCCGTGACCATGATGGTGAAAACAAGTTCCGGACGTTTGTGGATGCGGAGGAACGGGCGGCACGGTTGGGTTGCGAGGGGGCGCATCGAACGCCGGATGGCATGTGGGGGCCGTGTGCGACGGCAGAGGAATACAATTCGATCAAGGGGTCGGCTGGGTTTCGTCGGATGATGATTGATACGCCCACGATGGCGAAGCGTCGTCGTCGGCGGGTGCTTTCGAAGCCGCAGCGGGGTGAGTGGCAGACGTTGATTGAGCGTGGCCCGTTGGGGATTGAGACAATTCCGGGTGGCGGGTTGGTGTCGGGCAAGGGGTTAGGTCGTCGTCGGCGTCGCGTTGGCCGTTTGTTGGGTGGCATCGGTCGAGGGTTTCGTCGTGTGCCGAAGGTGGTTCCTTACAACCATGATGCTGTCGATGGTGATGGTGACGGGGTTCTTCAGGAGGGAACGATTTGGCAGCGTCCGGCGGGCACGTCGTTTGATATTCCGCATGGGACGCGGCGGCGTCCGCCGGGGTTGAAGCCGACGGGGGAACGGTCGGGTGGGGAGCGGCCGGTAATACAACAGGACGTGAATTGGGAAAATGAGATGGTGAAGAGGGATCATGTGAGGCGTGATCTTGAGGAGTTGCGAAGGACGCGGCCGATGATTTCTCCGGTGCGGCGGAGAGAGATTGCGGAACATCTGGGGGAGGGGTTCGAGGGAATATTTTCTCGTTTTCTTGGAGATTCGCCGGAGCGGCAGGAGGCGCGTAGGCAATTCGCTCTGTCGATGCGTGAGCAGGGCACTGGGGATGATGACATTTTTGCGGAAGCGGTAGAAAGATGGTTTGCTACCTATGAGGATGCAGGTGTCTGGGCTGGTGCAACTCAGGTTGCTCGGCGGAACGCCCGGACTGGCATTGTGTCGGAGATATTGTTTGATCACGAAAATGGGATGGGGGATATTCCAGATGTGATAGATCGGGAGTTTGAGATTCTTTTGGCAGAGGTGTACGACGAAGAGAAGATGCGAAATGCTGTAGCGGCAGCAGGTAGAAAGAACTTTGCGTTGGTTGATGGGATGGTAATGGGCGGTCGTGCGGGGCCGACGACAACTGGGCGAAACATAATGGCGGGAATGGCTGGTCGAGCAGTTGGTGTGGGGGAGATTTCCTTACGGGCTTTCACGAGGCAAGCATTGTTTGGGAAAATAACTCTTGGGTGGTACAACATCGCTGATGGGATCGACAGCACGATTCGCCACGAATTTGGTCATCATGTGGACGGGGCCATGCAGCATGAGGATGAGCGGCTGGGGCACCTGTGGAGGGCCATGTGGTATTTGATGCGTTATCGGGCATACAAATTGGTGGGAAGGGAGAAGATGTTCGATCCACAGTTGGCTCTCAAAGTTCTTAGACGTGAGATTGCTCCCGACGAGGTGCAAGAGGATGTTGTTATGGCGATGCTTCTTTCATCGGAGGCTCACGGGATAGAGACGATGGAGGAGGTGGCTCCGTTGATCGAGAGGTTGATGCCGTCCATGTATGGATTTATCACCCCGGATGAGTTATTTGCAGAATTGTTTGCTATGACTACAAATAGAGATTTTGACACGATGCAACATGCTCAGTCAGCGTGGCGAGAGCCGTTGCGGTTTATGGAAACGCTGCATGCACATTTGGCAGCGGGTGGCGGTTTCGACACGCTCATGGACGAGTTGGAAAATCAGGGACTGACACCGGAACGGATTCTTGATAAGATACAAGCCTTGGAGGCAGAGGAGAACGCTATTCTTGATGCCGAAGCACGGGCTGCCGCCACTGTCTAACGAGATTGAAAGGACAAAACGATGACAACTATCCGCTTTACGGACCCTCGCAATTATCCCGACGATCCCAAGGGAGATCGAAACAAGAATACAATGGATCGTGTTGCCCAAGATATGGCTGATTATTGGGCAAAAATAGATGGGACTGATCGCGGGAAGGATGAGTTGCTGGAGTTTCTTTCGACAATCTCCTCGCCGCTGACAAGGTCTACGGGTAAGCCATTGATCTACTTTGCGCCGTCGAAGCCCAAGGGTGAGTCATCCAAGTTTCCTGAGCGGTGACGGGGCCGACATGGGGGAAAAGGCTTTAGGTAGGAGACGCATTGGTCGGCGGCTGCTTGGCCGCGTCCCGAAGGTGGTGCCTTACAACCATCATGCTGTTGATGCTGATCGTGATGGGATAATTCAGGAGGGGACTATTTGGGAGCGTCCGGCGGGGATGTCGTTCAATGTTCCGCATGGTAGTCGTCGGCGTCCGTTGGGGGCTGAGCCGATTAGTCGGGCCACGAGGCCACCCAAGCCGGAGGTTGCGCGGTCGCGTCGACCTCCGGCGGGTGAGCCTCAACTTGAGGGTGAGCGTTTGGTTCCGAGGGGTTATGAGGATTATGCTGATGATCCTTTGTTCGTTGAATATGTCGAATATGCGAAGAGAGTTTTGTCGGCTGAAAAGAATCTGCATTCCCTCGATGATGGGCAGAGGGTATCTACAACTTTAGGATGGTCGGCAGAAGCGGTGGCGCTGGAGGCGGCCCGTCCTTTCGATTGGGAAGCATTCAGTCGTGCTAGGGGTTATACGGAAGAAGAAATAGAGGATTTCAGACATTATCGTGAACTGGGAAAACGATTGCATCAAGCATATTCTGATGATTTAGATTTTCAAAGAGGTTTGGCGTTTGGGGATGTTACAGCGGCAATATGGCGGGAGATGCCCGAATCGAGGCGGTCGGGGCCTGAATCGGTGTTTGCAGAATCGCGTAGGTTTGTTGCGTCGCCAGATCGTAAAGCGGAACGGCGCAGGTTGGTGGCGTCTATTGAGGCTGAGATTGAGCAGGAAAATGTCGATTTGAAATTGGTGGCGGATGAGTTTGAAGGTTTGAAAAGTGGGGTGATAGAGACCATTTTTAGAAAGTATGCTAAGCAGAACAACGAAGGCGCTCGCTATGGCGCTCACGTACTCCCCGCGGATAAATCTCCATCGAAGATGAGACGGGCGGTGAGGGAGGAGGTCGATCGTCTGTTCGAAACGTTTGATGGCATTGTCCTCTACGGACCCCCCGGCACTAGCGAGACCTACGCACCGTCGAGGTGGTCTGAGATTCTTGACGCCGAGGAGATTGAGGCAGAGTTGTCTGATTTTGTGGAGGAATACAATGTGACGCATCTGTTTCCCTTGCTTACTCAGTACGACGCCATCCAGCGGGTGTTCGCGATTCCGTCGAGCGACCGTCTACTCCTCTTGCTAGAGCATAGGAAGCGGGGGGAGTTGGCTGAGCGGGGGGCGAAACGGCTGACCGACTTGGAGGCTTCTCTCGTTCTTGCGCATAAGGCTTCTGATGAGGAGTTGGTGGCGCTTCTGGAACAGCAACGGCGGAAGGATGTGTTCAGGGTGGCGGATCAGATCGTTGAGCCGCTTGGCGATTCGCCTCTTGATGGCAATGCGTATGTGGAGGAAAGGCGTGAGGAGTGGTTGCCTTTGTCGGAGTTCAAGAAAGTTTTACGAAGTCGAGGGTACTGGCCTGATCCGGGTTACGACTTCGACCTCGTCGACCGGGATCGGGCGGGGGATGAAGATTTGCAAGCGATATACATGGATTTATTTGAAGCAATACGTTTGAAAATGACACATCTTGGTTCTCCACAGTTGTCGCACACGATGCGTCGGTTGGATCGTATTGCTCAGAAAGCCAACCCCGATCGATGGGCTATCGACCCCGACGAGCAGCGGGAGGCTCTCCCGTATGAGGTAAATCCTTCGTCTATCAATCTGTTTGAAGACTTCAAGTTGCTTGGTGCCATTCAAGAAGAAATGGAATTTCGTGGTTTGCCGATCCATGTGAGTCCTGCCGACACACTTCCCGTCGGACATGAAATTTATGGCAGGCGGTTGTGGAGCGAAGAGATGAGTCGTCCGCAAACCTTGAAGGAGCGTGATCCGGGGCCTCGGGTGGCTGTTTCCGACAGGCGAGATAGCGAAAGCCAAACGTTGTTGGGTGTCGCAAGGCAGGCTTTGGAGCAGCGGCGGTTTGAGAATAATCTGTACATTCTGGGACGCGGAATTATTGGCGACATCAAGGATGCCGACGATCCGCGGAAGAAGAATATTTACGACGGGTTGGGTGTGTCGGGGCGTTTGACCGGCTTTGTAGATGGGTTGCATGACCGTGGTTCGATCAAGGAGGAATCTGCTAAATCTGTGGTCAACTTGATGAGTGATGAACAGGTGGATCGGATATTTGAACAGTTGCAGCGGGTGTCGCTCGGCAGAACAGCCGAGTCGATGTGGGTTGAGCCTGCATTGCGGGCCTCTTTGGGCAGTGACATTTTGGTGGGTGTATATGGCAAGCGTGCGCAGGAGCGTGCGGAGAAATTGCACCGTCAACGTATCGATGCGCAGGAGGATGGGGAGCAATTGGACCTTGGGCAAGGGGATAAGCGGAATCTGGTGATTGGTTTCATCGAGGGGTTGCATGATTCGTGGGCAGAGTCTGCCGGTGATCACCATACGAGGCCGTTGGCGGTGCAGTTGGCGGCGGCGCGGATGGCTGGGTTGTCGGACGAGGAGACCGCTAAGCGGGTGTTCTATTTTGCGAGCGCAGACGATCATGCAAAGGCGCGGCTTACGGCAGATCGGGTTCTCGCAGCGATTAGGGCTATCGACCCCGACGAGAAGCAGCCGTTCGTGGATGCGTTGGATCGCGAGGGGGACTTTCCGCGGACAATGATCGATGCTCTTGCGAGTGCTGTCGGGGGCATCGATGCGAACTCCCAAGAGAGCAGCCGCGCTGAGAGTCTTGAGGCGTTGATAAGGACTGTAGCGAAACAGAAGTGGAGCAAGTGGGCACCGGACGACGCTGCTGCTCTTCTGACAATTGCTGACTATCTTGACAACCCAGACCCGTTGATGAATACATCTGATGATGCGAAATTTCGCAAGAAGCGGGAGGTGTTCTCCATGGTGTCGGCGATGCTGAATGACGGCCTATTCGGTGACGCGCATGATGAGGCGTTGCCTATGATGACTGAGATAGCGCAGAGGGTTGTCAGGGAGGCGGCTCAGGGCAAAGGCACCGTGCGCCTGTACCGCGGAGTCGCCTTCCACAACACCGACCCGTATGCCGATGTTTCTGGGCCTCTGACTATGGACATCAACGCGTCGCCGCTTAGTTCGTGGTCATTGGATCGGAGTACAGCGGAGCAGTTCGCCGGTCGCGTCCTTGGTGAGGGTGGCTCATATGTGATTGCGACAGATGTTCCGATAGAAGACATTGTGGGCATTTCGGTGGCTGGGTTTGGTTGTATCGGGGAGGCTGAATGTATTGTGTTGGGGAAAGATCGACAAGTTGAAATATTGAAAGCAACGCCGGGGCACGGGGATTTTGATGGCTGATTGGAGCAAGGTTTCCACCGCTGATCGAATACGTATTGAGGACTGGCCGAAACGTACCCCGGACACGTTTGCTGACATCGAACGTGCCATCGAAGCCGAGGCTGCTGAGGCCGCCGGGAAAGAGCCGCCGCGTCGTCTGCGTGTAGGCAAACGACAGGCTCCTAAACCAACAAGTAAGTAAAGTTATTTATTGACAACAGGGACGTTGTTGCATTGGCGACAACACCCCTTTGTGTATTCTCTTACCTATGACCCCATCGGTTGGGTGCTGTCCTGAGCCGAAGTGTGTCAAACATCAACACACTCAACTCTTATAGGGAGAAAAGCACCATGTCATTCGACGCAAGTCGTCTCCGCGAACTTCAGGGCGCTCTGCGCGAGAAGATGGAGACCAACAAAGAGATTGCCGATTCTTTCAAGATGGAAGACGGCATTCTCCACATCGATCAGGATCGCAAGTCTGCCTTCGATGGCAACATGCGAGACATCAAAGAAATCAAGGGCCTCATCGACTCCATGGAGGAGATGAAGTCTGTTCAGGAGTGGGGCACGACCACGCCAGAAGAGTCGGTTGCTGCTGAAGCCGCAGCCGCTGGTCTCGGCGCAGTCACCCCCCACAGTGGAACACTGGGTCAGGCATTCATTGACTCTCCCGAGTTCAAGGCACTGAATGGTGGACGCTCCGGCGTCAACATGACTGCCCCGTTCACGGTGAAGTCTGGCAACCTCGGTTCGTACAACGTCAAGGACGTTTATTCGGCGCTGCCCACGGGCACACCGGCTGCGTTCGGCACCGTTGAGCGTGATCCGATCGTTACCCGCGCCCAGCGCAGTGTCAGAGTCCGTGACCTGTTCCCCGCCCGCCGCACCAATGCTGCTGTTGTTGAGTATTTCCGTGTCAGCGGATTTACGAATAACGCATCAGTGGTTCCTGAGCGTGTTTCGTCTGCCTTCGGTGCCAAGCCGCAGAGCGCGTTCACGTTCGTCGGCGAGCAGGCTCCGGTTCGGACCCTTGCTCACTGGGAAGCCGCCCACCGCAACGTTCTTGCCGATGAGCCGCAGTTGCGGTCGATCATCGACAACGAACTGCTGTACGGCCTCCGCCTCCACGAGGATCATCAGATCATCAACGGTGCAGGCACAGGCGAAGACCTCACGGGTATTCTGAACACCACTGGTATTCAGACCTACGCATGGTCCGCAGGTGCAACCGCTCCGGTGGCTGACACGAAGGCTGACGCCATCAGGCGTGCGGCAACACTGTCGTTCCTCGCCTACTACGAGCCAACCGGCATCATCGTCCACCCGAACGACTGGGAAGACATCGAACTCACCAAGAACTCGCAGGGTACGTACCTCCTTGCCGTGTCCGTAGCGACCGGCGCAGAGGCTCGTGTCTGGCGGATTCCGGTGGTCGACACTCCCGCCGTGGCTGAAGGTACCGCTATCGTCGGTTCGTTCGGTCAGGGTGCCCAGTTGTACGACCGGGAAGAGGCTTCGATCCGCATCAGCGAGCAGCATTCGGACTTCTTCGTTCGGAACGCCATCGTGGTGTTGGCCGAACAGCGCCTTGCCCTCGCGGTGAAGCGCCCGGAGTCGTTCGTCAAGGTCACCTTTGACGCCGCTCCTTCCTAGTCTGTAAGTGAGTGACGTAACAGTCACCTAACCGCAGGACTTAGAGAAGCCCCCCGGAGCAATCCGGGGGGCTTTCTCGTTTTCTAGGCGATGTCGATGATTTGCCCAACATGGCGGAAGAGACGAATCGTGTCTTCTTGGGTGGTTCGGTCGTTCCATTCGGTGGGGTCGCAACCGAGATAGAGGGCGAGTGCCTCCCATGCAAGAACGAATCTGCCTTGCTGCTTTGGGGGCAGGTTGGAGACAGTGATGTTCCAGTCGTCGCTAATGCGAGTTGGGTGGGCGTGACAGGCGAGGGCGAGAGCGCCCATGATGTCGACTTTGCCGGTGTCCGGATGGATGGGGGTACCGCGTGTCCAGCCGTGTAGGCGGATTACGTTGGCGGCAGCAAAGAGGGTTTGAGGAACGTTGGCGAGTTTGAAGTCGTCAATGTTGTTTGACTTGGGTTTGGTAGGCATTCCACATGGCCCTATGCAGGAGACAGTCTCTGCATAATGGTATGGGACCGTTGGTCGGGTCAAGCCCCTCCTTGATGTCTTCATGGGGCCAGTAGACGCGTTCGGGGGTGTGGCAGAGCCAACAGGAGCCGTGGTGGGGGATGAGCGCGCCAAGTTCAATAGAGGAGTCGATGATAGAGGTGAACATGTGGACGCTAACAGGGGGAGTGTCTTCGTCCATCTAATTAGGATACTCCTGTTGGCCTGATCGGGCCGTCAGGTAGTCACCGAATCGGGCAGGCTCCGGAGGAGCAGTCGTCGTCCAACAGTTCGCTTGTTCCGGCTGCTACAGATTGTGGCTTCTTGTTTACCTTGGCTAGCAGGGCTTTGTAGGTGGTTCGATCGATGGCTTCAAGAGGGGCTTGTTCGAAGCCGTGTTCGCTATGAAGCAGGAAAGACATGGACTTCATGTTGTCCCAGTTTTCGACCAGATAAGCCTTGATGGCGTCCAGTTCGTCTTTCCGGTAGTAAACCGTTACAGACACTGCGTTGTCCGCCCAGTCGGCTTGCATGCGGCGCTGAAGGGCAATCTGATCGATGGCTGTTACGTCGTGGGCCAGCATGGTGTCTGTTGGGAATGCGCAGGGGAACTCCACGACCTTGGTACGTTCGTCGACCATTCCATCGAAGCCGCGGACCCATTCGATTGTGTAGCCGCGTTGGGCGCAGTAGTCGAGTAGAGGATCGTGGGCTGACATTCGGACCCGTCGGATGTGATAGCGGGCGAAGCCGGGGTGGACGCCGGGGGTGACTCCGGCGAGGAGGGACAGGGTGCCGGAGGGCTTCACGGTGGTGAGTCGAACCGATTGGGGGTAGCCCTGTTCGGCTGACCATTCGGCGTCGAAGTGGCGAAGCGCCTCATAGGTGGGTGACAGCCAATCCAATTTGTCGAGGGCTTGTGTGATCCCGGTTACGCCGAGACCTAACCGCATGTTCTGATGTGTGATGCGGGTGGATTCGCGGTCGATGTAGGGGAGTGCCGCTACTGCTTTCTGGACTTTGTACAACAGTTTGGATACGTCGATCATTTCGTCAAGCGAACGAATGTTTGGAAGGATCATTTCGGCGAGGTTGCAGGACTCCTTGTTGGCGAGCGAAATTTCGCTACAGGGGTTGGTGCCCGCCACGGTGTCGTCTTGTCGTTCTTCGCCCATTCGGCCATACCGCTGCGAGGTTTCGAGGTTGAACAGTCCGTATGGTTCGCCGTTGCCGAGGTAGCCATCCCAAAATTCGCCGTTGAGGGATTCGACTTCGCCGCGGTTGGCGATGACGGTGTTGTTGGACATGGCCCGGTAGGCGGGGATGGTGCCGAGGTCCCAACGTTTGGCGCTGAGGTATTCGGTGTCGGTGGGTTTGCCGAGGGCGATTTGGGCGGAACGTCGAACGTTTCCGGCGACCACGATGGACCCGATGATGTTGCAGATGTCCAAGGCTTCGACGGAAGTGAGGTGTCGGCCAACTGCGGTGTCGAGAACGGCACAGATTTTGGTGATGCCCTCGTTGAGGATGGCTGGCCCGGATGCGGTTCCGCCAAACGTTTTGATGGGTGCGCCTGCTGGGCGAATCAACTGTGTTGAGTAGGTGACCGTGTGGGGGTGATCTTCGTTTCCAAGGTAGGTGTCGAGGGCGCGTAGCAGGCATTCGGCCCAGCCTTCGCGTTTGTCGGGCACGATGTAGTCGGCGTCTGACACGTTGTGTTGGATGACGGTGCCTTGCCTGACTGTGCCAAGCGTTTCAGGTGTGGTGATGGAAAAGCCGACGCCTCCGCCGAGCATGAGGCGTTCGAAAATCCATGCGAAATCTTTGGTGGATTCGATGGTGGTGAACCAGCAGTTGTTCATGTCGTCGCCGTATGGTCCGCCGTGGGCTACAGGTCCGCCCATGCGCCAGAGCATGCGTCCGCCGGGTAGGCCACGAAGGTTGAACATGTGGTCGAACAGGCGTTCGGCTTCTGCTTGGGTTAGTTTTGCCCCGATTTGTTGAGCACCGTTGATGACGCGCTGAATGGTTTCAGGCCATTCTTCAGTTCGGATAATTTCGCCGTGATCGTCGTAGATTGGGCGGGCGTAGGTGCGTTTGTAGACGATGTAGCCAAGATGGTCGAAGCCCCATGGGGTTTGTTTTGGGGCGTACTGTGCCAAGAGGTTGTCGTCAACGAGGTACATTTGCTGTCCTTGAACAGGTATTCGAGCGATTTGTAGTGACTAGATTATGACACTGTTGCTTGATACGGAAAGTGTAAAGCCAAGCCGAGTTCTCGTGCTTTTTCGTGTGTGATTTCGGTTCCGGCAGCAGCAACAAGAATTCTGGTTTGGCGAGTCGGTGTAATCCAACGGTCTTCATACACGTCGCATGGAACCGTGATCTTTCCTGATTTTGTAGGGGAGGGGTGGGCTATGGAATCAGGGGTGCAATCTCCGGTTGGGTGGCCGCAAACGAGGCAGGGTTCTCGTGTAGCGCGGGTGATGCGAACGCCGGGCAAAACCCAATCTGGATCGTAACCAACCATGGTGACTGCCTTCCTTTGGATTGGGTTGAGATACCAAGAATAGCATCCGCACGTTGGCTGGCCGTGGCGTTTTTGGACAAAAAAAAGAGGAGCGAGGCCGAAGCCTCGCTCCTCTTTGGTAACTCCGACTATGAGTCAGAGATTACCAGCGATGAGTTGACGATCAGGACTCGATGAGTTCTGTGTCGTATCGCGGGTCGCCCTCCAACCGGGCGTAGGTGTTTTCGTAGAGGTTGGCGTAGGTCTCCGCGTGGAGGGCCTCCAACATCTTGTGGGCACGATACGCAGCAGCGTTGCGACGGCGGATTTCGATCTTCCGACGCTCTGCTTTCTGCTCACGTTCCTTGGTCAGGGTGTCCTCTTGTGAGGCACCCTTGTTGAAGACCTGATCGTACAGGTCTTCGAAGTTTCCGTCGAATTCTTTTGACATGGTAATTGTCCTCTCTGGTGGTAATCGACGTTGGTAACGTTATCGGGCTGACGCGATGTTGTCAACCCGATAACAGGGTTTTTTATATCGGGCTTTAGCCGGTGATCCGGGTGTCCTCATCGAACAAGGCGATCCGGGTCTTTTCACGCAACCGCATGTTGTAGGCCCGGAGGGCAACATTGGCGATGGCGTTGTGTGTCCTGCCCTGTATGGCGATGGCACGACGCTTGCCGTCTGCCACCAGACTTTCGGGAGAGCCGAACCTCTTGAGGCTGTCGTGCAGCCGCTGATCCGACATGTCGGGGTTGTGTCGCAGCATGGCAGAGATGCTGACCAACAGGTCGTGGTTGAAGGTGTTCGGACCCCTGCCGTAGGCAGTGCTGAGGAGTTTCAGCACACGGGCCAGTGCTTCTGCACCATCCTGCCGGAACAGTGTGCGTATCGTTCCGATTGAGCGGAGTCCTTCTTTCTTGGGGGAGTCCACAACTTCGATGTTGAGGGCACTGAGGACCGACTGGATGAGTACGGCTTCCGGCTGCTGGGCAACCACGTCGGCACGGAAAATCTGTGTCGGCTTCGGCTTGGCCCGGTTGGAGTTGATGACAGAGAACACATGTGCCTCGTCCTTGAGGGTCAGGCCATCCAACACGATGGCGTTGATTGACTGATCCTCCCACCCCATGAGGCGCAGTGCGGCGATGCGGTGTCCGCCGTCGATGAGAACGAGGTCGCCATTGGCGCGCCGTGAAACTACGACGGCTCCCATCATGTCGGTGTCGAACTCCTGAGCAATCTTGTTGACCCTGAGGGTGTTCTGTTCCCGCTGGTAGGCGGGGTCGACAAGCAGGGTGTTGGCGACCAGCGACTCCATCGAGCCTCGCTGGTCGGCGACGGTCTGGTCGCCGGGGGTGCCCTTCTGGCGTGGGGCTTCGGGTTGCTTTAGCATGATATGTATGTCCTTTGCTGGAGGGGGGGTCATGGTGACCTTCCCCTGAGAAGGAGAACAATACCGGGTTCGCAGGACGCCGTCAACCCGTTAGTCGACTTTTCTTCAGGGAATCTACAAACCCCAGTCAGGACAAGGGCAAGAAGGGCAAAAGAATTTTGGCCTACTTGCTGTTCCGACCGGCTATCGCCGCCGCTGCGAACACGGCACGAACCAACAACATGATAGCCGTGATGAGAAACGCGTTCCGATACCCGATGCCCGGTTCCAGCCAAGCAGCGTTGGGGAAGGAGGAGATGAGCAACATGTTCACCAGTACCGCAGCGATGGCTCCAGCGGCAGAGAGCACGCTGATTCCCAGCACGATCCCCACGATCATGCTCGCCTGTCCCTGCTTCTCAGGGGTGGACGGAGCAGTTGAGTTGCCAGCGAATTTGCGGGTGAGGGATGTCCAGTCGGATGAGTTGCTGGGATCAGCCACGGCTGTTGGTTCGGTTCAGAATTTGGTGAACGCGTTGGCGGCTCAGGTCGTATCGGCCGCCGATCTGGCTGAGGCTGAGACCGCCCTCGCGCAGGTGTTTGATTTCGTCATCTCGATTGTTGTCTGAGGAGGGTCCGGGCCGGAGGGGTCCCCATGTCCATCCCGTCATCTTCTCTAGCGCGGCAATCTGCTGGGGAGACAGGGAGCCAGCGTGGTACCTGTTCCGAACGTAACTGACGAAGGTGCCGATGTTGATGCTTTGGTCGTCGATGACCTCCGTGTGTTTGGTCGGGATACGTGCGTGTCCCTCTCGGTTGACAAACTGTTGAATTGCTTGTAGGCGGTCAGCCCATTCCTTTGTACGTGCCATAGGCGCGACTTTAGTCGAGGGTTTGCTTGGAAAGTGGCAATCACCGAGGCTTGACCTTACAAACGGCAGGCCGGGGGTGTCGTACAATAGGACTGGAAGTATCAATTCTTTGCCCGAGGAGAAACCCCATGCCGCCAACATTGGCACCCAAGGACCGTGAACGACTCGTTGATCGCATCCGCCGCAACGCTGCCCGGTTGAACACCGGGGCCGTTGGCCGGGTCCGAGAAGCACAAGCCCGCGCTGCCGGGCGCTAGCCGACCTATAGGTAGCGGCCGCTATGGCGCTTGTCACCGTTTCAGAACTCAAGAAGTACATGGACATTACTTTGTCCAACACGCAGGAGCAGGGCGTCCAGTTGGTCATTGACGGACTTCATTCAGAAATGGAATCCTATCTGCGGCGTCCGATCGAACAGACCGCCTACACCGAAACCCACGTCGTTGCGAACCATGCACATGGTGTTCCAACGAACAGTTTCTTCTACGACTACAGCCTCGACACGACCAACGCCCCGGTCAGCATGATCCAGCCACCATACGTTTTCTATGCGGCGAACTCGCCGGTCGTCAGCGTGGCGTCATTGACGATCCGACCCCAAACGCAAGCGACGGCTACGGCTCAAGAGGAGGGGCGCGACTTCGTGGTACGGAAGTACGGCGTCGATCTGTTTCGGGCGTTTGCCAACGATGTGGTCACGGTCACGTACACGGGGGGTCTCGATGGATCGACGATCAAGATGATGAAGTTGCTGATCCTTCGGGCGGCAACGAGGGAAGTGCAGAACATGCACGACGATGTGGTCGGGTTGAAGGATTTGGAAACCCGGAACGTTGCCCCCATGCAAACAGGATTTCTTGACGCAGAACTTCAATCACTACGTCGGTATCGTCGCGTCCGGGTGGCGTAACATGCCGGTTCATATCGTTGTCAAAGTCGATACATCGAACTGGGACAAATACGTCAAAGGGATGTTGAAGCGAACGACGGACTGGCGGCCGACGTTTCGTTGGGCAAGAGATGAACTGAAGAAGGCGTACAAGGCCCAGTTTCTAACCGGGGGAGGGGTGGCGAGCGAGGGCGGCATCCATGGTCCGAACCAGCCATGGAACGCATTGGACACCGGCTACGCCTCATGGAAGTTGGAGCACTATGGCGGGGTGCCGATTCTGGTTCGGGAAGGCGACCTGTATCGCGACCTGACGACCCTCAAGGGTCGCCCGACAGACATCGGTAGGCGTACCGCCACATTCGGCACGCAACTGCCTTACGCACAGTTTCATCAAACGGGTACCCGGTTCATGCCGCAACGCAAGATCGTTTTCGTACCACGCTTCTTTGCACGGCGCATGGCGGAACGGGTGGGAGAGTATGTGGCGTATGGAAATACTCCGTATCAGAAAACGAAAGCGTTGTTCCGCGAATGATGGAAGGTCCGGTCAAGGCCAAAGAGTATGTAAATACGTATCTGGCTGGCGATTTGCCGTCGCGTCTGATCACATACCGGAATCAGTTGTATCTGGACGACCAGCGTCTACCTGATCCGCAGAAGTACCTGACGTTCGAGCCGGTCGCGTTGGATAACTGGCCGACGATCATCACCTTGGTGGGGTCCACGCAAGACCTCACGCGTATCGACTACGAAGCGGATCGTGATCCGATCTTTCGGGTTCGGTATGCGATGCGAACGTATGTTTGGGTGCGGGGCAACGGCCCGCAGGAAACGACAGAGATTAGGGACAATTTGTGTACGGTGGTGCGCGATGCCCTGCTGGATCAGCCTGCATTGCGGCAATCAGACTCGACTGCGGCGGCAACGGACATCAAGGTGGATGAGGGGACGCTTCGTGAAGAGTTTTCTGATCTGACGTTGATCAAAGGTGAGCGGTTTCTAGCGGCGGCCTATTTGGCGTATGACCTCAATTTGGATGAGGTGGTTAGTCGCATTTCGTTGTACACAATGACTTCTTCGACATTGACGGCCGGGCTGATTGAGAAGGTGCCGAATGCCCCCACGTTGTTGCAGGCTTCGTCGGGGGACACGCAGGTGGTGCTGACATGGCGGGCTGCCACTTGGGATGGCGGCGGGGAGCCGATTCGAGGGTACATCATTCAGGCTTCAATCGATGCGGGGACAACGTGGGGAACAGAGGTGGCGGACACCGGGTCCACGTCACCGCAGTACACGGTGACGGGGTTGACAAACGGTACGAATTATCAATTCCGTGTGGCAGCGTTGAACGACATCGGAACTGGTGCGTATTCGTCCAGTTCGGTCGTTGTTACTCCTTCGGCGTAGGCGTTGGTCGTCTACACTGTACGGAATGGATAAGACGCGATGATGGTCTTCAATCGATTGCTGAAACATGCGAAATCACAAGACGATCTCCATGTATCATTACAGATGCCGACAAGTACAAGGTCTTTGGAGGGCTAAGGGATGCCGGGAGTAACGGTCACAACTGCGGTTCGCACAGGGCCGGTCAATACGGGCGACGAGGTCGTCGGTCAGGTCTTTATGTGTGGTACCGCTCAGCGCGGGCCGACGGACGCTGCCACTTTAGTGAAGAGCCTTGCCGAGTATGTCACATACTACGGCGGTTATGAATCGGGCAATTTGTATGCCGACGTGCAGACGTATTTCGAGGAGGGGGGCCGTCGAGCGTACATCTACCGGGCAGTGGGGGCTACTCCAGTCGCTGGCACGCTTACGCTGAACGACAGCAGTTCTGCTGCCACGATGACGATTACAGCCAAGAACACGGGCGATTGGGCAGCCAACCTTACGGTTGCGGTGGCGGCGGGTGACACGGCGGACACGTTTGTGATCACGATTGCGTTGAGTGGTGTCGCCCAGTTGGTGACTCGCGACTTGGTCGATGTGGCAGATGCGGTGACGTATCTGAACACCAGTTCGGTATCTCATTTGCTGGTTGCTGCCGACGATGCGACTTCGGCTAACGATCCGGCGGTGCTTGCTGCCACGGCTCTTGCCAGTGGCGCAGACGGCGGTGCTCCTACGGCTGCCAACTATGTGACGGGGTTGACATACTTCACCGAGAACCTTGGCTGTGGCGCAGTGTGTATTCCCGGTCAGTCTGGCGCGACGGTCTGGGCGGGGTTGCTGGTTCACGCTGGAGCCAACGACCGTATTGCGTTGATGGGCTTTGGTTCTGCCGATACGGCGTCGGCGGCTCGCACCAGCGCCGCTACGTATTATTCGCATGCGTCTGCCGAGCATGGCGCTTTCTATTGGCCGTGGGTGAAGATTCCGGACCCGGCCAGTGCTGGTTTGACCATCAATGTGTCGCCTGAGTCGTTTGTCGCTGGTGCCCGTGCTACTGCGGTGCAGGATGCGGGCGGCCCGTGGCGTGTCGGTGCTGGAAAGATTTCTTCGGCCAAGTTTGCTACGGGTTTGGCGGCGACGGTGGATCGAGCCACCAGCAACATCATGGACGAGAAGCGGGTCAACACGCTGCGTGTGGTGAGCGGTCTGGTGCAGGTTTACGGTGCCCGGTCGGTGTCTAGCGATGAGGCGAACTGGAGGTTCATTACTCACCGTGACACAGTCAACTACGTGGTGCATCTGGCCGAGGCCCGTCTGGAACAGTTCCTGTTCTCGACGATTGACTCCCGTGGTGCATTGTTCAATTCGATTCGTGGTTCGCTTGTCGGCATGTTGGACCCGATCAGGCAGTCCGGTGGCTTGTACGAGGGGTATGACGCCAACGGCAAGAAGGTCGATCCGGGGTATTCGGTTCAGGTGAATTCTGCCAACAACCCGGCGTCGCAACTTGCTACCGGATTGGTGAAAGCCACTGTGAATATCAGAGTGTCAGCCATTGGCGATCAGATCGCTGTGACCATTACTAAGAGCAATTTGACGGCCGGTGTCGTCTAGTTGACGGGGAGTAGATAAATGCCAAATCTCAAATCATCACAACGGCAAATCGTCGCTGAATTGCTTCAGCCCACTGATGGCGAGTTGCCCACAAACGCACAGAAGGGTCCGGCGATTGGGGGCTATTGGGCGCAAATGTCGGGCGGCGAGGTTACTGCTGCCGTGGAGAAGGTGTACGACGGTGGCGACCGTTTCCCTGACACGGTTACGACCGTGGCAGAGGTTGGGGACATTACGCTGACACGCTTCTACGTTCCGGCGGAACATGCTTCTGTTCTTCAGAATGCACGCGAGTTGGTTGGGATGGCGTTTTACGACATTCAGATCACGGAACTGAATCAGGACTTGGTTGTTCCGGAGTCACCCCACGGGCGCTTGTATCCTAAGGCGTTGCTGGTGGGCCTTACGGAACCTGAGGGTGATTCGGGGTCTTCTGCTCCGGTGACGTTCAGCATGACGTTCTCTGTCGGCAAGGTTGGGGCGATCGCGACGCAGACCGACCAATAATTCTGGGGCTTCTAATCCGATTCCCCTAAGCCTTCATGGCTGGCAAAGGTCCGTCCCTATGGGGCGGGCTTTCGTCTTTTGTGGATGTGTGTTGTTGACGAATACCGGACATCTGTGTGCTAGGTTTTTGTATCGGGTCAGAGGATTCTCTGTCCGTTTAGCCAACTAGACAACGCTACTGCGTCAATAGATTAGGAGTATTTACTGTTATGCCTGAAGACACTTTCACCTCTGATGCCACCGCTGATAAAGGCACTCGTGCCTCGAAGCCGCCGCTGGCTACACCGAAACCGCCGTCGGTTTTGGAACAACTCAAGATTGAACTTGCCAAGAAGATCGAACGTCCAGAAATCGAGATTGATGTTCCGGAACGTGATGGTATTGCGGTTCGATTTTCACCAAACATCACCCAGCATCAAATCCGTGCATGGAGGCGCAACGCTGGAGAAAACACCAAAGCCGGGTTCGATCCCACGAAGTTTGCCTGTCAGGTAATCGGCCATACGTGTAGCGGCATTTACGTCAATGGTGAACAGGTGACGACTCCGGACGGCCTCGGACTCACGTTCGCCTCGCAGGAAATTCTCGACATGGTGGAGGCAACTCGCCCAATCCCTGACGGGATTCAGGCGTTTTACGGACTTGATCCTCATCTTGAAGCCACGGCTCTTGCAGTTATGGAGCATGCCGGGTATTCGGATGAAGTCGATGCGGTGGACCCTACGACGGCGTATTAGAGGGGTTTGCTGGGGACGCAAGAATCATCACGGCGGCACGATTAGGAGAAGTGTTTTACACTGATCCAATCACATTGTTGAATTGTGATGAGGATGAATGGCTGCTTAGGTTGGCGTGTGCTAAAGTTATAGCGGCTGACCGCGAAGAACAGAAACGGGAGGCGGATCGTCAGCGTATTCGTCGATAATTACTGATTGAGGTCTGTGTATGGCCGTTGAAGAAAAAGTCGTAATCAAAGTAGATGTCGACTTTACTGGCGGAGCAGAACTTGCTAGAGCGAAGGCGCAACTTGCCGCGTTAGGTAGGGAAACCGACAAAATAGGCAAGGCTTCAGCGCGCCTTAGGAGAACTACAAAAGACTGGGACAGGCTGACCTCAAAGATTCAGGCTCTTGGAGTAATCGCGGGCAAAACCTCCAAGATGTTTGTCAATTTCTTCACGGCGATGAGCAAACTCGCAACGAAGGGTTTGGCACTCGAAATGGCTGCTGTGGGGATTGCCATCTTGAGCGCCAAGGCGGCGATGATAACTGGCCGCGGTGCAGCCAGACTGTACCAACAGGCGTTACAGGGCGTCGCGTTGTCGGCTGGTGCGGCAGCGGTGGCGATCGGTACGTTGGCCGGAGCGGCACGAGAGTTTGCGCAAGTCAATCTAATCCCGGCGATGGGGGGCTTGCGCCAGTCGATGGCCGCTATCCGTTCCGTGGCGTCCGATCCACGACTGTCCATATTCGGCATGGAGACCCTGCCGGGCCTTGTTGGTTCGTTGGGTCGTAGCGGAATGGGGCAGGCGAATATCAACCCGGTGTTGCGTGCGTTGGGTGACATCACGGGCGGCGATTCGAAGCAGATGCAGCAGATGGCCCGTGCGGTCGCTGCCGCCCAACAGAAGGGCACAGTCGGTCAAGAAACCATCTCGGCCTTTGAGCAACTGGGTCCGCAGTTCAAGGGTGTCACCAAGGGCATGTCGGGCATGTCGTCCGACAAGTTCATTTCCGGGTTGATCGGCGGAGATTTTACGCCGGAGGTGTTCAAGGGCCAGTTGGAACGGATGAACCAGACGTTGATGGGAACAGTCAAAGGGTTCATTACCCGAATGGCCCACGAGTTTGCTGAATTTGGTCAGGTGTTCGTGCAGCCGATGCGGGACGCGTTTCTTTCGATTGAGAGAATTCTGAAGCGGTCGCTGGTTCAGACCCGTGTTGTGTTGCGGCAGTTTGGTTTGAATGAACTGATACCGGGATTGGTGGAGTCGTTTGACAATATGGCGGTGTCGATGGTGCGGTTGATCAACAAGGAATTGCCGAAGTTGACGGAGGTGGGGGCAAGTTTCCGAGACTTCTTTGGCGGGATAGGTGGATGGTTCAGAAAGATTGGTGAAGCGTTACGTCCGTTGGAGAAGGGGGCGGACGTGCTGATCGACGTGTTGACCCCGGCGTGGAATGAATTGTTTGGGGGCACCGGGCTGATTGGCAGTTTCAACGACATGTTGATAAAGAACCGGGACGCGTGGATAGATTTGGGTGAGGCTTTCGGTCATATCGTCAGAGGCATCATGCAGATATTCGATGAAGGCAACCGGATCATCGTGGGGAATTTGCCGGTACTTACGTCGTTCTTCAATATTGTTGCCAATGATGTGATGCCTGCGATCAAGTCGATGTTGTCGCTGTTCAAGGATGCGTTCTTCGAGTTGTTGCCCACGATGGGGAGTGCGTTGTCGTCGATTGCTTCTGGGGTGACGGCGGTTTCGGCCTCCTTGAGTGGGTTGTTGAAGACTCCGGGTTTGGGGACGTTGTTGGCGGTGGCGGTTATGGGTGGGATGAGGTCGAGGGCGATGTTTTCGCCGTTGCACGGGTTGGCGATGGCTGGCCGTGTCGGTGGCGGACCCGGCATGATGCCGGGGGGTGCGATGGGCGCTGCTAGGTCGAACTTTGCTTCGGGGAGGGCGTGGGCTACGGCTTCCCCATTTGCGGCAGCGGGGTCGGCGAAGGGGATGGGGGGGAAGTTTGCTGGGATGAGGGGTGGTTGGCGGGCCATGACGGGAAAATCGGGCAACATGTTGGGCAAGGGGATGGGTTACGCGGGTCGGGGTGCTTTGGGTATGGGTCTTGCGGCTTTGGGTCCGGCGTTGGGGCTGGACAAGGGGGCGGCGCAGATGGGTGGCATGTTGGCAATGTTTAGTCCGCAGTTGGGTGCTGCTGTGGCCGGGTTGGGTACGGCGATGAAGTCTCGAACGGCGGCTGGTGGCGCGGTGTCTGGTGCTGCGGGTGGTGCGGCGCTTGGCTCCATGCTTGGTCCGTGGGGGGCGTTGGCTGGTGCAGGGATCGGTGCGGCGGTCGGAGCGTTTTTCGGTGACCGAAACAAGAAGAAGTTCGAGAAGAAGGCTGAAGACTTGGCGGACACAATCGGGGAGGGTTTGTTCGGCAGGTTGGAAGATGCAAGCACTTCGACGATTCAAACGTTGCGAGATGAGATGAAGGACTTGTTGTCCGACGAGGAGGCGCTTCGCAAGATGGCGAAGGATCGAGGCGCTGACTACGACACGTTGGTGATTTCACTCCAGAACGTGAACGATGAACTAGAGATGCTCGCCGATGAACGGCTTGGGAGGTTGACCAACAATTTGAACAGGTTGAGCCTTGCGACAAGCATGACCTCTGAAGACTTGGAGGCTCTGGCGGATCGGATGCAGGTCGACTTTGGGGATGCCATGTTGTCGACGTTGGAGATGATGAACAAGTTGAATCTCAATGTGGTGCCGACAACGCATGGTGAGTGGCGTGGCATATCCGAGGCTGGGCTGTATGACCAAATGCTAAACAGGTCTACGGTGGGGAGACGGATACAGAAGAACGATTTGCTTGATCAGTCGACGGCTGCTTATGACGTGGCGTTGTCGGAACAGAACGAATTTGGTAAGGCCAGCGACGAAGCAATAATGGATTTAGCCATGGCGGTCTTTGCGGAGGGGCAGAACGTCAACTGGTTGGGCATGGGTCCGGAAGCGTTTATGCAAAACGTGTTTGCCAGTGCGCACTACTCGGGCTTTACCGGGGCGACCCAGACCGAACTTACCAACCTTAGCAGCGAGTTTCCGCGCTTGATGAAACTGGGGCTGGAGGGGACTCCGGAATATCAGGCGCTTGAAGCGCGACTCAAGGCGATTGCCGGACCAGACGGTTCGAACGCAGCAGGCGTGGCACTGCTGGAACAGCAGTATGGCACGGGCAACGTTGCCACGTTGCTATCGCAGGCGGCGAGCGGCACTGGCGCATTCGAGGGCGTAGACCTTGCCACGTCGTTGACGATGTTGAGCGAGACGGTGATGTCCGAGACTGTTGCTTCGTTGTTGACGTTGGCTGAAGCGTCTACGTATGCCGCGAACGAAATTGTAATTGCATTCGGTGGCGGATTGACCCCGGCGCAGGCCACGGCGTACCTGCAAGGTCAGATGGACCCCGGTATGAGGGACCGAGCCGGTTATGGCAGGAAGCCGGTTTTGACCATTTCTGATGCACTAGCCACAATTGATGCCACTGATGTCATTACTTATGCAGACACCGTAATTGTGACTTCAAGTTTGGACAGGTTGAAAGCATCAAATGCTTCCGGGGAGGAGTTGGCAAATACCTATGCGGGTGCTGACATGTTTGGTGACTTCTCGTGGATGCACGCTGGGCAGAAATTCTCGTTTAGCAGGGAGAGCGGACCCAATGCTGCATTGGAGGCGCACTTGGAGGATCGAGGTTATGAAGGGTGGGACAACGACGTGCTCACGAAGGCGTCGGCGATGTTCAGCAGCAGTTCCATGCAGGGCACGGGGGGGGCGGGGGTTACGATCAACGTAGGTGGGAATGAATACACCTTGGATGTACCGCCGGGCACCATGATTGCAGATCCAACGATGTTGATCAATGTGCTTTCTGAAGCATTGGAAGAGGAAATAGCCCTTATTCTTGCTGCCCACATGGTGGCAAACCAACCATAGGGGAATCGATGGCTTCCATTACCGTTACGCTCAACACAATTTCAGGTCCCATAGCGCATATCTTTACTTATGCTGTTGCTGAACGGGTCGTTTTGCAGCAAGTCGACTGGCGTTCTGCTCCGGATGAGGCGGTGAAGAAGGTGCAAAAGTTTGATGAGGGTGTTGATTTTAGTGACCACAAGTATTACAACACGTTTGTGCCGCGGGCGATAACTTTTCCGTATGGCCCTATCAAAATTTCTTATGCCAACATGGCTTTGCAATATCAGAGCGTGGCCCGTCCGGGCCTCAAGCCGCTGCTTGAAGCCTCCGCACAAAAAAACCGCACCTTGTCTTTCTCGGCACTGATTATCGACAAGGCAACGAGGGGCATGGTGCCGGTGGAAGAGACGTTGGCGGTGTTGGAGGAGATGGCGGTGGAAGATTTGGATTGTCAGTTTTTCCATGGTTCGACAGGGCCATCGTACTTTGTTCGGATCACGAAGTTGTCGTATGAATCGGTTCGTCGTGATTTGACTGGGGCGATTACTCAGGCAAGGGTCACTCTCCAACTTACTGAAAAGCCGCAGGTCAATACGGAGGTGGTTCAGTTGAGGGCGATCACGCAAGAGCCTGACATTGTGCCGTCTACTGGCGGGGAAGATGAGCCAGAACCAGAATTGCCGAGGTGGCATACGGAAATGTTGGCGATGAAACTAGACCCCAATTCAGAAGCCGACCGACTTATTTATTTTAGGTTCAAAGATCCAGAGGTCAATGTGTTTATCGAGAATCTCAACAAGGGGCTGTTGTAAGCCCCTTCAACCACTACCCTATTTCTTATGGAACAGATAACTGATCTTATCATCGGCGAAATCGACGACCACCTTGTCGAGATTCAGCAGTCAGTGTCAACGATGCAGGTTGCTTTCGGCATCAACGAAATTAGTCGTATCGAGTTCACTGTTACCGATCCCGGCTTTCGCATGCACGACGCCGGATATTTCTTCCTACGTCGACCCGTCTATTACGCTGGACAAAGTTTTGAAGTCTCTTCCGTGTCGGTCAACCGATCACCCAGACAGGCAGACACAGTCAAGATCGTTGCCCGCTCACGGATTATTCAAATATGGAAACGCGAGAAGGGTGCAGCCAATTTTGGAGCCATCGCAGCGTCCACCTTCGTCGCCCAGAAAGCCGTCGAAGTTGGTCTCGACATGTTCATTCAATCCACTCCGGTCAAATCAGCCATTGTTCGTCAACAAAACGAAAACAGTGACGAGTCAACGTGGGATGTGATTCGTCGGCTTGCCAACGACAACGAATTTATTGTGTTTGAAGCCGCAGGCATCGTGTATTTTACTTCTGAAGAATATTTGCTTGCCAATCAGACGGCGATCGAGTTGAAGATGGACGCCGAAGAGAACGATCCGTTTTTCATGCATAGCGTGTCTGTGCGACGGTCGGACAACAGTTTCTTCGGGTCGACGTTTGAGGCGAGGGTGGCGCGTGTGAATGGGATGAAGATCAGGCCGGGCATGGTGGTGACGTTGTCGGGTCTCAACTTTATGGATCGAGCGCATTTGGTGGATCGGGTTTCGTGGAGGATGGGGGTTCCTGATCCGGTGACGGTTTCGGCACGGACGTTGGATGACAGTTCCGATTTGGGGTGCGAGTTGCAGGTGTTCGGTCGCGGGGCGAACGGGGATTGTGTGAAACGGTTGCAGCAGGGGGTGGGGGTTCCGGCAGATGGAGCGTTTGGTTCGACGACAGAGGCGGCGGTGAAGGCGTTTCAGGCGAGCAAGGGTTTGGCGTTGCCGACGTTGATTGAACCGTTGGGGGTGGTGGGTCCGATTACTTGGGCGGCAATTATGAGGACGCCTGCGGCTGCTGAGGCTGAGGCTGAGGCTTTCAACACGGTCCAAAAGGGTCACATCCTAAGTGGGATAGTGGAGTAACGCTATGGCTTATGTTCCTCGAACTCGTCCAACTCGTAGTGCATCGAAGGTGGGGCGGGCGTCGGGGTTTTTCGCGGCTGAGGTGACGCGGGTGGTGGATGGCACGGATGTGTATGTGCAGGTGCCGCGGTTGACGTTGGAGTTTGAGCATGGTCCGGTTCAGTATTTGGGGTCGTTGCCGACGGCGGGTGATTCGGTGTGGGTGTCGTTTCAGGAGGGGCGTGTCGATGAGTTGGTGATGTTTACGTCGTCAACGTTGACTGGTGATGTTACGAGTGTTACGGCTGGCACAAATCTGACTGGTACCAACGAATCGGGACCGAATGTGACGTTGGCGTTGGATACGAACATTACGGGCGACATTACGTTTGATACGTCTGTGTTGGTCGTGGATGCGACGAATAACCGGATCGGCATCGGCATCGCCGCCCCAACGGCAATGTTGCATATTGTTGATGCAGGTAACGCTACGAGAATGGACCGTTCTGGCTATGACTCCTACGGCTGGGTCCACTCAGCCGGTGCAGGCATCCAGTTCTACAACTACACCGATTCTCGCACCGAGATGTATTTCAATGGGGCGGGCAACGTCGGGATCGGCACCACCTCGCCCGTCCTGACGGGCCTCACCATCGGACGCCAACCGTCGGACGCCAACGAAGGCGGGCAGGTCAACTGGGAGGGGGGCACCTCCTACTCGAACAACCTGTCTATTGACCGTCACGGCAACGACCTGCGGCTCTTGTACAACGGCTCACAGACTGGAACTTGGAGTGGGGCAGGGGCACTCGTAGCAACTGCCGTGACATCATCTGGAGCGGTGCGTGCCGTAAGCGGTGGGGCTGACGGCGGAATGGTGATGGGGCAGGCGTACAGCAGTTCATATGTTGGTCTTCACACGAACGGCATGGGGAACAGTGGCAACGCTGAATACGTTCTGCTGTCGGATGGTACGCACACGTTCCTCTCGTCCGGTGAAAATGGCGATACCTATATTCGTGGTGCGGATAATGCGACGACTCATCAACTCAAGATTGGTTCGGCAGCAGCAGAGTTCTCTGGATACGTTCAAACAGGCAGCAACCTGCGTGTCATCTCCTACAACGGCGAAGGGTGGTCGGAAGGTATCCGTGTCGTTGTGGCGTCAGGGTCTTGGGGTGGCATCAGGTTCAAGCGCACCAACGACACCTCTGCTGAAATCGGCAACTGGTATATGGGTTACCAGAACAACTCCACCCATGACTTCGTGTTTGGTTGCTACAACACTGGTCAATTAGACAACATCTTGTATCTCAAGAATTCGAATGGTTACGTCGGTATCGGCACCGCCACCCCCGGTGCCCTACTAGATGTCAATGGGTCTATGAAGGCTGCTGATGATACAAACACGGCTTCGTATTTCGGGCGTACCGCTATCGGAGCCGATCCTGCTGGTGGATATTCTGACTATGCGTGGGTTGGGCATCGTGACCAGTCAGGAAGCGGCTATGCGCTGCTCCAACATCCGAACGGAACAACATATCTAAACTGTGTTACAGACACGGCCCTAAACTTTCGTGTCTCCAATACAACCCACATGTGTCTAAACGGGTCAACAGGCTATGTAGGTATCGGTACAACCAGCCCTGTTGCGAAACTATCTGTTACCTCGGGGGTAACTAATTCAAGTGCCCACTTTGGCAGATACGACGATGAGGGGCTGTTCCTTCACTCTGACGCACAGTCCAGTCATTACAACTGGCGGATCACCACGAACACCGAAGTGGATACGGGATTTGAGATCGCTCCCTCAACTGCTGTTGGGGGTACGACATGGGCTGATCCACTCTTCGTAATCAAGCAAAGCGGCAACGTCGGCGTGGGCAGCCATCCCAATGCACCCATTTCTCCTCTGAACGTGTCGAACCTTGGGGCATGGACACACGGATGGTCGAGCGGACATCAGTTGACTGTCACGACGATGGGGGGCAACGCTGGTATCGGGCTTTATTCCAGTAAAGGATCTGGTGATGCTTACAATATGAAGTATGGGTATATTCGGTTTGGTAATCCCGAAATAAATACTTACGCCGGGGGAATCAAATACACCCACTTCTCCAATGACATGGATTTCCGTGCTGGCGGAAGCGACTTTATCAATATGCAAAGCACCGGCCAAGTCGTGACGACCGTCACAAACACTAGCCAGACTTATTCCTCTATCTATGCGCAAGCAAGTCACGCTTCGACCACTGCTGATGGCATCATCAGGATACATTCAGCGCGAAGTGCAAACAGTGCGTTTGAGTTTCTTCGGGCAGGGACAGTATCCGACCCAGAGTTTATACTTCGAGGTGACGGCAACGGATATGCCGATGGATCGTGGACATCTCCAGCAGCCGACTATGCAGAATATTTCGAATGGAACGATGGTAACCCCAGCAGCGAAGATCGGGTCGGCATCACAGTCAGCCTGATCGGAAACAAGATTCAGGCGGCAACCGAAGGGGACGAAATCATCGGTGTCGTGTCGGCCAACCCGGTGATTGTCGGCGACGCTGCATGGAACAAGTGGCAGAACAAATACCTTGTCGACGATTACAACCGTTATCAGACAGAAACCGTCGAGACTGTTTCATGGGTGGAGACGCCGTTGCCCTCGGAGGACGACGAGGAACCAAGCAAGGTGACTCACTCTTACATATTTGACAGCATTCCGGAAGGGGTGACTCCGCCGGACGACGCAGAACGTCTCGATGTAGAGCGCCGGATACTGAACCCGGACTACGACCCCGATCAAACATACGTGCCGCGAGAAGACCGACCCGAATGGGACACCATTGGCCTCGTCGGCAAGTTACGTATCCGCAAGGGGCAACCGACCGCTGCCGGATGGATCAAGATGCGTGACATTTCAGACACCGTGGAAGAATGGCTGGTCAAGTGAGACGATCAGCAAACGCAGTATGGGATAATCGAGTGTTGTCTAACGAGGTGAAATAATGGACGTACTATCCTTTCCCTTCCAACCCGACCCAACCCGGTATGGCAGAATGAAACTGGTCGAATACGGGTCAGACGAATACAAGGCGCAACAAATAGCCGTGTTTCTACGCACCAACAAGACTGAACGCAGAGTCATGCCCCAGTTTGGCATCGACGACCCCACCTTCGACAAGTTCGACGCCAACGCATTCTCAAGCGGATTCGCCCACTTCTACAACAACATCAAACTCGACCAGATCGAAGTAACCACATCCGGCAACGCGGTTACTGAAGTAAACGTGTCGTTCGTCTAACGGAGCAACCATGGTATCCCCCGACTGGAGTTCATACGTAGATTTGACCATCTACGACAAAACGACCACATCGATTCTCAACGAGTCCATAGCCGCGGCCAAGTTGGTAATTCCCGAGTATGTGCCCGAAGCCGGACAGACCGAAGTCATGCTTCTCGAAGCCATGGCATATCAGACAGCGAAACTTGTCGCCGCCGCCAACCGGCTACCCGGCGCAACGGTCGAAACCCTTCTCAAACTGTTTGGGGTAACACGCAGCAACGGCGTCAAAGCCACCGCCACAATCACCGTCACTGCCAAAGACACAGCCGGATACACGATCGCTATAGGTACGAAGTTTGCCAACTTTGCCTCCGGCGGGTCGGCCTACGTGTACGCACTCGACGCCGACCTCACCATCGCCAACGGCTCCTCTACGGCCACGGGGGCTGTCACTGCCGATGGTGTCGGCACCGCCTTCAACTCGCCATCCAACGGCGATTCGCTGCAAATCCTCACGACCGCCCCCTACGTATCGTCCACTGTGTTTGCCTCCAAGCCAGCAAACGGGGCAGCGGCAGAAACAGACGCAACGTATTTTGCTCGTGCAACCAATCTCCTTCAGTCGTATTCGTCGGCGCTGACCACAACTGCACAAATGGAAACTCATGTTCTCGCAAACTACGGTGCCGCCTACAGGTGCAAGGCGCATGACAAGCGCCGTACCAGAGATAGGGACACCACCAGCAGCACCTATACGACACACGAAGGTTACGTGTTGGTGGTGGTGGCGTCTGAAAACATCAATGGCTTCAGCAACGCTGCTACCGATTTACCGCTTTCCAGCGCCGCCATCGCGACGATCGACACCGACCTCGAAGATCGCACCCCCGCCGGGCTGAAGGCAGAGGTCATCAACGCTGAAATCTCCACAATCACGGTCACGGCAACTGTCGCAAAGATAGCGTCTTACGCATCTTCGACAGTTATGACGAGCGTCACTGCTGCGTTGGACAACTATCTTGATCCTGACAAGTGGGCATGGAGCCAATCCGTTCGGGTCAACGAAATCATTTCCCTGTTGGATCAGGTCGACGGCGTCGACTATGTGACCTCTGTCAGTCTCGCTGCGACAGGAAACGCCACCGTGTCCGGCGATGTGACGCTAACCAATCTGGGTACTTTGACCGTGCCGGGCACACACGTCATCACGGTTACGTAGGGGGCTGAAATGGCCCACGCCACCAACCTGCTGCCAAGCACCACGCAGGACGATTCCACAACCACCGGCTGGACTGCCACGAACGGCGCTTTGGTTGTTGGAAATCAGAGGTCACTGTACGAAACCACCTACGGTTCTGGAATTAGAGCCAACGCCCTGAAGATCACTTCGTCTGCCAACGGTGACGTTGAAATCGTGTCCGACGCATTCGAGGTCGATTCAGCCAAGACTTATCTGTTTGCTTCCAACTTCGGGTTGCCGAAAGCCACAACGTCGGCAACGGTCGAGATTGGCATCTACTGGTACACCGCCACGGACGCCTCGGCATCAGTTACTCCCGAAGGTTTGGAATACGTGTCTGATGCTTGGGTGGCGTATGACGGGGCGACAACAGAAGCGAAACGCATTCGGGCAGTAACACATTCGGGAGATGGGGAAATCGCGTTCGTGCATACCGCTGCCGTGTTCAGCAACGGCACAACCCCTGCTTATTCAGTACCGAATGGAAAAATACATTGGGTGCCGTCTGGAGCGTATGCGGCAAAGATGTTCATTCGGTTCACGAGCACAACTGCTGGGCAAGAGTTCTTAGTTCACGACGCCGCGTTTTTTGATGGTGATGTAGCGTTTTCTTCGATATTTGCTCAGTCGGTGTTCTCTACTCTTGCGGATTGTGTCCGGGCTGAGGACGAACGGTACGCATCGGATACGTTGGCTGCGTTGGATTTTCCGCTGCGGCGGTTCATTACTGCCGGTGCATACACAGCCTCAGATATTCACACAGACCTAATGTCCTACTTCTACACGCGTGCCACGGATTCATCAACCGGAATCGAATCCAAGTCGGCGCTAACCGACCCAGACACCTGCCCGGCAGCGATGCTGCTTTGGCTCGCCCCACTCGTCGGCGTCGAACTCGAAACTGTTGCTTCTGACATCACCCCATGGCAAGCAATCTACGACATCGACACAAACACCGCGTATGCCTCATGGACCGAATGGGAAGAAAGCGTTGTATCTGGCGGAAGCGGAGCCGATACGACATGGGGCAAGTTGGAGGCGTTTGGTGCAGCATGGTTTGGGATCACTGCCCAGCATCGCAAGCAGGTGCTGTACGGATTCAACGGCCTTCACGCCGGACGGCCGGACACGGTGCAGAACATGTTCCGAACGGTGATCAACTCGGCGACGGCTTCCACAGATCCGATTCATACCCGCAAGCATCATCGGGAAAGCAACGCCTTGGTGATGGTGTCCAGCGAACCGATTTCTGATCCAGACCCCGGCGGCACTCGGCTTGCCGAGGTGGCAACATCCATGATGCCCGCAGGCACAACCGCTTTTGCTTCCAGTTCCTACGCAGATTCTGCTCTGGTTCGTTACGACTTTGAAGGCCATGTGGATGGCTTGGCTGCGAACGACAGCGCCTCGTTCCGTTTCGGTGATACGAGTCCGCCAGTTATTCCTGACGCCAACGGCTCCGGCCGCCATTTGACTTTGGCGAAACGTTCCATAGCGAACGAGAAGGTTTCCCCGTTCGGCATCATCGCCAAGTCACGCTACTTCGACGGGCATGCTTTCTACCCCGGCAATGCTGCCTGCAACAACACTGCTTCCGGCACCTTCACGGGGTATTTGAATATGGATTACACCGGGGCCGCCATGTCGACTGCCGACATATTCTTTCTCGTTTCGGACATCAAAATCAAAGCCAGCCAAAACATCGTCTTGTTGGAACAGGGAACTGGTGGCACCTTTCGGCAGATTGGTATCAACGGATCGGGAGCGATCTTCTACTCATATGGGGCAACTCCGACCACGGTTACTTCGGACGCCTTCAACGCCTCAATCCACGGGTCGTCCTACAACGACGGAATCGCTGGGCCACGTTGGATCAGGGTGCAGCAGGTTGGCACTTCGATGAACATGTGGGTAGCCCCCTCCCTGTACGAAGATTGGGACGACTATTTGGTGACCGCCAGTGCCCTTACCGTGTCTGGAAACATCCTTGAGGCTTCGACCGACATTGCCCTCGGTATCGTTGTCCATGAAGAAACCGGCATTGTTCTTCACCGGGCGATCGTATGCGATGCCGCCATTGCCCAACCGTCGACAACTCTTTCCTTTGGAAGCAGCAAGAAAGTCGACGTTGACCTACTCACCGACAGTCAACTGTCCGACGGGATCACTACCGCATGGCAGGAATCCGGCGACGGCTACGACGTTACTGCTATAACGAAAAGCCTCGACACTGGTGTCTGGGTCGGATTGCCTCACACAGGAACCGACTATCTGTACCTCGGCAAACCCCCCGGCAGCGGCACCGGAGACGACATCACCGTGTCGGGTCTGTCGTCCGGCAACCACGCATGGACAGTCACCTACACGGATGCAACAACGGCTACAGGCACAGCGTCATCGGCAACGAGCATTACGTGGGGTGCTGCGACTTACGGCGGCAAGTTGATCGAGTCGATCAGCGTGGGTAGCAGCGAGATCGCCAAATGGGTGGGGAGCACGTTCGCCAGTCCGTCTACGAACACGGCTACGAGTGTGGTTGGGGCGGATACGTATTCGAAGACTTGGACGTTGACCCGGACTTGGGTAGAGGACGCCAGTTACGAATTTTCGAGTGTCATCGATGATGCGTGCGTGCAGACGACTTATGGCGGTGCCGGGTATGCGTTGCCCAATATTGAGATTGGGAATCATCAGCCGATGTCGTTGGTGTTGCGGTGGCGGCGGCACACCAACGATACGACTACGTCGGCGGGCGGGGATCACAACATGATGTTTTATCATCCGAATATGTGGTTGGCGTTCTACACGGATGATTTGCGTTTTTCGGTGACGAATGCTGCGTCGGCGGCGGCTTCGCCTACGGTGACGGTGTCGGTCAATTGGGATGAGAATGCGTCCGATATTCGGGATTGGAATACGGCGGTGGCGGTTCGGGATGTCGTCAATGGGTTGCTTCGTTTGTACATCAATGGGACGGAGTCGGTGACGGCGGCGGATACGACGTTGAACGAGGCTGCGTTGTGGACGGGTTCGTATGACGCTGCGCCGCTGACCCAGTCGGCGGCGCAGCATGGTCTTCAGGTTTCGCACTTGTCTGTGTACGACCGGGCATTGTCGGTCGCTGAGGTGACGGTTTTGACGAATGAATTGTCGTCGTAGCCACAGTTGTTTGGGCCAGAATCGGGGGTCATGTAGAATGTCTGTGTACCATCGACTCTTGGGGCAAATATGGCTGTTTCAACAACCGCACGCTTAGGCGTAACAACGTGGACTTCGGGCGCTGATCCGTTTGCTCGACTTCAGATGCATGAAAGTCACACGGCTCTTGAGGCGAAGGCGGCCGGGTTTGAGCAGGGGACGACTCTTCCGACTGCTGCTGTCGCGTATAAGGGGTTCTTTTTCTTCGAGACGGATACGGACACGTTGTCGTATTGTGATGGTACGGCATGGTTTCCGGCTGTCCAGTTTGGTGCCCCGGCGTCTCTAGCGGGCGACGCTGTGGTGGCGGCGGGAAGTTCGGCGTTGTCGGCTCGGTCAGATCACGTTCACGCTATGCCGGGGTTTGCGACACCGGGGGCGACGGGTACGGCGGCTGCGGAGGGGTCGGCTACGTCGTTGGCCCGGTCGGACCATGTTCATACGGTGGGTACGAATTCGGTGACGACTGCCGCGATTGCTGACAATCAGGTGACGTTGGCGAAGATGGCAGACAATTCGGTTGATTCGGCGGAGATTGTTGCTGGGGCTATCGATCCGGGCCATTTGGCGACCAATGCGGTGACAACGGCGAAGATTGCGGCCAGTCAGGTAACGAACGCCAAGATGGCAGACAACGCAATCGACACGGTGGAGATTGTCGATGCGGCGGTGACGACAGCGAAGATCGCTGACAGTCAGGTGACGTTGGCGAAGATGGCAGATGATTCGGTTGATTCAGCAGAGATTGTTGATGGAGCGATCGATCCGGACCACTTGGCTGCTGGTGCGGTGACGACGAATAAGATCGGCAACGTTCAGGTAACAAACGCGAAGATCGCGAACGCTACGATCGCTACGGGCAAGTTGAATTTCACCCCCGTGACGAGTGTCGCCGCGGGGGCTGGGATAGCGGTCGACAGTTCGACGGCGTCGGCACCGTCGTTGGCTATGAATGTCCCCGGTTTGACTACTGTCACAGTTGCCGCAGGTGACATGGTTGCCATCCAAGACGTTACAGACAATACTACAAAGAAGGTAACGGCGTCGTCGATCGCCGATCTGGCTGAGCAGGGTACGGTCACAAGCATCTCGCCGGGGACGGGCTTGGGAAACGGAAGTGCCATCACGAGCACTGGGACTTTGGCTGTGCAGGGCTTGACCCTTACCGAGTTTCATGCCGACGCGAAGTTGTTGAGTAGTGAAACGTGGGCTAACAGCGAGACCATGTTCCCCACCGCCAAGGCCATGCAGACGATTGGCAAGGCGTATAAGTGGACTACTGCCCGCACGGTGACGTTCCTCGGCGGCGACGTTACAGGCTCCTTCACCATCAACGGCGATGCGCACGTCAATGACATAGTTTTGACGATTGCAGACGACAGCCACAACCACACCATTACCAATATCGATGGGTTGTCGGACGCGTTGGATGACAAGGAGGACTCGCATTCGCATCCGTATGCGGCTGACGACCACACACATGTTCTAGGCGACGCTGTTCCTGCAACCACGGTTCAGGTAGGGACAGATGCGGCGAACATTTCAAGGTATCTCGTTTATGTGGATGGTCTGGACGACACCGCACGAGCGCCTAAGGCAGATGCTGGGCTGTTGTACAATCCGTATCTCAACACATTGTCTTCCTCTGGGATTATCTCGGTCGGCACGAATCTCCAGTTCGCCAGTGGAACCGCCTACATCAAGACCTCTGGCAATCACAGCGCCTTCAAGACGATCCATGGTGGCGCTACCAGCCTCTACTACGCCGATAGCGTCAAGTTGGCGACGACAAACACGGGTGCGACGGTCACGGGTATATTGACTGTTGATGATCTTACTACTACTGACGATGTCACCGTTGGCGATGACCTTACGGTCTCTGGGCAGATTGATGTTACGGGAAACATTCTTGGGGCAGGAAACATTTGGATCGACGCCGGGTCCGGCAACTTCGCTCACCACAGCCCAACGACGGGGACAGGCAACGACGCCGAATGGTGGTACTGGACGGAATTTAGCACTTGGGTGCTGCTGCGCAACAACTCAAATAGGGCAGATAAGGAAAATGAAACTGCCAGCCTTGGGGACTTTGCGGCAGATTTGGTGGATGATCTTCCTGTTCTGAAATATAACCGTAAGACCACTCCGGATCGTGACGAAATTGGTTTGATTGCAGAAGACGTAGATGCTGTCTCGTCTTTGCTTACGACGCAGGGACCAGACGGAGTTAGTGGTGTCAACAAGACGGGGTGGATGTCGCTGTTGACGCTTGCCATTCAAGACATTCGGACAAGACTTGTCGCCTTGGAGGCGTAATGACCGAGTTCCGATATGCGGTGGCACGGTCTGAGGAGAACGCCTTCTTCAAACTCCAGATGTCCGGTTTGGCGGCCCGGTTGGGTGTGTTGGCGTGGTTCGTGCAACGGCAAGAAATTCCGAGCATGGTGGGGATTTCATGCTTGGCGGCTGCCTGTGCGATAGCAGCAGTGGTGGCATTATGTATCAAGAAACAAGTGTGTGACCGTATCGTGTTCGTGGGGGCGTCCGCAGCGTGGGTGGCAACGGGGGTTTCTTTGGCGGTAGACGGCTATCCGGCAGTGTTCTCCGCTTTGGCGTTTAGTTTGGCCGCGGTGGATGGGCTGTCGGCAGCCTCTCCCACCACCCGATGGGTTATGAAACGGTTGCATTGAGCAGTGAACTCACCATTATTCTCCCGACGATTGGGGCCATGTCAGCCGCCGTTATCACCGGCTGGTTTGCTTTGCGCGCCAAGTCGAAAGAGAACCGCACAACTGAAACCGAAGTCATCTTCGATGCCTATGGCGAAGTCGTGGATCGCCTGCAACGCGAGAACGAACGCCTTAGCAACTTGTTGGATGAGATAGTTACCGAGATGGAACAGTATCAACAACTGACCGACAACCTCACGGAGAGGCTGAAGCATGCAGAACGACGAGCAACCACCGAGTGACCCAGCCGAAGACCTTGCGACACAGATCGTAACGGAGCGTCACCCTGATGCTGTGGTGATTGGCAACTACATCGTGGTTGCTGAGGTGTTGACTTCCACCGGGTTGGATTTGTTCATCGGGGTTAGTGACAACACGCCGTATTGGCATCTGCGTGGCATGATCGAGGCCGGATACCAGATGGTCGAGGATTCTGTGAATCTTGGCAAGTTTGGGCCGCCCGAAGGGAACGAAGATGAATAACGGCTTCGTGGACGTGTCGTATACTGGTAGCAACGCCTACGGGCGCGCAAAGGCAAGGGTACAAATCTTGCAAACTATCTTTCTTGATGTGGTGACATTGTGAGTGCCGGAGTTCATAATTTCAACTGCGAGCAGGGATCAACCTTTACTCGCACCGTCACGGTAAAGGACAACGCCGGAGCGGTTCGCGACCTGACTGGCTTTACAGCCAAGATGCAGGTACGTCGAGACATTGAAGACAGCACGGTCATCATCGAACTCTCCACCAGCAACGGCGGCATATCGATCACCAGCGCAACCGGCGGCATCATGCAGTTGTCCCTCTCCTCAACCCAGACTGCGGCCCTGACCCTCGGAGGCGTGTACGACTTAGAACTGATCAATTCGTCTGGAGCGATAGAACGCTTACTCAGGGGCGAGTTTGTGCTTGATAAGGAAGTCACCCGGTAATGGCAGAAACGGTTTATGTTCAAGTCACCGAGATCGGCCCCAACACGGTCACGATTGCTGAACCGCAAAATCAGGTCACGATTTCCACGACCGACCCGAACAGCATCTTCGTTGCCACGGTCGGCAGTTCTGCCGGGGGTGCCGGAGGGTTTACGCTCCACAACGAGGCTGGAGCGCCCACGGCCTCTGACGGCCTTGACAACGACTGGTATATCGATAGCGGTACGAATCGTTTATATGGGCCGAAGGCGAGTGGAGCATGGCCCGGCACCTACATAGAACTCACCGCGACACAGCGGGAAATCTTTACGCAGGGGAGTGCTTCGACTCAGTGGGCGATCACCCACGCATTGGGTGGAAGGCCATCAGTTACGGTAGTTGATACCTCCGGCACTGTAGTGCTGGGTGAAGTATCATACATAAGCGACACACAAGTTCAGGTCGATTTCACGGCAGCCTTTGCCGGATACGCATATCTCACATGAGGTAGGAGATGTCAACAAAGTTCGTCACCAACATAGACCTGAATCAGAATCAGGTCGAGAACGCGAAATTCGAGGCGCTGGCATCGAACCCCGGTTCGAGCAACTTTGCTGGTCGCCTCATTTACAATACCACTGAAGGAACAATTCAGTATTATCACGGAGCGGCTTTTCGTAAGTTGCTTCGTGCGATTACTTCTTCGACGACTGCTCTGACAGCGTCAGAAGCCAACGGCTCCGTTGCTTTGACGGTCGCGGTCGCCGACGGCAGCGATCCCGGCCTCCAGTCGTCTGCCCACTTCACGCAGGCAACCAACGCGACGAACGCCAACACGGCGTCCACGGTGGTCAAGCGTGACGGTTCAGGCAACTTCTCCGCAGGGACCATTACGGCCACCCTGACTGGCAACGTGACCGGCAACGTGACCGGCACGACATCAGACATTTCGAACCACGACACGGGTGATCTAACCGAGGGCAGCAACCTCTACTACACAGACGCACGGGTGCGCGCCAACCGGCTCGACCAGATGGCGGTACCCACCGCTGCCGTGTCGGTGAACAGTCAAAAGATCACTTCCCTCGCCGACCCCACTGCGGCTACCGATGCGGCCAACAAGGGCTACGTCGATGACCGTGCGTCCGGTCTCGACCCGAAGGAATCGGTTGTCGCAGCCACGACGGCGGCCATCAACCTCAGCAACGACCTCCAGAACACTGACACCCTTGATGGCGTAACTCTCGCCACTGGGGAACGGGTGCTGGTCAAGGATCAGAGCACCGCCTCAGAGAACGGCATCTATATCGTTGTCGCCTCGGGGGCCGGAACTCGTGCAACAGACTTTGATTCAACAGCCGAAGTTACTGCTGGAGCGTTCTTCTTCGTCGAGGAAGGAACCGTCAACGCCAGCCGGGGATTTGTGCTGCAAGCCAAGTCTGGTGGCGGGTCGTTCACCGTTGGCACTGATGCTCTGACTTTCAGCCAGTTCTCTGGCGCTGGACAGATCACTGCCGGTGCGGGCCTCGGACAGTCTGGCGACACTCTGTCGGTCAACGTGGACACCACTACGATCGAAATTAGTTCGGATACGTTGCGGGTTGCGGCTTCGGCGGCTGGTGATGGATTGTCGGGTGGCGGCGGTTCAGCGTTGGCGGTGACTGTTGCCGGGTCAGGTGGTGTCGAGATTTCGTCTGACGCTCTTCAGATCAAGGTCGATTCCGGCGTTTCCGGTTTGACGACAACCGGCAGTGGTCTTGCTTTGGCTAGTGCGATTGCTGGCACGGGGATGACGTTCACGACGGGCGTGTTGTCGGTTGATGCTTCGAATCTGGCTGCTGCTGGTGCGGGTGGTGTGACGGGCACGTTGCCGGTTGCGAACGGCGGCACTGGTCAGACCTCGGCAGCGAACGCTCGTTCCAACTCCGGGTTGGCGGCGACGACGGCAGGCTTCGATACCGGCAGTCCGGTGTTGTCCCGCGTTGCAGCCAAAGCAGTTGGTGATGGATCGGCTACGAGTTTCACAGTGACTCACAACCTTGGGACTCGGGATGTGGCTGTGCAGGTTTATGACGCTGCTTCTTACGACACGGTCATCGCCGATGTGGTTCGGACCAGCACCAGTGTGGTTACGGTGTCGTTTGCTTCTGCGCCCTCCTCGAATGCATATAGAGTGGTAGTGACCGGCTAGTCACTACAGGAGATGTGTAGATGTCCAAGAAAACTGTTGCTGATGTCCTTCGTGAGGCCGGTGTGCCTTTTGAGGAGGGCGAGGGTTGGGAATGGCGGAAGGGATCAAAGTACAAGTGGCGTGCCAATGCTGGAGTGATTATTCACCACACGGCCTCTAACCCTCGTGGCGGCAACATGCCGTGCCGTGGAATCGTCACCAATGGTCGCCCGGACGTGAGCGGTCCATTGACACAGTTCTTGCTTGGTCGTGACGGAACGCTGTTGCTGGTGTCACAAAATCGTTGCAACCACTGTGGCCGAATGAGCAACGTCCCCCATGAGGAGGCTTTTGCCGACACGATGCCAGCCGACTATGGGCAAGGCAAACATGACGCCAAGGCTCGTGGGCTACGAGACAAAACTGGCGTCAACGGCAACGGCTACTGGTGGGGCATCGAAGTTGAAAATGATGGACTTGGTGAGCCGTATCCGACGGTGCAGATTGAACGCCTTGTTCAGTTTCTAGCCGTCATGTGTACATGGAAGGGCTGGAATCCGTTGACCCGCATTTTGCACCACCGTGAGATCACGGCTCGCAAGATCGACATGTCCTATCGAGGTCCCATCCGAAAGATGGTCAAGGACTACATGGAGTCTGGAGAGTTTACCTACGAGGCTCCAGCGATCATAGGTTGGCCTGAATCTCCAGCGGCGGCAGACAATTCTGGAAATCGGGGCACGATTAGACGTGGCACGAGGGGCAATGCTGTTCGGGAGTTGCAGAAGGTTTTGGCTGATCTTGGTCACAAGATTTCTGTGGACGGCAGTTTCGGGCCGGGGACAGAAAGGGCGGTCAAGAAGTTTCAGCGGCGGCATGGTTTGACTGCCGATGGGATTGTGGGGAAGCAGACATGGACGATTTTGTACGACAAGCAGCAGCGTCCGATTGTGGCTCCTCCGGCTCCGCCGGATGCTGCCACGGTAGAAGTTGAACCTGCGTTTGAATTGCCTCCGTGGAAGGGGTCGGTACTCAAGCGAGGTTCGAAAGGTGAGAGGGTCAGGCTTTGGCAGGAAGCCTTGAACGCTATGGGGCATCCGTGCGGGCCTCCTGATTCTCGACTTGGGCCAAAGTCTGCGTCGGCTACGAGGGCTTTCCAAAAGAAGCACACTTTGAAGGCTGACGCCATTGTTGGTCGCAATACGTGGGGCGTTGCGCGAGTAGTTCTAAAGGGGTAACGGCGCGACTGGTACCATTGGTCAAACGCACCTTGCGGGGTGTCCCTTTGACCGCTGGTTGAGGCCGTGGCTACCAAATTTCTATCAACTCTTTCCGGTACAGCGTTTGGTGCTGCCGGGGACGAAGCCGTTTCTGTTCGTGTTTCTGGCGATTCGGTGCCGCGCGTCCGCATTGACGCAGGCGGCAAGATTACTTGGGGGTCTGGGTCCGCAACAGGTGATGTAACCCTGTACCGATCTGCGGCTAATGCGTTGAAGACTGATGACACTTTGCAGGCTGTTGCCGGGGTCATTACGGCGACTACGGATGGCGCTCCTTCGGCGGCTTTGGCTGATGGCGCTATCGCGATCGATACGACGAACGACGCGTTTTATTTCCGGTCGTCTTCGACTTGGTCGCAGGTATCTGGTGGCGGTGGGGCAAGTTTGAGTGTGTCGGATGGTCCGCCAGATTCACCGTCGGCTGGCGATCTGTGGTTTGAGTCCGACACGGGCCGCACTCTCGTCTACTACGCGGACGGTTCTTCCAACCAGTGGGTTGAAATCGGCCTTGCTTCTGCTTCGGGCGCGTCTGGTACCGATGGGAAGATCCAGTTTTCTGAAAGCGATTCGCTTACGTCGGACACGCTGCTGCATTGGGATAATACGAATAATCGTCTAGGTATCGGCACCACCAGCCCTGCAACAGCGTTGAGTGTCTATACGACAGCATCTGTTGGTGGGATCACACTTGATGGCTCCACATATCCTGCGATTACATTGAAGGGTGCGGGGACGATCCGTGGTTACATCGGGATCGCTACCGCAGCGACTGGTTTCTCAAGTGATGCGGCTACGGGGGATATTGTCGTCCGTTCCGACAGCACAAAGTTGCATTTGGGGACTGGTTCAGGTGCAGCGGCGCTAACTGTTTCAGGTACGAGCGTCGGTATCGGCACCGCTAGTCCAGTTGGCAAAGTAAATATCAAGCACGACAATGCTGACGGCGTTGTTGACTTCACAGATGGCTTGGTGTTCACGAACAGGGCAGGCGGTGGTGCCGATCATTGGACACACGCAGGCATTGTCAGTACGGGTTCTTCGGGGTTCAACGGCAATTTGGTGTTTGGCACTGACGGGGATAGCACGAATAACACATCGGGCATTGCTGAGCGGATGCGGGTAACAACTGACGGCCTCTGCTTCAATGGCGATAGTGCCAGCAGTAATGCCTTGGATGATTATGAGGAAGGAACATGGAGTCCTACATATACCTCTACTAATGGAGACATGTCGGGCGTCACCGTCAACGCAACCTTCACTGAGGGGCAGTATCAGAAAGTCGGACGGTGGGTGACATGCACATGGTTCATCCGCACCGATTCGATTACAACGCTCGGCACCGGGTTCGCGTTGCTGTCGGGGTTCCCGTTTGACAAGTCTAATCGGGGGACGTACACGCGGGTGGCGGGGACGGCGGGCGTGATCTTTGACTTCGTGACGCGCAGCCCAGAGTTTGTCTGGTTCCCTGACAATGGCTCCTCTTGTTATCTGTCTTACCACTCGGGGGATCAAAACGAATACGGAACAATCAGCACTTCCAACTTGGCGACCTCTGCCAACCGGAACGGGTTCTTCGGAACCATCACCTATGAAACTGATGACTAGGAGTAGTCATGGCACTGAACAAAACCATCGAAATTGACAAGGTCGAAGTCGTCGGCCAGCACCGGGCCGTGCAGGTTCGCACCGCGACGGTCGTAGACGAGGACGGCATCGAACTGTCACGCTCATTTCACCGGCATGTCCTCCACCCCGACGACGACGTATCCGGCGAGGACGCCGAAGTGCAGGCCGTGTGCAACGCGGTATGGACCGACGCCGTGAAGACGGCATACACCGACTTCAAGGCAGCAGGGGCGGCTGATTTGTAATGGCTATCGACTTTCCTAACTCCCCATCAAATGGCGACATTCACACGGTCAGCGGTAAACGTTGGCAATGGGATGGCGAGAAGTGGCAGGCGTATGGTGCGTCGTTGGCTCCCGATGTCCTTTACGTCGATCAGGGCAATGCTCGGGTTGGCATCAACGACACCACCCCCTCTTACAGCCTTGACGTAACCGGCACTGCTCACGTTACGGGAGCCATCACGGCCTCTGGGGGCGTGGCTGGTGCTTTGACCGGCAATGCCGATACGGCAACTGCTCTGGCGACAGCCCGCACTATCGGCGGAGTGTCATTCGATGGCACGGCCAACATCGCGGTCACGCTCGCTGCTACGGCAACTGCCTTGGCGACAGCCCGCACTATTGGTGGGGTGTCGTTTGATGGCACGGGCAACATCAACCTGCCGGGTGTCAATGCGACAGGCAATCAGAACACTTCGGGTACTGCCGCCACGGTGACGGGTGCGGCACAGTCCGCAATCACTTCACTAGGCACGCTGACTTCGCTTGGTATCACATCCGGTACAGATATTTCACCAGACTCTGCCGGTGCTGGACAATTCCAAGTCTCAGGCAGTGGCTACATGGGTTTCATCGCTAAAGATGCCACAGCGATGCACTTCGGGCACAACTCATCTTCCCGTGGTCTGTATTTGATGACAGATGAAACGACACGATTGGCTATTACTGGGGCGGGCTTCGTCGGTATCGGCAACTCCGCTCCGGTGACTGCGTTGGAGATCGCCTCCGATGATGACCTCACCGACTTCACCAGCACCAGTCGTGGAGCGTTGACGATTACCAACACGGATTACGCCTCTGGCGACTATCAGGCGATTGACTTCCGTTATGCAACGAATCAGCCACCGAGCGCCCGCGTCGCAGCAAAGATAACAAGCAGTGGCTCATACCTGTCGTTTGGAACTTCCAACAACTATTCGTTGGGGGTTACGAACGAGGCGATGGTGATTGACTACACGGGCAAGGTCGGTATCGGCACAACCAGTCCGGGCGAGGCGCTGCATGTTGTTACCGCTTCGGGAGCGGCCTACCTGAAGCAATACAACGGTACGGCCACCACCTACCTTGGTCCCGACTCTTCCAACACCGGGTTGTTTGGTACTTCAAGCGCACACGACACCCGGTTCATCACAAACAACACAGAGCGGATGAGGATTCTCGCTGCGGGCAACGTCGGTATCGGCACCGCCAGCCCTGCCCATCCGTTGGATGTGGTTGGCAGCAGCCACACCTACATAGGCATTTTGGCTGGGACAAACTCGTCGGCTGGGTTGAGGTTGAGGAACGATGCCCACGACTGGGATCTCAACTGTCGAACAGACGACAAGTTCGCTGTTTATAGCCATACGTCTGCGGCGACACGATTCGTAATTGACACCTCAGGCAACGTCGGTATCGGCACCGAAACCCCCAGCGAACAACTGCATGTTTACGAGGCAGGTACGGGCAACGCTTGGCGTGGACGAGCAGTCTTTGGTGGACAGACACAAGTCGTCGTTGCCGGAGAATATGCCAGTAAGGGTGTTGTTGGCGTTCATAACACGGCGTTGAACGCATGGGGTGATTTGATTCTCAACTATGCGGGGGGTGGGGGCGGCAGTGTCGGTATCGGCACCGACAGCCCTGCCAATCGCTTGACGGTGATTGCCACGGGCAACTATTCGGGTTCTGGTACTGACAACGCCGCTGTCCACTTCAAGGGTGCCGGGGATTACGGGATTGCAGCAGCGTTTGACTCCGATGGCTCGTCCGACGACATTGCCCGCATCCGTTACCTGAACGCTGGGTCGAACAAGTGGCAGGTCAACTACGGCGACAGCATCGGATGGTATTCGGCCACTTGGACAGAACGGATGGTGCTTACCAACGCGGGTCACCTGAGTGCTTCTGGAACCATCAAGGCTCACTCCGGTGACAACAATCCCGTAGTCATTGGAACCGGCAACACCGCGAACGGTGGGAATATCGCAATAGGCAACGGAACGTTGGTAGCCAATTCGTCGGGCGGCAACAACCTCGCCATCGGAGTCAACGCTCTGAACGATCTCACCACCAGTGGTTGGAACGTAGCCATCGGCAACTATGCACTGGATCAGATCACAACGAGCGGCGCTCAGTACAACACGGCGGTTGGGTACGAGGCACTGTCTGGTGGTGCCACAGGGGGCGGCAACGTCGCTATGGGCTTCCGTGCTGGGGACAACATAACTTCTGGCAACAATGTCATCATCGGAATGCAAGCCCACGACATTGGTGCAGGCAACGGGCACGTTGTAGCGGTCGGTTACAACGCAGCCCGCAACCTCAACGGGTCGGCATCGGTGAATGTATTTGTCGGGCCGTACACTGGATACAACGTTACTTCAGGTGTCCATGATGTGATGATGGGCTATGCCGCTGGGTATCAGGCCACAACTGGGGTAGGCAACGTCATTATCGGATCGGAATGCGCTCGCACCTTCACAACTGCCAGCAACCTGACCATCATCGGCTACTACGCTGGCTATTACACGACGGGTGTTCAGAATGTCTTCTTGGGAGCATATGCCGGTCACTGGAACACCACGGGTGTCAACAACACGGGTATCGGTCATTACGCAGGCAATGGACATCCGACAACTGGTGGCAATAACACCTTCATTGGTTACTACGCCAGACCTCTAGCCAACAACTCCAACAACTCGGTCACGTTGGGCGATGCGAACATCGCCGCACTCCGATGTGCCACGACTACCGTTACTTCCCTGTCAGATGAGCGAGACAAGACCGACATCGTTGACCTTGACATGGGGCTGGACTTTGTTCGCCGCTTGCGTCCTCGCCGCTTCGTGTGGGACGACCGGCATGGTGGCAAGGTCGGCATTGAGGACGCCGGGTTCGTGGCGCAGGAGTTGCAGCAGGCGCAGGCTGACGAAGGTAAGACGTTGCCATTTCTGATATTGGATGAAGACCCTGACAAGTTGGAGGCGTCGATGGGCAAACTGCTACCATCGTTGGTCTTGGCTATTCAGGAACTATCAGACAAGGTGGATGCACTGACATGATTGGTGATCTCATTGAAGAACCAACACCTGCCCAACTGCTGTTAGGAATGGATGACAGCGTGGCAGTCATCAACGATGTTGTTGATGAAACCATCTCCTATGACCCGCCGATAAGTTTGGCTGCGCTGGTCGAAGCCAACGTGTCGCACTTGGAAACAATGACAGTAGACAGGGTTGCCAAGTTGGGAGAGTCGCCAGATTTGTCAACATACGAAACTGCCATTGCTGCCGGTAAGACATATCTGGAGTCCGCATAATGGCTATCAACTTTCCCGACTCCCCATCCACGAATGACACCCATACCGTTGGTGACAAGACATGGACATGGAACGCTACCTACTGGCACCTGAACCAGAACTCGTCTACCTACTACGCACAGGATGGTGTTCCGTCGAGTTCAACGGCGGGCGATTTCTGGTTTGAGTCGGATTCCGGTCAACTGTTTGTCCGGTACGACTCGGCGTGGGTGGAGATCGGCCACGCAACCGACTTCGGTTCGTCCATGTCGGACGCTGATGGCGACACGCTGATCCAATTGGAGGAGGCGTCGGACGAGGACATCATTCGTTTCGACACTGGTGGCACGGAACGCATGACGATTACTGCCGCCGGGAAGGTTGGCATCGGCGCTACGCCGAACAACACTCTTGATGTGATTGGTGACCTGTTCGTTGGCGACACTTCTCGCACCTACGCAGGCGCTGCCTCCTACGGCGGCCTGTGCTTCCCCCGTGGCGAGATTTTGTTCTCCAATACGAACGCACAGGATCAGTTGTACTTCGTGTCGAACGCCACGATGGGTAGCGACGGCGGCTGGGACGCCATCAACACGGGTGAAGTTGCCAGCATGGGCTTGGATAATGGGACGTTCGTGGTGCAGGTGGCGGGGTCCACTACCGCTGGTGCTGCACCGTCGTATACCACTGCGCTTCACATCACCAATGGCGGCAATGTCGGGTTTGGCACCAGCAGTCAGACGTACCGTTTCCAAGTTGCCCACACTGGCAACTCTAATCAGGGCTACTTTGAGGGCGGCTGGGTTGACAATCTGAACAGCAACAGCCGGTTGATTTTCAACGATAACAACTTCGGGATCGGTGCAGGGCAGATCGGTAGCGGCTCCAACGAGGATGATTTGGTGCTGTGGGCATACAGCGGTGCCGGTAGGGGCATCTCGTTCAAGGGCACATCAGCCGGTAGCACTACGACGTTTCAGTCGATGGATGCTTGGATGAGGATTACAGGGGGCAAGGTCGGTATCGGCACCACCAGCCCGACCAACCTCTTGCATCTTTCGGGAACGGACCCGGTGTTGCGTATTGACGAAACGCCCGGTGACGACGATGTGAAACTCCAGTTGATGCAGAGTGGCAGCGAGAGCGAGGGTACGGAGTTGAAGTACGAGTCGGCAACGGGTCACTCCTACTTGAAGAGTATCTATAGCGGTGGGCACATGTACTTCCAGACCGCTGGTGCGAACACCCGCATGACTATCGCAAGCGATGGCAGGGTTGCCATCGGCACAACGGTACAGGGGCAAGTGCCAAACTTGACGCTGGGTGGAACGGGTGCCTCTGAAGGCGGGCAACTGAACTTTGCGGGCGGTTCGTCGTATGGCAATGAGTTGTATCTGGACAGATACGGCAACAACCTGCGGATGATCTACAACGGCGCGTCGGTGTTTGAGGTTGAATCTACTGGCAGTCTCACCTTCCTCGACACCGCCCAACTCAAATGCGGTTCCGGCAACGATCTGCTTATCTACGCCAACGGGTCCAACTCGTTTATCGACCACAACGGCGATGGCGACCTGTGGATTCGCACGGGTGCTGCTGGCGAACATATGTATTTCAATACTCTGAATGGCGGCACGGGTTCCAATATAATCTTCCAACGTAACAGTGTCACCACACTGGAGTTACGGTACGGT